>Ga0111539_10009054_pt1 | contig 12601 bp, 8 predicted proteins | sample RhiMethybrSRZTD1_FD_79667 | JGI IMG/M metagenome (GOLD analysis project Ga0111539, IMG submission 79667) | Populus rhizosphere microbial communities from Tennessee, USA - Rhizosphere MetaG P. TD hybrid SRZTD1 (version 2) (version 2) | ecosystem: Host-associated > Plants > Roots > Rhizosphere >...
ACCGTGTGGTCGGTGAAGGTTCCGCCGGCATGACACTCTCCGCAGCGAAGCGAGTTGAAGCCCGGGTTCTTGAGCGAGAGGTTGGATCCCAGGAAGAAATCGAGGCCGAGCAGAGGATCCACACCGCCGGCGCGGCTACCGCCGGTGGGCGTGAACGAGCAGCCGGCCGCACCTTCGGGCCCCGGACAGTTGACCTTCGCGATGAGGGTCGCGTCGCGCTTGAAGTTGCCGACCTCCTTGAAGCACGGCTGCACGCCGCCCGTCTGCTGGCACGAGAGGATGTCCTCGACCAGCGCGGTCTCGTTGGCTTCACCGAAGGTGACGAACGCATCGGGATTGTCGTCCATGAACCGGTCGAACGGCGTGTCGTCCGGCATCAGCATCGTCACCCAGGAGTGCAGGGACAGGCCGAAGAAGAGGCTGAAGTTGCCTTCCATCTGGGTGAACTGGTCCGTGTTGCCCGCAGCGGCCGGACCCGAGGCGACTTTCAGCACGTAGTTGTCGAAGGGGTCGATGGGGTTGTTCCAATTGACCGCGCCTTCTGCCAGGACCGGGATCTTCACGGTAGTCGGATCGCACTGGTTGGGATGCAGCTGGAGCTTGAGGGCCTTGAAAGGCTCCGCGTCGGTGTAACAACCGTTCAGGTGCTTGCTGGTGTTGGTCCAGAGGTTGTCGTAGTAGGCCCGCTTGATGAGACCCCGGTAGCTGATGCACAGCCCGGGCTTGCCCGCTGCCGGCGTTCCAGGGGAACGATCGGCGACCGCCACTCCACCGCAAGCCGAGCCGCCCTGGTTGGAGTACTTTCCGAGGACGCTGTCGCTCGTGGAGACCAGCTGGTTCGCGAGCGGCGTCACGTTCGCCTGCAGCAGCCGCTTGCCGAGCTTGGCCCAGTTGCGTCCGGAGAAAGACATCTCGAACTCGCTGAGCGCCGGGCCCATCGCCAGCGACGCGAGGCTGGCGAAGCGGATGATCTGTCGCGTCGGCACGATGTCGCCGGTGTCGGGGTCGTGCACCATGACGTGGGCCTGGGGGTCGGCTGCGCCGAACACGCTGCCGCCGTTGTAGTCGTGCCGCGCCCGCCCATCCCAGAAGTTGTCGAAGTTCAGGGTCGCGGCGAAGAAGGTCGGCGTATGGCGGGGCTCAACGCGGCGGAAGCCCTGGTTGACGGGGACGGGGTCGGGGGGCGCCGAGCAGTTCCTGATGCCGGCCGTGAGCGCCGTCGGGTCGCCGCAGGCGTAGTCCATCCGCAACGAGCGAACGCTCGTCGGCCCCACCGGCGCAGGCAGGAATGCCGCCGTGCCCACCGGCACGTCCCCGAACAGCTTGAAGCGGCTGACGCCCATCGAAGAGAGCACGTCGTTGGTGGTCCGCAGGATGGCATTGCCGTTCAGGTTCTTCGGGTCGGCGGGCGTCAAGGGGTCGGCGAGCTTGTGCAGCGGGAAGGAGTCGACCGTGACCTCGGCGTTGGCTCCGTCCGCCGTTCCGTTGAGGGTGTTGGCGACCGTGATCGACGTGAGGTCGCCGCCCTGGGTATTGGAGTTGATCTGGCCCTTGACGCGGTTGTCGACGCCGGCGTGGAAGTGGCACGAGCCGCAGGCCTGCACGGAGTCGCTGCCCACCTGCATGTCCCAGAACAAGGCCTTGCCGAGCGCTGCCGCCTCGTTCCTCGCGGTCACCTTCTGCGCGCGCGTGATGCCGCGGTAGTAGTCGTTCTCGTTCGAGGGCAGGAGGTCGCCGGGCTGGACGGCGAGATCAGCCGCGGAATTGTGGAGGTAGTCGGGATTGGCCGAATTCCCGTGGTGGATCCGGCCTGTCGCGTGAGCGCCGATTCCTGGTTGTCCTTCGGCCCGCAGCGACGGTCTGCGCAGCCCTCCGATGGGGGAGATGGCGGGACGCGGGAGGATGAAGGTTCGCACTGGATCGTAGAGCGGCAGACCCACGATCGAGCCCTTGGCGCTGTTGGGGTCTGTCGATGCGGCCGTGCCGAACGGAACGGCGGGCACCGAGTACTGACTCGCCCTCGCCCGCGGCGTGAGGCCCAGTTTTCCGAAGCCGAGATAGCCCGGCTCGCCCGTGTCGCCGCCGCAGAGCGTCGCACCTTCGGGAGGCGGGATGGGCTCCACGGTCGTGACACAGGCCGTGGCCGGCGCGTTCGGGTTGATCGGGCTGTTGTAGTCGATCTCGGCCTCGTCTTCCTCGATCCGGTCTTCGCCCGGAGTCACTTCGATGGTGGCGTAGTCGTAGACGTAGATCGGCGTGCCGTCGGGATTGGTTCCACCGACTGTGCAGGTCCACTCGTCCGTCTCGGGGTCGACGCACGGCAGCGGGACCTTCCAGTTCGAGGCACCGCCGAAGTTGATGTTGAGCAGCCGCAGCTCCTCGCCGCTCTGGAAGTTGTAGTTGAGCGGGTGGATCACGTGGCCGGCGAGGGGCTTTTCGGCGCAGCCCGGGGAGGTGGGCGCGCACGGTTGGCCTGCCGCGTTCCGGTAGATGAAGGAGCGGCGGCGCTCCTGCGTCGAGCGGTAGGACGGCCAGCCCTGCAGGTTGCCGCCAACGCTGGGATCGAGCGCGAACTGATAGGGGTTGTCGAGCATCTGCTCGAGCTCGTCCCAGATGGGGACCTCCTTCAGCGTACCGACGGGGGCCTCGACCTCGAACGCAAAGTAGGCCGGGTCGAAGGCGATGATCCCGGAGGTGTCGACTGTCTGACCGGTGACGGTGCCACGGGTTTGCCCGATCGCGGGCGCCGCGGAGATGGCGCCGACCAGAAGCAAAGCGACGACGCCGAGCCTTCCTTTTGTGGCCTGCATGCCCAACCGCCTCTCGGTTTGTTTGACGACACAACTCCCGCGGGCTGTGGAGGGTCAGCCCGCACGAACCACGCGGATCGACACTGCGATCCGCCCAGTGGCCCACGCCTTCACGGCATTTCGAATGGAGAGAGCCGCGCGCAACCTACATCCGGCCGCCCTGTCGGGAACAGTCAGGAAATCCCGTATTCCGTCCCGCGAAAACCCCTAAGGAGCGGCCGCTTCGGCCCCGGCCCACGGCTTGACCCGGACGGGCAGGCCGTTGGCGGGCGCGATGAAGAAGCCGCGCGTCACGGCGCGGACGGGCGCGCTGTCGGCGAGCTCGAGATCGACCGTGGACAGGAGGCGGGCCAGCACGATCTTCATCTCGTAGAGCGCGAACGCCATGCCGAGGCAGCGGCGCACGCCGCCCCCGAAGGGCGTCCACTCGTAGGGGTCGGGACGCTTCCCGAGGAAGCGCTCGGGCCGGAACTCGTGCGGCTCCGGGTAGAGGTCCGGCCTTCGGTGAACCATGCTGAGCGCGTTGGCGACCGCGGCTCCCGCCGGAATCTCCCACTCGCCGAGACGCCAGGGCGCCTGGAGCACGCGCGTCCCGCCGAAAGCCATGATCGGGCGGAAGCGCAGCACCTCCTTGATCGCCGCGTCGAGGTACTCGAGCTTCGCGAGCGGCTCGCGTCCGCGCGGCGCCTCGCCGGGGCCGGCCACCTCTGCCATCTCCTCGCGGATTCGGCGCACGATCGCGGGCCGCTGCAGCAGGCATTCGAGCGCCCAGGCGAGCGCCGTGCCCGTGGTCTCGTGCCCCGCCAGCACCAGCGTGGTGAGCTCGTCCCTCACCTCGTCGTCCGACAGGCTTTCGCCCTGCTCGTTGCGCGCCAGCAGCAGCATCGAGAGGATGTCCTTGCGCTCGGCGGCGTCGCCCGCTTCGCGGCGCTTCCGGATCTCGGCCAGCAGCAGGCGATCGGACTCGCGCACCACGCGCACGACGCGGCCCCAGGGGCTCCACGGCCCGAGGTCCCATTGCAGCGGCCGCGCCATGAGCAGCGGCGAGGCGAGCGCCTCGTTTGCGAGGCGGACCAGCTGCCGGATCACGCGCTCGTCGCGCGGCGCGCGCTCGTCCAGGCCGAGGATCGTGCGCAGGATGACCTGGAGCGTGATCCGCTGCAGCTCCGGATGGACCGCGAACACGCGGTCACGCGGCCAGCTGGCGACGGCGCGCAGCGTGACGTCGGCCATCGCTTCCCCGTACTCGTGCATGCGGTCGCCGTGGAACGGCGGCAGCATCAGCCGCCTGCGCTCCAGGTGCGACTCGCGATCCAGCACGAAGTGCGTCCGCGTGCCCGCCACCGGCCCGAAGGCGAGCGCGTTCGCGTCGCCCGCGTGCATCAGCTCCGCCGGCGCCGTGAAGAGCGCCTTCAGGTCGGCGGGCGTCGTCAGCATCACGAGCGTCGGCAGCCCGGCGAGATGGATCGTGAAGGTCGGGCCGTGGGTGTCGACCTGCTCCTGGAAGAACTCCAGCGGCCGGGTCAGGAAGCGGGCGGTCTGGACGAAGGACGGGCTGCGCGGACCCGGCGGCGGGGTCGGCATGGAGGCTACTCTATAATGTCGTCCCGACTCGGAGGACACCTCGGATGACGGCTCCACTCTTCGTCGCATGCCTGGCCCTGGCCCAGGCTCCCCTCCCCGCCGCCCCTCGGGAGGCCGTGGTCACCGTCACGGTCGAGAACATGTACGCGGCCGCGGACGACGGCACCGCCGTCGTGAGCCAGGCGACGCTCGGCGAGGTGGTGGACGTGCTCGAGACGAGCGGCGACTTCGCCCGGGTGCGCACGCCCGACCGCTACGAGGGCTGGATCCCGCGAGCGGCGTTCCGCGAGTACGAGGACGCCTCGGCCGCGCGCTACGCGCGCGCCGGCAGGGTGGTCGAGGTCACGAGCCTGATGGCGAACGTCTATCGGACCGCGAGCGTCACGAAGGCGCGGCCACGGACGCTCGCTCCGCTGGCCGCGCGCCTCGAGGTGGAAGGCGACGGCCCGACCGAGCGCTGGCTGTCGGTGCGCTTGCCGGGCGGCGACAGCGGCTACGTCCAGGCGGGCGACGTGAAGCCCGTCGACCCCGCCACGCCCCGCCGTCGCGGATCCCGCGACGAGATCGTGGCGACCGCGCGCCGCTTCACGGGCACTCCCTATCTGTGGGGCGGCATGACGGTCCACGGCATCGACTGCTCCGGCCTCGTGAGCCGGGTCTATCACGCGAACGGCTTCGAGCTGCCGCGCGACGCCGACCTGCAGTTCGCGGATCCGAACGCCGAGGCCGTCGCGCGCGAGAAGCTCGAGCCGGGCGACCTGCTCTTCTTCGGCGACGACGAGAAGAGCATCAGCCACGTCGGCCTCTACCTGGGCGACGGCCGCTTCATCAACGCGACGACGCACGAGGTGCCGAGCGTGCACGAGGACCGCCTCGACGACCCGCACTGGTCGGCGATCTACCAGGGGGCGCGCCGGCCGCGCTGAGCCGGCGCCGGCCTCCGAAGCCGCCCGCGCTCAGCCGTTCTTCCGGGGCTCCGGCGGCCGCTTGAACGAGCCCGAGTCGACGGTCTTGCCGCCGCGGCTCACGGTCTGGAAGTAGAGCTCGTCGCCCGCGATCTCCATCAGGATGAAGCTCAGGTCCTCGTCGAAGCCGCGGGCGCTGAGCTCGGACTTGGCGATGTTCCCTCGCCGCAGCTGCCCGGCCGAGCCCGAGATGAAGTAGTGGATGTCGTGCTGGGGCTGGAGCCGCTCGTAGAAGTGCTCGTGCCCCTGCAGCACCACGTCCACGCCGTACTTGACGAACAACGGCTCGAGCACCGTGCGCAGCTCCTCGCTCGGGCCGTGCTTCTTGCCCGACGAGTAGAGCGGGTGGTGGAAGAAGCAGATCTTCCAGTCCGAGCCGGAGGCCTGGAGCTCCTTCTCCAGCCAGTCGAGCTGCTTCTTGTCCATGTAGTTGCTGTCGAGCGCGAAGAAGCGCACGCCGGCTTTGGGCGCTTTGAAGCTGTAGTAGCGCTCCCCGCCCATGTTGAACTTCTCGTAGAAGCGCTGCTTGGGGTCGTCGTGGTTGCCGAGCGCCGCGTAGAACTTGACGCCCGCGCCGAGCAGGGTGCCATAGGGCTCCTCGAACTTCTGGCGGTAGTCGCGCGGATCGTCGCGGCCGTAGATGTTGTCCCCCATCATCACCACGAGCTCGAACGGGAAGTCCGCGCGCCACTCGGCGAGCAGCCGCGCGAGCTCGTTCTGGGCTCCCGTTCCGGTGCCGCTGTCGCCGATGACGGCGAAGCGGAGCGAGCCCTGCTTGAGCGGAAGCGAGAGCGGGGCGCTGGCGGCCGCGGACGCGGGAGGCGCGATCGACGGCGCGCTCGCCGCCGCCACGGCTCCCGCCAGCAGGAGGACGAGGGCTCTCGCCTTGCGGGTTGCGCTCGCTGTCATGCGACCACCTCCTTCAGGTAGTCCACGACCAGGCTCGCCTCCGAGTCGTGGAGGATCAGGTGGCCTCCGACGAAGCGGTACTCGAGCGGCTTAGGCAGCTTCGGCAGCTTCGCGAGCAGGTCGGGCGGCACCGTCGACAACGCGGCTCCATCGGGATACGGAGCGTTGGGAACGAGCTGGACTTCCTTCGGCTTGGGCTCGCCCGGTGTGCTGGGCCCCTTGTCCGTGCGGGGATCGCCGTCCTTGATCGTCTCGCGCGCGTCGCGCCCCTTCGATCCGGCCAGGTCCGTGCGGAGCACGTCGAGGAAGACCGGAACGACTCCGTCGAACAGGATCTCGCCCTGGAATGCTCCGGCGCGGCCCGCCTGGATCGCCTTCGCGAGCGCCTTCTGGTGCGCGGCGATCTGCTCGGGGCTCGCCTTGTCGGGCAGCGGCGGAAGCGTCGCCGCCGCCTTGCGGCTCAGCTGCGAATAGATCGCCGCACGATCCTCGAACTCTTTCAGCAGGCGCGCGCGGTCGTTGGCGGCGGGCTCGGACGAGCCGGAGACGGCTGCTGCAAGCGTCACAACGAATAACACCAGGGACCGCATGGTTCCCTCCAATCCGCTTGAACTCCTCCAGTCGAGGTGCAAGACGAGTGCCGCCAGCCTGGAGGCTTGAACGATCTACAAACGGATTGCCGGATGGACGAATCGTCGCGAGCGCTCGGGGCTGGCAGGTCCCTTGCTGTGAGACAAGGCATGAGCGACGAAGGCGAGCTCCGGCGAGACACGCCTCGCAGCATCTACTGGATCGTGGCGGGGGTCGTCGTGTTGCCGATACTGGCTCTCGTCCTGGTGTGCCGCTCGTGGGACACGTGCGGATTCCAGGGCTGCCCCGACGTGCGCGATCTCGCGCGCCGGCAGCTGGACGGCGCCTCCATGCTGCTCGCCCAGAATGGCGAGCCTTTCGCGAATCTGCTGGTCGCCGAGCCGCGGATGATCAAGCTCGGGTCGCTTCCGGCCACGGTGCGCGAGGCGTTCCTCGCGGTCGAGGACCAGCGTTTCTACAAACACGCCGGAATCGACTGGCGACGCGTCGCCGGAGCCACGCGCGCCAACCTGCGCGCCTTTGGCTTCGAGCAGGGGTTCAGCACGATCACCATGCAGATCGCGCGCAACCTGTTCCCGGAGCGCATCCCGGGCCGCGCGCGGACGCTGAAGCGCAAGCTGCTCGAGATCCGCGTGGCCCGCGAGATCGAGCGCTGCTTCGGCAAGGACGAGATCCTCGAGCTCTACCTGAACCACATCCCCTTCGGCCAGGGCACGCGCGGGATCGAGGCCGCCTCGCTCGTCTACTTCGGCCACGCAGCGGAGAGCCTCACGCTCGCGGAGTCGGCGCTGCTCGCCGCGCTGCCCAAGGCGCCCGGCCGCTACGACCCGCGCGCCCACCCGGAGGCGGCGCGGGCGCGGCGCGACCTCGTGCTGCGGCTGATGGAGCAGCAGGGACGCGCGAGTCCCGAGGCCGCGCGCGCGGCCCGCGCCGAGCCGCTCGGCGTCGCCGCGGCTCCGCCTCCGCGCGCACAGGACCCGATCAACAGCGCCTACTTCGCCGAGGCCGTGCGCGCCGAGCTCGAGCGCGAGCTCGGCGACACGCTCTACGCGCAGCCGGTGCGCGTCTTCACGACGCTCGACCTGGCCGTGCAGCGCGAGGCCGTCGCGGCGCTCGAGGCGCAGCTGCGGACGATCGAGAGCGGCAAGCTCGGGGCATTCAAGGGCCCGAGCTACGCGCCCGGCCCGCCCGGTGCGGGCACCGCGTACCTGCAGGGCGCCGTCGTCGTGATGGACGCGCGCAGCGGCGACGTGCTGGCCTGGCTCGGCGGCCGGGACTCGGGGCAATCGCAGTTCGATCGCGTCGCCTCGGCCCGGCGGCTCGCGGGCAGCGCCTTCAAGCCGTTCGTCTACGCCGCGGCGCTCGGACGCGGGTACGCCCTCAGCCAGCCGCTCGCCGACGAGCCGTTCTCGCTCGCGCTCTCGGACGGCAGCGTCTGGGAGCCGAGGAATTTCGGCGACAGCTACGACGGCCGCGTGAGCGTACGGCAGGCGCTCGTCGCGTCGAAGAACGTCCCCACGGTGCACCTCGCGGAAGCGGTCGGCCGCCCCGTCGTCGCGAGCCTGGCGGGGCGCGCGGGCATCGACGGCGTCCCGCTCGAGCCCTCGATGGCGCTCGGGACGGTGGCCGTCTCGCCCCTCGAGCTCACCGGCGCCTACACCGCGTTCGCGGCGGGCGGCGTGCGAGCCTTGCCACGCCTCGTCCTTCGCGTCGAGACGATGGACCACCGCGTGCTGTGGAGCTCGGAGCCGGCACGCGCGCCGGTGCTCGATGCCGGCGTCGCCTTCCTCGTGACGCAGGCCCTGCGCGACGCGCTCGACCACGGCAGCGGCGCGCGCGCGCGGCGCGGCGGCTTGCGCGGAGCCGCCGCCGGCAAGACGGGCACGACCAACGACGGGACGGACGCCTGGTTCATCGGCTACACGCCCGAGCTCGTGGCCGGCGTCTGGATCGGGTTCGACGAGCCGCACACGATCGTGCGCGGCGCGACGGGCGGCCGCCTCGCGGCCCCGGTCTGGGGCCGGCTGATGGCGGCCGTGGCTGGCTCCCGCAAGCCGGCGAAGGACTGGCCGACCCCGAGCGGCGTCGTGGTGCGCACGGTCGATCCCTGGAGCGGTCTCGTGCTGGCCGACGGCTGCGAGTCCTGGAGCGGCCCGTCCTATCGCGAGTTCTTCCTGGAAGGCTTCGTGCCGGAGTCGTACTGCCCCGGCCGCGAGGAGCCGCCCGCCTCGGGCTTCTGGACCGACGCACGCGTGAGCGGACCCGTGAGCGACCCCATCCCCGCTGACGACGCCGTCGCCGACGACGGGCCGAGGTTCTACGCGGCGAGAGCGCTGGGCGAGGCGCGCCCGCCGCGCTGAGCTCCACCCCAAGCCTGCTATGATCCGCGGCCATGCGACGCGCGCTCGCCGCCCTCACCACGACTCTGGCCTTCGCCGCTTCGGCGTTCGCCGCCGACCTTCCGCAGATCAAGTCGCGCGGCGTGCTGCGCGTCATCGCCGCCGCGGACGACGCCCCGGAGACGTTCTCGTTCGCGGGCGGCGCGCGCCCGGGTTTCGAGCGCGAGCTGGCGGACGGCTTCGCGAAGCTCCACGGGCTGCGGCTCGAGCCCGTCAAGGTCAAGCTCTACAGCGACCGCATCCCGGCGCTCGTCGGCGGCGACGGCGACCTGATCGTCGCGATCTTCGACACCGAGGATCGGCGCAAGCAGGTTGACTTCACGGTCGAGGTGATGCCGACGCACAACGTCGCGGTGACGCTGTCTTCCCGGCCCGCGGTGAAGACGCTGGCCGAGCTCAAGGCGCTGAAGGTCGGCGCGATTCGCGGAGCGAAGCCCGCCGAGGAGGCCGCCGCCGCGGGGGTGGCCGCGCTCACGCTCTTCGACACCCAGGACGAGATGAAGCAGGCGCTGAAGCGGGGCTCGATCGACGCGATGGTGCTGCCGATCTCGGAGCTCGTGGTCGTCTCGCGCGACTCGACCGGCCTCGTCGCGGGGATCACGGTCGGGCCGCGCGGCAAGGTCGCCTGGGCCGTGCGCAAGCAGGACGTCGCGCTGCGCGCGGCCCTCGACGAGTACCTCGGCAACGTGCGGCGCGGCCCCTCCTGGAGCCGCCTGCTCGTCCAGTACTTCGGCGACCAGGCGCTCCAGGTGCTCGGCCGGGACCGCTAGGAGCTGCTTACTGCTTGGGCGCCCCCGGCTCGGGCGCGAGCGCCGCCGCCAGCCGCCCGATCAGGGCCGGCACCAGCACGATGATGGGGCCGACGACGAGGGCGCCGGCCCGCGTCTGAATCGCCTGCGCCATCGGCACGATCGTCCCCTCGGGCTGGTTGAGCGCGTCCCAGTGGCGGAAGTACGACGTCTCGATGCCCATCTGGTAGCTGAGCCAGGTTGCCGTGAAGATCAGGATCTGCGACCACAAGCCGATCAGCAGCCCCACGAGCGCGGTTCCGCCCCAGCCGAAGCCGCCGATCTTTCGGGACAGGGCGCCCCAATAGAAGGCGCTCACGAAGCTCAGGACCACGATCGAGAACATCGCGTTCCCGCGCGGCGCGTAGGGCACTCCGTTCGCGCCGAGCGCGAAGCGGGCGACGGCGAAGATCAGCAGGAGCAGCAAGGGCAGACGAACGAAGCGCAGCACGCGTCCGATCATGCGAGCCTCCCTTTCACGATTCTTTGTCCGGAATCCGCGCGGATTCTCTCACGGAAGGGGCGGCTACTCGCCCCAGATCTGCTTCAGGCGGCGGTCGCGACCGCAGCCCTGCCGGTACGACCAGTAGCGCTTCATGTTCTTCTGGTAGAAGTCCTGGTGCTCCACCTCGGCGGGATAGAAGGCTCTCAGGCGCACGATCTCGGTGGCGATCGGCGCGGGCAGCCGGCCCTGCGACTCGAGGTGCTCCTTCGAGGCTTCCGCCGCCTGCTTCTGCTCGTCGTTCTCGTAGAAGATCGCGGTCCGATACTGCCGGCCGCGGTCGCAGAACTGCCCGCCCGGGTCGAAGGGGTCGATGTTCTTCCAGAACGCCGCAAGCAGCTGCTCGTACGACACCTTCGCCGGATCGAAGACGACCTGCACGACCTCCGCATGTCCCGTCGTGCCCGAGGCGACCTGCTCGTAGCGTGGGTTCGGCTCGGTGCCGCCGGCGTAGCCCGCCATCGTGGACACGACGCCTGCGAGCTTGTCGAACGGCGCCTCCATGCTCCAGAAGCAGCCGCCCGCGAAGGTCGCGTGTGCCCGGACCTTCGGCGCCGCCGAGGCCGGCGCGTGCGGCGGGACCGCCAGCAACCCCAGCGCGACGACGACGGCGAAGCCGAGCGCCGGCAGTCGCGGCGTCATCGCCCGAGCTTCTGCCGGCGCTCGACGCCGGCCCCTTCGCGCACGACGACCAGCTGGTCCGCCTCGACGTTCGGGATCTTCTCCGTGGCACCGCTCGGCCAGCGGATCGTGAGCTCCGCCTGCGCCGCCGTGCCGAGGCCGAAGTGGAGGCGCCGGTCGTTCGTGGAGTAGAAGCTCGACTGCGCCTGCACCTCCTGCGCCTGGCTCTTCTCCCCGAAGCGCGCCGTCACGCGGGCGCCGATGGCGCTGCGGTTCGAGGTCGTGCCGACCAGCAGCACCTTCAGCCAGTGGCCGCCGCCGCTCACGTCGTTGCGCAGCAGCGACGGCGGCTCGTTCATGTTCACCACGACCACGTCCACGTCGCCGTCGTTGTCGAAGTCCCCGAACGCGCAGCCGCGGCTCGTGTGCGTCGCGGCGACGCCGCTGCCCGCTTCCTCGATCAGCTCCTCGAAGCGGCCGTTGCCCAGGTTGCGGAACACGAGCCGTGGCGTGCGGAACGGGTAGGCGGGCAGCTGCTTCTCCACCTCCGGGTAGACGCTGCCGGTCACCACGAAGAGGTCGGGCAGGCCGTCGTTGTCGAGGTCGACGATCCCCGCGCCCCAGCCGACGTAGCGCGTCTCGACGCCGAGCCCCGAGCGGATCGTGGCGTCCTCGAAGTAGCCCTTGCCGTCGTTGCGGTAGAGGACGTTGGTGTCGTCCGAGAAGTGCGTCTTCAGGATGTCGAGGCTGCCGTCGAGGTCGTAGTCGGCCGCGGCGATGCCCATTCCCGCCTGCTCCATCCCGTCCTCCGAGAGCGCGACACCGCGCTCGAGGCCCTCCTGCCGGAAGGTGCCGTCCTTCTGGTTGCGGAAGAGCCAGCTCGGCGTGGAGTCGCAGGCGACGTAGACGTCGGGCCAGCCGTCGTCGTCGTAGTCGGCGGCGACCGCGGTCATCGGGTACGAGCCCGCGGCCTTCGCGATCCCCGAGCGCTCGCTGACGTCGCTGAACGTCCCGTCGCCGTTGTTGTGGTAGAGCCGCGCGAAGCCGGTCGGCAGGCCGCGCGGACCGCAGTTCACGGGCACGCCCTTCCAGCGGCAGTCCACGTTCTCGCCGGGCTTCGGCAGCTTCTCGAGCGTCGTGTCGAGGTAGTAGGCGACGAACAGGTCGAGCCGCCCGTCGCGGTCGTAGTCCAGCCAGGTGCAGCCGGAGGCGTAGCGGGTCTGGCTGTCGACGAGCCCCGCCTTCGCGGTCACGTCGGTGAACGTGCCGTTGCCGTTGTTGCGGTACAGCACGTTCTGGCCGTAGTAGGTGATGAAGAGGTCCTCGTGGCCGTCGTTGTCGTAGTCCCCGACCGTGACGGCGGAGGCCCAGCCGGCGCGCGTCAGGCCGGCCCGCTCGGTCACGTCCGTGAAGGTGCCGTCGCGGTTGTTCT
>Ga0111539_10009057_pt1 | contig 12600 bp, 9 predicted proteins | sample RhiMethybrSRZTD1_FD_79667 | JGI IMG/M metagenome (GOLD analysis project Ga0111539, IMG submission 79667) | Populus rhizosphere microbial communities from Tennessee, USA - Rhizosphere MetaG P. TD hybrid SRZTD1 (version 2) (version 2) | ecosystem: Host-associated > Plants > Roots > Rhizosphere >...
CCGCCGACGACGACACCGACGCCGGGTAATCTGCCTGGCGGCACCCGCGCCACTCAAAGGATCGTGACGGTCACGCTGACCGGATGGGATCCGACCAATCGTGTCGTGGCATTCAACGGGCCAGGTGGCGCGAGTTACACGCGCCGCCTGCTGGACTCGACCGACGCGAGCATTTTGGCCGGACTCAAGCCCGGCGACCGCGTCGACGTCACGTGGACCTCCGCCACGCAAATCACCGTCTCGCGAGACGAATTGCGGCACCGCTTCACAGTTTCACTGCTGTGGGGCTGGGACAATTCCTTCTCGGGAAAGATGATCGAGAATGCGATTGGAAGAACGACCACCGGGACAGCCATCTACCTCACGAAAACTTCATATGACGACGTGTACGGCCGGATGGGGTTGTTGAAGATCGGCGGCGGATATCGCACGTCGCCCCGCACGGAGGCGGTCTTCAACTTCTTCGTCTTCTCAAAAAGCGATGCCGAGCGAGTCAGCATTGGCAGCGTGGCCACGCAGCCGGCCACCAAGCTGACGGTCGACTTCACGCCGTACAAATATTGGGGCCTGGAAGGGGGCCAGCGGTGGTTCTTCACGCGCGAGCGTTTCACGCCGTATGCCGGCTATCTGGTGGGTGTCAACCGGCATCGGGACATCCGCGGGACGTTCGTCGGTGTGCCGGCGTCGGCCACGCCCGGTCTGGCGGCGCAGGACGGCAAGTTCTTCGAGCGGTCCTGGGCGTTTAGCTTTGGCCCGACCGGCGGTGTCCTGGTCGGTGTCGGCCCGGTCGAAGTGATCGTTGAAACGCAGTTGCGCTTCCTGGGGGGACTGTCGGACGTCGACTGGCTGGTCGAAGAAGGCCTGAAAGATATCAACAGCGAGAGCTCACGCTGGTCGATTCCGGTCATGTTCGGCGTCAGGTATCGCTTCTAGCGAGCCCATATACCTGTCAGAACACGATCCTCACGAATTGCCCAAGCAGCTCCTCGACCGAGATCATCGTCAGCAGCAACGGCGCAAGCGGCAGGAGCGTCATCACCACGAGTTGCAGCACGAGGTCCCGTGTGATCGGCACCAGGCGCATTTCCCGCACGACATCAAAACTGCTGCTCATGTCCGTCAGGGACGAGACGTCTGGGTTGCCGACCAACAACTCTCCCGCGTCCGCGCCGCCATGCAGCCACTTGGCCTCGAACTCATCGAGGTGGCGTTTGGCAATGTGGCTGTACTCGCGCAGCCCGGTGCGCCGCGCGCGCGACAGCGGCTCGACGAAAACGAACAGTGGAGCGATCACGACCGCAACCATAATCGCGACGAACACGAAGATCTCGAGCCTGAAGTCCGTGAGCCTGGCGCCCTCGTAAAAGATGCGATTGGCTAACATGCCCGCGAGCAGCGTCCCCTGGGCGATCAGCAATGGCGCGAACGCGTAACCGAGGCGCGACAGAAACCCCAGGCCTCCGAGTCGGTCTGGGTGCATCGGCGCGTAGGTGACGTCGATGCGCGACACCTGCCAGAGGAACCGTGCCCAGATGAACAGACGAAAATACCAGCGCAGCAGCAGGAATTGAAACATCGGCAGGCTGACGAGGAAGTACCACCATCCGGCGAGATACAGGTGTCGGCGGCCGTCGCCGGCGGGCGCCGCGTACCACGTCGCGGCGCCCAGCGCGACGTAGTAACGCCACACGATCAGTATTCCCACGATATAGACGATCGCAATCAGGATCACCTCGGCAAGCACCGAATTGCGCAGTCGCATCGCGCCCTCGATCGCTCGGTCGAAATGCTTGCGGGCGCCATCGCGCACGAGGCCCAGCGTCAGGAACTGCCCGACGATCGGCCGCATGCGCCGATGGACGACGATTTCGGCGACAATCAGGAGCGGCAACGCGATCAGGAAGCGGGCGTGCGCATCGATATCACGCAGGAATGGGACGGCAACCGCATCTCCCCAGGCCTTACCGTCGGCCGCCGACAGTACTAACAGCGGAACCCAGGCGAGGGTCGCGATGACCATGATTCGCCGCCGAACGAGTTGGAGTCCGTCGCCGGCGAGGCGAGCGCGGCGGAACACCTGAAACAGCGGGCCGCCAACGACGATCGAAAAGTCACCCTCCGCGGGTAACGCGTCCATTCGCGCCGGCGTGGCTCCTATTGTCATTTTGGCTCCGTCGTTCAACGCGTTTTGAGCGCCTCGAGCATTCAATGCCAGTCCCTACTGCCTCCGGCCGACCGCGCCTCGCACGGTAAGCCAGTGAGTCTGAATCGCGCGTCGCGATGAATGGGTCAGCTTGCGAGGAGTGTACCGCGCCAGTCCGGGGATTTGTTCCCCGAGTGCCAGAACATGGCCAGGCATCTGCGTGACGGTCGAACGTCGCTTGTAAGTCGTTGATTTCAAGGAGAATGGTTCCATGGCAGATCTTCCTGTCGCATGTACGCTCACGCCTGAAGCGCTTCGAACTCGACGAAGTGGGCTGCCCGCCGGCCTACTGCGCCGCGCTGAGCGCCAGAACCTGATCGGTGACGGTGCGCGCCTCGAATTTCGCCCTGACGGTGAAACGCTATCGGCCATTGCCGAGGCCGTCGACGCGGAGCGACAGTGCTGCAGATTTTTCCGCTTCTCGATAACAGTGGAGCCTGATAACGGTCCGATATTCCTCGAGCTCACGCGGCCCAGCGGGAACCCGAGAGTTCGTCGCCGGCTTGCTCGACGTGTGAGCGGCACGCGCCGGCTTCGCTCGCAATCCGCGCGGAAGCGGTGCGACGAGAGTCGTACAGTAGAATCACCGGCAGTCAGAAGAGGAGTCGCCGCATGCATCGCCCTCCACAAGGCTGTCGGTTCGCAGGCCACCTTGTGCTCGCGATCCTCTGCGTCGTTTTCACGGCGCTGCTGTCTGCCCAGCGCCCGCTCAGACCACTTCCGGAGGCGCTCAACGCTGTCCCGTCCGAGCTGGTCGATCGGCTGCGCAGCGATCCCTTTACCTATTTTCGGTTCATCAACCGCGCCTGGACTGCGCGCGTCTGCGCCGCCTTCGCCGACGTGGCGGACCCGACGATGGTGCGTCTCCATGGCGACGCGCACATCGAACAGTTCGCGGTGACCAAGGATGCGTGGGGCCTCGACGACTTCGATGACTCCGCGCGTGGCCCGGCGTACGTCGATATCGTCCGGTTTTTGGGCTCGATTGATCTCGCCACCCGTGAGCGCGGCTGGACCGGCGATCGTGATGCGCTGTGGACCCGTTTCATTGATGGCTACCGTCGCGGGCTGTCCGAGCCGGACTATCACCCACCCGAGCCCGCCATCGTCGGTCACCTGCGGCAGTTGGCCCCATCGACCCGGGCATCCTACCTCGCGTGGGGCGAGCAGCAGATGCAACCGATGGAGGCGGCCACATTGAAGTCGGTCGTCGCGGGAATGGCGGCTCTCGACGGTTTGGTCCGCCGCGAGCGTTCGGATCTTCCACCTGGCTACTTCGCCGTTGTCCGTGGCGGGTGGCTGCGTCTCGGCATCGGCAGCGCCGCGGCCAGGAAGGTCCTTGTTCGCGTGCAAGGTCCCACGACCGATCCGGACGATGACGAGCTGCTAGAGGCCAAGGAAGTCGCCAATCTCGATGGTCTCGCCTGCCTCGAGGAGTCCACGACTCGCCAGGCGGTTCGTGTGATTGATGGAACACGACAGCTCGGTCGCTTGAAGCACGACATCCTCGCGATCGGACCCACGCTGCTGATTCCCGCGGCCGCCGACCGCGCGGAGCATTGGCTGGACTGGTGGGTGTCGAGTTGGAACCCCTCGTACCGCGAGCTTCACCTCAACGATCTCCGCTCCGTCGAGGACCTGGGCGACATCGTGTTCGATTCCGGCGTGCAGCTGGGTACGGGCAAGCTCGCCTCCGTTCGGAAAGAGGATCTGTCGTCTGTGGCGCGACTCGAGGGTCGGCTACGCAAGGAGACCTCCGCCATCGTCGAGGAGATGCTCGCAGGATGGCGGAAGCTGGCAGGACGATGAGCTCACCAGGATTCGGTCGCTGATCTATCGATTCCCGCCAGGCTTGGCTGTCGGGAAATTGGGATTGTCCGCGTCCGGACCATCCTGGCTGAAGAGCGCTTGATCCGGAGTCGCAGCCTTGGCGATTTTCTGCAGCGCGCCCCTCGATTCGACGACCCTGCCGAGATAACCCTCGAACACGACTTTCTCGCCAGGCAGCAGCGTGTTCATCGTCCAGCCTCGCCGGCGGATCGTGTTCGGGCTCGTCATCTCCATGTTGTAGGTCGTCACCGTGTTGTCTTTGCCGGTGACGTCGATGTAGACGCGCATGTGCGGGTTGGTCCATTCGACTTTCGACACGACTCCCGACGCCACGATCGGCTTGTCGCGATCGTACTCGGTGTCGAATCCGTGATGCGCCAGCGCCGGAAGTGCGAGGCAGACGACCGCGCTCAGCACGATTCCAAGTTTCGTTCGCATGGCGGTACCTCCTGAGAAATCAAGAATCAGTCACTCATTCTGAATTCTGAATTCTGAATTGGTGCATTCACTATTGCCTCGGGTTCGGCGGAGCGCTGCCGATTCCTTGATCGTTCTTCAGATATCCGCCGGCGATACCAAGCTGGTTGTTCTCGGCGCAGATGTATTCCATCAGCTCGATCCCTGGACGCACGAGCCTTGCCGTGAATTTCATCTGGATCGGCTTCGTGAAGGTTCCGGGATCATCGAGCGTGAACTCGTTGACGAGCGTGCCGTAGTTGACACGCGTCCAGCGTTCAATGGTGTGCAGCTTCTCGGTGTGAGGCGTGCCCACGGCGTCGAACCAGAACTTGTCGTTGTAGCCGACGGTATCGATGACCAGCGTGTCGCCGTCCCATCGCCCGATCGAGTGCCCCCACCAGGTGGGAAACACGTCTTTCGGGTGCGGGCGGCCGTCCATGTACACCACTCGATGCGCGCCGGCATCGCCTGTTTCGTGCAGGACGTAGATGTACTGCAGACCTTTCGTGGTGTAGGTCATCGCGAAGGTCCACGGATACGGATTCACACGCGGCACGCTCATCGGCAGGCAGTAGATGTACGGCTCGCCGTAGATCGCCTTCTCGCGCTTGGCTCTCAGCTCCTTCGCCCACGGCAGCATCAGCCCGACCAGCTCGCCGGGCTTCAGCCCGCCCTCGCGCTCCATGTCGGCGTCGGAGCCGCCGCCTTCCCAGGGTCCGGTCAGATCCGGATGGCCGTCGGCCAGCCTCGGCACGGCGCCATTCACCGCATCTCCCTGGAGCAGCTCGCGATTCCGGTTTCCTGCCGGCGCGGTTGCCGCTCCGCGACCCTGCGCCGGCTGCTGGGCGTGCGATTGCGCAATGAGCGCCAATGTCAACGCCGCGGCTGTTCCTGCGATGACAAGACGTTTCGTCACTGCAACCTCCCTCGTGCGAGCTAACCGTGCCGGGTCTGAAGCCCCGGCCTACATCAGCATTTGAACCCTCAACGTTTGAACGGCGCCGGCCGCGCGAAACGTCCCGCATCGATGGACACGTTGGTGGCCACTTCGTTGAGCACGAGCGTGTCTTTCCCGTCGGTCCACGTCACGACCGTCCGGAAAGGAATCCTGACTCCAGATACGTCGCGATAGTCCGAGTAATTGATCTCGGTCGGCACGGTGCCGATGGCGGTCCTGTTCCACCGCATGATGCGCACCAGCAGGCCGGAAGTGTCGAAGTAGAAGTTCACCGGAAGCGATCCGGGTCGCGACCCCTGGAGAATCTGAACGACCTGGTTGTCGATTTGCGTGTTGCTGCTCTGCCACTCGGTGAAGGCCGCCCGGATGCCCGCCGGAAACCAGACGAGCGCTTCGAGCCTTGCGCCGTCGAGATTACCGCCCGTCAATTCCATCAGCGGCAACGGCCGCCATCGCTCGGCAGCCCATGCTGTCCTTCCGTCATACACCTTCACGGCGTCGCCGCCCGGGGCGCGGATGATCTGCGCGCGCTGGCTCGGCGCCTTCACGAAAATCTCGAGAGGGAATTGCGAGCCGGCGCCGGTGTTCGATCCTTCGTACGTCCCTTTTGCGGCGAAGCTCGTTATCGCGGCGAGACGCTGGCGGCCGCCAAGCGCCTGAAGATATCTCTCGAATACCTGATCGACCGCCGACTGCCGATCGGGAACGATGTTCATGACGTTTGGATCGAAGACGATCTCGCCGTATTGCAGCGCCAGGTTGGGCACGAACTCGGGCCGGTCCGAACCGTGATGGCACGTGAAACAGCTGACGCGCGGCTCTCCGGCGAAGTAGCTGCGGTTGATCGCGTTCACCATGCCGATCATGCCGCGTGCTCGCTGTATCGTGGGCGTGGCGATGGCGAATCCGTCGCGGCTCTTGTAGATCTCCGGAGAGTGGCAGCTCACGCAGTCGTAGCCGAGCGACGAGGAGAACATCCCCATCGCGTCCATGAACTCGTCTGCGGGAAGGCCCTTGAGAACCTGAACGTCTTTGAAGACGGTGTCGGACAGTTGCGGACCCTGGGTGCGCACCGGGACCGTCATGAGGCAGGCTAAGGCGAGGACCAGCGCCGCCGCTCCCGTGCGTCTCATCGAATTCGTGCGGAGTATACCGCCTCTTCATAGCCGGGGTGGCGCGTCACGCTGGTCGCATCAGCTTAGGCTGCAAGTTCACAGTGGACGTGTCCAGTTCCGCGAAGGCCGCTGGCACGGCCTGCATTTTGCACGCTGAAGCTGCGATATGAAACCCACCATCGCCTCACTGTCTTTCATCCTGTGCCTGCTCCTCTCGACGCTGCCCGCAATGGCGCAGCCGCTTGCCACGGGCGTGCGTGCCGGCGCCTCGGGAGATCCGGATCAGTTCTACTTTGGCGGTCACGTTGAAACCGGTGCTCTCGTCGACCGCGTGCACTTCCGTCCCAACGTGGAACTGGGCGTTGGCGACGATGCCACACTCATCGCATTCAATTTCGATCTGGTCTATAAGTTTCCGTCGCGCAACGTGTGGAACGTTTATGGGTTTGGTGGACCTGCCCTGAACGTCGCCAGTGCCCACGACGATACCCATGCGGGTGGCGGATTCAACATTGGCCTCGGCATCGAGACACGGAAGGGCCTTTTCGGAGAGTTCAAAGTCGGGATGATCGACAGCCCGGATTTCAAAATTGGAATCGGGTGGCGATTTTAGTCAGACCAGGTAGGCGACCGTCATAACCTGACTGAAGACGCCGGTGCGATCTGCGTTCAGAGATTAGCTTCGCTCCATCGCGATCGTGTAGTCATACCACTCGACGATCGTCCCGTCCTTGAGGAAGAACACGCCGCCCGTGCCAGCTCCTCAGCGTGCTGTCTTGAGAAGCGATCGATCCGCTCGTAGACAACCATCCCACCCGGCCTGTCTGGCAGCGCCATTTGTAGCCAAGCCTTCTTGAGTCATATTAAGTCGATTTGAGTATCATCTCAATCCGATCTAGAGTTTGGCTGGGCACGGTGTGCACCGGTTCGCTTGGCCCTAAACCGCAATCTGGGCGTGCGTGACAGTCAATATCCGATTGGGACGGAACCGAATGGCGGGTCCGCTGCGTATGACTCGAAGGGAAGCGCTTTCAATCTGCCTCGCGATTGCGTGCACGTTTTCTGTCGGTGTGGTGCCAGCCAGTACTCAAGCGGGTGCCGGCGAGATCACCGGCCGCGTGAAAGATCAGGATGGGGCCGCCGTTCCCGGTGCGACCATTACTGTCACCGAAACGCGGACGAATCGTCAGCGTGTAATCGTTTCCACTAGCGATGGCCTGTACACCGCCGCGAGCCTTGCGCCCGGCGACTACCGCCTCAACGTCGAGCTCTCAGGGTTCAAACCCCTGCGGCGCGAGGGCGTTCGTCTCGCCACAGGCGAAAAAGCGCGAATCGATCTCGACCTCAGTGTCGGCAATATCCGTGAACAGGTGACGGTCATCGGCGATGCACCAATCGTCCGGGCCGAGACCGCGAGCCTCGGGACGGTCGTCGAGAACGAGCAGGTCGTGCAGCTGCCGCTGAACGGACGGCTGTTCATCATGCTCGCGGCCATCGCCCCGGGCGTCGCCCTGCCGCCCAATTCCGTTCTGCCGCGCATCAACGGCGGGCGGCCGCGAACGAACGAGTATCTCTTCGACGGCATCTCCGTGCTGCAGCCGGAGCCGGGTCAGGTGGCGTACTACCCGGTGATCGACGCCATCCAGGAGTTCAAGATCGAGAGCAACAGCCCACCGGCCGAGTTCGGCCGGTTCAATGGCGGCGTCGTCAACCTCACGACGAAGTCGGGCACGAATGCCTTTCGTGGCAACGTGTTCGAGTTCTTTCGCAACGAGCACCTGAACGCGAGGAACTACTTCCAGACGAGCAATCCAGTCAAACCGGACTATCGCCGGAATCAGTACGGCGGCATGCTCGGCGGCCCCGTGGTCAAGGACCGGACGTTTTTCTTCGTCGACTATCAGGGCCAGCGACAGAGCATCGGCCGCACGGTGACCTCGAACGTGCCCACGCTCGCCGAGCGGTCGGGCGTCTTCCGCCAGAACATCTACGACCCGACAACCACGGTGGGGAATACCCGTCAGCAGTTTCAGAACAACACCATTCCGAGCAGCGCCATGGATCCGGTTGCGCTGGCGCTTCTCGAGCGCTACCCGCTGCCGACCAACACCGCCACCGCGAACAACTACAGCCGGACGGCCAACGAAATCGACAATCAGGATCAAGGTGATGTGCGCCTCGATCACAAGTTTGCGACCCGCCGGGATCAGGCGTTCGGACGGTTGACATACTTCAAAGGTCACGCCGAACCGGTGACGGCTTTTCCGGACGGGAGCGGGACCATTCTGGCCGGCAGCGTGGCGGTTGGTCCGCAAGACACGAGCGCGTGGGCGTTCGCGTCGAATTATCAACACACCTTTTCGACGAATATGCTGAACGAACTTCGCGTTGGAGATACGCGGCGGTCCGTCCAGCGGAGCGCCGTGGATTTGGCTTCGTCGGCCGGAGCCGCGCTCAACATTCCCGGTATCCCGTCGAATGCACAGTTTCCGAACACGTTGCCGATCGTCGCGCCGAACGGCTATCAACAGCTTGGATCGCCGATGAACACCGCTTCGGACTTCAGCACCAGCGTCACCGAAGTCGCCGATTCGCTGACGTGGCTGAAGGGCCGCCACACGTTGAAGATGGGCCTCGACTGGCGCTGGGAGCGGCTCAACGTCATCCAGCCCCCCCGGCCGACGGGTTTGTTTGCCTTCAGTACCGTTGGCTCCGATTTGCCAGGCGTCGCGAACACCGGCAACTCGTTCGCGAGCTTCCTGCTCGGACAGGTGCAGAACTTCGGCATCGACCTTCAGCAGACCCAGATTCAGGAACGCGCACACATTCAGGAGTACTTCATTCAGGACGACTGGAAAGTAAACGAGCGCCTAACGATCAATCCGGGGCTGCGTTACACGCTGAATTTCCCATCCACGGAGATCAACGGCCAGACCGCCGTGTTCAATGTGGACACACGACAGCTCGAGTATCCGGGGACGGATCCGGTGCGGCCGCTCAAGAAGGACAACTTCGGCCCACGCTTCGGCGCCGTTTATCGCCTGACGGACAAGACCATCGTCAGCTCGGGATATGGGCTCGTCTGGATTGAGATGGCGGGGATCACGACGCCTTTCACGACGCCGAACTTCCCGTTCCTGCAGGAAGTCACGCAGCGAACCCTCGACAACATCACACCGGCGTTCGTGCTGTCGAGCGGACCGACCGTCACACCAGTCGGTCCGACGCCAAACGCCGGCCTCGGACAAGGCGTGTTCACCGTTGACGCTGGCCTGGGCTCTGGCTACGCGCAACAGTGGAACGTGTCGGTCCAGCGCGAGTTGACGACGAACACGGCGATAGAAGTCTCGTACCTCGGATCGAAGATCACGAACATCGGCATCCCGGACCGCAACATCAATCAGTTAACGGAGGAGCAGCTAGCAATCGGGCCGTCGCTCCTCGACAGGGTTTCCAACCCGTATTTCGGGATCATTCCCCGATCGTCCTCGATCGGCGACCCGATGATCACCAGGGCGCAGCTGATGAAACCCTTTCCGGACTACACCGCGGTCAGCTACTACCGGAACAATGTCGGCACGACAAACTATCAGGGTGTCGCGTTCAGCATTCGTCAGCGTCTGTCCCGCGGCCTGAGTTACTCGGCTGCGTATACCCGCTCGAAGCTGACCGACATCGCCTCGTCGGTGTTTGACGCGTCCATTCTGACTGGACCGCTGACGAACGCCGCGGTTGCCGACAGCCATAATCTCGAGCGGGACCGTGACGACTCGACTGGCGACATTCCGCACTATTTCGCGGCGCAGGCGGTGTGGGATCTTCCGGCGGGCGAGGGCCGCGCCAGGCATCCCACCGGCGTGCTGGGCGCGCTGGCGAACGATTGGAGCGTGGCGGCCTTCATGACGCTGCAGTCGGGGATGCCGATCGCGGTGACGCAGGCGAACTCGCTCGGATACGCCGGTTTCACGACGCAGCGGCCGAATCTCGTCGGCGATCCGACGCTGCCCGCTGACGAGCGGACACCCGCTCACTGGTTCAACACCGCGGCCTTCGCGACAGCCAATCAGTTCACGATCGGATCATCCTCGCGCAATCCGGTGCGCGGGCCAACGTACAAGGGCGTCGATCTCGCCGTGATGCGCCGCGTCGGATTCGGCCGTGAGCGTGCGATCGAGTTGCGCCTGGAGGCGTTCAACCTGCTGAACACCGCGAATTTTGGCGCGCCGGCGGCGCAGCTCGGACCGGCCAGCTTCGGCACGATCACTTCAGCTCTCGATCCACGGGTCATCCAGCTCGCGGCGAAGTTCTGGTTCTGACCGAACGCGCCCGCGCCAGCTGACGCAGCACCGATGGCATCGACCTGCGAGCCTCGGGTGATTCGGTCGAAGCGTGTGTTGTGATGAGCACTGGATGAGGAGTCAGCGCCGGAAGCGTGGGCGTCCCCGACCCTAAGATAGGAGTGCGTCGGGGGCCAATCGTATATAGTGGATGGCGTCATCCAGAACTGAGCCCGCCAGCGTTCGAGTAGTGCCCTTCATATCGTCTCGATGGGGCGCGCCGACCGGCCCAACTTTGGTCAGTGTTGAGCCGCCTGTCACTCACACACCTGAAAATGACGTGTCGTTCAGGCCGCTGCCGGCGATTCCGTTCTGCAGTCGGGGACAGACGTGAACTGGAGGGATCGATGTCAGAACGAAACGGCGACCGCGCCAGATTTCAGAAAGACCGGAAACGCAAACTCCGTCATCGGCAACGTATTCAGGCCTTCGTCAAAAGTGGACGTTCAGAACCACCGACGCCGAGCGACCAAGCGGACAAGGCCATAGGACGTGGGTCCGTGAAGCGGGTAGAAGGGCAGGTCGTCACAGTCGAGCGAGGGCAAGGCGCGAAGCGCCCACGAGGCGAGAACGTGAGGCTCGCCTAATGGACGGGCTGGCGCTCAAGTCGTCGTTTCTCCGTCGTGCGCTGGACGAGCCGCGATGACGACGGCGGAAGTGGAGGTCCTCGTGCGTGACGTGATTGTCCATTTCGGTTTGCCATTCACGGTGGTGTCGGTCATCGGCTCGCCGATTCGGTGGAATGTCCAGGTCCGCGGCGATGGAACGTCAAGAATCGTCTCCTTTGCGGTCGCCGGCGTCCGGTCGGCGGCCATACGGGCGGCAGTCCAAGAGCAGTTGGAAGCGGAACTCTAGCTGGACGCGTGAGCATACCGCGTCCATCACGGACGCCGGTTCACCACCGAATACGCGCGATCGGGCGATCGTGTATAGTTGCTCTCGTCATACCGCACTGAGCCAGCCAGCGTTCGAGCAGTGCCCCTTCTCGGGTGCGCGCCGACGGGCCCATTTCGGCCTCGATCGGAGCGCACATGAACCGTCCGTTAAGTCGCCCTCTACCTTCATCCCCTCCGCCAAGGCCGCAATTGTGCCGCCAACCGGGTGATGTCGCGGGCTCTCAAAGCCCGGCCGGGACGTCTGCCTGGCTGGCGGCTGCGCCGAACCAGTTCCGCGCGCTGATCGAGTTGTCACCCACTCAGAGACGATCCGAAGGAGGGTCGAAACGATGTTGAAGGCGATCTCTCGCAAGCGGGTCGTCGGAGTGTGGTTCACAGCCGTGGCCGCCATCATCGCGTCGCTCGTTGCGATGGGTGTGACCGTTTCCGTCAGCACGACGGCACTCGTGTTTACACTTTCCCTGCTGCCGCCGGCGGTCATGTTCGTCCTTTGGCGTGCCCCGTCACCGACGATTGCAGAAATCCTGCGCACGGCGAATACGCCGAACGAAGGCCCCCGCGGAGGTTTTCAAAATGACTGACGTCATCGACGCCGTGCTCATTCCATATGCCCGATTCGTCGAACGTCGCGAAAGACGGTTCAGGATCGCCAGGGAATTCGCCCGCATCGATCTGCAGGCGACGATCGACGGCGAGGCTCTTCCCGCAGCGGCAGAGGACGACGACGACGATGACACGATGGCCGTCCAGGCGGTTTCGCCAATCAATTCGCCGATGCAGTCAAGGCGAGAAGGTCAGACAC
>Ga0111539_10009058_pt1 | contig 12598 bp, 8 predicted proteins | sample RhiMethybrSRZTD1_FD_79667 | JGI IMG/M metagenome (GOLD analysis project Ga0111539, IMG submission 79667) | Populus rhizosphere microbial communities from Tennessee, USA - Rhizosphere MetaG P. TD hybrid SRZTD1 (version 2) (version 2) | ecosystem: Host-associated > Plants > Roots > Rhizosphere >...
AGTCCAGTATCACCGCGTGGACTTCGCCGGCGCACTCCAGGTACGTGAAATGCCCGCAATCCCTAAGCGTGACCAGCTTCGCGTCAGGCAGCGCGCGCGCGATATGCTCGGACACCGCAACCGGGATGAAGTCGTGATCTCCCGTAATGACGAGCGCAGGGATTCGCAAATTGCGCAATCTTGGTAGCAGGTCATAGCCCGGCACCTGCCACGTGTCGAGCATAAGCCGGTCTTCAACCGCGCGCGCCTTCACAATCCCTGCGCTTCCCTGGGCCTCGAACGCGGCCTTCATGCTTGCCATCAGGCGCTCGAACGCTTCGCTGCTGGCAAGCGCGTGCTTGAAGTGGATTCGATACCGCGCCGTGACCGCAGCCGGATCGCCCGCGACGTATGCGCCGCTGCTTGCGATTTCCCTCTGCCGATCATTGTCGGGACCAAGTTTCGCCAGGTAGTCTTTCCGCGATAGCGCGAGATCCACGCCGGAAGCGGGCCCCGGATTCATGAGGATGAGATGCGAGACGCGCGTCGGGTGGCGGAGCGCATACTCGAGCGCCAGCACAGCGCCCCACGAGTGTCCGAGCAACGCCACTTCGTCCAGTCGAAAATGCTCGCGGACCCTGTCGAGGTCCTCGATCTCGGACGCTAGCGACACATCCTCCGGCCGAACGTTGTCCGCGGATTTCCCTCGTCCTCGCTGGTCGTAGTAGATGAGCCGATAGACATCTTTCAATCGATCGAGATCGGGCAGCAGGTATCGATGATCGAAATCCGGACCACCGTGGAGAACGATGAGCGGTGGTCCTTCGCCAGTCATCCTGGCAAACAGTGACGCACCGTTTACCGGAATGCGCAACTCTGTCGGTTCTGATTGCAGTGCGCTCACGTTTGGCGGATGGACGCCAATTAACAGGCCGATGGCGGCGACAATCGAAGTGTACCGCCTCATCACGACATTCCCCTGATCCTGACCAACTGCCGGGCAAACGCAACACCGGCAACGAAGATCACGACGTTCCCGATCTGGCTCAGCAGGACTTGAGCCGAAATGATCTCGCCGAGGATCAGGAGCGCGCCGAGCCCGAAGAGGAGTGCCGGCCAGCGAAATGGGTCCGTCGGTGACGACAGCAACTTCACCAGGATGCCGGTGCCCACGAAGAACGCGATCAGGCCCGGCCCGAGCGCACCGAATATTGCAGGCGACATGAAGGTGTCGAGGAACATGACGCCGATGGCCTGGTCGTTCGCCCGAGAGACAAAACGTCCGAGCATCATCTCACCCACGAAGACCGCCAACAGCGTACCGGCGCCTGCAAGCATGAGCACGCGCGCCACATAGCTCGCCTTCACTTTGCGATCCCTCGCCAGTCTCGTTATGGCCAGGATGCCCGGGATGAGCAGGAGCATCCCGATGAACAGGAGGAGATGCGCGGCATACCATCGTGTGGTGGCCTGCGCCACGATCGCAACCTGCGTCGCCGACACCCAGGTTTCGGCGGGATGCATCAAATCGCCGATGCTCATCAACGCCGGACCGACGACGAGGCTCGCGGCGCCAACGGTGGTGTGGTAACGAGGGAAAGCGGCATCCATGGCGATACCTCCGTGCTGTACGGATCGGCGCGGCTGGACTGACTCCTGTAAAAGACTGAACCACACCTTGCACCGTGGATTGAGTCAGCGCCATGATCAGCCTCACCGCTCCGTCCGGGAGGCCGTCATGCGCATCGCCCGCTTCTTTTTCCTGTTAGCCGTCGCGAACGTCGCCACTGTCGAGTCTGCAGCGCAAGGCGGTCGTGCCGCCGCGCCACCTAGAGATCCGATGCAGGAGGGCCTGCCGCTCAAGCCAACGCGCACGGCGACCTTCACGACGAAAGTCGGGCATTGGATGTCCGTCGACGTCAGTCCCGATGGACGGTCCCTCGTCTTCGACCTGCTCGGCGACCTGTACACCATGCCCTCGTCAGGCGGCAAGGCGACGCCGCTCACGCGCGGGATGGCGTTCGACGGACAACCGCGCTTCTCGCCCGACGGCAAGCACGTGGTGTTCGTGAGCGATCGCGATGGCGGGTGGAACCTCTGGACGATCGCCGTCGACAAGTCCGACACGACGCAGGTGACGCGCGGCAAGCAAAACACCTACTACTCGCCGGATTACACGCCTGACGGGAAATACATCATCGCCACGCGTGACACGAAGCTCTGGATTTATCACGTGGACGGTGGCCAGGGGCAGCAACTGATTCGTGCCGATGCAGCCGCCGGTGGACGTGGCGGCGCGCCGGCGCAGGACGTCGCGCGGCAGATGGGTGTCGCGTTCGGCAAGGATGGCCGGTGGGTCTGGTTTGCCGAGCGTCGTGGGCAGTGGATCTACAACACCGCGATGAGCGATTACGACCTCAGGGTCTATGATCGCGAATCCGGCGAGACCGCGACGCGCGAAAACCGCTGGGGATCGGCGTTCCGCCCGACGCTGTCGCCCGATGGTCGCTGGCTCGTGTATGGCACACGGCACATCAACGAGACGCGGCTTCGCATCCGTGACCTGGAGTCGAGCGAGGAGCGCTGGCTGGTGTATCCGGTGCAGCGGGATGACCAGGAGTCGCGCGCGACTCTCGACACATATCCGGGCATGACCTTCACGCCCGACTCGAAGTTCCTCATCGCGACGTGGGAGGGGAAGCTGTGGAAGGTGCCGGTCGCTGGCGGCGCGCCGGCCGAGATCCCGATGGAAGCGGACGTCGTGCAGGCGTTCGGGCCGGCGGTGCACTTCCAGTATCCGATCGCCGATTCGGCGACCTTCATCGTGAAGCAGATCCGTGACGCGGTTCCCTCGCCCGACGGACGCCGCCTGGCGTTCGTCGCGCTCGACCGGCTCTACGTGATGGACTGGCCTAACGGGACGCCGCGACGCCTGACGAACATGGAGGTTGGCGAGTACCAGCCGGCGTGGAGCCCGGACGGGCAGACCATCGCGTACACGACATGGAGCAACGCCGATGGCGGGTACCTGTACGCCGCCAACGCCGCTGGCGGCGCGGCCCCCAGGCGCCTGACGAGCGCCCCCGCGGCATTCACCGAGCCGGCGTATTCGCCGGACGGGAATCGCATCGTGGCGGTGCGTTCGCCGGCGCGGAATTTCCGCGAGCAGACAGGTGGTGGAGCTACTGATCTCGTCTGGGTGCCGGCGACGGGCGGTGCGACGACACTGATCGCACCAGCCGGTGGACTGGGCTCGCCGCACTTCACACATGACTCGACGCGCGTCTACGCGTATGGCGGCGGGCGCGGGCTCGTTTCCATGCGCTGGGACGGCACGGACGTGAAGACGCACCTGCGCGTGACTGGTGGTGGCGCGCCGGGTGGTGGCGGTGGCGGAGGTGGAGGCGCGTCGACGGTGATCATCTCGCCTAACGGCGACCAGGCGCTGGCGCAGGTCCTGAGCGATCTCTACATCGTCACCATTCCATGGCTTGGCGGTACGGAACCCACGGTGTCGGTCGGGAATCCGGACCAGGCCACCTTCCCGGTCAGGAAGCTGACGGACATCGGCGGGCAGTTCCCGTCGTGGAGCGCCGACGGACAGAACGTGCACTGGTCCATCGGCAATGCGCACATCGTCTACAACCTCGACCGCGGCAAGGCCTTTGATGATTCGGTTCGTCGAGCGCGTGGCGGACGAGCAGCCGGGGGTGGGGGTGGGGGTGGCACACCGGGTGATTCAACGGCACAGGGTGGGGGGAGGCAGGGTGGGCGCACTCTTCCCCAATTCGTGCCTGACGAGCGGCGGATCCTCATCACGGCCCAGCGCGACATCCCGACCGGCAACGCCGTGCTGCGGGGCGCGCGGGTGATCACCATGAAAGGCAACGAGGTGATCGAGAACGCGGATATCGTGGTCGTGAACAACCGGATCCGCGCGGTCGGCCGCCGCGGCAGCGTCACCGTGCCTAACGGCGCGCGCGTCATCGACGTCGCCGGCAAGACGATCGTCCCCGGGTTCGTCGATACCCACGGCCACCTGCGGCTGTCGCAGAACGTGCATCGCGAGCCGGTGTGGAGCTACGTGGCGAACCTCGCGTATGGAGTCACCACGACGCGCGATCCGCAGACCGGGAGCACCGACGTCCTCTCGTACGAGGACCAGGTAACCGCCGGCCGCATCCTCGGACCACGCATCTATTCGACTGGCCCGGGCGTGTTCTCGAGCGAGAACATCCGCGACCTCGACCACGCGCGGAAAATCCTCAAGCGCTACAGCGACTACTACGACACCAAGACGCTCAAGCAGTACGTCGCCGGCAACCGCGAGCAACGCCAGTGGGTCATCCAGGCGGCGAACGAACTGAAGCTGATGCCGACGACCGAAGGGTCACTCGACATCCGCATGAACGTGACTGAGCTGATCGACGGCTATAGCGGGCACGAACACACGATCCCCACGTTCCCGCTGCAAGCTGACTTGATCCGGATGATCGCGGAGTCGAAGACCGTCTACACGCCGACGATCCTCGTCGCGTACGGCGGTCCGTGGGCGGAGAACTACTGGTACGAGTCGCTCGACCTGCTCAACGACGAAAAGCTCAAGCGGGTTACACCGTGGAGTGATCTCGAAGCCAAGATCCTGCGGCGCGGCGGGTCCACCGGAGCGGTTACGACAGGCGCCGGCGCTGGATGGTTCCATAACTCGCAGTACATCATGAAGCCGGTCGGTGAGTCGATCCGCGATCTCATCGCCGCTGGCGGCCAGGCAGGCGTCGGCTCGCACGGGCAGCTGCAGGGCTTTGGCTATCACTGGGAGCTCTGGTCGATCGCCATGGGCGGCATGTCGAATCACGACGCGCTGCGCATCGCGACCAGCATGGGCGCCGCCGCGATCGGGCTGGACCAGGATATCGGCACGATCGAGCAGGGGAAGATGGCCGACCTGGTGGTGCTCGACCGCAACCCGCTCGACAACATCCGCAACACGGCCGCGATTCGCTATGTGATGAAGAACGGCCGGCTCTACAACGGCAACACGCTCGACGAGATCTGGCCGCGCGTGAAGAAGGCCGGCCCGTTCTACTGGCAGGAAGAGGACGCGCCGCCTGACAAGCAGGAATACAACGACGCGGCGAAGGCGAAGACGAAGACGCCCGGTCGTTGACGGCGGTAGCGCCTGAAGGACCAGTGACGCGATCGCCGCGCAAGGCGGCGATCGCGTTCATTTTCGTCACGGTCGTCATCGACATCCTGGCGCTCGGGATCATCATCCCGGTGCTGCCGAAGCTCGTCGAGGAGTTCATGGGCGGCGACACGTCGCGCGCGGCAGCGATCTACGGCGCGTTCGGCACCGTCTGGGCCCTGATGCAGTTCGTCTGCTCGCCCATCGTCGGCGCGCTCTCGGACCACGTTGGCCGGCGACGGATCGTCCTCCTCTCCTGCCTCGGCCTCGGACTCGACTACGTGTTCATGGCGCTGGCGCCGTCGATCGGCTGGCTGTTCGTAGGCCGGGTGATCTCCGGCATCACGTCGTCCACCATCGCGACCGCGTTCGCCTACATGGCCGACGTCACGCCGCCGGAAAAGCGCGCCGCGAGCTTCGGCATGGTCGGAGCCGCCTTCGGCCTCGGCTTCGTGCTCGGTCCAGCGTTAGGCGGCGTACTCGGCTCCGTCAATCCACGGTTGCCATTCTGGGTGGCAGCGGTGATGGCCCTGGCCAACGCCCTGTATGGATTCTTCGTCCTGCCGGAGTCGCTGCCACCAGAGCGCCGCGCCCCGTTCTCGTGGCGCCGGGCGAATCCCGTGGGATCGCTCACGCTCCTGCGCTCGCACCCGGACCTGCTGGGCCTTGCCGGCATCAACTTCCTCTACCTGCTCGGCCACACCGTGCTGCCAAGCGTGTTCGTGCTCTACGCCGGCTACCGGTACGGGTGGGATGCGAAGGCGGTGGGCCTCACGCTCGCCCTCGTGGGCGTCGGGAGCATGATCGTGCAGGGCCTGCTGGTGAAGCGTGTGGTCGCCCGGTTCGGGGAGCGGCGCGCGCTGATCTTCGGGCTGGTCGCCGGGACGGTCGGCTTCATCGGCTACGGCCTGGCGCCTAACGGCACGCTGTTCGTGGCCGTCGTGCCGGTCTTCATGCTCATGGGACTCTTCGGGCCGTCGGTGCAGGCGTTGATGAGCCATCATGTGCGTCCGCACGAGCAGGGCCAGCTTCAGGGCGCAAACGCGAGCGTCATGGGGATTACGGGGATGGTGGGCCCCGTGCTGTTCACGCAGGTCTTTGCGCGCGCGATCTCGTCCGGCGCCGGCGGTGTTCCCGGAGCTCCCTTCCTCGTTGCGGCCGGTCTCACGTTCATCGGCCTGGTGCTGGCTGCGCGCACGGCACGGTAAAGCCGGGAGCCCACTATCCGCTCCTCTTGACAGCTAGAGGACGGTCCGCTTCTCTTCTGTAGAGAACAAGAGAACCCAAGCCACGATCCCGTGACCGCACGATCCGCCACCGATGCACTGCGGGGATCGCTCGACCTCCTCGTCCTCAAGACCCTGTCGCTGACCCCCATGCACGGCTGGGGTATCAGCCAGCGCATCCAGCAATTCTCCGAGGGCGTGCTGGAGGTGAACCAGGGCTCGCTCTACCCTGCCCTCCAGCGCATGGAAAAGGCCGGGCTCATTACCAGCGCCTGGGGCGTGACCGACAACAATCGCCAGGCGCGCTACTACCGGATCACCGCCAGCGGGCGGCGCGCGTTAGGCGAGGAGCTGGAGAACTGGCGCACGTTCGCTGCCGGCCTCGAGGCCGTGATCCGGGCGACGTAACCATCCGCGGTCATTCGCTCATCCGCGGTAACTCGCTTCTCTGGTGTCGATCTACCCGCGTCGTTCATCCGATGAGCGTTCGCACATCACGCCAGCCATAAGCCCCACCGAACCGGCCTCGATCATCCAGCAGCCGCTCGCCACCCATGCGGTCGTAGAAGCCTAACGTTGGGTTGCTGAGCTCCGCGAACAGGATGAAGGAGTGGATGCCGCGATCGAGGAACCGCCGCGCGGTCTCCTCCATCATCCGCCGGCCGAGCCCGAGTCCATGGTACTCCCAGCGCAGGTAGATCTTGCTCAGCTGGCCCTCGAACTCGCCATCGTCGGGTTTCCCCCACGTGAACCCGATCAGCCGCCCACGGCGGTCCGCGAGCACGAGCACGAAGTCACGCCGGTCTTCCTTCGCGAAGACCTGGTTCCACTGCCAGGTGCGGGTCGCGATCGTCGGTCCGTTCGTGGTGTTGTAGGTCGCGTTCCATGTCGTGACGTGCAGCTCGGCCAGCGCCGGGATGTCTGCCGCCGTTGCATCGCGATAGATGATCGCGTCGAGTGACTCGCCCCGCTCAGCGAGTTTGCGGCGGTTTTCCTCGCTTGTCGGACGCGTTCGCGCGTTGATGCCGCGCTTGAACTCCTCGATCTTCGGCTTCAGGCGATCCCACAACGTGAGCGGCGGCGGACGGTATTCCTCGACACGCACGACGTCGATGGTGCCGCGCATTTCGCCGAACTGGTACGCCAGGCAGAGCGTCCGGCCGTCGAGCTTCCCCTCCACGCGAAACGGCTGCGTGGTCCCATCACGCGACACCGCCTCGCCCTCGAGCTCCACCGCGCCTGACGAGGCGTCGAAATGCCCGCGTCGGATGGGAGCGTTCTGCCGCCCGGGATTCGCGACGCCGCGAACGGTGCCATTCTCCTCGACCGTGAGGTCGAGCAGCACTTCCGATGGCTTGCCCCAGCGCCCGGTGATCATGCCGACAAGATCACACGAAACGGTCGCGGGGGTCAGCCGTCTTGTGGTCGGCGGCACTGCCCTTGGGGCGAGCGGCTCGCTGGGAGCTCGCGCCGTCTACGACGGTCGATGAAGTCCGCGTGCCGCCTTGAGCGTCACGTTCAGGAGCGAAAGAAACTGCTTCATCGACTTCGCGTCGGCGAGGTTGTGCAGCGGAATCATCAGGCGGCGATCCGCCTCGAGGTCGAGCCCGGGGCTGAGCGCTTCGAGTACGTTCTCGATCGCCTGGCGCGCCTTCGCCGGCAGGAGCGCCGAGTCGCGCGGGAGCACCTCGACCTTCGCGCCGTCCTTCATCCGGGGCGCCACGCGCCAGACCAGGACGTCGTTCTCCGGGATGGCGTACGAAATCGTGGTGCGCGACGCGTTGTGCCGCTGCTCCAGGGGCGGCTTCTGCTTTTCAGCCCACTCAACGAGCGAGTCGACGAGCGCCGCAAAGTCAACCGATTCGAGCGCCGGTGAGACTTCATCCGCTACGGCGCCGAGGAATTCCGCGTATTTGCGAGAGGATGTTGTAGGCATACTGGGTGGTACACCGCAAGCCGATTTGTTTCGCACGCTCGAGCATGCCAGGCGCCCCAGTCTGAAGGTCAAGTTCGAGTCCAAGTCCAGGTCCAGGTCCAGGATGAAAGCGCCCCGATCTCAAAGACCGGAGCGCTTGAACTTGAACTTGAACCTGGATTTGGACTGCTAGCGATACTCCTCCATCAACTCCTGCAGCTTCGCATTGCCGGGACAGAGCGTCTCGTAAGGCACGTTCGTCAGCGCAGTCTCGATCGACCCGTTGACCCCGTGCATGTCGGGGCTCCCCTCGTCGATGTACAGAAGGCCCGTCGCCACCTCGCCGCGTTCGTGCGCCGCGCGCACGTAGCTGTACGCCGCCTCGCGACTGGTCGGATCGTAATCCTCGGCCAGCATGCGGAAGTGCACCGTGCTGCCGTCGTGCATCGTCACCGACCGCACGCTGTCTGTGGTCGGGGCGTCACTGGTCGCGATCTCGCGGCGTAGCGGAACGAAGTCCACCGGCGCCACTTCATCGTAGTGCTGCCGCGTGTAGAGGTAGCTCTTGGTCGAGCCCTCGTGGTCGTTGAACGTCACGCAGGGTGAGATCACGTCGACGAGCGCGAAGCCGCCGTGCATCAAGCCTGCCTTGAGGAGGGGCACCAGTTGCGCCTTGTCGCCCGAGAAGCTGCGCGCCACGAACGATGCGCCTAACGTCAGCGCCAGCAGTACCGGATCGATCGGGGGCATCACGTTGGCCTCACCCTTCTTCGCCTTCGACCCGATGTCCGCCGATGCCGAGAACTGCCCCTTGGTGAGGCCGTAGACGCCGTTGTTCTCGAGGACGTACAGGATGCTGAGGTTGCGGCGGATGGCGTGGCACATCTGCCCCAGGCCAATCGAGAGCGAGTCGCCATCGCCGGAGACGCCGATGTAGTACAACTCGCGGTTGGCGGCATTCGCCCCGGTTGCTACCGCGGGCATGCGGCCGTGCACCGAGTTGAACCCGTGCGCCTGGTTGATGAAATACGCCGTGGTCTTGGACGAGCACCCGATGCCGCTCAGCTTCGCGACACGATGCGGCGGGATGTCGAGCTGCCAGAAGGCGTCGATGAGCGCGGCCGTGACCGAGTCGTGGCCGCAGCCGGCGCAGAGGGTCGACATGCTGCCCTCGTAATCGCGACGGCTCAGGTTCAGCGCGTTCTTCGTCGCCGACGGGTGCTGGACCCTGGGTTTCGTGATGGACGTCATGCGGGCACCTCCGCGCCCTGCAGCTGGCCGAGGATGCCCTCGACCACCTGGTTGGTGCCTAACGGCAAGCCGCCGTATTCGCGGACGGACAGGAGCCGCTCCGGCGCGATACCGCACTCCAGGGTGATGAGCGAACGCAGCTGGGCGTCCCGGTTCTGCTCGATCACGATGAACTTGTCGTGACGGGCCAGGAACTCGCGCACCGGCTTGCCGAAGGGGAAGCCGCGCACCCGCATGTAGTCGAGCGCGATTCCCTGCTCCTTCAGCCGGTCCAGGCCCTCGAGGACGGCCCCGCGGCACCCGCCGATGGTGATGATGCCCGCCGACGCGCCTTCTGTCGTGATTATTTCCGGAGCGGGCACCGCCTCAGCAGCGGCCGCGAGCTTGCGCACGAGGCGATCCATCACCTCGCGATACTCGTCTGAATCTTCGGTGTACGTGCCGAACTTGGTGTGGCCCGACCCGCGCGTGAAATACGAGCCCTTGGGATCGACGCCGGGCAGCGTGCGCGCCGCCACGCCGTCGCCGTTGGTGGACACATAGCGGTAGAACTTCTCGACTTTCTCGAGCGCCGCCTTGTCGAGAACCTTCCCTCGGTCGGGGCGGTAGCTGTCGTCCCACGTGAAGCGCTTGCACATCCAGTCGTTCATGCCGATGTCGAGGTCCATGACCACGAACGTCGGCGTCTGGAACCGCTCGGCCAGGTCGAACGCGTCGCGCGCCATCGTGAAGCATTCTTCCGGGTTCGCCGGGAAGAGCATCAGGTGTTTCGTGTCGCCGTGCGACAGATACGCGATCTGCAGCAGGTCCGACTGCTGCGTGCGCGTCGGCATGCCCGTCGACGGGCCCGTGCGCTGCACGTCGAAGAAGACCGCCGGCACCTCAGCGTAGTACGCGAGTCCGACGAACTCGCCCATGAGCGAGATGCCGGGACCAGCGGTGGGCGTGAACGCGCGCGCGCCCATCCAACCGGCGCCGATCACCATGCCCGCGGCGGCGAGTTCGTCCTCGGCCTGCACGATGCAGAACTGGCGCTTGCCGTCGGCGTCCTTCCGGAACTGCTCACAAAACGCGCGGAAGTTCTCCATCAGCGACGTCGCGGGCGTGATGGGATACCACGCGCCGACGGTTGCCCCGGCGAAGACACAGCCTAACGCGGCTGCCGCGTTGCCATCGATCAGGATGTGGTCCTTCGTGGCATCCATCGTCGAGAGATGGAACGGCAGCGGGCAGCGGTAGTGCTGCTGCGCGTAGTCGTACCCGAGGCGAATGGCCTTGTAGTTCGAGTCGAGCAGGTGTTTCTTCTTCCCGAACTTCTCCTGCAGCATCGAGTGGATGACGTCCATGTCGATGCTCAGCAGCGCGGCCAGCGCGCCGGTGTAGGCGATGTTCTTCATCAGCGTCCGCTCGCGGTCGCCGGTGAAGGTGTTGTTGCACATCTCGCCTAACGGAATGCCGATGACGGTGATGTCGTCGCGCAGGAACGCCTTGTCCATCGGCCACGACGCGTCGTACATCAGGTAGCCGCCCGGCTTGATCTCCTGGACGTCGCGCTTGTACGTGCCGGTGTTCATCGCGACCACGAGGTCAAACGGCGCCGTGCGAGCGGTGTAGCCGTCCTTGCTGACACGGATCTCGTACCACGTTGGCAGGCCCTGGATGTTCGACGGAAAGACGTTCTTCCCCACCACCGGGATCCCCATGCGGAAGATGGCCTGCATGAGCAACCCGTTGGCGCTGGCAGAGCCGGTGCCATTGACGGTGCCGATCTTGAAGCAGAAGTCGTTGATGCTTGACATAAAGGATGGGCGATGGCCGATGGGCGATGGGCGGTACCGTCAGCCGACGGCTGCCGTCTCTGGCCTGGCCAGACCTGCATACGGAAGAAGGATGTCCGACTTCATCATGTCCCAGGCGGCGGTTGGGCACCGTTCAGCGCACAGCCCGCAGTGGAGGCACATGTCTTCGTCCTTGACCATGACGCGCTTCGTCTGCGGAAGGTTGGTCGAGACGTAAATCTCCTGGGTCATGTTGACTGCCGGAGCCGACAGCCGGGTGCGGAGGTCAGCCTCTTCACCCTCGGGCGCGATCGTCAGGCAGTTCGTCGGGCAGATGTCGACGCAGGCGTCGCACTCGATGCAGAGGTTCGCCGTGAAATGCGTCTGCACGTCGCAGTTGAGGCACCGCTCAACTTCGCGCGCCGTCTGCTCCGCGGTGAAGCCGAGTTCGACCTCGACGTTGAGGCCCTCGAAGCGCGACTTGAGGTCGGCGTGCACCATCTTCTGGCGCGGCACCGAGCTGTAGTCGTTGCTGTATTGCCAGTTGTGCATGCCCAGCTTGGTGCTGTGCAGGTTCATGCCGGCGGGCGGACGCTCGGTGACTGATTGACCCTGGCAATGCTGGTGGATCGAGATCGCCGCCTGGTGTCCGTGCTCGACGGCCCAGATGATGTTCTCGGGTCCCCATGCCGCGTCGCCGCCGAAGAACACGCCGGGGCGCGTCGACATGAACGTCGTCTTGTCGACCTTCGGCATGTCCCATTCGCCGAATTCGAGGCCTGCATCCCGTTCGATCCAGGGGAAGGCGTTTTCCTGGCCGATCGCGAGGATGACGTCGTCACACGGAATCGTCACCGTCTCGAGGACTTCGCTCCGCTGCTTGCCGTCCTTCTCGAACCAGCGCAGCACCTCGAACTCCATGCCGGTGAGCTTCCCATTCTCGACGATGAAGCGCTTCGGGGCATGATTCTCGATGATGTCGACCTGTTCTTCCTCGGCGTCTTCCAGTTCCCACGGCGAGGCCTTGAAGTACTGGCGCGTGCGGCGCGCCATGACCTTCACGTCCTTCCCGCCTAACCGCTTGGACGTGCGGCAGCAATCCATGGCCGTGTTGCCGACGCCGATGATCAGCACCCGCTCGCCGATCTTGTCGATGTGACCGAAGTGGACGCTGGCCAGCCATTCGATGCCGATGTGGATGCGATCCGTCTCGTTGCGGCCCGGGAGGTCGAGTTCCTTGCCCTTGGGAGCGCCGCTGCCGACG
>Ga0111539_10009066_pt1 | contig 12592 bp, 8 predicted proteins | sample RhiMethybrSRZTD1_FD_79667 | JGI IMG/M metagenome (GOLD analysis project Ga0111539, IMG submission 79667) | Populus rhizosphere microbial communities from Tennessee, USA - Rhizosphere MetaG P. TD hybrid SRZTD1 (version 2) (version 2) | ecosystem: Host-associated > Plants > Roots > Rhizosphere >...
CATCGGGGACGCCTACGGCCAGCTCCGCCAGTGGGGAGCGGACGACTCGGGGGGCAGCATGCTCCGGCAAGGCCTCGATGCCGCGCGGCGCGCCATCGCCATCGATCCCAAGCTTCCGGAGGGTCACAAGGCGGAGTCCCTCGTCCTTCGCGGCATGGGCGAGATCGAGGCGGGACGTGCGTCGCTCGAGAGGGCGCTCGAGGCCAACCCCCGATTCACTCCGGCCATGGCCAACCTCGCGGTCGTCCTCTTCGAGCAGGGGGACGTGGCGGGATGCGAGCGGCTGTACCGCAAGACGATCCAGATCGATACCCAGGAGCCCTTCGCCATGCTCTGGCTGGCCCAGATCTACGATCTGACGGGCCGCTACCAGGAGGTCTTGGACCTCGGCTCGGAGATTCTCCGAATCGCGCCGAATCCGTTCTACGCAAACGGCGCCCGGGCGTTGATGGCGCTTGCTTTCCTGGCGCTTGGCCGCGCGAACGACGCACGCGTGATCATCGACGATCAGAAGGGGGATACGCCAGGCGGGAACATCGAAGTCATCGAGTCAGCGATCGCCCACTCCCAGGGCGATCGCGAGCGCGCCCTGGATCTGCTCGAGCGTGCCGAGGCGTTCCCTCAGCTCGTACCGGTCCTCCTCATCCACGGAGCCGGGATCGCGACCTCCATCGGTCGAAAGGACCTCGGTCGTCGGTTCCTTAGCCGGACGATCATCCGCCCTCAAGCCCCCGTCCGACTTCGGCTCAAGCCCGATCTCTGGCCCCTCGCCAGCGATCCACCCTTCGCTCCACGGCGGTCGTCCTTGACGCTCGTCTGGCCCGCGGAGGCCCCGCCTCCGCCACCGGGGATCGAGGATCTCTTCTCTGCGGTCCGCCACGAGAGCGCCCTGCCCTAGCAGCGCGGTCCGCCCCTCCCTCCGAAGGTCCCCCCACCCGCGAAATTCTGAAACCTCCCGGTCCCTCCGCCCGTCTTACTGACTGAAACACGATTCTGGTCACCGGTCATTCAAGGGGGTCCGATGCAGGCTATCCGCCAAGCTCCGAGCAGCCGCCTGGTGATGAGGGATGCGATCCTCGACGCCGCGAACGTGCTCCTGGGGCGCCATGGCTACAACAAGATGACGGTGGATGACCTCGCCGCCGAGGTCGGGATCGGGAAAGGGACCATCTACCTCCACTTCCCGAGCAAGGAGGAGGTCGTCCTCTCCACCATCGACCGCATGGTGGACCGGCTCCTCGTCAAGCTCGCGGAGATCGCCGAAGGGCCCGGGTCGGTCTCCGCGAGGCTGGAATCGATGCTGGTGACGCGGATCCTCTACCGGTTCGACCATCGTCACCACGACTCGAAGAGCATGGACGAGCTCCTCTCCGCGCTCCGCGCGCCCTATCTCGCGCGGCGCGAGCGCTACTTCGCGGCGGAAGCCGCTGTCATCGCGGAGGTGCTGGACGAGGGCCGCGTTCACGACGAGCTCCTCGTCGAGGACATCGGAGTCACCGCGCGAACGCTGGTCCTGGCTACGAACGCCCTTCTTCCTTCCAACCTGAGTGCCCGTGAGCTGGGGAAGCGCAAGCACGTCGCCGAGCAGGCGACGGCGCTCGCACGCCTCCTCGTGCGCGGGCTCGCCCCCCAACGTGGTTAAGGAGATCGAAACGTGCGAATGAACGGTTTCCGATGGCTGGCCGTGCTCTCTTTTGCCGCGGCGATCACGCCCGCGGCGTGCCTCGCCCAGGCTCGCATTCGCCCCGACCAACCGGACATGCAGGTCGACGCCGCCACGAAGAGCGCCATGCTCGACAGCATCCTCGATAAGCTGGACAGCCAGTACGTGATCCCGGCGGTCGGCAAGAAGACCCGGGATGCGATCGCGGCGCGGCGGAAACGGCACGAGTACGACCGCATCACGAGCGCGTCGGAGCTCGGCGACTCGCTGACCTCGCACCTGCGCGCGGCGAGCCACGACCGACACCTTTCCGTGCGCTACAGCTACGAGCCGGTTCCCATGTCGGCCGACAGCCTCACCGCCGCCGAGCACGCCAAGGAGGCCGACTTCTTCCGCGTGCGGAACTACGGCTTCGAGCAAGTGGAGCGTCTGCTCGGGAACGTGGGCTACATCCGGCTCCGCGGATTCGTCTCATCGCCGGAAGCGGGTGAGGCGGCGGCTGCCGCCATGCGTCTCGTGGCGAACACGGACGCCTTGATCATCGATCTTCGCCAGAACGGCGGCGGCAACGGAGCGATGGTGCAGCTCCTGACCACCTATCTCCTCCAGGGCGACCCGGTCCATCTGGTCAACGTCTACTCGCGGCCAGACAACGTCACCTTCCAGTCGTGGACGCTGCCCTGGGTTCCGGGTCCGAGATACGTGGACAAGGATGTCTATCTCCTCACGAGCAAACGCACGTTCTCGGCGGCCGAGGAGTTCTGCTTCAACCTCCAGAATCAGAAGCGCGCGACGATCGTCGGCGAGACGACCGGAGGCGGCGCACATCCCGTCAAATTCGAACGCCTGAGCGAGCACTTCCAGATGGCGGTTCCCTATGCGCGATCGATGAATCCCGACACCGGACTCGACTGGGAAGGGGTCGGCGTGAAGCCCGACGTCGCAGTGCCCGCGAGCGACGCGCTCAAGACGGCGCACATGATGGCGCTGAAGAAGCTGAAGGACCGTCCGGGCGATCCTGCGGACGTGGCCGGCGCCATCGACGATCTGGAGAAGACCGGGGAGTCGCGCCTACCCACAGCCATGCGGTAGCCGCGACCCGCGCCCTGGGGTAGCCACACGGAGCCCCGCGGCCCTTCGGCGGCCTCGGGGCTCCTGTCTGTAAAAACCGCCCTTCTACTACTGTATTTACACGCTCCGCGCCGCCCGGCCGCCCGGTCTTGGGTGGCGCGAAGCATTTCTGGGGGCATTTCCCCTCGGTCCCATAGGCACGTTCGCTGCTTGGAGAGGATGGACCCAGCATGGCGCGGGCCATCCGCCCTGGCTGGCTCCCGACAGCCGGAGGTGGACGGGACCATGGACCGAGACCAGCACGTAACCGGAGCCGCCGATCGCGAGCGCGTAGTGCGTGCCGTCGACGCGCTGGCGCTCATGGTCGTGCTGCTTCTCGAGGTGTTCGGCCTCATGGGCCTCGCCCTCGTGGCCCTTCCGTCCGGCTCCGCGCTCGCCGCGGCGGCAAACACAACGGCCGTCGCGCCCGCGGCGGCCGACACGACCGCTGTCGCCCCCGCGGATACCACCAGGGCCACCGCCTCGAAGCGCGGTCCGATCCAGGTGAAGGTCGAGGTGATCGGCGTGGCGGGGGCGCTCCGCAAGAACGTCCTCGCTTCGCTCAGCATCGCGCACAAGAAGGATCGGAAGAATGCGAGCGAGGCCGAGCTGCGCCATCTGCATTCGCGGGCGGACGAGGAGATCGGACGCGCGCTCCAGCCGTTTGGATACTACCGGCCGTTCATCCACTCGGAGCTGACGACCGGGAAGCAGTGGGTCGCGCGCTACCAGATCGAGCCCGGACCGCCGCTCCTCGTGGACTCCGTGCTCGTCGAAGTCGTAGGCGAAGGCGCGAGCGATCCCAAATTTCAGCGCGTCCTACAGAGCTTCCCGGTCAAGAAGGGGGATGTGCTCCTCCATCAGGCGTATGAGCAGGGCAAGCTGTCGCTCGAGACGTACGCGGCCGAAGGAGGATACCTCGATGCCGCATTCGACGAGAGCCGGATCGAAGTCGATCTCGCGCACTACGCGGCGACGGTGGTGGTGCGGTACGAGAGCGGGCCGAAACACTTCTTCGGTCCCATTGCCTTCGACCATGCGGTGATCGACCGCAGCAAGCTCGACCAGTTCCCGACCTTCAAGTCCGGCGACGTGTTCAACTTCCGGAAGCTCCAGGACCTCCAGTCGAATCTCAGCAACACCGGCTACTTCTCGCGCGTCGAGGTCGAACCGGGCGAAGAGCTGATGGGTCATCGCCAGGTCCCGATCGACGTGAGCCTCGCGCCCGCGAAGAAGCTCCGCTTCACCGGCGGCGTGGGGTACGGCACCGACGACGGAGCGCGTGTGCGGGGGCTGATCGAGATGCGCCGGCTGAACGCCCAGGGCCATCGCGCCCAGATCAACCTCCAGTACGGGCAGCGGGACAAGCGGGCCGAGCTCCAGTACTTCATCCCGTGGCCGAATCCGCGGACCGATGTGGCTACCCTGTCCACGGGCTACCTGGACGTGACCACGCAGACCGCCAACAGCAAGATCGAGTACGGGGGCGGCAGCCTGAGCCGCCTGCTCGGCCAGTGGCGCGTCATTCCGGCCCTCAATTACCGGCGCGAGAAGTTCACCGTAGGCGTCGATCACGGCACCGTCCGCACCCTCGTCCCGGAAGGGACTTGGAGCCGGACGCGCGCCGATGACCAGCTCCTCACCCGCAATGGTGACCGCGTGTCGCTCAACGTGCGCGGTGCGGCCCAAGGCGTCGTGTCGGATGTTTCCTTTGCCCAGGCGCGCGTCGAGGGAAAGATGGTCCATGGCTTTCCCGGCATGAATCGGGGGATCGCGAGGATTGAGGTCGGCGCGACGAGCACCTCCCAGTTCCGCGAGCTTCCCGCGTCGTTCCGCTATTTCGCGGGCGGTGCGACGAGCGTGCGAGGCTACGGATACAACAGCCAGGGTCCCAGGGACGAGCTGGATCACGTGATCGGCGGTCCCTACCTCCTCGTCGGGAGCCTCGAAGCGGATCACCGCTTTCTCCCGCGCTGGGGGCTCGCGGCGTTCTTCGACATGGGGAACGCCGTCAACAACTTCGGCGATCCACTGAAGCGCGGTGTCGGCACCGGGCTTCGCTGGATCTCCCCGGCGGGCCTGGTCCGGCTCGATTTCGCGTGGGGTCTCGACCGCGCCGGCACGCCGTTCAACGTTCATCTCGCCGTGGGACCGGAGCTATGAGACGCCCCCATCCAAGACTCGCCACCGCGCTCGGCGTCACGATCGCGCTCGCGTCCCTGATCGCGGTCGGGGTGTGGTGGATCGCGTACACGCAGGAGGGCGCCAAGTGGGGCTTCGAGCGGCTTGGGGGATTCCTGCCCGGAAATCTCGACGTCGAAAACATGCGAGGACCGCTCAAGGGCCCGCTCGAGATCTACCACCTCACCTACCGCACCGACCGCCTCGAGATCACGGCCGAGCACGTCGTCCTCGATTGGCACATGAAGGATCTCTGGCGCCGCCAGCTCGACTTCAGCCACATCCACGCCGACGGCATCCGCGTCCTGGTCGGATCCTCCGGCGACACACAGGCCGAGCGCGATTCGCTCTATGGGCCGCTGCCGGACGTCAACCTGCCCGTCAGCATCATCGTGCGGGACGGGCTCTTCCGGAACGTCATGTTCACGACCCCGGGCAACGATTCGGGCTTGGTCCTGGATCAGATCGCCGTGGACGCTCGGAGCATGCGTCGCGACAGCCTCTGGGTGAACAAGTTCCAGGTCCGCTCGAAGGGGCTCGATGTCGATTTCGCGGGCGTCGCGCTGCCGCGCGGCGCGTATCCCGTCGCCCTTCGCGGAAGCTGGGAATACCGCGCGCCGGACCGTCCCGCGGTCCACGGGGAAGGCACCGTCGCGGGCACGCTCGACACCCTCCACGTCCGGCAGCTCCTCACGGGACCGGTCCAGGCAGATGTGGACCTTCGGCTCTTCAAGCCGCTGCGACGACTCGAGTACGACGGGGATGTCGAGCTCAGGCGGCTTGCCACGCGTGAATTCGATCCGACGCTCCCGGAGGCCACCCTGTCGGGACGGGTACATGTCGAAGGAATGTTCGACTCCTTCTCGAGCGCGGGCGCCCTTCACGCGACGACCGCCGCGATCGGTCCCGCGAACGCCACGTTCCGCGTGGCGCGTGCGCGAGACGGAGTGTGGCATGTGGAGGATCTGGACGTGACCCGCCCCGGCTCGCGCGCACGGTTCGGCGCACGCGGCACCGTGGTCATGGACACGACGCACACGGCGTTCGATCTCGAGACGCAGTGGTCCCAGTTGGGCTGGCCGCTCGAGGGGGAGCCGTGGGTCGTGAGCGAGCGTGGCACCGCACGACTCAAGGGCACGCCGCGCGACTTCGGTGTGAGTCTCAAAGCGCTCCTCGCGGGGCGCGACATCCCGCCCGGCACCTGGACCTTGACCGGCCGCGGACGTCAGGGCCGTCTCGCGATCCAGACCTACATCGCGGACATCCTCCAAGGACGGATCACGGGATCGGGTGAAGTCGCGTGGCAGCCGCGCGTCCGCTGGAATCTCGCATTCAACGCCACGAACATCGATCCCGCGACGGCGTGGCCGGGTTATCCGGGGAATCTTGCGTTCGAGGGACGCACGGAAGGAACGCAGACGTCGACCGGCCCGTCCGGGACCATTCTCGTGAGCCGCCTCGCCGGCACGCTCCGGAGCCAGCCGATCTCCGGACTCGGCACCGTCACGGCGAGCGCGGGGCAGTATTCGGCGCGCCAGGCGTGGGTCCAGTGGGGTCCGAACCGCCTCGACGCAAACGGGGACTTCGGCCGGCGGTGGAATCTCGATTGGAAGCTCGAGGCGCCACGTCTTGCGGCCGCGATGCCTCAGGCGAGCGGCGCGCTGCGCGGCACCGGCAGCATCCAAGGCGCGACCGGACGCATGCGCGTGATCGCGAACGTGACGGGAGACAGTCTCTTCGTCGGACGGCTCCACGCGGGCTCGCTCCGCGCGAACGGCGACGTGAATCTCGCTCCCGGCGGCGCGATCGCGCTGAACGCGACGGCCACCGAGGTGAGCGAGGGAGACCGCGTGGCCGGCCGCTTCGAGCTCGCTGCGACCGGTACGCGGGATCAGCACCAGATCCGGGCCGCCTTGGCGGGACGCACTGACAGCACCGTCGCGGTTCTGAATGGAGGTTATGGGGACGGCGTGTGGCGGGGTCAGATACGGTCGCTCGACACCGTTCATCCCCGCGCGGGCCACTGGTCGCTCGCGAGCCCCGCTCCGCTCGTCGCGACCCGGGAGCGGGTCGACGTCCAGAACTTCGTCTGGCAGTCGGGGACGTCGCGCATCACCGCGAACGGGGGATGGTCCCCGTCGGGCGCGTGGGAGTTCGATGCGCTCTTCGATCAGGTGGCGCTGACGCTCTTCGAGCCATTCCTGCCGCCGCGAATCCGTCTGACGGGAACGATGCAGGGGGAGGCCAAGGCGCGGAACACGGCTGACCATCTGATCTTCGCCGACGTGAACATCGTTCCGGGACCGGGTGAGATCCAGTACATGACCCCCACGGGGCAATGGATCCCGAATCGATTCGACAACGCGGCGCTACGCGCCACCGCGAACGGCGGCAGTCTGCACGGCACGTTCCAGGCGGATCTCGTCGGCAACGGGACCGTGCGCGGAGAGGTCACGTCTCCCGCCTACGCCGCGGCCGCGACACCGATCAGCGGCCGCGTCACCATCAACCTCCGCGATCTCGGAATGCTCCAGGGCTTCACCAACGACCTCGCCTCGACGGCGGGTTCGCTCGACGCGGATCTCGTGGTCGGGGGGACGATGCAGGCTCCCTACGTACAGGGCCCGGTCCACCTCCGGAACGCGAGCGCGGACCTGCCGCGCCTCGGTCTCCAGCTTCGTGAAGCGACCGTGGATGCGACCGGGAGGCCCGGTGGGTCACTCGCGATCCACGGCTCCGTGCTCTCGGGAGGCGGGCGGCTCCTGATCGACGGCACCGCGGCGGTGACCCGCAACGCCGAAGCGGTGGCCCACGTGACCGTCAAAGGGGACCGCGTTCAGAGCATCAATACCAAGGACATGCAGATCGTGGCCTCGCCCGACCTGACGGTGGACGTGAAGGGCCGTCGCGTGGACGTGACGGGGAAGGTCCAGGTGCCGCAAGGGAGAGTCGACGTGGGTCGCCAGGACGACAAGGCGGTGATCAAGCCTTCGAGCGACGTCGTCTACACCGACGCCGACACGCTCGACCAGATGGGCCCGTGGGAGATCCATTCGAGCGTCCAGTTGGTCCTCGGCGACAACGTCACCATCCGCGGCTATGGGCTCGAAGTGAAGCCGACCGGCACCCTTCTCGTCATCGAGAACCCTGGCCTGCCGGTCCTCGGTCGCGGCCGTCTCGACATCAAGGAGGGGACCTACAACATCTATGGCCAGGATCTCGAGGTCACGGAGGGAAGCCTCCTCTTCTCGGGCGGGCCGATCACGAATCCCGCGGTCCGGGCGCGCGCCTCGCGCAAGGCGGACGACGGAACGGTGGCCGGCTTCCTGGTGCGCGGCACGGTGCTGCGCCCCGATGTCTCGGTCTTCTCCGAGCCTGCCATGGGGCAGAGCCAGGCCCTCTCCTACATCCTCTTCGGCAAGCCGATCGAGAACGCCAACCTGTCCGAGGGCCAGGTGGCGAGCACCATGGCCCAGACGCTGGGGGTGCCTGGGACCAATCTCCTAGCCCACAACGTGGCGTCGGAGCTGGGCATCGAGCAGGCCAAGATCGCGGTCGGGAGCTCTCTCGAGAACACGTCGGTCATGCTGGGCACCCATCTCACCTCTCGGATCTTCGTGAGCGCAGGCATGGACGTGTTCGAGGCGACCTCCACGCTCAAGGTGCGCTACGTACTGAACCGGATCTTCACCATCGAGGCCGAGACCTCGCGACAGAATCGAGTCGATCTGCTGTACACCGTCGAGCGTTAGGCTGGCCCTCCGCGGGTCCCCGGCGTAGACTGCGCCGAACCCCAGCGGAGGAGGCCCGCCGTGAATGGACGCACCCGCGTTTCCTCGGTTCTCTGCTTTGCTCTCCTTCTCGCGGCCCCTTCCAGCGCCGCCCCCGTCGCTCCAGGGCACCGCACCGCTGCCGCGCGACCCACGCCCAGCACTCTCCACTACGCACCCGGCCAGATCGTCGCGATCGCCAAGGAAGGCGTTCTCGATTCCGATGCCCACGGGGCAGCGAGGTCGCTCGATGGGCGGGTGCAGGCGGCGCTGGCGAAGCTCGGCGTGACGCGCGCATCGCGTCTCGACAGCACCCCGCGCGGCGGCACCGTGCGGAAGGAGCGGATGTGGCTCCTCGAGAGCACGAGCCTCTCGTTCGACCCCTTGGCCGCGGCCGAGGCCCTTCGGGAGACCGGGCGCTTCGCGGCGGTCGTCCCGAACTTCAGCGTCCATCTCCTCGCGACCTATCCCAGCGACATCTGGCTCCCGTACCAGTGGTACGTGGACGACGCGAGCTTCGCCGACATCCGGCTTCCGTTCGCGTGGGACGTGGAGAAGGGCAACTCCTCGGTCGTCATCGCGATCATCGATACGGGCGTCGACATCGGCCACCCGGACCTCGCGACGCAAATCTGGCACAACCCGGGCGAGATCGCAGGGAACAGCCTCGATGACGATGGAAACGGCTACGTGGACGACGTGGACGGCTGGGATTTCGGCCGCCACGACAACGACCCGAGGCCCGAATACTCACGCGACGACTCGACGGGCATCGACCTCGGTTACCACGGCACCTTCTGTGCGGGCATTGCGGCCGCGGCGACGAACAACGACGACGGCATCGCCGGCGCCGGGTGGAATTGCCGGATCATGGCCTTGAAAGCCTCGCACCCGGATAGCACGGGGCTCATCTACGCGAGCGCCGTAGCCCCCGCGATCGCCTACGCCGTGGACGAGGGCGCGTCCATCATCTCGATGAGCTTTGGAGACTTCGCCGTGCCCGGCCTGCCCCAGTTCTATCAGACCCTCGTGGACATGGCGAACCAGGCTGGTGTCCTCTGCGTGGCGGCGGCAGGCAACGAGGGGGACGACGTGCCCATCTATCCGGCCGGCTGCGAGCGCCTGCTCGCCGTCGCGGCCACCGACTTCGACAACAACCGGGCCGAGTTCTCAAACTGGGGGAGCTACGTCGATATCGCCGCACCGGGCAGCTCGATGTGGTCGACGATTTGCCAGAACTACACGTTCCTGCTCTCGGATCAGATCGTCTATCTGTTCCTCGGGTGGGACACCGTGAATCCCTACATGTATGGAGACGGGACCTCGTTCGCGTGTCCCCTGGTGGCCGGCGTCGCGGGGCTCGTCCGGTCGCATTTCCCGAGTCTGAATCCGGCCATGGTGAGGCACCATCTGATCGCGACTGGGGACGCCCTGCCTTACGACCATCCGATCGGGCCGAAAGTGAACGCGTTCCAGGCGGTGAGCACGGTGCCGACGGCGGTGGAGGGGGGCCAGGCGCCACGGTTGGCTATGGCGGTGGCGCCGAACCCAGCGGTCGGGGGCTCCGAGATCCGATTCAGCCTCGAGCAGGAGGCGCGTGTGCGGCTCTCCCTGTTCGATGCATCGGGGCGAAGGGTCCGCGAGCTCATCGATCGTCCACTCGCCGCTGGGCCGCATCGCTTCGTCTGGGACGGCCGAACCGACGTAGGTTCCCCGGTCGGCGCCGGTGTGTATCTCGTGAAGCTCGAAACAGCGGGATCGACGCGCACGATGAAGCTCGCTTGGTTGGGACGGTGAGCCTCTCGATCACGACCGAGCGCCAGATCGAGATCGCGGCGCCGGCCGAGCGCGTGTGGACGATCATCGCCGACGTCGAGCGCTGGCACGAATGGACGGCGTCGATCACGTCGATCCGGCTCCTGGATGGCCCGCTGGCGGTGGGAGCGCGCGCCGAGGTGCGCCAGCCCAAGCTCCCGCGGCTGGTTTGGCGCGTGACGGCTCTGGAGCAGGGGAGATTCTTCGACTGGGAGGTGCGGAGCCCGGGAGCCCACACCGTCGGGAGTCATCGCGTCGAATCTCGAGGCGAGGGGTCGCTCGCCACCCTCGAGCTCGTTCAGGCGGGCCCGCTCGGCTGGCTCGTGGGACGCATGATGCTGGATCTCACCCGAGAGTACGTGTCGATGGAGGCTGCGGGTCTCAAGAAGCGCGCCGAGCTGGGCGCCGTGTGAACCGATCCTCCCTCGACCACATCGTGATCACGGCGCCTTCGCTTGCGGCGGGTGTCGAGCACGTGCGCAGCGCCCTTGGCATCGCGCCCACGACAGGAGGCGCGCACCCGCGCATGGGGACGCACAACGCGCTCCTCCGGCTCGGAGGAGCGAGTTACCTCGAGGTGATCGCAGCGAATCCGGCAGCGCCACGACCGGCTCACCCGCGATGGTTCGAGCTCGATCGTCTGGCGCCTGACAGTGCTCCCCGTCTCGCCGCATGGGTGGCGCGATCCAGCGACCTGCGGACCATCGCGGTCACGTCTCCCATCCCTCTTGGAACCGTGGAGGCCGCCACGCGCGGAGATCTGGCGTGGAACATCACTCTTCCCGCGGGCGGGGCCCTCGTGGAGAGAGGTGTCGTGCCGATGGTCATCGAGTGGACGAGCGGATCGCATCCGGCGGGCCGGCTGCCGGACGTCGGGCTCTCGCTGGAGATGCTGGACCTGGCTCACCCGCGCCCGGACGCGATCGAGAGCGTGCTGAAGTGGATGGGATTCGAGGGTCCGGTGAACGTTGAGCGCGGGGACGTTCCCTCGCTCAGCGCCCGCGTGCGTACGCCGGAAGGGATGAGGACGCTAGCTTGACCTTGCGCGGCCGTAGAGCCGCAGGTCCTCGTCATCGTTCGGGAGTCTCATCAAGCGCTCGAACGTGAACCCCAGCGACTCTAGAAGTCGGATCGACGGCGCGTTGCCCGGCGCGACGATCGCGACCACTCGATCGAGCCGAAGCACTTCCCAGGCGTAGTCCATGACGGCTTGGGCCGACTCCAGCGCGTAGCCCTGACCCCGGTACGCGGGCAGGAACGCGAAGCCGATGTCCACGTCCTCGAGAGCCTCCCGCCGGATCAGACCGCACATTCCGATCGTCACATCCGACTCCTTCAAGATCACCGCGAACAGGCTGAACCCGTGCTTCTCCTGCATCGCGATCGGACCGCGCTCGAGGTAGCCGCGCGCGTCCTCGAGGGTCCGGACGTTGCGGTCGCCGATGTTCCGGATCCAGTCGGGATCGTTGACCAGCTCGTACGCGAAGGGAGCATCGTCGACGGTGAACGCACGGATGCGGAGCCGCGGCGTTTCGAGAATGGTCTTCGAGGAGGACGGTGCCGTCATCCCTGGGTTCCGCTGATGATCCGCAAGTGCGCCGTCCAGGGACCCACCTCGTCCGTGTACTGCCGGCCGATCACGCGCGCGATCTGGATGACGTGATCGAGATCGTGGGCGACCCAGGTGGCGAGGAGCTGACGCAGGGTGACCGATCCTAGCTTGGGGTGCTTTCCGCGGCGGTCGAGGTCGGACGGTTTGAGCGCCAGCGCTTTCAACGCAGCGATGTTGGCGGCGCGGAGGCGCGTGAACTCGTCGAGGAGCTCGTCCAGCGTCTTCCCGCGCGAGGCCTCCTTCTGGGCGAAGCGGTAGAAGGGCTCGAACGCCCGCTGATCGCCAGTATCGAGGATCATGCGCGCGCGAGGCATCCAGTCGGTCTTGTCGCCGTGGATCAGATGCCCCACGACGTCGAACGGACTGAACGTATCGGTGCCCTCGTTGCAATGGAGCCATGCGTCGGGCAGACCGCGGAGGATCGCGTCGAGCGTGCGAGGC
>Ga0111539_10009071_pt1 | contig 12590 bp, 10 predicted proteins | sample RhiMethybrSRZTD1_FD_79667 | JGI IMG/M metagenome (GOLD analysis project Ga0111539, IMG submission 79667) | Populus rhizosphere microbial communities from Tennessee, USA - Rhizosphere MetaG P. TD hybrid SRZTD1 (version 2) (version 2) | ecosystem: Host-associated > Plants > Roots > Rhizosphere >...
ATGTCGAAGTGCTGGAACACGGTGGGGTCGGATGCATCCAGCGGCTGCGAGCCGGCGATCAGCTCGGCGGCATCCGTGATGCGGTCGCGATCCTGATCGCTGGTCGCCGAGAGGCTGTGGCCGCTCTTCTCGCGGAACAGCTCCTCGAGCGCGTTCGAGAACCCGTCGCCATCGCCGTCGTTATCCCCGTCGACGACGGGATCGTCCCCGTCGAAGGGGTCGTGACCGGACTGGATCTCGGCGAAGTCCGGAGCCCCGTCGCCGTCCGAGTCGGTGGCCGTCGTCACGGGTGCCACGGCGCCCGTGCGCACGAGCCAGCCCTCGAGGGCGTCGGTCATGCGGTCGCCGTCCGGCCCGAACGTGCCGCCGTCGTCGTCGTCGGCCCCGTCGGAGACGGGGAACTGCGCGGACAGGAGGTCCGACGCGATCTCGATCTCGAGCCAGTCGGGCAGCCCGTCGCGGTCGAGGTCGAACGCCCTGGCGTAGAGCGGATCCGACTCGTCGAACGGGTCCTGGCCGCTGCGCACCTCGAGCACGTCGGAGATGCCGTCGCCGTCGCTGTCGGTCTGCGTGGTCAGCGGCGGAACGGCGCCGCGACGCAGGAGGTAGGACTCGAGGCCGTCCGACACGCCGTCCAGGCTCGGTCCGCCGTTGCCGTCGAAGTCGAGCGCTCCGCCATCCACCGGATCGTCGCGATCGAGGTGATTGGAGCCGCTGGCCACCTCGAGGTAGTCGGGGATCTGGTCGCCGTCCGAATCGTTGCGCGCGAGGATCGGCGCCGCCGAGCCGTGGTCGAACAGGTAGCGCTCGAGCGCGTCGGGGATCGCGTCCGGGCCGGGGCCGTTGGCCGTGTTGGCGTCCGCGTCGCCGTTCTGCGTGGGGCTGTCCGGGTTGCGCGGATCGCTGCCGAGGTTCTGCTCCAGCGCGTCCGGCAGGCCATCAGCGTCCGTGTCCGTCAGCAGCGCGATGCCGGAGGAACCGCTTCCTCCCGAGCTGCAACCGAAGACCAGGAGCGTGGCCAGGGCCGAGGCCACTGCGCGCGTGCAAGCTGACATCATTAAATCCTTGGGGCTGCGGGCATCCCCCCGCGTCGACAGGGGCGAGACGGGGATCTTACCCCCTTACGGGGCAGTGGATACGGCGAGGACTCACGGGGTGGGCGCACCCTCTCCAAGGGCGCGTTCCAGCAGGGCCTTGATGCGCACGGGATCGTGAACGCCGGAGACGCCTTCGAGGAACTTTCCCTGGGCGTCGGCGAGGATCACGATCGGCAGCATGGAGGCGTTCTTGAGCTTGAACAGCAAGCGATGGACCTCCGCCTCGGGGAGGTCGGCATCGCCGGCCACAGCCACGAAGCCCCTCTGCAACAGGGGCGCGATGTCGGGGCGCGGGAGGACAGCCTGCACCAGGCTGCGGCAGCCCCCTCAGAGCTCGCGCCCGACCTCGATGAACAGGCGCTTGCCCTCGCGCTGCGCGCGGGCCTGAGCCTCCGCGTAGCTCGTGTGCCAGTCCATCGTGCCGCGGTCGTCGAAGTGCGGGTGCTTGCGCTTTTCGTCGGGGCTCATCGGGGGTCGGAGACGGAGAAAGGGCGCCGGGCGTTCCTACAATGTAGCGCGAGCGCTCCCCGGACCCACGCGCCTCCGCACGTGCCCCACCCGGACCGAGCGAGAGCGCACGCACGCGACATGAGAACGGAAGGTCAGGATCCGGAGCCCGCCTTCAGCGGGGTCTTCTCGCGCGCTTTCCTGTCGATCCTGGTGCTCACCCTGGCGCTGGGATACGGCGTCCAGCGACTGTTCCGCGACGGCGACGCCGCTCCGCGCGAGGTCGCGGCGCGCGGCGATCTGCAGCCGGACGAGAACGCGACCATCGAGCTGTTCGAGCGCGCCTCGCCGGCCGTGGTCTACATCGAGTCGCGCAGCCTGCAGCAGACGCTGTGGGACATGCGGCCGGACGAGGTTCCCGAGGGGAGCGGCTCGGGCTTCCTCTGGGACGAGCAGGGGCACGTGGTGACCAACTTCCACGTCGTGCGCGGCGGCTCCATCTACAAGGTGCGCTTCCGCGACGGCGCCGTGTACGACGGGACGTACCTCGGTGGCGCGCCCGACTATGACCTCGCGGTGATCGCGATCGACGCTCCGCGGGAGCGGCTGCGACCGCTTCCGATCGGGAGCAGTGCCGACCTGCGCGTCGGTCAGAAGGCCTTCGCGATCGGCTGCCCGTTCGGCCTGGAGCAGACGCTCACGACAGGCGTGATCAGCGGCCTCGACCGCGCGATCCAGTCCCAGGCGAGCGGCTATATCCACGGCGTCGTGCAGACCGATGCGGCCATCAACCCCGGCAACTCGGGCGGTCCGTTGCTGGACAGCGCGGGGCGCCTGATCGGGATCAACACGGCGATCGCGACTCCGTCGGGCGCGAACGCCGGTGTCGGTTTCGCCGTTCCCGTGGACACCGTGAACCGCATCGTCCCGCGCATCCTCGCCGAGGGTGGCGTGGAGCGCGCAGGCCTCGGGATCGAGGTCGGCCGCGACGCCTACGCCCGCGATCACGGCATCGCCGGAGCGGTCGTGCGCAGCGTGATTCCCCAGGGGCCGGCCGATCGTGCCGGGTTGCAGGGGATGAACGGCGACGACGAGCTCGGTGACGTCATCACCGGAGTGAACGACCAGGAGATCCGCAGCGAGGCGGACCTCTACCAGGCGCTCGAGCCCTACCGGGCCGGCGAAGAGGTCCTCGTGCACCTGAACCGCCGGCAGCGCGACGAAAGGAAGTCCGAGGAAGTGCGCGTGCGGCTGGGCGCTGCGCTGACGTCCAGGGGCGGGAGAGGGCCTCGTCGGCGGCGCCGCGAACGCCGCAGGTTTCGCGCCCATTAAGGACTCGTCGTCTCGTCCATTCCTTCGGCCCGAAGGGTTGAGCGCCGTCCGGGGGGGAACTAGGGAACCGCCACCCCTCATGTCGGATCCCCTCCCCGAGGTCCTGCTGGAACGCCTGCGTCGCGCCGGGCTTTCGCGCTACGAGTCTCTGGTCTACCTCGGACTCGTCCAGGACCGCACCGCGCGCGTGGCCGAGATCGCTCGCCGGACCGGCGTCCCTCAGCCCAAGGTCTACCAGGCGCTCGACTCGCTCGTCGAGAAGGGTTACTGCGCCGTCGGCGCGGATGCGGTGAACCGCTACCGCCCCGTGGAACCGCGCCTCGCCCTCGAGGCACGGTCCCTGTCGCTCGAGAGCGAGCGCGCCGGGATCCTCGGGCTGGCCGAGGAGCTGGACGCGATCTACCGCTCGGGCGTCGACGAGACGCGCTGGGCGCCGCCGGTCGAGATCGTGAAGGGCGTGGCCCAGATCCGCGATCTTCTCGTCGATCAGGTCCGCAACGCTCGCACCGAGATCCTGTACTTCGGACAGGCGCCGCAGATGCCGGCGCGCGAGGTGGCGCAGGCGCTGTGGGAGAAGTCCGAGTCGGGCATCGCGATGCGGCTGCTCTTCGAGCACGCGTACTTCGACGGTCCCGAGGCGCGCCGCGAGGAGGACGAGCTCCTGAAGCGCATGCGGGGCGAGAAGCGCTGGGTCGACCACCTGCCCTCGAAGATGATGATCATCGATCGCTCGCGGGCCCTCCTGTCGGTCGCGAAGGCGGGCTCCGACGGCTTCTTCGTGCTGGCGCTGCGGCAGGAAGGCCTGGTCGAGCACTGCCTGGCCTCCTTCGACTACCACTGGGAGCGCGCGCGGACGCGCTGAACTCGTCCGCTCGCCGTCCGGTCCCTACCATGGGGCCATGTCCGGCGAGACCCCTCTGGATCCCGAGGAACGCACGGCGCAGGCCCCCGCTCGCAGCGAGGCGAGCGCACCGGAAGACGAGGTGAAGCCGCGCCCGGCGGGCGTCGTCCTGCGCGGCGCGACCGTGGCGCCCGGGCTGGTCCTGGGGCGCGTCCACCGGCTCGACCACGACCTCTCCCGCGAGCGAGCGGAGCGCGTGCCGCTCGACGAGATCGAGCACGAGCTCAACCGCTTCCGCACGGCGCTCGACGAGTCGCGCCTGCAGCTCGTGGACCTGCGCTCGCGCCTCGAGGGCCGGGTGCGCGAGGAGGACGCGCGCATCCTCGACACGCACCAGACCTACCTGCGCGATTCGGCCTTCATCGCCGACGTCGAGCACCTGATCCTCGACGAGCAGATGCGCCTCGAGGGCGCGATCGCGAAGGTGGTGGGGGACTTCGACCGCATCTTCCGCCTCGTGCAGAACGAGACGCTGCGGCAGAGCGCGGTGGACCTGCGCGATGTGGGCCTGCGCGTGTTGCGCAACCTCGGGAAGAACGCGGTCCCGCGACCCGATGCGCCGCCGCCCGCGGACTACGTGCTCGTGGCGCGCGAGCTCTCGATCGTCGACATGTTCACGCTCGCCAACGAGAAGGTGAAGGGCATCGTCACCGAGGAGGGCGGCCTCACGAGCCACGCGGCGATCTTCGCGCGCTCGATGCGCATCCCGACGCTCACGGGCGTCGAGCGCCTGCTCGACGAGGTGCGCGAGAACGACTTCGTGATCCTGGACGCGACCGAGGGCCTCCTGCGCGTCAATCCGGACGACGTCGTGCGCGCGCAGTACGCGGAGGCCGCGCAGCAGGGCGCGCCCGCGGTCGCCGGTCAGGGGAGCGCGGTGCCGGCCTGGGCGCAGCGCGCCCCGCGCACGCAGGACGGCGAGGCCCTGCGGCTCGAGGCGAGCTGCGGCAACCTGCCCGAGGTCGAGCAGGCCTTCCACCTCGATCTCCCCGCGGTCGGCCTGTACCGCACGGAGCTGCTCTACCTCACGGATTCGAGCCCGCCGTCGCGCGACGCGCTCACGCAACACTACGCGTCGGTCGTCGGCGCGGCGCGCAACGCGCGCGTGACGTTCCGCCTGCTGAGCGCCGACTCGAGCCTGGGGCTCCACTACCTGCACTCGACGCGCGAGCGCAACCCGAGCCTGGGCCGGGCCGGGATCCGCGCGCTCTTCCTGCAGCCCCAGATCCTGCGCCGGCAGATCCAGGCGCTCCTGATCGGCGGCTACGGAGCGGACGTGCGCATCGCGGTGCCCTTCGTCGTCGATTGCTCCGACCTGCGGCGCGTGCGCGAGGTCCTGTTCGAGGAGCGCCTCGAGCTGCGTCGCGCCGGCGAGCGCTTCCGCGAGGCCGTTCCCGTGGGCGTCGTGCTGGAGACGCCGGCGTCCCTGCTCGGCGTGCGCGACCTCGCGGCCGAGGCCGACTTCCTGCTCGTCAACCTGGACTCGCTGCAGCAGCACCTGCTCGCGACCGACCGCGAGGACCCGGAGCTCGCGCGCGTCTTCGAGACGTTGCACCCCTACGTCCTGCGCGCGCTCACGAAGGTGTGCGACGTCGCCAGCGTCCAGGGCCGCGAGCTGTCGGTCTTCGGCGCGAGCGCCCAGTCACCGGCGAACGTGGCCGCGCTGGTCGGCTGCGGCCTGCGCCAGTTCGCGCTCGCTCCGGCGGCCCTGCGCGAGTTCCTCGACGTGCTCGAGACGATCGACAGCAAGGCGGCCTCGCGCTCGGCGCGCGCCAGCGCGCGCAGCACGAGCCTGGCCGAGACGCGCTTCCGCTCGCTGTCCGAGTTCCGGCACGGCTACGCGCGGCCGTAGCCAGGCGTGAGCTATGCCGGCCGCACGCCGGCGGGTTCGTGGCACGCGTCGAGCACCCGTCCCGTGCCGAGGCCCGTGGCGGCGCGCAGCTCGGCGGCCATCGCTTCGGCCACGGGCTCCATGCGCCCGCGCTCGCCCAGCGCGAGCAGGCCCGAACCCGCACCGCTCAGCGTCGTCATCCACGCGCCGGCCTCGCGCGCCGCGGCGAAGGCGCGCTCGCTGCCGGGCAATAGCGGCAGGCGATAGGAGACGTGCAGGCGATCGACGCCGCCCAGCTCGATGAGCTCGCGCTCGCCCGTGCGGAGTCCTTCGAGCAGCAGCGCGAGGCGCCGCGGATTCTCGACCGCGTCGCCGAAGGGCACACTGGGCGGGAGCACGGCGCGCGCGCGCGCCGTGGGCAGCGGCGAGGCCGGCCACGCGACCGCGAAGCCGATCCGCGTCGAGAGCGGCGGAGTGATCACGCGCCATCCGCCGTTCGAGCGGCGCGCGCACAGCGTCAGGCCGCCGTGCAGCGCCGCGGCGGCGTTGTCGGGATGGCCCTCGAGCTCGATCGCGCGCGCGAGCAGCTCACTGTCGGCGAGCTCCGCGCGCGACAGAACGCGCGCGAGGAGCGCGCCGGCGACCACGGCGGCGCCGCTCGAGCCGAGCCCGCGGCCGACGGGGATCTCGGAGTGCACGTCGAAGCGGAAGCTCCCCGCGAACGGACGCGCGGCGCGCACGGCCTCGAAGGCGCGCAGGACGAGATCCCCCTCCGCACCCGGGAGCTCGCCCGTTCCCGTGCCCGTGCGCACGAGCTCGTGGTCGCGGCCCGTGCCCTCGGTCACGCGCACCTCGAGCCACAGTCCGAGCGCGAGCCCGAGCAGGTCGAAGCCCGGGCCGAGGTTCGAGGTGGAGGCGGGGACGCGGGCGACCCAGGCGGCGCTCATGGGTGGTCAGGGTACGGGAGCGCCGCTGGGAATCCGTCTCGAACCCGGCAGGGCCCAGAAATGGTGCTTGAGACACCCCCCAACACCAGATACGGTGGTCACCGGGCACCTACCTCGTCGGAGGGGGCCTCATTCCCCATCCCGATCCACGAGCCATCCCGACCGCTTAGGAGATCCCAAATGGACGAGGAGCGCGAGCGCTTCTTCTCGAGACTGGCAACCATTCCAGGGCTCCGGACCATGCCCTCGATCGGATCCTGGATCCTCGTCGAAGTCGACAACCCCGCAGAGGTCGCTCGCAAGGTCAACCGGCGCCTGTCGCCGGGGACCGTGAGCGTCCCCCGCAACGTTCCCGGAGCCGTGCGGCTCCCCGTGCGCGACCCCAAGGCCAACGAAGAGCTGTTCCAGACCGTGCGCGACCTCCTCTACAAGAAGGCGCGGACGCGCTTCTTCCAGGAGCTGCGTCAGGTCCCCCTGGCAGCCAAGTAGGCCTGGCATCGGACCACGGCGCCCGCGCGGCGAGCTCCTCGTCGCGCGGGCGCCTTCGTTTCCGCAGGCAACGTCGCGGAGCGCGACGTCGCGGGACCGCAGGTCGCCCGTGCCGCAGCCGCGCAGCGGCGCGCCCGAGCGGTCAGGGAAATCAGCGTTCCGCGAGCGACGAGCTCCCTGTGCCGGTTGCTCTCGAACCGACCTCCTCTCGAAGCACGCTCGTCCGGACCGAGGTGGAGACTCGCTAGCATGCGCCGCTCACCATGACCACGAAGACGCGCCGACGCCCCCGTCTCAACGCTCGCACCGCGGACAAGCACGACCTCTACCAGCGCGCGGTCCAGTCACCGCTCGAGGACGCGCGCTTCCTGGCGCGCGTGTACGAAGTGGTGCGCGGCCGGAAGCCGACCCACCTGCGCGAGGACTTCTGCGGAACGGCGCTCCTGTGTGCGACGTGGGCGCGGCGCGGGCCGGCGTACACGTCCGAGGGCTACGACATCCACGGGCCCACGCTCGACTGGGGCCGTGCGCACAACCTGGCGCGCATCGGCCGCGCGCGTGAGCGCGTGCACCTCTTCCGGAAGGACGTGCGCAAGCCGAGCGCGCGCCGTCCCGACGTGCGCTGCGCGCAGAACTTCTCCTATTTCGTGTTCAAGGAGCGCGCGGAGCTACTCGACTACTTCACGCGCGCCCGGCGCGACCTCGCCCAGCGCGGCGTGTTCGTGCTCGACATCTACGGCGGTCCCGACGCGATGGAGGAGGAGAAGGAGGTGCGCCGCGTGGACGGCTTCACCTACGTGTGGGACCAGCGCCGCTACGTGCCGGTCACCGGCGACTACGAGGCGCACATCCACTTCCGGTTCCCGGATGGAAGCGAGATGCGGCGCGCGTTCAGCTACGACTGGCGTCTGTGGACGCTTCCTGAAGTCCTCGACGTCCTGCGCGACGCCGGGTTCGAGCGCATCGACACGTACTGGGAGGGCACGTCCGAGGACGGCGAGAGCGGCAACGGTGTCTTCCGCCGCTCGCGCCTGGGCGAGAACTGCCCGGCCTGGGTGACGTACCTCGTCGCCTACAAGTGAGCCCAGTCGGGCGTCGCGCCGCGCGCGACGCGCACGCCGTCGTCGGGCAGGCACTCGCCGTACTTCTGCGCGGCGCCGGTGTTGAAGACGACCACGCGCTCGCCGGCCGCGATCTCGCCCTCGCGCGCGAGCCGCGCGAGCACCGACAGGCAGGCGGCGGACTCGGGGCAGAGGCCGATGCCCTCGCGCGCGCTCGCGCGCCGCATCCACGGCAGGAGCTCCTCCTCGGGCGCGGCGCACGCGGCGCCCTTCGAGCGGCGCACGGCATCGAGGATGAGGAAATCGGCGACCGCGCGCGGAACGCGTAGCCCGCTCGCGATGGTGCGCGGCTCGGCGACCGGTTCGGCGTGGCGCTCGCCGCGCTCGAACGCGCGCACGAGCGGCGCGCAGCCCTCGGCCTGACACGCGTAGAAGCGCGGCCGGCGCGCGTCGTCGAGCCAGCCCAGGGCCTCGAGCTCGTCGAAGGCCTTGTCCATGCCGATGAGACCGGTGCCGCCTCCTGTCGGGTAGAGGATCACGTCGGGCAGGCGCCAGCCGAGCTGCTGGGCGAGCTCGAGCCCCATCGTCTTCTTGCCCTCGAGGCGATAGGGCTCCTTCAGCGTCGAGAAGTCGAACCAGCCCATGCGCTCCGTGCCGGCCTGCACGAGCGCGGCGCAGTCCGTGATCACGCCGTCGACGAGCACGACGTGGGCGCCGAAGAGCGCCGCCTCGCCGCGATTCACGCGCGGCGTGTCCGCGGGCATGAAGACCCAGGCCTCGAGCCCCGCGCGCGCCGCGTACGCCGCCAGCGCACCGCCCGCGTTGCCGGCGGTGGGGATGGCGACGCGTCGCACGCCGAGCTCCTTCGCACGGCTCACCGCCAGCGCGAGCCCGCGCGCCTTGAACGAGCCCGTCGGCAGGTGCGACTCGTCCTTGATCCAGAGGAGATCGAGGCCGAGCTCGCGTCCCAGCCGCGGGCACTCGATCAGCGGCGTCGTGCCCTCGCCCAGCGAGACCACGTTCTCGTCGAGCTCGACGGGCAGGAGCTCGCGGAAGCGCCACAGGTCCGCAGGTCGACTCGCGAGCCGGTCGCGGTCGACCGTGCGCTTCACGGCCGCGAGGTCGTAGCGCACGAGCAGCGGCCGGCCCCCGTGCGTCGTCGCGAGCGAGCGATGGTCGTGGCGCGAGCCGTCGATCGACGCCTCGAGGTGCGTGACGAACGATTCCATGCGCGCCAGTGTTCCCTGCGGCGCGCGCGCGCGCAAAGCGCGCCCTGTGTCAGCCGCTCAGCGCTGCTTCGACAACCAGGTGAGGAAACGTCCCTCGAGCGTGGGGGACGCGAACAGCCCCGCGGCGTCGCTCGCCGAGAGCGGCTGCCCGTAGACCTCCTGGAAGAGCGCCGGCAGGCGCTCGGGGTCGGCGCCGTGCGCGAGCGCCGTCACCAGGCGCCCGAACGCCGCGCGCGACGCGGCGCTCGTGTCGGCGCCGTCCTCGCGCAGCCAGTGGACGAAGGCCACGCCGTAGCTGCGCACGAGCTCGAGGTAGTCCGGGAGCAGGGCGGCCTCCGGCGCCGTTCCGCCGGCGCCCAGGAAGGGCGCCGTCACCAGGCCCTTCGCGCCGCCATCGCCCTCGAGCTCGAAGGTCGAGAGCTTCGCGGCCTTGCTCGAGGCTTTCTTCCCGCTCTTCTTCTGCACCTGCGCGAGGATGCCGACGAAGTGGTCCTTGCCCTTCGTGCCGCGCCAGCGGTTCTCGGCGCTGGTGGGCGGGAGCGTGCCGCCGTTGGGGTTGCCGCCGGGCACGAACTGCGAGCGCGCCTCCGAGCTGCGCGCGCGCACGTCGCCGTCGATGCGCGTGTCCAGCTCGCCGTGCAGGTCGATGACGAGCGCGTTCGCCAGGGCCGCCACGAGCGCCGGGTCGAGGCTCGGCGCCACCGCGCTGCGCAGGAACCGGCGCGCGGTGACCTGCGTCACGAGCTCGGCCAGCGCCGCGGGATTGCGCTCGCCGACGCCGACGCCGTTCTGCCAGCTGCCGTTCGCGTTCGCCGTGTACTGCAGCGTGAGCATGTGCGTGCCGTCCGCGTCGTACTCGAGCCAGGTCGCGACGCCGTCGCTCCAGGCCGAGGGGCGCAGCACCGGGTCGAGCCATCCGGCGAGACACACGAGCTCGACGAACTCCGCGCGGCGCGGGAAGAGCACGAGCGGCGTGTCCACGTGCTCGGGCGCGGTGCCGTTTCCGGTCACGACCGGACGCTCGAACGCGTCTCGCAGGTCGGCCAGCGCGCCGATCACCTCGGGCTCCGGCGCGAGTCGTTCGACGAGATCTGCACCCGCGAGCTCGAGCGCGGCGAAGGTCTTGGGCGTCCACGAGCGGAGCCAGTCGCCGAGCGGGTCCCCGGCCCGCGGGTCGGGCTCCGTTCCCGTGCGCCACTGCTTCCACGTCGTCTGCGCCTCCGCGACCGCGACCAGCGCGGTGCTGACGTCTTTCAGCGTCTTTGCATCCTGGAGCGAGGCCGGTGGCACGTAGACGCACACCGTTCCGAGCTCGATGCGTGCGAAGGCGCGCGCGAGCACGCCGGGGAGCTCGAGCTTCAGCGCCTCTTCCGCGGGCAGGTGGTTGCGGTGGAGCCACCGCTTCGCCACCTCGTCGAACACCAGGTCGTCCTGTCCGGCGACTCCGAGAGCGAACGCCAGAACGCCGGCGCAAACCGTGACCATGCTTTCTCCCTGTGCGGCCTGCCACCGCGGATGGAAGCGCCGCGACGGCCTCCGGTCTGCCCTCCGGAGGCCTGCGCCGCGCGGTCCTTAAGAGACGCCGTCGAACGCCGGAACATCGACGAAAAGCCGCCGAAACCCGCACGGCTTTTCCCAACTCGATCCCCGGAGGCCCCTGCGGGCCCTCATTCGACGTAGCCCAGATCCTGCAGATGCTCGAGCGTGTCCGGGTCGAGCGTCGCCCGCTCGAGCGTGCGAGCCGGGTGCTCTCTCCGGAAGGCGTCGACATCTGCCCGCAGCTCGGGAGGCAAATCCCGGGCCTCCGGTCGGAGCTCCCCGGCGTCGCGCTCGACGTCGTACAGCTCCGTGCGCCCCGGAGCGTCGATCGCCTTCCACCGGCCGCGACGCACCGCGAGGAGGTCGAGCCCGTGCTCGCGCTCCTCGGCGAAGGCGACCGCGGGGAACGGCCGAACTCCATGAAGCGCCGGGACGAGCGATTCGCCCGCGAGGTGCGCCGGCGCGGGGATCCCGAGCAGGTCGAGCAGCGTCGGCATCACGTCCACGAGGCGCACGGGCTCCGCGACCGAGGTCCCGGGCGCGACGAGCCCGGGCGCGCGCACGATCAGCGGCACGTGCAGGAGGTCGTCGTGCAACCGTCCTCCGTGGTGGACACGGTGGTGCTCGGCGTCGAATCCCTCGCCGTGGTCGGCCGTGACGATCCACAGCGCGTCGGGCCCGACGAGCGGCTCGAGCGCGCGCACGAGCTCACCGAACTCGGCGTCCACCGCCGCGACGCGGCCGTCGTAGAGCGCGCGGAAGTGCGCGAGGTCGGAGGGACTCGCGTGCAGGAGCTCGGACGGCGGGACCGAGAGACGCCCGGCGAACTGCGCGGACGCGAGCGGAGCGCTCGCGAGCACGGCGTCATCGGTGTCCGGGTCGTAGAGGTAGTAGTCGTGCACCTGGTAGGTGTGCAGGAGCACGAAGACCGGGCGCGCGCTCTCGCTCGCGAGCCACTCGCGCGCCGCGTCTCTGGAGCCCGCGAGCCCGCGGTACTCGTCCACGGCGCGCACCAGCCAGCGCAGCGGGAAGTAGCGGTTCTTCGCGAGGCGCCACACGAGCGGATCGTGCAGGCGGAAGCGCGGGAAGCGCCGCTCCGCGGTCCAGTCGAAGAACTCGAAGCCCTGGCCGAGCCCGTGCGACGGGCCCACGAACGCGCCGCCCGTGAAGGCGGCGGTCGCGTAGCCCGCGTCGCGCAGGCTCTCGGCGAGCGTGACCACGCCGTCGGGCAGCGGAGCCAGCGCGGAAACGGCGCCGTGCTCCGACGGGTGAAGCCCCGTCAGCAGCGAGCCGACGGACGGCAGCGTCCACGGCGCGGCGGCGAGCGCGCTCCGGAACTCGAGGCCTTCGCGCGCGAACGCGGCGAGGTTCCCGCGGGGATCGAGCGCATCGGCGCGCAGCGTGTCGATCACGAGGAGGACGACGTTGCGTGCGTCCGGCGGCACGGTCGTCGTGCGCGTCGACGCGGCATGCCGCGAGGTGGGGGAGCGCTCCTGGACGGCCGGCAGCAGGAGCACGGCTGCCGCTCCCGCGAGCAGCGCGAACGGCACGATCCGTGATGCCGCGCGCACGCGCTCGAGACCGAGCACGAGCAGCGACGTCGCGCAGGCCGCGACGCGCGGCCACGGCGACGATGTCCCGAAGTCGACGCACGCGACGATCGATCCCATGGGAACCGCTGCGCCCGCGAGCGCGCTCCAGACGAGCCGCGCGCGTG
>Ga0111539_10009073_pt1 | contig 12590 bp, 12 predicted proteins | sample RhiMethybrSRZTD1_FD_79667 | JGI IMG/M metagenome (GOLD analysis project Ga0111539, IMG submission 79667) | Populus rhizosphere microbial communities from Tennessee, USA - Rhizosphere MetaG P. TD hybrid SRZTD1 (version 2) (version 2) | ecosystem: Host-associated > Plants > Roots > Rhizosphere >...
AACCGGCATGTGCGAGTGCGCGGCGACCGGCTTCGCTTCGAGTTCCGCGGCAAGAGCGGCATCCACCATTCGGTGGACGTCAACGACCGTCGTCTGGCGAAGGTCGTCAAGCAGTGCCGCGACCTGCCGGGGCAGGAGCTGTTTCAGTACGTGGACGAGGACGGCCAACTCCAAGGCATCGATTCGGGGGACATCAACGAGTACGTGAAGGACGTCACCGGCGAGGATTTCACCGCCAAGGATTTCCGCACGTGGTCCGGGACGGTGCTCGCGGTCCGCGCGCTTCGCGAATTCGAGCAGGCCGACACCAAAACGGAGTCGGAGAAGAATGTCGTGGTCGCCATCGAGGCGGTCGCCAAGATGTTGGGCAACACCCGAGCGGTCTGCCGCAAGTCGTACGTCCATCCGGGCGTCATCGACTGCTACCTCGACGGAGCGATGAGCACGGTGATCGATCGGCGGTTCAAAGCGGCGCGGAAGAACGCGTCAGGCCTGCGCGCCGATGAAGTGGCCGTAGTGGCGTTGCTGGTGCATCTGCAGGCTGCGGAAACCGGCCGACGCAAAGCCGCCTAGCACTCACTTCCCGCGGCAGACACAGCGCGCACCAAGACACCTCCAGCAGGCGTTCGGTTCCCTCTGCGAAGGCGTTAACTACTGTCGAAGGTAGTGTCGTTCACGCAGAGGTCCGAAGGAGGTGCCAATGGCGTCCCCAGGCCATCGGCCGATCAGGAATACCGATCGTCAGGAACGCGTGCGCGTTCCGGAAAGCGCGCGTCCACAACTCACGTCGAAGGCAACCCTTCCTTATTACCAGCGGCCGTCCAAACCACGAGCACGCCGGCGCTCCCTCGAATCGGCCGTGCTGGGGGGTGCAGAAGAGCGTGAGCCGACGCTCCTTGACGCTGCTGCCGGCAGTTTTGGCACGTCCGCGCGCACGACCGACCCGACGCTCTCGGAAGCCGTCATCGGCGTCGACGATCGGATCCGCGTGAGCGCGCAGCGAATGATGCTGAATCCCTGGCGACAGATCTGCGCGCTTCGGATCGTCTCTCAGACCGAGCGGACGTTCGTTGGCACCGGGTGGTTCATCGCACCGAACGTGCTGGCGACCGCAGGCCACTGCGTCTTCCTTCAGGACGAAGGCGGATGGGCCAGGTCGATTCGAGTGATTCCTGCCAAAGACGGCGCCGAAGAACCGTTCGGCTCCCAGACATCCACCCGCTTTGCCAGCGTCGACGGATGGGTCGAGAAGCGGAAGCGCGATTTCGACTACGGGGTGATTTTTCTCGACGATCCGCGCGTCGGGACGCAGTTGGGGAATTTCGCCGTGCAGGCGTTGGACGTGCTCGAGCTCAAGGGGAACGACGCGCAGATTTCCGGCTACCCGGCCGATCGCGACCGCGCCACCATCCAGTTCTTCCACATGCGCCCGATTCTCGACGTCACCGACGCCCGCCTGGTTTACGACATCGACACGTTCGGCGGACAGAGCGGCAGTCCGATCTGGCGGGAAACCGATGAGGCCGGACTCGTCGCGATCGGTGTGCATACGACCGGCGGTGTGTCGAGCAACTCCGGCACGCGTATCACCGGTGACGTGATCGAAAACCTCGCGCAATGGACAACGGAGTGAGTCATGGCTGTGATCGGAGTCGGTATTCCAGGGCGCCCGGGGACGCTTCCGCAAGGACCCACGCCCGATGATCGCTTTTCACCGCCGGAAGCGAGAGCGCCTCGCGTGGGTCGCCCGCAGCCGGCCCGCTCGTCTCCCAGACTCACCGTAGATTCGCCGCGCGTGTCACCGCGCGCCGACGAGTTGGTGCGCGCCATCGCAGCGGCGCGTCGGCATCGGGACGAGTTGATGCAGAAGCGCCACGTGATCGGCGTCCGCGCCGGATACAAGTTCACCGACGGCCGCATACGCCCCGAACCGGCGGTCGTCGTGCTGGTCGACCAGAAGGTGGCGATCGACTCGCTTGCACGACGAGACCGTGTTCCGGCGGTCGTCGACAACGTGCTCACTGACGTCGCGCCCGCGGACACGTTCGAGAGGCTTGCCCGCGTACGCGAGGAGGCCGTGGCGGTCTTGCCAAGGCCGCCACGCCTCCTGATCGACGAGTTGCAGACGCCAGACGAGGCGCTCGAGGAGGCGGTTCCCGTCATCACCTACGAGCCGCCGCCGGGCGCCGACCTCGACGCGGTTACCGGCGCGATGACCGTCACATGCCACGTCTCACCGGATGCCGGATGGAAGGTTCTCGAGCCGTTTCTCAGCGCGACCGAGAACCAGATCTGTCTCGGCATGTACGATTTCACCGCCCCCCACATCTACCAGGCGGTTCGTGCGCTGCTCAAGCGTGACCAGGTGACGTGGCGCCAGACGCTTGGGCCCAAGGAATCCCTGCCGGGTGAGGACGATGTCGACTCGACGAAAGCGGACGATCTCACCGAAGAACAGGTGACGAGGGGCTTGCGGCGCGTTGCTCGCGATCGCTTCGAGAGCGCGTTTGCGCACGTTGGCAGCGGACAGACGTTCGCGTCGGCGTACCACATCAAGGTCGCCGTGCGCGATCGCAAGTCGTTCTGGCTGTCCAGCGGCAACTGGCAATCGTCGAACCAGCCGGACATCGACTTCCTCCAGCCCGACGCCGACGTTGGTCTCATTCCGAGGTTCAACCGCGAGTGGCATGTCGTTGTCGACCACCCCGCGCTGGCCAAGCTCTTCCAGGTCTTCCTCGAGCACGATTTCAGGACCGCGCGTGCGCCCGTGCCCGAAGCGGTTGCACTCGAAGCCCGACCGGATTTGCTTATTCCGGTGGAGGAGTTCCTGTTCGAAGAGGAGCGCGCCGCCGAGCTCGAGGTGTTTGCGCCGCGCAAGTTCGTGTTCACCAACGCGAAGCCGCTCACCGTGCAGCCGATTCTGACGCCCGACAACTACACCGATATCGTGCTGAAGCTGTTGCGGAAGCGGCCGCAGCAGCGTCTCTATTTCCAGAACCAGTCGCTCAACCCGGTGAAGCAGCCCACGCCGGAGTTCGAGGAGCTGATGCAGCTGCTGGTGGATTACTCCAACGACGAGAATCTCGACGTCCGTCTGATCTTCCGTAACATCGGTTCCGTGCGGAAGAAGCTCGAGTCACTGCAAGCCGCCGGTTTCAACATGAAGCGCGTGCGGATGCAATCGGGCTGTCACACGAAAGGCATCGTGATCGACTCGAAGACGGTGCTGATCGGCAGCCACAACTTCACGAATCAAGGTGTACTCGTCAACCGCGACGCGAGCCTGCTCATCACGAACGAGGAGATCGCCGGGTACTTCGAGCGCGTGTTCCTCCACGACTGGACACGGCTCTCGCGCGAGACGATTCGCGAGGAAGCGGTGGCGATTCCGCTCGGAGCACCTGGCGCGGAGGCGGTAGCGGATCCAGACGCTTACGTGAGGGTGCCCTGGACATTCCTGTCCGAGGACTGAGCGGAGCCACGTCTATGCAGAGATCATGGAAACGCACGCGAGCGCCTCTCAGTGGGTCATCGCGTAGAGCAGCACGTTCACCGCCACGCGATAGCCGTTCACTGAGAACTTGTAGAAGTACTCCGGGTCTTCGCCTTCACGCTCCCACGAGTCGCTGACGTCGGTGTTGTGCGTGATGAAGACCATCACACGCCCGTGTGAATCGGCGATGGCCCGTGTGTGTACCACGGCGCTGTCCTCGCCACGCTCCGAGGTCCGCCCGCCGCCAAGCCAGGTTCCGATCCCGGGAATCTGCGGCACGCTGTCGAGATCGAACATCGTGTGGAAAATCGGGTGTGCCGCCGGCACGTCGATGATCTGGTAGTCCGGCGCAGGAAAGACCTTCCTGATCTCGCTTTCGAACACGTCCCACGCGTACGATCCCCAGAAGTCGTCCACCCAGAGGAAGCCGCCTTTGAGCAGATAGGTCCTGAGCCGATCCGCATCCTCACGCGTGAGCAGCAGGCGGCCGACCTCCTGCATGATGATGACCGGACACTGAAACAGCTCGTCGTCGGTCAGGCGCACGATGAGGTGACGCGGCTGTCCGGGGGCATCGAAGCTCACCGCGATCTTCGTGAGCTCGGACAGGCGGATCGACAGGTCGATGTCGGCCAACGGGTAGTCGGTAGTCCAGCCGCCGCCATCGCCACGCGGGTTCGAGCGATAGACCGCGCGGCAATAGTGGAACTTGCCATCGAAGCTCTCGGGCCGCGCGAGATGCGCTTCGAGGCTGGTGTCGCCGACTCGGCGAAACTGCGCCGACGCGAGGCTCGCGAGCGCGAATGCCACGGCCGCGAAGAGGGCGACAGTCCGGAGCCGCATCGCGACTACTGTAACCCGATCGCAGGGGGGCGGAGATCGCCGAGTAAGGCATCACGCAGAGATCCGCCGAGGGGCAGAGATCACCAAGAAAATCAGTCGCGTCCGAGCGCAGGCGCGATGGTCACGTCGCCGCAAGTCAGTGAACGACGGTGCGCCGAACGGGTTCGGTCGCGATCGCCACGACCGGCGACGTCATGACGCGCCTGCCGTCGACGTGCAGCTCCATGAGCAGCCCGACGCAAATCCAGCCCGTCATGACAAACCGGCGGCCCAGGCTTGCACCCTCGAGCTGCGCAGTCGTTGGTTGAGGGAACGACGCGCCGCCCTGCACCGAGACGCTGGAATGCTCCAGCACCACCAGACGGTAGAAGGAGTTCCAGGTCCACACGAGAATCGTTGTCAGCGGTGCGAGCTCACTCACTCGCACACCCTCGAGCTGCCCGGCGAGTTCGATCAAACCTTCCACGACGATGCAGACTCCCTGTGCGGGCGAATTATTCCGTCGCTGATCGCGCTGAACATGCGTTGATGCCGCACTATTTGCGGAGGGTCTTCGCGTACTGAATGACCAGCCACACATCGCTGCGGGGCAGGTCGAGTTTCATCGCGGGCATCTTCGGCTTCGCGCGTCCGTTCCAGATCTTGTAGAACATCACGCCATCGGGGTTGCGGGCGGCCACGCGTGGATCCGTCAGGTCACCAGCCGGGTGCTCGGGGTCCGCCTCGGGCCCGTGACCGGTCCCGTCGGCGCCGTGACAGCGCTGACACTTGGCGGAGTAGAGACTTCGTCCCCTGGCGAGCGCCTGCGGATCGCGTGGGGCCGTGTTGGATTCGGTTGCAGCACCCGCCGGAATCAGCCAGCCGTCGGAGCCCGGTGGTGCCTGTGCTGCACTGCCGATCGTGCTGAGCGCCCTGGCCAGCCACACCGAGACGACGGCTACCCCAAGAAGCGAACGCATGGAGTCCAGCAGCATCACCCACCAACCTGCACGAGCCTCATCGCCTCGACGCGAGTCCAGGCGCACAGCTCGCTGACATCGGCGGCCGACAGCCGCGCCTCCGCGTGCATGATCCGGTATGGCCTCGGCGGCATCGTATGCATCGACGCCAGCTCGCAGGCCTGGTCCAACAGCCCCGCGCGATCGAATGGGTTGTAGTGCTCCCACTGCGACCAATTGAGCTGTCCGCGGCCGGCGGCGACGTCGCGCTCGACGAGATGCGATGCGAGCGGCAACGCGGCGTACCACGGCCACCGGGTCTCGTCGGAGTGGCAGTCGAAGCACGCCCGGCGGAGCAGCGACATCACTGGAGCCGGTGCGTGCACCTGCATCTTCGAATCGGAAGAGAGATCGGCGACCGTCGCCGATGGGCGCGGCCGAGGCCGCGCCGCCAATCCCATCGCGACGATCACCAGCGCCGCCGCGATCACTTCACGAACTCGCATCGCGTTCCTCGCTCACTGCGTCCGCGTCAGCTGGCCGCGCGCCACCCCATTCGGGTTAGCGGCGGTGTGGATGTTGAGGTAGAACCCTCCAGGGTTGGCGAGGATCGTGTTGGCCTGATCCACCGTCAGGGTGATCCCTTGTTTGCTGAACGAGCCACTTCCGGTTGGAAAATTCACCTCGCCCGCAGACAAGCCGAGACTCACGAACACGCCGCCGTTCGCGCCGGCCGCGCCTGAATGGATGTGGGACTGCGTCAACGCGGTTCCCGCGGGAAACCCCGTCACGTTCACGGTCACGTCCATCGTCGCCGCCGTGACGTAGCCCGCCGCGTCGTTGGTGAGGTTGAATGCGATCGTCGCGGTACCCGATCCGCCTGCCTCGCTGCCGGTGATCGGCGGAACCTCGTTCGCTGGCAGCAGCGTCGCAGTGAAGCTGGACGTCGATGTGCCCGAGGGCGCAATCGTCGCGTTGTCATCGCACGCCGTCAGGCCGCAGCCGAGCGCGATCACGGTAAGGAAAGAAATGCAATGTTTCATGAATGAGCTCCAGTTGAGTGTCAGAAGAATTTCCGTCCGAGGTTGAAACCGAGAAACAACGTGTTGGCCGCGCCACCCCGCGCGAGCTGCGCGAACGTGGTGCCGAACGTGTTGGTGAAGGTCAGCGAGAAGATGTGCGCGCCGACGCGTTTCTCGACGCTGACGCCGTAGGCGGACTCGTCAGGGGCGTAGCCCTGCGTTCGAAGCACGACCTCACCCGCGACATACGCCGACCCGCCAAATCGCACGCGTGCGCCCAGCCCGACGTACGTCGTGTCGCGACGTGCGTGCGAAGTCTCGTCGTGCGATTCAACACCGCCGTCGTGGTCGTGCTCGATTGACTCCAGCGACGCGGCGGTGTTGTGGACCCACATCGGCGTGACGTAGGCGGCGAGTCTCGTCCCGACATGTCGCGAAACGGCCACGCCCACCGCCGGTGCGTACTTCTCCTGAAAGTTGTCCGTCCCTTCGATCGAGACGACCGGGGAAATCGCCACCGGCATCGATCGCTGACGGATCGCGTCGTACTTGCCATGGAGCTGGATCGTCTTGTCGAAGCTGGATCGATAGAACGCCGCTTGCGCGTGCGTTGCGAACGCGATCCGATACTCGAACCCGATGATCGCGCCCTGATCGATGCCGAACAGGTTGCCGGCCTGTTGTCCGAACGTGCCGTTGCGCAGGTTGCCCGCGAAGCGATGCGTCAGCCGGAAGTTGCCCTTGAACCGCGGCAGCCGCAGCGTCGACGGCAGATTGACGACGACGAAGTCGGGTTCGGCCGGATCCCGGACCGCATCGTCATCGTCCTGAACGATCACGGATGCCGGCGCGGCCTCTGCAGGATCCGATGTCGACTGAGCCAGCGCGGGGCGCGCGCCGGGCAGATGGGCGATCACGCACGTGGCGATCACGCAGGCGCGAGTGCAGGTCAGTTGTCGTGTGATTGAGCTGAGTTTCACCATTCGTCGGTGCAAACTCGGACTCGTGTCGGATTATTCCGTCAGGTCTGAATTGTAGTGTCCGGCTTCAGCCGGACCGCCGTCGTCGCAAACGCGACGACGAAGAGAAGACCTAACAGCAGATCCGGGATTGCGGCTTGCGCGTCGAGCGTGGAGATCCGCGACTGGCTGTACAAGATGGCGACCGTCGCGACATGGCCAAACTTCTCGAGCATGCTCGGAATCATCAGCGGACGGAACCGCGCCGGATCGGAGCCGATGATGAAGAACGCGATCTGCCACGCCATCGCGACGCTGAAGAAGCCGTAGAAGAACTGCGGATAATCGACCGGCGGAACGTAGTGGCGACCGGTGATGTCGACCAGCCAATACAAGGGCGTCAACACCGCGACGCCCCAGATGCCGGCGCCGACAAACACGATCTTGGCAAGTCTCATGTGGAACCTCCCGGGCCGTGACCCTCACGTCGTACAACCGCTGGGCCCGGCCGGCTATTCCACGAGAGGAATCGCGGCGTGGTCGTCGATGTCCTGCAGCAACGCGTCGATCGAGGCCGAACGCCCCGGCGGCATAGGCGTCGGCCCAACGCTCGGTGCCGAGCCCCACACGTGCCGCCCGTTCAGTGTCTGATCGCAGGTCGCGGACGGCGTGGTCGAGCACCTTCGCACCCGTGCGCTCCGTGACGACGTCGGAGGCGCCCAGCACGCGCGCCGTCCACGCGTGATTGCCCTTGAGCGCGGCCGCGGCCGCCAGAGCGACCATCGCGTGGACGAACGCAAACTTGTCGTGAAGATCGCGGATGCGGGTCAAACTTTCGCGCACGATCGCGAGCGCGTGATCGGCATCGCCTCTCGACCCCCCCAGGACCGACGAGCGTGATGAGACGCGCCGCTGGATCGCCAAGCCACTCGCCAAGACGACGGAGGTCGTCTTCGCGACCGACGAGCTCGGATGGGGGAATGGGTAGGGGCACGTTCCGGAGCTCGTCTACCGCGGCGTCGTCGCCTGCGGCGCGGGAGCTTGCGACGAATGCGTCGCGGATGTGCGGTGTCAGGTCGAGCGCCGCGGAGAGCGCGCGGACCGTTTCGACATGGGGCGGCGCCGTTCCCCTCGTTCGAGCGCGCTGATTGCGTGCACCGAGAGGCCGGCGATGGTGGCCAGTTCCTCCTGGGTAAACCCTGCGGCTTCACGCAGCGACTTGAGGTGCGCGCCCAACGACCGCGGGGCCGCAAGTGGCATCAGCCCCACATCTTACTTCCCGGTGTACGGGCGTCTTACGTCCCGTGTACGGGCGTCGTACGAGCGCTGTCGATGGTGTGGGGCCAGCTGGCACTCCAGACTGGACATATGAACATCGAGACCAGATCCAAGCAGTGGCGCCCTTATGCGGCCGGCGATCGATTTGACGATGTCGTCTTGCCCCATCTGCCGGCTGGTCGTCGTCTCGCGCGGTGGCTGGTTCGGAATGAAGCCGACGCCGACGATGTGATGCAGGAGGCCTCACTGCGCGCCTTCCGGTACTTTTCGACATTCAACGGAGGAGACGGCCGGGCCTGGTTCCTTCGAATTGTCCGCAACACCTGCAACAGCTGGCAGACGCATCGCGGCCACGCGCCGATCGACGCGTTCGACGAGGAGCATCACAGCCATCTCGGATCCGCCGCGAATCCAGAAACGCTGCTGCTGCAGACGGATGACGTGACGTTGATCGAACGGGCGTTGAGCCGCCTGACCGTTCGGGCGCGTGAGCTGCTCAGGCTTCGAGAGCTGGAAGGGCTCTCCTACCGGGAGCTTGCGGAGACGATGGGAATTCCTGCCGGCACAGTGATGTCGGGCCTGGCACGCGCGCGCGACGCGTTTCGTGACGCGCTCGTGAGCGAGCAGCGTCGCGAACGCCATCGCTCACCGCTGCTCGGGCGGGATCGTTCGAATGGCAGCGGCGAAGGCCGCGTGCGCGGCCGGATCGACCGGCCGGTGCCTGATCTGCCGGCTGGCCGGATCCGTCCCGAGGCAGTTGTTCCCCCTCCAGTTGCGCGACGGCCTGATCGGCCGCGGCGCGAATCCGCCGCCGCAGTTCGGGCACACGTTGTCGAGGATCCCGTTGACGCAGGTTGCGCAGAACGTGCACTCATAGCTGCAGATGCGCGCGTCGAGCGCGTCAGGCGGCAACGGTGTGTTGCAGTGCTCGCAGGCCGGACGAAGTTCCAGCATGGCTTGCCTCCGTGTCGATAAACCCGACGACCGCTCCGAGTATTCCGCGGTAATCGATCGGGGGTGAACGACGTCGTACGAGTGTTTGTCCGGCGGGAATATCCCGAGATGACCGGTGGTTACGCAACCGGGAGCACATCCATGTTCGCAATCAGGTCAGCGCCGCGAGGTCTCGAGGGAGTGATTGCCGTCCAGACGCGGCTCAGCGACGTCGACGGCCACAATGGCCTGCTGGTGATTGGCGGCTATACGCTCGAGGAGCTCGCCGGGCGCGTGACGTTCGAGGAGGCGACATACCTGCTGTGGACGGGACGGTTGCCGACGCTCGCAGAGGCCGAGGCGTTCCGTCAGGAGATCGCGCCGATGCGGGCGATGCCCGCACACGTGATGGCCATTCTGGTTCGCGCGGCCAGGCGTGGCGCATCACCGATCGACGCGCTGCGGATGGCATGCTCGTCGCTGTCGCTGGACGTGGGCAGCCCGAGCGGCAGCTCACACGACGCCGATGCGGCGAACGCAAAGATGCTGCTGGCCATCTTCCCGACGATTGTCGCTGCGTATACGCGCCTGATAGCTGGACGCGAGCCGATCGCGCCTCGTCTCGATCGCTCGCTGGCGTCGAATTTCCTCTATATGCTCACCGGCGGCGAGGCCGACCCGATTGCGGCGCGCGCGCTCGACACGTACTGGGTGACGGTGATCGATCACGGCATGAACGCATCGACGTTTACCGCGCGTGTGATCGCCAGCACGCGCGCCGACATCGTCAGCGCCGTGACCGGCGCGATCGGCGCACTGAAGGGCCCGCTCCATGGCGGAGCGCCAGGCCCTGTGCTCGACATGCTCCTGGACATCCGCACGGCCGAGCGCGCCGAGCGGTGGGTCCGCGGCGAGCTTGCCGCCGGCCGGCGCATCATGGGATTCGGCCATCGCGTCTACCAGGTCCGCGATCCGCGCGCGGACGTGTTGAGCCGGGTGTGCGAGGAGATGAGCAACGCCGTGCTGCACGATCGCGCCCTGTTCGAGCTGGCGCGCGAGGTCGAGTCGATCGCGCTGCGAGTGTTGGAAGAGGTCAAGCCGGGCCGCAACCTCAGGACGAACGTCGAGTTCTACACCGCGGTCGTCCTGCAGTCCCTCGGCCTGCGGGCGGAGACGTTCGTCACGACGTTTGCGTGCGGGCGCTGTGCGGGCTGGTGCGCGCACGTGATCGAGCAACACGCGCAGGACCATCTGATTCGGCCTGAGTCAGGCTACGTCGGCCCGTACGGCCTGACGGTGCCGCGCGATCGCGACGTCAGTCGGATATAGTGCGAGTCAGGCGGCCGCCGTGGCGTGCCGCAATGTGACTCAGGTGAACGTCCCCGAAGGCGCACGCGCCGCCTACGCTCGCGGGAAATGGAAAGAGGCGTTTGACGCCTTCATCGCTGCCGATGCGGCATCGCCGCTCGAGCCCGACGATCTCGATCGGCTGGCCGCGGCGGCGTTCCTGATCGGCGAGGATGCCCTGAGTCTTCAGTACCGAACACGCGCGCACGCCGCGTTCCTGGACCACCACGACTCGCTCGGTGCCGCGCGGAGCGCGATCTGGATCGCGTTCCTGATGATGGATACGCCGAAGCAGCGCGCGCAGGCGTCCGGCTGGCTGGCGCGCGCGCAGCGTCTGCTCGAGGACGCGGACGCGCCATGTGTGGAGCACGGATGGGTCCAGTGCGCCACCGCTCGTCAGCGAGCCGGCTCGGGCGACATGGCGGGCGCGCAAGCGGCGTTCGCCGAGGCCGCGGCCGTCGGGCAGCGCTTCGGCGATCGCGACCTGCTGACGCTGGCGCGCCATGGGCTCGGACGCACGCTGGTGATGATGAACCAGACCGACGCCGGCCTGGCGCTGCTCGACGAAGCCATGGTGGCAGTGGCGAGCGGTGAGATCGCGCCGATCGTGGCCGGCGCCGTCTATTGCAGCGTGATCACGGCGTGTCACGACATCTTCGACGTGCGCCGCGCTCAGGAATGGACCGACGCGTTACAGGGCTGGTGCGAGTCGCAGCCGGATCTGGTGCCGTTTCGGGGCTACTGTCTCGTCCGCCGATCGGAGCTGCTGCAGCTGCACGGCGCGTGGGAGCACGCCATGAGCGAAGCGCGCCGCGCCTGCGATCGGCTCGCCGATCCCTCGTCCCGTCCCGAAGCGGGCGCGGCCTTCTATCAGCTGGCGGACCTGCATCGTCTGCGAGGGGAGTTCGCGAAGGCGGACGAGGCCTATCGATCGGCGAGCCAGGCCGGGCGCAAGCCGCAGCCAGGACTGGCGCTGCTGCGGCTGAATCAAGGTCAGCTCGACGCGGCCGACACCTCGATTCGACTGGCGCTGCAGGAAGTGCGCGACACGCACGGGCGCGTCGTCGTGCTGTCGGCCGCCGTGGAGATCATGCTGGCGAAGGCGGACGTGGCCGCCGCGCGGGCAGCGTCGGACGAGCTCTCGCAGTTTGCGCAGACACTCGGTCTGCCGTATCCCAACGCGCTGTCCTGCTCGGCACGCGGCGCCGTCGCGCTGGCCGAAGGCGAACCGCTGCGCGCACTCGAGTCGCTCCATGCCGCCTGCGCCGGCTGGCAGGAGCTGGACGCGCCGTATCCCCACGCGCAGACACGTATGATGATCGGCCTGGCGTATCGACAGCTCGGCGATCTCGAAGGCGCGGAGCTCGAATTCGACGCGGCGCACGAGGCGTTCGAGCGGCTGGGCGCGGCACCGGCGGCCACGCGTGTCGCCGCGCTCACACGGCGCTCGCCGATCGCGCCTGCGACAGGGCTCACCGGTCGCGAGGTCGAGGTGCTGCGCCTCGTTGCGACCGGGATCACGAACCACGCCATCGCCACCCGTCTCCACATCAGCGAACGCACGGTCGATCGTCACGTCAGCAACATCTTCACGAAGCTCGACCTGAGCTCGCGCGCCGCCGCGACCGCTTACGCGTATCAGCACAAGCTGCTATAGCGATCAGGAATCAGGAGTCAGGAATCGGGAATCAGGTAAGTCCAGGTTTCAGTAATCAGCGCTGACTGCTCGTCAAGGATTCAGGACTGATTCCTGACACCTTGCCCAAGCCTGATTCCT
>Ga0111539_10009074_pt1 | contig 12589 bp, 9 predicted proteins | sample RhiMethybrSRZTD1_FD_79667 | JGI IMG/M metagenome (GOLD analysis project Ga0111539, IMG submission 79667) | Populus rhizosphere microbial communities from Tennessee, USA - Rhizosphere MetaG P. TD hybrid SRZTD1 (version 2) (version 2) | ecosystem: Host-associated > Plants > Roots > Rhizosphere >...
CGAGAACCTGGACCCGATGGGCGTGCACACCGGCGACTCGATTACCGTGGCGCCTGCCATGACGCTCACCGACCGCGAATACCAGGAAATGCGGGACGCGGCGTGCAAGGTCATTCGCGAGATCGGGGTCGAGGCGGGCGGCTGCAACATCCAGTTCGCGACCAATCCGGAAACCGGTGAGATGGTCGTGATCGAGATGAACCCGCGCGTGTCGCGATCATCCGCGCTGGCCTCCAAGGCGACCGGGTTCCCGATTGCGAAGATCGGCGCCAAGCTCGCGGTGGGATACCGGCTGGACGAGATCACCAACGACATCACGAAGACGACGCCCGCCTCGTTCGAGCCGGTGCTCGACTATGTCGTCGTGAAATGCCCGCGGTTCGCGTTCGAGAAGTTCATCAACGAGAGCCCGCGGCTCACGACGCAGATGAAGTCGGTGGGCGAGTCGATGGCCATTGGCCGCACCTTCAAGGAAGCGTTCCAGAAAGGACTGCGGGCGCTGGAGTCCGGGCGGATCGGCTGGGAGACAGCACCGCGGCTCCAGGATGACCGACTGGCTGACGAGTCCATGGAAGCACTGCGTGGGGCGTTGGCACAGCCGACGCCCGAGCGTGTGTTCCAGCTCAAGCGGGCGATGAAGGCCGGCCTCACGAACGAAGAGTTGTATTCGCTGACTGCGATCGATCCCTGGTTCCTGCAGCAGATGCGGGAGTTGCTCGAGGCGGAGCGCCGGTATGTCGAGCTGACGGAGCCGTCCTCGGACGACGTGCGCGAGATGAAGCGGATGGGCTTCAGCGACCGGCAAATGGGTGCACTGCGCGGCGAAACCGAGGACGAGGCACGGGCGCGGCGATGGCGGCTCGGCATCCGCCCCGCCTACAAGATCGTCGATACGTGCGCCGGTGAATTTCCGTCCTCGACGCCGTACCTCTACAGCAGCTACGACGACGAGAGCGAAGTTCCCAGGACCGGTCGTGAGTCCGTGATCATCCTCGGCAGCGGGCCGAACCGGATCGGGCAGGGCGTCGAGTTCGACTACTGTTGCGTGCGCGCTGTGATGGCGCTCCGTGAACGCGGGTTCGAGGCGATCATGATCAACTCGAATCCCGAAACGGTCTCCACCGACTATGACATCTCCGACAAGCTGTACTTCGAGCCGCTGACCCTCGAGGACGTGCTCGAGATCGTCCAGCGCGAGCAACCGAAGGGCGTGATCGTGCAGTTAGGCGGGCAGACGCCGCTCAAGCTGACGCGTGCCCTCGAAGCCGCCGGTGTGCCGATCCTTGGCACATCGCCTGATGCGATCGACGTGGCCGAGGACCGGAAGCGCTTCGAGCAGGTGGCACGCGAACTCGGGATCCAGCAGCCGGAGAACGGAACGGCGACGAGCGTCGAGGAAGCCGTCGCGAACGCGGAGCGCATCGGGTATCCCGTCCTCGTGCGGCCGTCGTATGTGCTGGGCGGGCGCGCGATGCAGATCGTGTACGATGAGACGTCGCTGCGGTTCTACTTCGAGACGGCCGCTCGCGTGAGCGAAGACCGGCCGGTGCTGATCGATCGCTTCCTGGAAGACGCGTTCGAGGCAGACGTGGACGCCATCTGTGATGGCAAGGACGTCGTCATCGGCGGCGTCATGCAGCACATCGAGGAAGCGGGCGTCCACTCGGGCGACTCGGCGTGTGTGCTGCCGCCGTACCGGATCGACCAGCAGCACATCGAGACGATGAAGAAGCACACGGTGGCGCTGGCCCTGGCCCTTGGCGTCGTGGGCCTGATCAACGTGCAATACGCGGTGAAGGACGGCACGGTGTACGTGCTCGAGGTGAATCCCCGCGCCAGCCGGACGATTCCGTTCGTGTCGAAGGCGATCGGGGTCCCATTGGCGTCGCTCGCGGCGCGCGTCATGTGCGGCGAGACGCTGGCCGACGTCGGGTTCACGTCGGAGATCGTCCCGCCGTATTACTCGGTGAAAGAGGCCGTGTTTCCGTTCACGAAGTTCCGCGCGTTCGACCCGATCCTCGGGCCCGAAATGCGGTCCACCGGCGAAGTGATGGGCATCGCGGACTCGTTCGGCATGGCCTTCGCCAAGGCACAGCAGGCGGCGGACAACGCGCTGCCGCTCGAGGGCGCGATCTTCATCACCGTGAGCGACGGCGACAAGCCGACCATGGTGCCGATCGCCGGCCAGTTCCACGAGATGGGCTTCACGCTCTACGCGACCGAAGGGACGGCGCGGTACCTGAGCGGACACGGGATCCCGTCGCGCACCGTTCGCAAGGTGCACGAAGGGCGGCCGAACGGCATCGACCTGATGGTGAATGGGGAGGTGCAGCTCCTGATCAACACGCCGTTAGGCAAGCACGCGCAGCATGACGACTACCTGCTCCGGCGGACGGCCATCGCGCAGCGCGTCTCGTACACGACGACGATGTCGGCGGCGCGCGCGGCGAGCGATGCGATCCTCGCCCTCCGGTCCCGGCGCGTCTCGGTGCGCTCCCTGCAGGAGTGGCACCAGGACGGCAACACCGCGCGAGCCAGGGCTGGCACGGATCCGTCGGGGCCGGCGGCGATCGCCCCGGTGCCGGGTGCGCGGGCCGGCGTCCGGCCGGCGCCGCCGCTGGCGTCCCGTGAGGCCTCTCCGTGAGCGGGCTGCCCGCGCCGTTCATTCACGAGTCCGCGTACGTGGACGAGGGAGCCCTGGTCGGGAATGGCACGAAAGTCTGGCACTTCTGCCATGTCATGCCCGGGGCGGTGATCGGCGAGCGCTGCAACCTTGGGCAGAACGTGGTCGTGATGGGTGGCACGAAGCTGGGCAACAACGTCAAGGTGCAGAACAACGTGTCGATCTATGAAGGCGTGGAACTCGAGGACGACGTCTTCTGCGGCCCGTCGATGGTGTTCACCAACGTGATGAACCCGCGCAGCCATGTGTCGCGCAAGCATGAATACCGTCGCACGCTCGTCAGGCGCGGCGCATCCATCGGGGCCAACGCCACCATTGTCTGCGGGGTCACGCTCGGCGAATACGCCTTTGTCGGCGCGGGCGCGGTGGTCACGCGCGACGTGCCGCCCTACGCCGTAGTCACCGGGGTGCCGGCGCGGCGAACCGGGTGGGCGTGTCAGTGTGGAGAATTGCTGAGGCCAGAGCTCAGAGCGCCGAGCTCGCAGCTCATCGTCTGCCCGGCGTGCGGGACTCGTTATGTGCTCGAGGACGACGCGCTGCGGCGAGAGACGGCATGAGCAAGCCCGTTCGCCTTGTGTTCGTCGGCTGCGGTCGCATCAGCCGGACCCACTTCGACGCCCTGCGCGATGTCGAGGACATTGAACTGGTGGCGGTCTGCGACATTGTCGAAGCCCGCGCCCGTGAGGCGGGGGCGTACAATGGCGTGCCGTGGTTTACGTCGTACGAAAAGATGCTGGCGGACGTGGACTGCGACGCGGTGACGATCGCCACCCCTTCCGGCCTTCACCCGGAACATGGGATCCTGGCGGCCCGCGCGCGGAAACACGTGATCTGCGAAAAGCCGATGGCGATCTCGCTCAAGGCCGCCGACGAACTGGTCCAGGCGTGCGACGAGAACGGCGTCCAGCTTTTCGTCATCAAGCAGAACCGGCTGAACCCGTCGGTGCAGCTGGTGAAGCGTGCGCTGGACAAGGGCCGCTTCGGCCGGATCTACCTCGCCAACACGACGGTGCGCTGGACTCGCCCGCAGGAGTACTACGACCAGGCGCCGTGGCGCGGCACGTGGGCGCTGGACGGCGGGGCGTTCATGAACCAGGCGTCACATTACGTCGACCTGATCCAGTGGCTCGCCGGACCCGTTGAAAGTGTCATCGCGCAGACGGCGACGCTGGCCCGGCGCATCGAGAGCGAAGACACCGGCGTCGCCGTGCTCAAGTTTCGCTCCGGCGCGCTCGGGGTCATCGAGGTCACCATGCTGACGTACCCGAAGAACCTCGAGGGCTCCTTCACGCTGTTAGGCGAAAAGGGAACGGTAAAGATCGGCGGCACGGCCGTGAACCGGATCGAGCACTGGTCGTTCGCCGACTACGACGATGACGACAAGATGGTGGCCAGCGTGAGCACCAACCCGCCAAGCGTCTATGGCTTCGGGCACGCCGGCTATTATCGCAACGTGCTGGCGGTGCTCCGCGGCGAGGCGAAGCCGGAAACCGACGGGCGCGAGGGGCGGAAGTCGCTCGAGCTGATCCTCGGGATCTACGAGTCGTCGCGACTGGGCCGAAGCGTCTCCCTGCCGCTCACCGTTTCCCGTTAGGCGGGACCACCCGGACGTCGCGCAGCACCCGGGCCAATCGCTCACGCCACAGCGCCAGGCGCTCCGCCGCGGAATCCCCTTCGGCGAGGTTGCGGAGTTCCATCCGGTCGGTGCGATAGGCATACAGCTCTTCGCGACCCGTGCCTTCGTTCACGATGTAGTGGGTCGAGTCGTCGAACAGCGCGCGCATGTCACCCAGGCTGGCGGGCGTGGGTTCAATGACATTCGGGATTCGCGTTACCTCGGCGAGGACTGGACTGACCTGCCCGGGCTCACCCTCCCAGGTGTGACGCAGGGATGCCCCGGGCAGCGAATCGCCGGTTTTCGAAAGGTCGAGCAACGTGGCCGAGAGGTCGCGCAGCGACACGGGGGTGGTGACGCGCAGGTTCGCGGGCACGCCACCCGGGTACCGGATCATCAGCGGGACGTGCAGCAGGTCGAGGTAAAGGCTGTTGGCGTGCCCCGAGAGACCGTGCTGGTCGAACAACTCGCCGTGGTCTGCCGTCACGACGAGGATGGTGTTATCGAGGACGCCTTTCCGTTCGAGCGCCTTGACCATCGAATCAAGCTGCGCGTCAATGAAGCCGATCGCGCCGTTGTAATCCCGCTCGCCACGGTGGACGCGTGGCGGATAGCGACTCCTGATTGGCTCACTATCGTAGAACGCGAGGTGCGCATCCATCAGGTTGAGGAATGCGAAAAACGGACGCGCCCCGAGCCCATCCTGCCAGGAGAGAAAATCGGCGACCACGTGGTCGGCCAGCCTGGTCCGATACGTGTGCTGGGGGATGATCGAGAGGTTCGGGCTCATGAACGCCGACACAACGTCGCGCACCGAGTGCGCGTCGAGCAGCTGCGTGAAGAGTTCCGTCTGCGTGTAGGACGAACACCGGATCACCTGCAGCCAGTCCGTTGTGTAGTCGCTGTACCGCTCGAACCCCTGCGCGAGCCCGGTGTCCCAGCTCGTGTAGTGGAGGTTGGCGACAAAGCCCCCCGTGGCGTACCCGCGCTCGCGCAGGATTTCGGTGAGCGTCCTGGCTTCACCTTGCAGCGGCTTGTACCAGTCACCCGCCTGCTGCCGCGGATAGAGCCCCGTGAACATCGACGCATGTGAGGGAAGGGTCCACGGCGCCGCCGAAAACGCCCAGTCGAACACGACGCTCTCCGCGGCCCGTCGCTGCAGCGCCGGCGTCGTTGTGGCGGTTGGTTCGTTCAACGTGACATTCCGTGCGCGAACGACATCCATCACGACCAGCAGGATGTTCGGTTGGTTCACTGCCTTCGATATCGCGGTGGACGCCCTCGATCCGCCGCTCCAATTCTGGAAGAGCGCCGCGACGGGCAGCACAACAAGGCACAACGCGGCAAGGCGTTTCGACCATGTCAACACGCGCTCGCTGCGCTTCATCGCGATGCGGGACAGTGTGGTCCCGATACCGGCTGAAAGCACAAGGGCTGCCGTGCGCGAGATCTGCGTGAACGGCAACAGGAGGCCGAATGCCCCGGCAGTGCCGAACGCGAAGATGGCGAATGCCAGGAACCATCCCCGGCGAATCGTTAGGGCGGCGAGGCCGAGCATCAGCACGCCGGGCAGGAGGGCGATGGTATAGGCGATGGGCGACATCCAGAAGAACCCGCGCGGATACCAGACCATCCGGTCGAACCCGATGTGGGAGACCTCGAGCGCAAGCGCGTGTACGAGTCCGGTGGCTATCGAGGCGGCCAGTCCGAGGACGACGACATCAGTCAGGCGGCGCAGCGGCGGGCGCTCACTCCAGGGCAGGGTAACCGGCGTGGCGGTCATGATGTCCGTCCGAGGCGTAGGCCTAACGGCATCCTGCGTTTCGGCACGGCGAGCCCTGCTGTTCGTTGAATTCGCACACTACGGTGTCCAGATTTGACGGTCACCGCCGAACTCACGGCGGATTCCAGAACCCGTTGACACCGAAATGCCTGTCCCATTGCTCGACCTCCGTGCCCAGCACGCCCTGATCAAGGATGAAGTGGTCAGCGCGATGATGCGCGTGGTCGATGACCAATTGTTCATCCTTGGCGCGCCGGTACAGCAACTCGAAGAAGCTGTTGCGCGGCTCAGTCATACCGCGCACGCGATCGGTTGCGCAAGCGGTACAGACGCCCTACTGCTCGCGCTTCGCGCGCTCGATATCGGACGAGGCGACGAAGTGGTCACGACGCCGTTCACGTTTTTTGCCACCGCCGGCACGATCCATAACGTCGGTGCGAGGCCCGTCTTCTGCGACATCGATCCGATCACGTTCAACATGGTGCCCGCTGCGGCAGCGGCCGCTTGCACCAGCCGGACGAAGGCGATCATTCCAGTGGACCTGTTCGGGCAGATGGCGCCTATCGAGTCCATCGCGCTGGCAGCGCCGCGCATCCCCGTCATCGAAGACGCCGCACAGACGATTGGTGCGTCGCGCATGATCGACGGTGAGCGACGCATGGCCGGAGAAGTCGCGACGATCGGAACGTTCAGTTTCTTCCCGTCGAAGAACCTTGGTGGTTATGGTGACGGCGGCATGATGGTCACGCAGGATGCGGCGCTCGCCACGCGACTGAAACGCCTGCGCGTGCATGGCGGCATGCAGATGTACCATCACGACGAGGTGGGGTATAACAGCCGCCTCGATGCGCTGCAGGCCGCGGTCCTGAGCGCGAAGCTTCCACACCTGTCGCACTGGAGCGCGGGCCGCCGCGCAAATGCCGCCTACTACACCTCGGCGTTTGCCGATCTCGCCGATGTGAAGACGCCGGTGATCGAACCGGCGAACGACTCGATCTTCAACCAATACACGATACGCGTCGAGCGCCGCGACGAACTTCAGGCCCACCTGAAGGCGAAGGGCATCGGTTCGGCAGTGTATTATCCGGTGCCCCTGCACCTGCAGCCCTGTTTCGAGTACCTGGGCTACAAGCAGGGTGCCTTTCCGGAGTCGGAACGGGCCGCCAAAGAGGTCCTGTCCCTCCCCATCTACCCCGAATTGACCTCGGCCCAGCTGGACGAAGTCATCACTGCCGTCCGTGCCTTCTATGGCCGCTGAGGCGTCCTTACGGGAGTCCCCGGCCGCTCAAACAAACGACATGAAAGAAGAACTACTTTCGAAGATCCGGGACCGCCGGGCCGTCATTGGCATTGTGGGACTGGGATACGTTGGCCTTCCGCTGGCGATGGAGTTCGCGGACGCCGGCTTTCACGTGATTGGCTTTGACGTCAGCCAGCGCGTGTGCCGCGAGATCATGGCCGGGAATTCACACATCCAGGACGTGCCGGGCGAGACCGTGGCGAAACACGTCAAGGCCGGCAAGTTCGAGGCGACGACGGACGAGAAGGCGCTTGGCCGATGCGACGCGATTTCGATCGCCGTTCCCACACCGCTTTCGAAGACCCGCGACCCGGACATGAGCTACGTGAACGCGGCCACCGAAACCGTGGCGCGGAACAGCCATCCCGGCATGGTCATCGTGCTCGAAAGCACGACGTATCCTGGTACGACGCGCGAAGTGCTGCAGCCGCGTCTCGAGGAAGCAGGTCGCATCGTTGGCGAGGACACGTTCCTGGCCTTCAGTCCGGAGCGAGTGGATCCGGGGAACGCGACGTGGCACACGAAGAACACGCCCAAGGTTGTCGGTGGCGTAACCGCGGCGTGCACGGAAGTCGCGTCGGCGCTCTATGCCGCGTGTATCGATACCGTCGTCCCCGTCGCAAGCGCCGAGGCGGCTGAGCTGGTCAAGCTGCTGGAGAACACGTTTCGCGCGGTCAACATCGGGCTCGTGAACGAAATGGCGATCGTGTGCGACAAGCTGGGCGTGAACGTCTGGGAAGTCATCGACGCTGCCGCCACCAAGCCATTCGGGTTCATGCGATTCACGCCCGGCCCGGGGATCGGCGGGCATTGCATCCCGCTCGACCCGCACTATCTGGCGTGGAAGATGCGCACGCTGAACTACAAGACGCGCTTCATCGACCTGGCGAGTGAGATCAACTCCGAGATGCCGGAGTACGTCGTCCGCAAGGTTGCGCGTGCCCTGAACGAAGACCAGCGCTCGGTGAAGGGAAGCCGGGTCCTGATCATGGGCATTGCCTACAAGCGCGACATCGATGACATGCGCGAAAGTCCGGCGCTCGACGTCATGCGATTGCTGGAGGAGCGCGGTGCACAGGTGGACTACCACGATCCGTGGGTAAACTCGTTCACCGAAAACGGGCACACCAAGGCCGGCGTTGCGCTCACCAGGGAAGTGCTGGAGCGCGCCGACGCGGTGGTGATCGTGACCGACCATAGCGGGGTGGATTACCAGCTGGTCGCCGATCACGCGGGCCTGATCGTTGACACGAGGAACTCGACGTCGAAACTCAAGCCCTCGAAGGCGCGCATCGTCCCGCTGGCCGCCATACGAAATACCGACAAAGCGTGATCGATCCCCGTCAACCAGAGATTCCGTGAACATTTCCGTCATCGGTACCGGCTATGTCGGTCTCGTGGTCGGTGCGTGTCTCGCCGAAACCGGCAACGACGTGACATGCGCGGACACCAACGCCGAGAAGATCGAAGGGCTCAAGCAGAACGTCATCCCGATTTACGAGCCCGGGCTGGACTCCATGGTCGAGCGGAACCAGCAGCAGGGCCGCCTGAAGTTCACCACCGACGTTCCGGGCGCGATCGCGCGGGCCGACGTGGTGTTCATCGCCGTGGGCACGCCGCCTGACGAGGACGGATCCGCCGACCTGCGGCACGTCCTTGGCGTGGCCGACCAGATCGGCACGCACATGTCCCGCGAACTGGTCATCGTCACCAAGTCGACGGTTCCGGTGGGAACCGCGGCGAAGGTGGCGGAGGCGGTTGCGACGAATGCCAAGCTGCCGTTCCACCTGTGCAGCAATCCGGAATTCCTGAAGGAAGGCGCGGCGGTCGACGACTTCATGAAGCCGGATCGCGTCGTGCTTGGCGTGGAGTCCGACCACGCGCGCAGCGTCATGGCAGAGTTGTATGCGCCGTTCGTCCGCACGGGGAAACCGATCATCTTCATGGACATTCCGTCCGCCGAAATGACGAAATACGCGGCCAACGCGATGCTGGCGACGCGCATGTCCTTCATGAATGAAATCGCCGCGTTCTGCGAACGTGTCGGCGTCAATGTCGACCGCGTTCGAAAAGGGGTCGGCAGCGACGCGCGCATCGGGCCGTCGTTCCTGTTCCCGGGACCTGGCTACGGTGGATCCTGCTTTCCCAAGGACGTGAAGGCGCTCGTCTCGACCGCTCGCAGCTGTGAAACGCCGCTCATGGTGCTCGAAGCGGTGGAGTCCGCGAACGACCGGCAGAAGAAGCGCCTGTTCGAGAAGTTGTGTGAAGCACTCGAGGGTGACGTCTCCGGCCGGCGGATTGCGGTCTGGGGGCTTTCGTTCAAGCCGAACACGGACGATATGCGCGAGTCTCCATCACTGGCCCTGATCGACGCCGTGCTCGCAGCGGGGGGTACGGTTGTCGCTCACGACCCGGCAGCCATGGAAGAGGCAAAGCGCCGCATTGGCGACCGGGTTTCCTACGCAGCGACGAATTACGACGCGCTGGCCGGCGCAGACGCGCTGGTGATCGTGACCGACTGGAACGAATACCGACACCCCGATTTCAAGCGCATGAAAGAGGCGCTGCGTCAGCCCATCGTCATCGACGGCCGGAACCTGTACCCGCCCGAGAAGCTTGCCTCGCTGGGCTTCACGTACCGGTCCTTCGGCCGGTCGCGTTCATGAGGGTCCTCATCACCGGCGCGGCGGGGTTTCTTGGCTCGCACCTGACCGACCGTTTCCTCGCCGATGGGCACAGTGTCGTCGGGCTGGACAACTTCATCACGGGCAACCCGGAGAACATCGCGCACCTGATGGGCAACGAACGATTCGAGTTCGTGCGCCACAACGTCTCGACATACACCTACGTCTCGGGCACGCTCGATGGAGTGCTTCACTTTGCGTCGCCGGCGAGCCCGGTGGACTACCTGGAGCACCCGATCGCTACGCTGAAGGTGGGGGCGTTGGGAACGCATAACGCGCTGGGCCTCGCCAAGGCGAAGGGCGCGCGGTTCTTCCTGGCGTCAACGTCTGAGGTCTACGGCGACCCGCTGGTGCACCCCCAACCGGAGTCGTATTGGGGGAACGTGAACACGATTGGCCCGCGCGGTGTCTACGACGAGGCAAAACGTTTTGCCGAAGCGATGACGATGGCGTACCACCGCTACCATAACGTGGACACCCGGATCGTCCGGATCTTCAACACGTATGGTCCGCGGATGCGTCCGCGCGACGGACGAGTGGTCTCGAACTTCATCGTCCAGGCGCTCACGGGCGAACCGCTCACGATCTATGGGGATGGGAGCCAGACCCGGTCGTTCTGCTATGTCGCCGACGAGGTCGAGGGTCTCTACCGGCTCTTCATGAAGGGCGATTCGGATCCGACCAACATTGGTAACCCCAACGAATTCACCGTGCGGCAGTTGGCCGACCTGGTGGTGGAGCTCACGGGCACGAAGTCCCCGATCGTCAGCCGGCCCCTCCCGACTGACGACCCGAAGGTCCGGAAGCCTGATATCACGCGGGCCCGCACCATGTTGGGGTGGGAGCCCCAGGTGGCGCTCCGGGATGGTGTTCTGCGCACCATCGACTACTTCCGTAAGGTTCTGGGGTAGGGCGACTCCCGGGCCAGTCCACCGAACGGATCTGACCCATTAGCTTTATCGGCTCGCCGGAAGCATTGAAATAGCAATCGCTTCCGCTCTGACCCGACGTCTAAGTAGACGGGTATTTGCCACCCGCCATGGCCCTCATTTCAAAGCACGCGTTCGTCGCTGGTGCCTCTCTGGTCGCGCTCACTGCGTGCATGAGGACGTTCAACCTGCGACAGTACCCGAACAACGAGTCACTGTACGTCGCAGGCGTGCACCAGATGGAAACGAAGAAGTGGGACCACGCGGTCCAGATCTTCGAGAAGCTCACGCTGGAATTACCGGCGCGTGACACCCTCCTGCCTGCCGCACACTACCACCTCGCCCAGGCGTACTCGGCGCGTGGTGAGCACCTCCTGAGTGCGCAGTCGTACGCACGCCTGGCCGAGAGCTTCGCCACCGACACCCTGGCGGACGACGCGTTGTACCGTGCCGCGCACGAGTACCAGACCATGTGGCGACGGCCCACGCTTGACCCGCAGTATGGTGGAGAAGCAGCCGCCACGTACGAGATGATGCTCGCGCTGTATCCGGACAGCGAGTGGAAGGACTCGGCGTCGAAGCAGCTGGGTATCCTGCAGGAGTGGTTTGCCACGAAAGACTACGAGAGTGGCATGCACTACATGCGGCGGAAGGCGTACGATTCCGCGATCATCTACATGCGCGATGTAGTCACCAAGTACCCCAACACCGCCAAGTCGCGCGATGCCCTGCTTCGACTCGCCGAGGCGTACGGGGCGATCAAGTACAAGGACGACAAGGCGGACGTCTGCAAGACGTTGAGGGAGAAGTATCCCAAGGACCGTGAAGTCGCCGCCACATGCACCCCGACGGCCGAAAAGCCCGTGGTGCGCGGGCCTCAATAACTCGTGGGGGCGGGCGGGCTGGCCCTGATGGGCGGCACCTTTGACCCGCCCCACGTCGGGCACCTGCTGGCGGCTTCGGATGCCTGCGACCTCCTGCCCGTTGACCGCCTCATCTTCATTCCGGCTGCCCAGCAGCCCCTGAAGCAGCACCAGCCGTCGTCGGCCCCGGAACACCGGCTCCGCATGGTGGAGCTCATGGCGGAAGGGGACCCGCGATTCAGTGTCGACAAGATCGAGATCGAGCGTACCGGCTTATCTTTCACCGTGGACACGCTCGAGGAGTACGCGCAACGGTTTCCCGATTCGGAGCGCTATTTGCTGCTCGGAGTCGACGCGTTTGCCCTGTTGGACCAATGGCGGGAAGCGGCACGGGTGGTCAGCCTGGCGCACCTGGTCGTGCTGACACGCAGTTCAGGCGAGACAATGAACGGTGACATGACCGCCGGTTCGGTCACCGGGAAAGTTCGCGCCATTGGCGGAGTGGCAGCGGCGACACCTCGCGTGCTCGACTCGCGTCGTGTGGACGTGTCCTCAACCGAAATCCGGGATCGGGCGCGGCAGGGCAGGTCCATCCGGGGTTTCGTGACGGACGCGGTAGCGCAGTACATCGAATTCAACGGCTTGTACCGATAGAGGCTGGCATGGTGAAGACGCTGCTCAACAAGGTCTTCGGTTCGCGCCACGATCGCGAACGGAGACGCGTGCAGCCGA
>Ga0111539_10009078_pt1 | contig 12586 bp, 11 predicted proteins | sample RhiMethybrSRZTD1_FD_79667 | JGI IMG/M metagenome (GOLD analysis project Ga0111539, IMG submission 79667) | Populus rhizosphere microbial communities from Tennessee, USA - Rhizosphere MetaG P. TD hybrid SRZTD1 (version 2) (version 2) | ecosystem: Host-associated > Plants > Roots > Rhizosphere >...
CCCACGGCGCGGGCTCGGCGGGCTCGGCGGCGGCGGCGCCGTCGCCAGCGGCGGCGTCCCCGGTGGCGCCCGTCGCGGCGCCGGGCCACAGCGTGGCGTCGGTGCCGGACCCGAGCACGAACCGGTGCTCGGCGGTGACGCCGGCGAGCGACTCGTCGAGCTCGGGGTCGACCAGCAGGACGCGGGCCCCCGAGTGCTCGACGATGTAGCGCACCTCGTCGGCCGCGAGGCGGAAGTTCACGGGTACGAGCACGCGCCCCCAGGCGCTGACCCCGAAGAACGAGGTGAGCAGCCGGGCGGCGTTGTGCGACACGACGGCGACCCGCTCGCCCCGCCCGATGCCGAGCGCGTCGAGCGCCGCCGCCTGGCCGCGCGCCAGCTCGGCCATCCGGCCGTAGGTCACCTCGCCCCACGACGCCGCGGGCTGATCGGGCTCGTCGACCACGCCCACGCGGTCGGGGTAGACGAGCGCGGCCCGCTCGAGGTGGTCGGCGATCGTCAACGGAACACGCATCGTTCCCCCTCGTCGGCCCGCACCGGGCACCGTCGTGGCTCTCGCCCCAGTCCTAGCGCGTGCGGTGCCGGGATGCGTCGGCGCGACAGGGCGGTGGCGCGCCAGCGCGAGCGGCGCGAGCCTGGTCGACAGATCCCGTCGACCGGCCGGTGGCTGGACACATCGCCGTAACAACCGTGGCGTAGCAAGGCGGTCTGCCCGGTGGCCCGACCGCCCCGGGCGGCGGGCGACCCAGGAAGGGATGACATGGCCGACGTCGTGAGGTCCGCGCTGGTGCAGGCCACCTGGACCGGAGACAAGGAGTCGATGATCAAGGTCCACGAGGAGCACGCCCGCACGGCCGCCTCGCAGGGCGTGCAGGTCATCTGCTTCCAGGAGCTGTTCTACGGGCCCTACTTCTGCCAGGTGCAGGACGCGGCCTACTACGAGTACGCCGAGTCGGTGCCCGGGCCGACGGTCGAGCGCTTCCAGGCGATCGCCGCCGACACCGGCATGGTCATGGTGCTGCCGGTGTACGAGCAGGAGCAGCCCGGCGTGCTCTACAACACCGCCGCGGTGGTCGACGCCGACGGCACCTACCTGGGCAAGTACCGCAAGACCCACATCCCCCAGGTCAAGGGCTTCTGGGAGAAGTTCTACTTCCGGCCCGGCAACCTCGGGTACCCGGTGTTCGACACGGCCGTCGGCCCCGTCGGCGTGTACATCTGCTACGACCGCCACTTCCCCGAGGGCTGGCGGGCCCTCGGCCTCGGCGGCGCCCGCATCGTGTTCAACCCGTCGGCGACCAGCCGCGGCCTGTCGATGTACCTCTGGAACCTCGAGCAGCCCGCGGCGGCGGTGGCCAACGAGTACTTCGTCGGCGCCATCAACCGGGTGGGGGTCGAGGACCTGGGCGACAACGACTTCTACGGGTCGAGCTACTTCGTCGACCCGCGGGCCCAGATCGTGGGCGAGGCGGCGTCGGACGGCGCCGACGAGCTGGTCGTGCGCGACCTCGACATGGGCGTGCTGGCCGAGACCCGCGAGCAGTGGCAGTTCTACCGCGACCGCCGGCCGTCGATGTACGGCTCGCTGACCGAGGCCTGACGGCGAAAGGGACGACGGCATGACCATCCTCATCTCCGGCGGCACGGTCATCACCGCCGCCGGCGCCACGGCCCAGGACGTGCTGGTCGACGGCGAGACGATCGCCGCCGTGCTGCCGCCGGGCTCGTCGGCCCTCGGCGACGTCGTCGCGAGCGCCGACAAGGTCGTCGACGCCACGGGGAAGTACGTGCTGCCGGGCGGCGTCGACGTGCACACCCACATGGAGCTGCCGTTCGGGGGCACGAACGCGTCCGACACGTTCGAGACCGGTACCCGGGCCGCGGCCTGGGGCGGCACCACCACGATCATCGACTTCGCGGTGCAGCGCACCGGCGAGCGGGTCATGGACGGCCTCGAGGCCTGGCACGCCAAGGCCGACGGCGAGTGCGCCATCGACTACGGCTTCCACATGATCCTGGGCGGGGTCGACGACGACTCGCTGGCCGCCATGGACACGCTGGTCGAGCGCGAGGGCATCACCAGCGTCAAGCTGTTCATGGCCTACCCGGGCGTCTTCTACAGCGACGACGGCAAGGTCCTGCAGGCCATGCAGAAGGCCGCCTCCAACGGGGCGATGGTCATGATGCACGCCGAGAACGGCATCGCCATCGACGTGCTGGTGCAGCAGGCCCTGGCCCGGGGCGAGACCGACCCCGTGAACCACGGGCTGACCCGGCCGGTGGCGATGGAGGAGGAGGCCACGTTCCGGTCGATCAAGCTGGCCCAGGTGGCCGGCTGCCCCGTCTACATCGTGCACATGTCGGCCCGCGAGGCCGTCGAGCGCGTCGCCGAGGCCCGCGACGCCGGCGCCAACGTGTTCGGCGAGACCTGCCCGCAGTACCTGTACCTGACGCTCGAGGACCACCTCGGGGCCCCGGGGTTCGAGGGCGCCAAGTACGCCTGCTCGACGCCTCTGCGGTCGAAGCACGAGCACCACCAGGAAGACCTGTGGCGCTTCCTGCGCACCAACGACCTGCAGGTGGTGTCGACCGACCACTGCCCGTTCTGCTTCAAGGAGCAGAAGGAGCTGGGCATCGGCGACTTCTCGAAGATCCCCAACGGCATCGGCACGGTCGAGCACCGCATGGACCTGCTGTACCAGGGGGTCGTCGAGGGCCACCTGACGCTGCCCCGCTGGGTCGAGGTGGCGTGCACCACGCCCGCCCGCATGTTCGGCCTCTACCCGCGCAAGGGGGTGATCGCCCCGGGAGCCGACGCCGACATCGTCGTCTACGACCCGCAGGCCACCACCGAGATCAGCGTCGAGACGCACCACATGAACATCGACCACTCGGCCTACGAGGGGACCAAGATCCAGGGCAAGGTCGACACCGTGCTCAGCCGCGGGCGCGTGGTGATCGAGGACGACGCCTACCACGGCGAGAAGGGCCACGGGCGCTACCTGCACCGCGGCCTGTCGCAGTACCTGCTGTAGCGAGCCGGCCGGCGCGTCGGCAGACGCAGAGGGGATCGCATGAGGACCATCCACCACCACATCGACGGGACGTCGGTCGCCGGTACGTCCGGGCGCACCGGCCCGGTGTTCGATCCGGCCACCGGCGAGGAGCAGGCGGCGGTCGACCTGGCCTCGCCGTCCGAGGTCGACGCCGCGGTCGCCGCGGCGCGGGCCGCCTTCCCGGCCTGGCGGGCCACGCCGCTCGGCGCCCGCACCGAGGTGATGTTCCGCTTCCGCCACCTGCTCGACGAGCGACGCGACGACGTGGCCGCGCTGCTGACGTCCGAGCACGGCAAGGTGCACGACGACGCCCTCGGCGAGGTGGCCCGCGGGCTCGAGAACGTCGAGTTCGCCTGCGGCGCCGCCCAGGTGCTCAAGGGCGAGTTCTCCGAGCAGGCGTCGACCGGGGTCGACGTGTACTCGATCCGCCAGCCGCTGGGCGTCATGGCCGGCATCACGCCGTTCAACTTCCCGGCGATGGTGCCCATGTGGATGTTCGCCACCGCCGTCGTGGCCGGCAACACGTTCGTGCTGAAGCCGTCCGAGCGCGACCCGTCGGCGTCGGTGCTGCTCGCCGAGATGCTGGCCGAGGCGGGGCTGCCGCCCGGCGTCCTCAACGTGGTCCACGGCGACCGCGAGGCCGTCGAGCGCCTGATCGCCCACCCCGACGTGGCCGCGCTCAGCTTCGTCGGCTCCACGCCGGTCGCTCGGCACGTCTACGAGTCGGCCACGGCCCGCGGCAAGCGCGTGCAGGCCCTCGGCGGGGCCAAGAACCACATGGTCGTGCTGCCCGACGCCGACGTGGGCGCCGCCGCCGACGCCGCGGTGTCGGCCGCCTACGGCTCGGCCGGCGAGCGGTGCATGGCCGTCTCGGTGGCCGTGGCGGTGGGCGACGTCGGCGACGACCTGGTCGCCGCCATCGGCGACCGGCTCGGCAAGATCGTCGTTGGGCCCGGCGACGACCCGCAGTCCGACATGGGCCCGCTCATCACCCGCGAGCACCGCGACCGCGTCGCCGGCTACCTCGACACCGCCACCGGGGAGGGCGCCACCGTCGTCGTCGACGGGCGCGACCACGCGGCCCCGTCCGACGGCTTCTTCCTCGGGCCGTGCCTGGTCGACGACGTCACCGCCGACATGGCCGTCTACGAGGACGAGATCTTCGGGCCCGTGCTGTCGGTCGTGCGGGCCGCCACCTACGCGGAGGCGGTCGAGCTCGTGAACGCCAACCCCTACGGCAACGGCGTCGCCATCTTCACCCGCGACGGCGGGGCGGCCCGCCGGTTCCAGTTCGACGTGCAGGTGGGGATGGTCGGCATCAACGTGCCGATCCCGGTGCCGGTGGCGTACCACAGCTTCGGCGGGTGGAAGGCGTCGCTGTTCGGCGACCTGCACATGTACGGGCCCGACGGGCTGCGCTTCGCCACCCGCACCAAGGTCGTGACCTCGCGGTGGCCCGACCCGGCCACCAGCAAGGTCGACCTCGGGTTCCCCCGCACCCGCTGACCGCCCATCCCGCGTCCCCGCCGACCTGCGACAGGAGGTCGCCATGGCCCTCGACATCGGCATCGTCCTCCAGACGAACCCCCCGGCGTCCGCCGTCGTCGATCTGGCGGTGCGGGCCGACGCGCGCGGGTTCAGCCACGTGTGGACGTTCGACTCGCACGTGCTGTGGGAGGAGCCGTACGTCATCTACAGCCAGATCCTCGGCCGCACGTCGAACGTCGTGGTCGGCCCGATGGTCACCAACCCCGGCACCCGCGACTGGACGGTCACCGCCTCGCACTTCGCCACGCTCGACGAGATGTTCGGGCCCCGCACTGTGTGCGGCATCGGTCGGGGCGACTCGGCGCGGCGCTACCAGGGCGACCGGCCGGTGACGCTGGCCGAGATGGGCACGGCGATCGAGGTCATCCGCGGGCTCGTGCGCGGCGACGAGGTCGTCTACGGCGACACGACGCTCGGGTTCCCGTGGTGGCCGGGCACGCCGAGCTTCGAGGTGTGGATGGCCGCCTACGGGCCGAAGGCGCTGGCGCTGTGCGGCCAGGTGGCCGACGGGTTCATCCTGCAGCTCGCCGATCCCGACGTCACCGCCTGGATGGTCGGGGCCGTCCGCGACGCCGCGGCCGCCGCCGGCCGCGACCCCGACGAGCTGACGATCTGCGTGGCCGCCCCCGCCTACGTGGGCGACGACCTCGCCCACATGCGCGACCAGTGCCGCTGGTTCGGCGGGATGGTCGGCAACCACGTGGCCGACATCGTCGGCCGCTACGGCGCCGACGGGGCGGCGGTGCCCCGGGCGCTGACCGACTACATCGCCGGCCGCGACGGCTACGACTACGCCGAGCACGGGCGGGCGGGCAACACCCACACCGAGTTCGTGCCCGACGAGATCGTCGACCGGTTCTGCATCCTCGGGCGGGTCGAGGCCCACCTCGAGCGTCTGGCCGAGCTCGAGGCTCTCGGCGTCGACCAGTTCGCGATCTACCTCCAGCACGACGCCATCGACGCCACCCTCGAGGCCTACGCCGCCTCGGTGATCCCGGCCCTGCCCGCGTAGGACGCGTCGGATCGCGGCCGGGTTCCGCCCCCACGGTGTGGTCCGACGGGCGGGGGCCCCGGCGGGAGCTCCGGCCGGGCCCGTGCGGTGCGGGCTATCTGCGCCCGGCGGGGGTACCCATGACCCGTGCCCGACGTGACCCGCTTGATCCTCGACGACCACGAGACCCTGCGCCGGCGGTTCGCCGACCTCGACGACGCCCAGGCCAGTGGCGACCTCGCCGCCGTCCGCGCCGCCTGGGAGCCCCTCGGCGACCTGCTCGACCTGCACGCCGAGGCCGAGGAGCAGGTGTTCTACCCCAAGCTGCTCGAGTACGGCCTGCGCCCCCGCGCCGAGGACGAGACCGAGGACGCCATCGACGACCACAACAAGATCCGGCAGGGCGTGCGCGACGCCGCCGAGCGCGAGCCGGGGTCCGACGGCTGGTGGGAGGCCGTCGGCCGGGCCCGCACCGAGAACAGCAAGCACATCGCCGAGGAGGAGCGCGAGGCGCTGTCCGACTTCCGGCTCACCGTGCCGCTCGCCGAGCGCTACGAGCTGGGCCTCGCCTGGATACGGTTCCGCGCCCGCCACGGCGGCGAGTCCGACATCGAGGGCGTCGACAAGGACGCCGAGGAGTACATCGCCGAGCACGAGGACGGCTCGTCGGGCGCACGGTCGTCGGACGAGGCCACGCCGCGGTGACGCCGCGGCGCCGTGAGGGCACGGCGAACGTCGGGGGTCAGCCGCGGCGGTGCGAGGGCGCGACGGCGTCGAGGGCGGCCAGGTCGTCGGCCGTCGGGATCCAGCGGCCGGCGGCGACGTTGGCCTTGACCTGGTCGGGGCGGGTGGCGCCGGCGATGACCGACCCGACCGCCGGCTGCGCGGCCAGGCCGCCGATGGCGACGTCGAGCAGCGAGACGGACCGCTCGGCGGCGTAGGCCTCGAGCGCCTCGACCACGTCGAAGCGCTCGTCGGTCAGCTGCCCGGCGAAGCGGGCACCGGCCAGGCGGGTTCCGTCGGGCGCGGGCTCGCCCCGGCGGTACTTGCCGGTCAGCAACCCGCTGGCCAGCGGGAAGTACGGCAGGACGCCGACCCCGTACTCGAGGCACGCCGGCACCAGCTCGGCCTCGACCTGCCGGTCGAGCAGGCTGTAGTGGTTCTGGGCGCTCACGAACCGCTCGTGCCCGTGCGTGCGGCTGAGCCACTCGGCGTCGGCCACCTGCCAGGCGGCCAGGTTCGACGAGCCGAGGTAGCGGACCTTGCCCTCGTGCACCAGCTCGGTGAGCGCGGCCAGCGTCTCGTCCATCGGCGTCACGGGGTCCGGGAAGTGCAGCTGGTAGAGGTCGATCCAGTCGGTGCGCAACCGCCGCAGCGACCGCTCGACCGCCCGCCGGACGTACCGCCGCGAGCCGCGGGCGCCCCAGTCGGGCCCGTTGGCCCCCTGCAGGTCCGACCCGAACTTCGTGGCGAGGAGCACCTGGTCGCGGCGCCCCTCGAGCAGCTCGCCCAGGATCGCCTCGGACTCGCCGTAGCTGTCGGACGTGTCGAACAGCGTGATGCCCTCGTCGAGGGCGGCGTCGACCACGGCGCGGGCATCGTCGAGCCCGATGCGGCGGCCGAAGTTGTTGCACCCCAACCCGACCCGGGAGACGACGAGCCCCGAGGTGCCGAGCGGGCGGTGGTCGGACGGGGACGGGACAGCCGCGGGCATGGAGATGACGTTACGGCCGGCCGGGCCCGACGACGACGCCGGCGATCGTGGCGGGCGAGCGCGGCGGCGATCGCCGGGTCAGTCGACCGAGACGACCTCCACCTGCAGCTCCGCGCCCGTCGGGGCCGTGAACGACACCGCGTCGCCGGGGGCCGAGCCGATGAGCGCCTCGCCGAGCGGCGACGAGGGGCTGATGACGTCGAGGTCGTCATGGCGCTCCTCGATCGATCCGACGAGGTAGCGCTCGACCTCGTCGTCGCCCTCGTAGCGGATGCCGACGACCGAGCCGTGCGACACGACCTCGCCGCCCTCGGGCTCGACGATCTCGGCGTTCTCGAGCATGAAGGCGAGCGCGGCGATGCGGCCCTCCATCTTGCCCTGCTCCTCCTTGGCGGCGTGGTAGTCGCCGTTCTCGGAGAGGTCGCCCAGCTCGCGGGCGGTCTCGATCTTGCGGGCGATCTCGACCCGGCCGCGCGTCGTCAGGTCGTCGTGCTCGGCCTGCAGCCGGTCGAACGCCGCCTGCGAGAGGTGGTGGGTCTGTGCCATAAGCCGAACAGAATACCGTCCGAGGCGCCCGCCCCGGCTCGAGGTGCGGAAGGTCGCGGTCGCGGCCGACCACGTTCCGCCGTCACGGGCCTCCCGGGTCCGCCCGACCGCCGCCCGGATCGTCCGTGCGGCCCGGCGCACGACCGCAGCTCAGTTGACGTCGCCGACGGCGGCGGTGGACACTGGCAGGCGATGAACCGCCCGTGCACCCCGGTAATCATCATCCTCTAGCGGACGTCGGCACCCCCGATGTCCGCTCACGACCGTCCACCTCGGTGGGCGGTTTCTCATTTCCCGGCCCGGTCGCGACCAGCCGACCGGCCCTCCACCAGGAATGACGGAGCAGCAGTTGAGCCACAAGATCGGAGTCATCGGCGGCGACGGCATCGGCCCCGAGGTCATCGCCGAGGCCCTCAAGGTGGTCGGCGCGGCGGGCGTCGAGCTCGACACCGTCGACTACGACCTGGGCGGCGCCCGCTACCTGCGCGACGGCACGATCCTGCCCGACAGCGTGCTCGACGAGTGGCGCGGCCTCGACGCCCTGCTGGTCGGGGCCGTCGGCACGCCCGGCGTGCCCCCCGGCGTGATCGAGCGGGGCCTGCTGCTCAAGATGCGCTTCGACCTCGACCTCTACATCAACCAGCGCCCGTTCGTCGACGCGGAGACGGGCATCGACATGGTGGTCATCCGCGAGAACACCGAGGGCCCGTACGTGGGCGAGGGCGGCGTCCTGCGCAGGGGCACCCCCCACGAGGTCGCCACCCAGGGCTCGGTCAACACCCGCATGGGCGTCGAGCGCTGCGTCCGCTACGCCTACGAGCTGGCCGAGGCCCGCAGCCGCAAGCACCTCACGCTGGTGCACAAGACCAACGTCCTCACGTTCGCCGGCGACCTGTGGCAGCGCACGTTCGACGCCGTCGGCTCCGACCACCCCGACGTGGGCACCGCCTACAACCACGTCGACGCCGCCTGCATCTACTTCGTGTCCGACCCGCAGCGCTACGACGTGGTCGTCACCGACAACCTGTTCGGCGACATCCTCACCGACCTCGGTGGCGCGGTCTCGGGCGGCATCGGCTTCGCCAGCTCGGGCAACCTCAACCCGGCGCGCACCGGGCCGTCGATGTTCGAGCCGGTGCACGGCTCGGCACCCGACATCGCCGGGCAGGCCAGGGCCAACCCCACCGCCGCCGTGCTGTCGGCGGCGATGATGCTCGACTTCCTGGGCGAGGCCGACGCCGCCGCCCGCATCCGCAAGGCCTGCGCCGACCCGTCGGCGCAGGCCGGGTCCACGCCCGAGATCGGCGACGCGCTCGCCGCCCGGGTCTAGGCGCCCGACCGTCCACCCCGATCGCCACTCACCCAACCTCACGAGGGGAACCCACCGACATGCCCATCACGCCCACTCCGCAGATCTGGTTCAACGGCGAGCTGATCCCGTGGGACGAGGCGAACATCCACATCCTCACCCACTCGCTCCACTACGGGATGGGGGTGTTCGAGGGCATCCGCGCCTACGAGACCGACGACGGCCCCGCCGTGTTCCGCCTCACCGACCACATGAAGCGGTTCGCGGCATCGGCGCAGATCCTCATGATGCCGCTGCCCTACTCGGTCGACGAGATGGTGCAGGCCGTCAAGGACACCGTGCGGTCGACCGGCCTGGCCTCGTGCTACGTGCGGCCGATCGCCTACTACGGCTACGGCGAGATGGGGCTCAACACGCTGCCGTGCAGCACCGACGTGGCCGTCGCCTGCTGGCCGTGGGGCGCCTACCTGGGTGACGACGCCCTCACGAACGGCGTGCGCATGAAGATCTCGTCGTGGACGCGGCACGACCACAACTCGATGCCCCCCGCCGCCAAGACCACCGGGAACTACGTCAACAGCTCGCTGGCCAAGGTCGAGGCGCTCAAGGCCGGCTACGACGAGGCGATCCTGCTCAACGGCGCCGGCATGGTGTCCGAGTGCACGGGCGAGAACATCTTCGTCGCCCGCCACGGCAAGCTGCTCAGCCCGCCCCTGTCGGCCGGCGCGCTCGAGGGCATCACGCAGAGCACGGTCATGGCCATCGCCCGCGACCTCGGCTTCGACATCGGCCTCGGCGAGCTGTCGCGCAGCGACCTCTACGTGGCCGAGGAGATGTTCGTGTGCGGCACCGCCGCCGAGGTCTCGTCCGTGCGCTCGGTCGACGACCGCGAGATCCCGTGCCCCGGCCCCATGACGCTCGCCATCGGCGAGGAGTACCACCGCGTCGTGCGGGGCCAGGTCGACCAGTACAAGAACTGGGTCGAGCATGTCGGGTGACGCCGGCGCCGGCGGAGGTGAGACGACCCCCTCCGCCGTCGACATCTTCGACACGACGCTGCGCGACGGTGCCCAGTTCGAGGGCATCTCGCTGACGGTCGACGACAAGCTGCGGGTCGCCGAGCAGCTCGACTGGCTGGGCGTCCGCTGGATCGAGGGCGGCTACCCCCAGGCCAACCCCCGCGACGCCGAGTTCTTCCGACGGGCGGGCGACGAGCTGACGCTCGACACCGCCACGCTGGTGGCGTTCGGCTCGACGCGGCGGCCGCTCGGCAAGGTCGACGTCGATCCCACGCTCACGGCCCTCGTCCAGTCGGGTGTGTCGACGTCGTGCATCGTGGGCAAGAGCTCGGCCTTCCACGTGACCGAGGCGCTGGGCACGACGCTCGACGAGGGCGTCGCCATGGTGTCCGACTCGGTGCGGTTCCTGCGCGGCGAGGGCCAGCGGGTGTTCTTCGACGCCGAGCACTTCTTCGACGGCTACAAGGCCGACCCCGAGTTCACCCTGCGGGTGCTCGAGGCCGCCGCCACGCAGGGGGCCGAGGTCCTCGTGCTGTGCGACACCAACGGCGGATCGCTGCCCCACGAGGTGCAGCGCATCGTCGGCGAGGTGCGCTCCTACTTCGGCCCCGACCAGCAGATCGGCATCCACACCCAGAACGACACGGGGTGCGCGGCGGCCAACTCGATCGTGGCGGTGGTGGCGGGCGCCACCCACGTGCAGGGCACGGTGAACGGCTACGGCGAGCGCACGGGCAACGCCAACCTGATGACGGTCGTGCCCGACCTGCAGCTCAAGATGGGCGTCACCTGCCTGCCCGAGGGGCGCATCGAGCGGCTGACCGCGGTGAGCCGCCACGTGGCCGAGCTGGTCAACCTGCCGCCCCACCCGGCCGACCCGTTCGTCGGCAACTCGGCGTTCGCGCACAAGGGCGGGCTGCACACCTCGGCCCTCGGCAAGGTCGGCGGGGCGAGCTACGAGCACATCGACCCCACGGTCGTGGGGAACCACACGCGGGTGCTGGTGTCCGACCTCGGCGGCCGGGCGGGCATGTCGCTGAAGGCCCGCGAGTTCGGCGTCGACCTCGACGACCGCGCCGCGGCCGAGCTGTCCGACCGGCTGAAGCACCTCGAGGCCGAGGGGTACCAGTTCGAGGCGGCCGACGCCTCGCTCGAGCTGCTCATGCGGGCGGCCGGCGGCTGGGAGCAGCCCTACTTCCGGCTCGAGGGCTACCGGGTCACGACCTACCACCGCAACGCGCTGCGGGGTGGCACGCCCATCGACGACGGTGAATCGATGGTCGACACCGAGGCCTCGGTCAAGGTGTGGGCCGGCGACGAGCGCTACGTCGCCATCGGCGAGGGCAACGGCCCGGTCAACGCCCTCGACGCCGCCCTGCGGTCGGTGCTGACCCAGCGCTACCCCGAGCTCGGGCGCATCCACCTGACCGACTACCGGGTCCGCGTCCTCGAGGGGGCCGAGGCCACGGGAGCGGTCGTGCGGGTGCTCATCGACTCGACCGACGGCGACCGCACCTGGTCGACGGTGGGGGTCGACAGCAACGTCATCGAGGCCTCGTGGCAGGCCCTCGTCGACTCGCTGGTCTACGGGCTGCTCCACGCGTCCGACCCCGCCTGACCCCGCCGTCGCACCGTTCGTCGGCGGCGGGACGCACGGCGTAACCTCGCCGCCGTGGCCGCCCCCGAGTACGTCCCCCAGCCGGCGATCAAGCACGTGCGCAGCTACGAGTCGCCGCCCCGACGCGGCGGGCAGTGGCGGCCCGACCGGCCGGGCGACGAGGCCACCGTCGACGGCTTCGAGCGCGGGGCGCGGTTCGGCTCGCCCGGCCCCGACCAGGGCTACATCTACGTGCTGGCGCGGCGGTTCCACGGCCGGCTGCAGCTCGCCTCCGACGAGAGCGAGGACGACGCCATCGCCGGTGCGGTGGCGGTCGCCCTCAAGCGGGCGTCGCTGTTCGGCCGGGCGCCGGTGATGCACGACCTCACCGTGGCGCTGACGGTGTGGGGCTTCCTGGGTGACGCCCCGCCGAGCCTCATCGCCTACCGCCAGCCGCTGTTCGCCGAGGTCGCCAACCCGCACCACTACCCGGAGCAGCGGCGCGTCGTCGACCTCGTGCCCGACGACGTGTTGCGGAAGACCCCGCAGCAGGTCGCCGACGCCCACCGGGTCGACTGGCGCAGCGTCCTGTCCGTGTAGCAGCGCGCCGAGGCGGCACCGCGACGCCGTCGCGTGGCGGGAAGGGCGCGGGGGCCGACCGGGAACGGGGTCATCCGAGCGCTCTGCGTCCCCGTCGCGTCACGGGACCTGACCGGATCGCGGCCCGGACCGTAGGGTGGCGCGGTGGACCGGATCGCCGCACGGGGCACACCAGGGGTTCGACGGGCCCCCGCACGGGGAACACC
>Ga0111539_10009080_pt1 | contig 12585 bp, 12 predicted proteins | sample RhiMethybrSRZTD1_FD_79667 | JGI IMG/M metagenome (GOLD analysis project Ga0111539, IMG submission 79667) | Populus rhizosphere microbial communities from Tennessee, USA - Rhizosphere MetaG P. TD hybrid SRZTD1 (version 2) (version 2) | ecosystem: Host-associated > Plants > Roots > Rhizosphere >...
CGGGTTCAGGCTTTCACCGCGGGAAGAGCCGGATGTGCGCGCAGGCGGCTGAGGTACTTGACCCGCCTGGCTAAACCAAACGGCTCGGCTGGGCGGGTCTCGATGGGCGCACCTGGGATCGAAGCAGACAGGCGGCGATTCCGCACTAGGCCGATCTGAGCCGGAATCCGGCTGTTTGCAGGCGCTTTTTCGAGCGCCGCAGACGGGCGATTCCGGTCCTGAATCACTCTCTTCCGCTTCTCGTGTGGTCAATAGGTGGTCAGCCGGCGTTGCTCACGCGGTAAACGAACTTCTTTCGCGCACCTTCGGGTGCATATGCGTCTGGCGGTCGTGGGGTTCTCGAGGAGAACCGGCGTGCTGAGCGTGGCGAAGCTGACGCTCGGCCAGGAGGCGTACTACGAGCAGCAGGTCGTCCGTGGGCTGGACGACTACTACGCGGGTCGCGGGGAGTCGCCGGGGATCTGGGCCGGCCGGGGCGCGGCGGGGCTCGAACTCGTGGGCGTCGTGGCGGACGGTGATCTCGGGACGTTGCTGCGCGGCGTCAACCCGGCGACCCAGAAGCAACTGCGCAAGCCGGTCCGGGAGCGGACGGTCACCGTTCGCGCACTCGACGTGAAGAGCGGCAGGTGGGTGGAGGACTGGAAGGCGCTCAAGCCGCTCTCCGGCTATGACCTCGTGTTCTCCTGCCCGAAGAGCGTCAGCCTGCTGCACGCGCTCATCGATAACGAGCAGGTGCGGCGGGAGATCAGCGAGGCGCATGAGGCTTCCTGGCAGGCCGCGCTCGGGTATCTCGAACGGGAGGCGTGTGTCGTTCGTCGCGGAAAGGGCGGGAAGGTCCGCGAGTACGGCCAGGGGTTCGTCGCGGCGGCCTTTCGGCACCGAACGTCGCGGGCGCAGGAGCCGCACCTGCACACGCACGTGGTCGTCGCGAACATGACCCAGGCGAAGGACGGGAGCCGGCTGGCGCTCGATGGCGAGGCGATCCTCAAGACCTACCGGCTGGCTGCCGGCTACCTGTACGAAGCAAACCTCCGCCACGAGCTCGGCCGACGGCTCGGTCTGACGTGGACGGAACCGGTGAAGGGGATGGGCGAGCTCGAGCGCGTGCCCGAGGAAGCGATCCGCGCCTTCTCCAGCCGGCGTCAGTCGCTCGTCGAGCACATGGAAGCAATGGGGACGGAGGGTTTCGCCGCCTCGCGCGTGGCGGCGCTCGCAACCCGCGAGACGAAGGAAGAGGTCGACCTGCCGCGGCTGCGCCAGGAGTGGCAGGCACGCGCCGCAGAGCACGGGCTCGGCCGCCGCGAGCTCAAACGGCTCGGCCGCGAACGTCCATGCCCGGACGTTCCTGAGATCGATCGCGAGCGGCTCGCGGAGCGGCTGTTCGGGCCCGACGGGCTGACCGCGAGACAAACGACTTTTGCGCTGCCCGAGCTCGTCCAGGCGGTGGCGGGCTCGCTCCGCGACGGCGCCGGCGTGGAGCGGGTGCTCGCGGAGGCGCAGGCGCTCGCACGGCTTCCCGGGCTCGAACGGCTCGAGCCGGACGAGGCTCCAGGGCGGCCGGCCCGGTTCACGACCCGCGAGCTCCTCCAGGTCGAGCAGCGAGCGCTCGAGCTCGCGCTCACCGGCGGGGACGTCGAGGTGCCGCGCCCCGACGGGACGATCCTCGCGCGTCTGATCATGGAATCGGGAGGCGGGCTCACCGGCGACCAGGGCATGCTCGTGCACGAAGCGTCACGGCGTCCCGGGCGCGTCGTCTGCGTCGCCGGCGCCGCCGGTTCGGGCAAGACGACCGCGCTGCGCCTACTCGCCGACGCGTACCGCGAGAGCGAGGTACTCGTGCTCGGCGCGGCCCCGAGCGGGCGCGCCGCGGACGAGCTCCAGACCGCGACCGGCGTTCCAAGCTCGACCCTGCATCGCCTGCTCCTCGACGCGCACCGCGAGGGCGGGCTGCCGCACGGCTGCGTACTCGTCGTCGACGAGGCCGGGATGGCCGAGACACGCATCCTCGCACCCGTGCTCCAGCTCGTCGAACAAGCACACGGACGGGCGATCCTGGTCGGTGACCCCCACCAGCTCCCGCCCGTCGGCGCCGGCGGCCTCTTCCCCGCGCTCTGCGAGCAGGTTGGCGCGATCGACCTCGCAGACAACCGCCGCCAACGCGACCTCACCGAACGCAAAGCGCTCAACCTGCTCCGCCAAGGCGACCCGCATCCCTACCTCGCACACGCGGCCAAGAGCGGGCGACTCCACCTCGAGCGCGATCCGACCGAGGCGAAGCGACGTCTGCTCGAGGACTGGTGGCATCTCGCCCGGCACGACCTCGCCGGCAGCGTCATGCTCGCCCACCGACGATCGGACGTGCGCGAGCTCAACGACGCCGCGCGCTCGGTGCTCACCCGTGCAGGGCGCCTCGGTGCCGACACGCTTGACGCTGGCGGTCGCGAGTTCCGGGTCGGCGACCGCGTTCTCTGTCGGCTCAACGACCGCGCCCTTGGTGTCCGCAACGGCACCCGCGGCACCATCGTCGAGCTCGGCTCCACGGCGGTCACGGTGGAGACCGACCACGGCGCGCTCTGCTCGCTCCCCCTTCGCTACGCGGAAGCCGATCTCGACCACGGCTACGCGCTCACCGGCCACGCCGCCCAGGGCGCGACCGTCGAGCGCGCCTTCATCCTTCTCCCCGACCAGGGAGCGCTGCGCGAGTGGGGCTACGTCGCCTGCTCACGAGCCCGCACTGGGACACACCTCTACCTCGCCCAGCACGACCCGCTCGAGCACGAACCACCGCTCCGCGACCCCAACGCCACGGCACCACCCGAACGCGCCGTCCACGCCCTCGAACGCTCCGCGGCCGAGCCGCTCGCACTCGACCAGACCAGGCTGCGCCGCGACACGACGATGCGTTCCCTCACCCGGCAGCAGGAGCAGCTCGACCAACTGCGCAACCGAACCACCGAGCAACTCGCAACCGCCCAGCAGGAGCTCAAACGCCTCCACTGCTGGAACCGCGGCACCCGACGCTTCGGCCTCGAGGTCGAGATCGCCCGCCACTCCGCCGTGCTCGAACACTCCGACCAGAGACGCGAACAAGTGCGGCAACACGCAGAACGGCGAGCCCAGTTCCTCGCCCTGACCCGCGACGTCGACGAGCCCGCACCCACGCTGCGACCGGAGCCACCACGACCGCGCCTCGAACGTGAGCTACCTGGCCTCGGGCTCGAACTCTGATTCGATTTGCCTCGAGGAACCTCGGCTGTCGGTCGTTCAGCTCATCCTCTCCAGGGATAGTCTCCTCTCGCGGGAAAGACGGCCTTGAACACGACGACCTCACTGAAGCCGACGCCATCGATCTCGAAGGCGTAGCAGCCCGGGCTTCGCAATGACGTCACGCCCGGCCACTCTCTCCATCCGTTGGTCCCATTGAGCGTCGCGCCCGGGCCGAACTGCGCGTCCACGAGATCGGGCTCTGACCCATGAAGACCTTGTGGGGGCCGTCGAGCTGGCGTCCTCGGATCAGCACCGGCCCACGATATTGAGGGGTTGCGAGCCACATCGTCTTGACCGCGTACCACCCAGATGGGTCCGTCGCGTAGAAGTGGACACCGTCTGCATGCACCCATCCGGGCGCGATGAGCGGCGCGATTGGCGCAGCTCCGAAGGCCAATCCTCCAAGACCTGGACCGTCGAACGGATGTGGCGTCGTGGTTGGACAGGCGGCCCCTGGATGGACCGTCGGCATGTGCAAAGGTCTTCGGAGCTCAGCCGGGACGCCGCCTGGTGTCGGTGTGTCCTCGCACCACGTTTGGCCGACGAGCTTGCACGTGTCGGCGTACGTCTCCGGGGTCGGACGAGCGGGCTCGCCAGTCGGCTTCATTGACCAGCCTGTCAGTCGGTGGCGCCGCGTACAATCAACTGTCCCAGTGCCCAGATAGGCAACAGGAGGTTGGATGTCGTCTGCGCCTCGAACGACGTTGAAGCTGAAGCGGACGCCGCGGTTCTTCCGGGTCGCCGGCCCGAACCAGGTAAGCACGAACTGCTCGTCGTGGGCGTGACGAGCCGCGAGGTAGGAGACGAGTGACAGACGACTCCGCGACGCAGGCCCGACGCGCTCTCCCGGCCCACCGCGCACGCTGTACGCGCGAAAGCCAGCGCGGGACGCCAACATGGAAGTGGAAATTGGAATTGACCCGCTTCGGTTGACACCGTGATGCTTTCGGGCCAAGCGGCCCGTGAGAGGAGCGGAGGATGCCGAGGACGAGACCGCCGTATCCGCCCGAGTTCCGGCTCGAGGCGGTGCGGATGCTGCGAGCCGGGGTGCGGACGCCGAGGCAGCTGGCGGCCGAGCTGGGCTGCTCGGAGCAGACGTTGCGTAACTGGTGGCGCCAGGATGAGGCCGACCGTGGTGAGCGCGAGGACGTGCTCAGCTCGGAGGAGCGGCAGCGGCTGCGCGAGCTGGAGCGCGAAAACAAGGTGTTGCGTCAGGAGCGAGAGATCCTGAAGCGGGCCGCGGCTTTCTTTGCCAGGGAGACCGATCGACCGTGACCAGGTTCCGGTTCGTCGAGCAAGAGGCTGCACAGTTCCCCGTCTCCCTGCTGTGCCGGGTCGTCGGCGTCACGCGTCAGGGCTACTACGCCTGGAAGCGCAGGCCGCCGAGCGCACGCGAGCTCGCCGACCGCAAGCTCAGCGAGCGGATCCGTCAGATCCATCTCGGGACCGAGGAGATCTACGGGGCACCCAGGATCCACTCCGAGCTGAAGCTCGTCGACGGGATCCGGGTCGGCAAGAAGCGGGTCGCCCGGCTGATGCGGCAGCTCGGGATCCGTGGCGCCGACGGCCGCCGCGGCGGCTTCAAGACGACGGTCCGCGACCCGAAGCGCGACTCGGCGCCCGATCTCGTCGACCGTGACTTCGCGCGGGCGGAGCCGAACCGGCTCTGGGTCTGCGACCTCAAGTACATCCAGACCGGCCAGGGCTTCCTCTTCCTCGCGCCAGTGCAAGACGTCTTCAGCCGTCGGATCATCGGCTGGTCGATGCGCGACGACCTCAAGGCCGAGCTCGTGCTCGACGCGCTCGGGATGGCCGTCACCGCTCGCGGCGCTGACACCGCCGGCGTCGTGGCCCATTCGGATCACGGATCGCAATACGTGAGCTTGGCCTACGGCGCCTACGCCAAGCAGTCCGGGATCGACCTCTCGATGGGCTCGATCGGCGACCCCTGGGACAACGCGCTCGCCGAGAGCTTCTTCGCCTCGCTCGAGAAAGAGCTGCTTCGCCGCGAGCGCTTCGCCACCCGCGAGCAGGCTCGGCTGCGGATCTTCTGGTACATCGAATGCTTCTACAACCCCCGCCGCAGGCACTCCAGCCTCGGCATGCTCTCACCGATCGACTACGAACAGCGACACCAACAAGAGGCCATCGCGGCCTAACGACAAGGTGTCAACGGAAACGGGTTACTTCCAGGTTACTTCCAACGGCGTATACGACGGATCCGTGTCGCAAGCGAGCCCTCTGGTCGCGAGGGGCGATCAGCGCATGGCTGAGCCGTCGAAAGCGTACCGCTTGTCCGCTTCGAGCCTGATGGGCGCCTGTCAGCCGCGAGCCAGCGCGCCAAGCGACGCGGTGACCGTCTTCGCCTCGTTCGGCTCGATGTCCTCGAGTCGGGAGGCGAGGACGCTGCTGAGGATTCCCACCTTTGTTGCGACGTCGTCGACAGGCTCCTCGATTAGGCCCCGGTAGAACTGGAGCTCGTGCTGCTTCGCCCGGGCGAGGCCGTAGGCGGAGATCAGTCCTGCCGCTTCGAAGAGCCGCTTTCGGCCTGTGCGCCAGCAGGGGATCAGGCCGTTGTCGCCCCAGTAGCGGACTTGTCGCTCGGAGAGGTTTGTCAGCGCGGCGACCTCGCTGGTCGTCAGGGGGTAGCGATGTCCGACGGCCTTGGTCGGGCCGAGCGCCGTCTCTTGTTCGCTTGGCTCGAGCTGGGGCCACAGCGAACGGATACGCGGATCGCGCAAGAGCTCTGACTGCGCGAGCCGCGCTCTCGTCTCTGCCGAAGGCCTCGCCGCCCTGATCGGGTTCCGGCCGCGTTTCTGCCTCGCCGACGACTGCTTGGTCATGCACGGAGCATAGCAAATAGCCTACAAGTGCTTGTTACTCGTCGGTGTCGATGATCGCCCAGCTGCGACCGTCGAACTCGAGCGTCGCCACGTAGAAGCCCTCGAGGTAGACGAGCTCGAGCTTCCCCGTCGGCAAGATCCACTGGTACGGGTCGGCCGTCGGCGCGAAACGGCGCCCGTGCGCGGAGATGCGGACAGCGATCGCGTGGTTCACCTCGATCGCCTCGGCGTCGCCACCGAAGCAGTGCACGATCACGTCCTCGATCGTCTCGCCGTCAACCGGAGCGATGTCCGTCGCGTACACGCCGAAGCCGTACGCTGCGCGCGGGCCGGCAACGAACAGCCTGTCGGCAAGGATCGCGTCGGCCCGGACTGCGTCGGTGTAGTGGAAGAGGAACTCCGTCCCGGCGCGCGCCTGAAGCTCGTCGAGCGTCACGCGGCGACCGTACCGGCGAAAGGTTCCTGCGGCGGCCGGGAACCGCTGAGCGGCTTACACGCTCCAGACGATCAGAAGAGGCCGGGCTCGCCCGGCATCAGCACGCGCCCCAGGCCGGCGAGCGCCGCCGCGAAGGCTATGGGACCGCTCCCTCCACCCCGTGAGCGTAGTCCGGCGCGCGCGGTCCCCGCCCCACGGCGCGGTCCGACCGCGAGCGCTCACGAGCCGCTGTACTCGGGCGAGTCCATGATCGCCCGGAGCTGCCGGCCGGCCTCCTCGGCCACGCCTAACTCGCCAAGAACCCGGCCGGCGATTCCGTCACGGTCAGCCAGCAAAGCCAATAGGAGATGCTCGGTGCCAAGGTAGTCGTGTCCGCGGCGGTTCGCTTCGGCCTCAGCTGCTGCCCACGTCCGCCGAACTCTCGGTGTTGGTGTCGGTGTCATGCTAAGGAGCTTGCCGAACACCTCTGTGGCGCGCGGCGAACCGGCGCGGAAGGCTGTTTCGTCACCGCCGGCTGCGGGGCCGTTACCCTCGTCGATGCCCGCCCGGCTCAGCGTGGCAAAGCGAACACACAGACGCCCGGCGATACAGACGGCGCAGAACCGAGGGTGATCGTCTCGCTGCTGCGCTGCTGCCCGCCGGTGCCGATGAGGCTGAACGTTGGCCTCCAGTCGCCGTTCGCGCACGCTCCTGTTTCGGGGCGGATCGTGGCGATGAAGAAGCCGCTGGAGCCGATCGGCCGTGTCACCGGTGCGCCGCTGGGATCGCCAAAGCGGATCGTGCGCGCCTGGGGATCGGTCGTGCGGCCGGCGATCACGTAGGTCTGCTCCCCGCTCGTGCTGCTCTCGGCGGCGACGAGGCCGGCGATCAGCGGTCTGGACGCCTGGGCGGGCGGGATGCAGGTGCCGCCGTCAGGCAGCGTGCTCGGCCGCTTCCACGGTGTGCTCGCGATCAGGCAGTAGCTCCCCTGCTTGTTCGTGGTCGCGTACAGGATCGTGTCGCCGTCCGCTGCGACTCGGACTGCCCGTCCGGGCTCGGGGTTGAAGCCGAGCTGGGGAGCGTAGGTGCCGAAGTCGGAGACGACGGCCTTCGGGGCGGGGGTACCGGTGAGCCAACTGGTCGTTGCGGCGACACCGGTGCCGACCACCAGGAGGCCGAGCGCGAGCGCCAGCGCGACCGCACGGCGGCGCCGCGTGCGACGGCGGGCAGCCCGGACGACCGCATTCCAGTCGCCGCGTACGGCCGACTCGGGGACGAGACGGGGGTCGAGCGTCGCTTGGAGGGATGTGTCGCGTGTGCTCATGGAGTTGGCATGATCCCCGGCGGCGCGGTTTTCCTTTAGCGGCCTCGCCGTTACCTCGACGCTCACCGCCCGCCACGCGGCTAGGTACCCCGCCGAGGGGCTTACATGCTCCAGACGATGAGGAGAGGCCGACCAGAGACGCAGTCGGCAGCGCCTTTGAAGTCCTGCTGTCCTCGCGGACGGATGTCTCTTGCCGTACGCACGAGTTTCCCACCGAAGTTGACGATGCCCCGCGCAGGGTCGTAACCCGAGCTCAGCAGCGTCAGGCGGATCCGTTCGCGCGCGCGTACGCGGGTCTGAAAGTACTTCACGAGCGTGCTGCGGTCTTTGGCGCGCTCACCGAGTCGCCTGCCTGGCGGGCCGGTCGAGAACCATTGGAAACGTGGCGCCGGCGCCCACATCCTCCCAATGGCTTTGACCTGGCCGCGGCCGTAGCCGCGAACGAACGCGCGGACGAGGGCCTTCGTCGCGTCTGCTGTACACACCCCGCGCGCTGACCACTCGGCTCCGGCACTGTCTCTCCCCGATGCCACCGGCGCGCCGATGACGACGCCAGCGACAACGGCCACGACAACGGCCATCGGTAGCGCGCGGGCGCTGGTCATGCGAGGCGCGGCAGCCGACGCGTGCCCGGCGAGCACCGCCACGAGTCGACTACAACCGCCACGATGATGTAGTTCCCCAAGATCCTCATTCAGGCTACAACCCTCGACTCGTCCGCGTTGCCAGCCCTGACCGCTCGCTGCGGCGGGTACGCGAGGGTTGCCCCGGGTTGCCCCGGGTTGCCCCGGATCGCCCCGGTCCGTCATGGCCGGCAGGCGTCTTCCGCGCTGTGACCTTCCACGACGACGCACGCAAGCGTTTGCCCATTCGCGCCAAACGCCGAGATTGTCGTGACATCGCTGTCAGCGGGAGTGCCTGCGGGGAGGCGCGTCACGAAGAACTGAACATCCGTGTGCAACGTTGCGGGTCGAGGGAGCGTCTGTGTTCGCACTATGGAACCGTCCGCGATCTGCAGTTCCACCGTCGCGGCGTCGGCTTGCACCGCCCCGGCCGCATACCGAGGGAATCCCGCGTCTGCCGACCCAGCGGTGAGATAGCTCAAGGAGTGTTGGGGCTTGCCGCCGTCGTCGAGGAAGGCACACGAGAGCGCGCCGTTGGGGCGTGTTGCTTGAGGCACGTTGATCGAGAGGCCGTAGCAGACGCCGCCGCTCTCGCTGTCGTACGCGACGAGCGCCCACGGGACTCCGTTCCAGACGCCACTCTCCACTGCCTCAACCGCACCCGCCGGGTCGGGAGCCGCGCCGACGAACCACCAGTCCTCGCTCACCGCGAGTGCAGTCAGCGGGATCGAGACAGCAATCAGGATCGCCAGTACGACGAGCGCCCAGCGCCTCTGCGTCAGGCGGGGTCGCTCGGGCTTCAGGGCGGCTGCCACAGACGGGATAACATCTGCGCGGCGGAGCACGTCATCCCAGTCGGGCATCCACGCGCCGTCGATCACGAGCTGTTCGAGTGCGGCGTCTACGGTCACTGGGGCACCTCCCTTATCTCATTGCTCAACGCCGCGCGGGCGGCGTGCAGCGTGGCCGAGACTGTTCCGACCTCGACGCCGAGTGTCGCGGCGATGGTGATGTAGTCGAAATCGAGATAGAAGCGCAGGAACAGAGCCTCACGCTGCCGACGTGGCAGCCTCCGGACAGCCTCCCGCACCCACTCGTCAGAATCAGGGCGCGCGTGGCAGGCTCCGGCCGTGGCCGCGTCCGGGTTAGGCTTATCGTGTCGAGCAACGAGATCGTGCGCTGCGTTGATGACGCACCGTGCGATCCACGCCTCCAGCGAACCTTCACGTCGGAACGAGTCACGGCTGCGGATCGCTCGAGCGAACCCCTCTTGCACCGCGTCGCGAGCGAGATCCCGCTGCTCTGTTCGGGCTAGGGCGAGCTTGTAGAACGCCTCGCCACGGCTACGGTACACGGCTTCGATCTCGCCCAGCGAAGCACCCACAGCACCCATCACACACAAGACTCCACCCGCGCGGAAGATGTTTAGCCAAGGCCGGACGAAGGGACGTAACCACGACCCGCGAGTCGTGTCGCCCGCATGATCCGGGCGTTCACTTCGGGCTCGGGGTGACCTGAACACGACGCTCGGAATCTACGGCCACCGCGACCAAACCGAGCTCGAGGCTGCCATGGACAGGTACGCGCGTTGGCTCGAACAGCAACAGGAGGAGCGAATCGTTCCTCCCGAAGCTGACGCCTGAATCGGCTTGGTTGAGCCGGAAAGTGGAGGCGGCGGGAATCGGACCCGCGTTCTCGGTCGTGTTCGTTCGGCTCGGCTCTTTAGCGAGCAAGGATGCTTACCGCTCGATCGCAGGGCCCTGCTCGAGCTCGACTAGGCGGCGCATCGTCGGTAGTACGTGCGGATCCCGGATCGGGACTTCGTGGGCTTCGAGCATGCGGACGAGGTCTGCGGGGTCGGCGACCGGGGGGCGGAGGCCTTCGCCGAGGGCTTCGCGGTTCGCGCGCCGGCGCAGGTCGTCGTAGCCGCGGGTGCCGCGCGGGCGGGCGACGATGTGGATCTCGCCTCCGTCACAGACGAGCGGGATCCATGGCTCCTGTTTGGCGTCGAGCTCCTCGATCCCGAGCGGCCGCATGTCGACGCGGTGGGCGCCGAGGGCCTCGAGCGCCTCCTCAAGGCGGCGCAGGTTGTCGGGGCGCAGCGAGGGGGTGATGTCGAGGTTCTCGGTGGTCTCGTCGGTGCCGTGGATGATGCGGGCGAGCGCACCGATGACGACGTAGGTCACTCGCACGCGCTCGAGCTCGCGCAGCAGCGCGTACGGGTCGAGCGACTTCAGGCGACGGCGCGTCATCATCTTCGCGAGCCGCTCCTGCGGGGTGAGCCTGCGCGTCTGCTCGATCAGCGCGTCGAGCTTCTCGTCGGGCTGGTACAGCTCGAGCACGGGCGGGATGTCGAAGCCGCAGGCCTGCAGCACCCCTCGGAGCGTCGAGTAGCCGGGCTCGACGGTGTCGTTCTCCCAGCGTCCGATCGAGCTGCCTGGCATTCCGAGCCGCTCGGCGAGCTCCGCCTGGGTGAGCCCGGCCTGCAGGCGGGCCGAGCGGATCAGCTGACCGCTGGTCATCGCGTCCTGCAGTCTAGCCTCTCACCGCACCTATACTGTTCTCAACGTTTTTGCTATACTGGTCGATTCGGACGAAACGATGTGCACCCCTTCCCAGCTGCCAGGCGAGACGGGCCCGTGATCGAGCGGCACTACAAGACACGCGAGCTCGCCAAGCTGCTCGGCATCCATCCCGAGACGATCCGTCGCGCCGCCCAACGCGGCGAGCTCGAATCGATCAGGATCGGCCTCGACCGCATCTACGCAGAAAGCGCCGTCCAGCGATACCTCGCCGCGCACCTCGACCCTACCGTGGCAGCCCTCAACGCACGACGGCAGACTCGAGCCTCCAATAACGGAAAGGAGGCCGCCTGATGGCGATCCGCAAGCGCGGCAAGAGCCGCTGGCAGGTCCGCGTCCGCCCGTTCCCCGAGATGACCCTGCCGACACGCGAGGCGGCCACGACAGTCGAGCTCGACCTCAAGCTCCGACTCAAGCTCGGGCACCTGTACCGAGAGAAGCCGGTCTCGCTCGGGGAGGAGCTGGATGGCTACCTCGAACGGAAGATCGCGATGGGCGGCAAGCGCGGTCCGCTCCGGCCGACGTCGATCGCGTTTCTCGAGCAATCCGCCAAGCCCTGGGAGTCGCTGCGCCACGTCCCGATTCCGAACCTCCGGAGGGCGATGGTCGAGGATCACGTGGCGTGTCGAGCCGCGGTTGCTCCCGTCGCCGCTGCCAACGAGCTCGAGCTGCTCAAGGCGTGCCTGCGAGCGGCAGCCTCGCGGGGCCAGGCCGTCGACCCGGGCATCTTCGAGATCGCACCCATACGACACGAGCCGGTGGAGGGCGTCGCGCTCGAGCTCGCGCAGCTCCACGAGATCGCGTCGACGATGCCCGAGCGGATCAAGCGCCTCGTGCCGTTCTGCGGCACTGTTGGCCTCCGCTTCACAGAGGCGGTCACGCTTACCGACGACCGTGTCGACCTCGAGGCGGGCGAGATCGTCGTCCCGCGCGATCTCAACAAAGCGCGGAGGGCGAAGGGTGTTCCGCTGGCTCGCGTCGAGGTGCAGCTGCTACGCGAGCAGCTCTTGGCGCGGCCGCGTGGCACGCGCCTCGTCTTCCCGAACGAGAAGGGCGGCGTCTACACGAAGAGCGGCCTTCGCTCGATCTGGCTGCCCGCGCTGCTCGCGGCCGGTCTCGCGCACGAGGAGACGAATCCGGGCGGCCGGACGATCATCGTCGCCGACTTCCGCTTCCACTGGCTCCGACACACGGCGATCTCGCTGATGGCCCGAGCCGGCATGAAGCCGGAGCTGATCGCCGAGCGCGTCGGCCATCGCGACGGTGGCGCGCTCATCTACCGGCGCTACCGGCATCTGTTCCCGTCCGAGGTCCGTACCGCGGTCGGCCTCCTCGACGCACTCGTTTCGAGCGAGAACGCCGCCGGCGCCGCAGGAGGGAGTGGTCAATAGGTGGTCAACCGAGTCGGCAACCGCAGTTATTTGGCTCAACCATGCGGTCTGAGGGGATGGGCGCACCTGGGATCGAACCAGGGACCTCTCGCGTGTGAAGCGAGCGCTCTCCCGCTGAGCTATGCGCCCGGGACGGCGAA
>Ga0111539_10009081_pt1 | contig 12584 bp, 12 predicted proteins | sample RhiMethybrSRZTD1_FD_79667 | JGI IMG/M metagenome (GOLD analysis project Ga0111539, IMG submission 79667) | Populus rhizosphere microbial communities from Tennessee, USA - Rhizosphere MetaG P. TD hybrid SRZTD1 (version 2) (version 2) | ecosystem: Host-associated > Plants > Roots > Rhizosphere >...
AGACCGAGCTTCTGGCCACGGGCCTGGCCGACAGTGACCGCGCCTTCAATCTCACGTGGGCCGATTGGCTGAACCTGCGCTCGCTGGTGGAAATCTCGAAGGCGATTGCTGTGGCGGCCCTAAGGCGCGAGAATTCGCGTGGCGCCCACTACCGCTAGGACTTCCCACGCGTAGGCGATCTCACTACCTCGACCTTCACGGTGGCACGCCAGCGCAACGGCAGGCTGGAGATCGCGGACGAGCCCGTAGCGTTCACCATCGTCCGCCCCGGCGAGAGCCTGCTGAAGGAGGCCGCGGAGTGACGCTGAGACTGAATTCCCTCTCTCCCCAAGCGGCGAGAGGGAGATGCCGGAGGCGCGCGTGACCCCCATAGCATCGCTGCAACGGACGGCCGAGGCGCTGATGGCCAACGCGGCCATCGAGATTCCCGAGGACTACCTCGGCGGCCTGCGCGCCTGCGCCAACACGGAGAAGGGCGACCTCTCCGCTTTCGTCATCCAGGCCATGCTGGAGAACTATGAGGCGGCGAAGGAAGACCGGCGCGCCATGTGCGGCGATACCGGCGTGCCGCGCTGGTACGTCAAGATCGGTAACGAGGCGCGGATCGAGGGCGGACCGGTCGCGCTGGAAGCGGCGCTCAGGCGCGCCACCGCCAATGCCACCCGCGACGTGCCGCTCAGGCCTAATCGTGTGCACCCCCTCTGGCGCACGGATCACAACAACAACTGCGGCATCGGCGCGCCCGAGATCGAGTACTCCTTCCATCCCGAAGCCGACTGGATCGACCTCACGACCGTGCACAAGGGCGGCCTGTTCGGCAGCGACTACCGCATGCTCTTCCCCGGCGACGGCATCGCCGGCATCAAGCGCTTCTATCTCGACACGCTGATCGCCTTCGGCCGCCGCGGGCTCGCCTGCCAGCCGGCCATCGTCGGCGTCGGGCTCGGCGGCTCCAAGGACATCTCGGTGACGCTCGGGAAGCAGGCCGCCTGCCTGCGCACCGTCGGCTCGCGCAATCCCGATCCGAAGATCGCCGAGCTCGAGGCCGAGCTCAAGGAGCTCGGCAACAGCATTGGCATGGGCGCCATGGGCTTCATGGGCAGCTCCATGGTGGTCGATTGCCACATCGAGGTCGGCTACTGCCACACGGGCGGCATGCCGATGAGCGTGCACATGTTCTGCCTCTCCTCGCGCCGCGCCACCGCCCGCGTATTCCGCGACGGACGGGCCGAGTTCCGCACCGACCCCGAGTGGTTCACCGACTACATGCGCCGCCCGACCGTGGAGTGGGAGGCGCCGCATCAGGCCGCCGCGGCGGAGTAAGGACGTGATCCCGGTCAGGGCGCGATAGCTCGGAGAGCCGGGGCCGACGGGCCATGCAACGGAGCCCCAATCCCGGGGTCGCGAATACTGACCTGAGACGAAGTTCCCGGGCGACAGGAGCACCATGACGCACGACCTCGTCAGGGCGAGCAAATTCCTCAGCCTGGTGCTGCGGCATGCACCGGAGCGGATCGGCTTGACGCTCGACTGCGCAGGCTGGGCCGACATGGCCGAGCTGGTCGAGCGGGCGCGCGCTGCCGGAATGCCCCTGACGCGGGAGGCCGTCCTGGAGATCGTCGCCACCAGCGACAAGCAGCGCTTCGCCGTCGATGCCTCAGGCCTGCGTATCCGCGCCAACCAAGGCCACTCGATCGACATCGACCTGGGCCTTTCGCCGCTCGAGCCTCCGGAGGTGCTGTTCCACGGCACGGCACGGCGCAACCTGCCGCTGATCCGCGCTGGCGGACTAAGGCCGGGCCGACGCCGCCACGTCCACCTCTCGGCCGACCGGGACACGGCCATGAAGGTCGGCCTTCGCCACGGCAAGGCGGTTGTGCTGGAGGTGCGGTCCGGGCGACTATGGGCGTCAGGAGAAAGGTTCTATCGCGCGGCGAACGGCGTCTGGCTGACACCGGCCGTGCCGCCCGAGTTCATCGCCTTCCCCAGGCATCAACGCAGGAGAGCCCCATGCGCGCCGCCGTCCTGACCGAAGTCAACAAGCCGCTGCAGATTCTGGACCTCGAGCAGGAAGGCCCCAAGGCCGGCGAGGTGCGCGTGCAGGTGAAGGCTGCCGGCGTGTGCCTTTCGGATTATCACATCATGAACGGCGACTGGCCGCTGCCGCTGCCGATGGTGCTGGGCCATGAGGCGGCAGGCGTCGTGGTCGAGCTTGGCCAGGGCGTGCATCACGTCAAGAAGGGCGACCACATCATCTTCTCGTTCCGGCCGAACTGTGGGCGCTGTCGGTACTGCGCCAGCGGCCGCTCCGTGATCTGCAACGGCCACGACGACAGCCAGCGCTGGCGCATGCACGACAACACCACGCGCGTGAAGCTCAACGGCGAGTACGTCAACCAGATGGCGCGCATCGGCACGTTCTCCGAGTTTGTGGTGTGCCCGGCCGAGCAGGTCGTCGCGGTGCGCAAGGACCTGCCCTGGACGCACGCCGCCATCATCGGCTGCAGCGTTGCAACCGGGGTGGGGGCCGCGATACGGCACGCAAAGGTGGAGGCAGGCTCAACGGTGCTTGTCGTGGGCTGCGGCGGCGTAGGCCTCAATGTGGTGCAGGGTGCGAAGCTCGCCGGCGCCGAGAAGATCATCGCCTGCGACCTGCTCGACAACAAACTCGGCTACGCGCGCGAGTTCGGCGCAACGCACACGATCAACGCCAAGAAGGACGACACGGTGAAGGCGGTGAAGGAGATGACGGGCGGGCTGGGCGTCGACTACGCGTTCGACGCCATCGGCGGCGCGAAGACGATGGAGACATGTGTCGACGCGGTTGCGCCGGGCGGGCACGCGATCATGGTCGGGATGCCGGCGTTCACAGACCGCGCGCAGATCAACCCGTTCCAGGTGGTGTTCCAGGAGAAAAAGATCACCGGCACCTACTACGGCTCGATCCGACCGCCGATCGATTTCGGCGTCCTCGCCGATCTCGACATGGACAAGCGCATCAACCTCGATGCCCTGATCAGCCGCACCTACAAGTTCGACGAGATCAACGAGGGCTTCCGCCTCCTGACGCAGGGCGCGGTGGCACGCGGGGTGATCGTGTTCAACTGAGGCGGAAAGCTCCGTCTCCCCGTCTTCACGGGGAGACGGAGAGGAAGTTCATGGACTACGACGCGACCACCATCGCCGCCACCTACGACGCCGCGCGTGGCCTGCGCCCCGAGGCGCTGGTCCAGTGGCTCGACCTGGTGGCGGCGCACGCCCCGCCCGCCCCGCGCCTGATCCTCGACGTCGGCTGCGGCACTGGACGGTTCACGCATCCGCTGGCCGAGCGCTTCCCGGCCCTGGTAGTGGGCATCGACCCGTCCGCCACCATGCTGGACGCCGCGCGCCGCAAGGACTCGAGCGGCCGCACCGAGTTCCGCCAGGCACCCGCCGAGCGGCTTCCCGTGGACGATGGCAGCGCCGACGTCGTCTTCATGTCGATGATGCTGCACCACCTCGACGACCGCCCACGCGCCGCCGCCGAGTGTCGCCGCGTGCTGCGCTCGGGCGGCCGCGTTTGCGTTCGCAACACCACGCGCGACTCGCTCTATCCCCACCGCCAGTTCTTCCCGGGCTTCCAGGCCATCGTCGACGACCAGCTCCCCTCGCGCGACGAGGTGGTGGCGCTATTCGAGGCTGCAGGCCTCAGGTTGCAGGCCTACCAGATGGTGGAAGCGCGCCTGGCGCGCAGCTGGGGCGAGTTCGCCGACAAGCTCGCCCTGCGCGCCGATTCCTTCATCGTCCGCCTTCCCAAGGACGAGTTCGACGACGGCATGGCCGCGCTGCGCGCCCGCGCGCGGCAAAGCGACGGCACCGAGCGCATCGTCGACCACATCCACTTCTTCGCGTTCAGGGCTCGAGACGAAAGCTGAGCAATGACGACAACCTCCGGGCTCAAGACAGTCCAGCTCAAACTGCCCGCCACGCCTGCGGAGCTTGCGGCGCTGGAGATCGGCAACGTCGTCTACCTGACGGGGCGCGTCTACACCGCGCGTGAGGGCGTCTACAAGAAGGCGGTGGAGGACGGTGCCGGATTGCCGGCGTCGCCTGAAGCGCTTGGCTTCGCCAATTTCCACTGTTCTCCTGCCGCCGCCATCCACGCCGACGGTAGCAGCACCGTCGGCGCCGTCACTGCGACTGCCTCCTTCCGCTTCGCCAAGTGGCTTGACGGCTGGTTCAAGCTCTCGCGCTGCAACGTCATCATCGGTAAGGGCGGTATGACGAGCGAGATCTACAGGCGCTCGTTCGTCCCCAACAAGGCCATCTATCTCACCACCGTGGGCTACGGCACCGGCGCGCTGCTCGGCCGCGGCATCCGCCGCGTCGTCGCCACGCACTGGGTCGAGGAGCTGGGACTTGCGCAGGCGATCTGGGTTCTGGAGGTGGAGAACTTCGGGCCCTTCCTGGTCGACGGCGACATGGCCGGCAACTCGCTGTTCGAGCGCGAGAATGCCAAGACCGCGCCCAACATCGCCAGGCTCTACGAAGGCTCCAAGCCGCCGACCATGCGGCGCTACGGCGAGACCGACGACAAGACCGATGAGGTGATTTGATCGCTCCGGGTGCGCGAACCGTCGTAGGGCTGCCGCCGATGAGGATGACAACCCCGGTCCTGGATGGAGTGCGCATTGCGGTGAGTCGCGGGGACGAGCCCCCGCGACGATGCTCAAGATTGCTTGTGCTACGCCACCCTGCTCGCGCCCCGCACCCCGGCTAGTCCTCGTATTTGAACGAGATCTTCATCCGCACGCGGTAGGCCTCCACCTTCCCGTCGGAGATGGTCACGTCCTGCTCGCAGACTTCGGCCACGCGCAGATCGCGCAGGGTATGCGAGGCGCGCTCTACGGCCGCGGCCGCCGCCTTCTCCCAGGAGGTGGGGCTGGTGCCGACTATTTCGATGATCTTATAGACGCTTTCTGCCATGTGACGTCCTCCCTTTGCAGTGCACAACGATGAAGGACAGGCGATGATCGGCGCGCATCGAGCGCGCCCGCAGAGCCTAGGGGCTGGCGGCGGAAGGTTGCAAATCACTTCCCTACGATGACCAGGGAAACCTTGCTCTGTCCGTGGCCATATTGTGCTTCGCGGCACATGCTAACCTTGCCGTGGATCACGGCGCCGTCGGCTCAATTCCAGGATTGAGATGCACCGGTCACGCGCGTAGCATTGCGCCCTGGGGATTGGAAGCGCGTCGGACGCAGGCCGGAAAGCGGCCCCGCCGGCGCCCAGGAAGGGGCACGCGTGCGGGAGAAGGCGTCGCCGCTGTTTGGCTGCGAAGGGGCCTGCGCCACGGGGCGCCACTATGGTCCCGTCCTCGTCCTGCTGGCCATCTCGGCAATCTGGCTGATCGCCGCCGGTCGCTGGATTGCGACCGATACGGTCGTGCCGTGGGACGCCAAGAACCAGTTCTACGCCTTCTTCCGCTTCCTCGCGACTGCCATCCATTCCGGATACTCCCCGTTCTGGAACCCCTATCACTATGGGGGTCACCCAAGCGTCGCCGACCCGCAGTCGCTGGTGTTCTCGCCCCTTTTCGTGCTGTGGGCGATGTTCGACAAGGCCCCGTCCATCCGCACGTTCGACCTCATCGTCTACGCGCATCTCTTGCTGGGCGGCCTTGCGGTCGGAGCACTCGGCTGGCGCGCGCGCTGGCCGCTATCAGCCTGTGTTCTGGCGGCTGTTGTCTTCATGTTCGGCGGTCCGGCTTCCGGGCGTCTGCAGCACAGCGGCATCATCCAGACCTATGGGCTGTTCCCGGTGGCGATCCTGGCCATGCAGGTGGCATTGCAGCGCCGGTCGCTTCTCGCGGCGATGGCCTTCGGCATGGTCGCGGCGACGCTGGCACTCGGGCGCAACCACGAGGCCTTGCTCCTGTGCTTCGTCCTCGTCGCGCTGGTGGTGGCGGAGATCGCTGCCGCCGACAACAGACGCCAGTACTTGCGTCAGCGGGTCGCCGTGCTGGCGATCATGGGGGGGCTCGCCGTGGTGCTGCTCGCCGTTCCGCTGTTGCTGACGGCGCAGTTCGCAGCACTATCGAACCGGCCCGAGGTCCGGCTCGACGCCGCGCTCGAGGCCTCGCTCTACCCCGCGAACCTGGCTTCGATGGCGGTGGCGAATGTGATGGGCTCGCTCGAGCAGACCGCTCACTACTGGGGCCCGAACTACCAGAGCCTTCCCGAGGTCGGCGCCACGGACCGCTCCTTCAACTACCTCTTCGTCGGCGTCGCCTCCACCATCGTCGTGCTGTGGTTCGGGGTTGCCGGCGGCTGGGCGGCGCGGCGGGGGACCCGACTCATGGGAGCGGTTGTTCTTGTGGCCCTTCTCTACGCGCTCGGGCGCTATACGCCGCTTTATCCTCTCGCGTTCCAGTACGTGCCGGGCATCAGCTTCTTCCGGCGTCCGATCGACGGCGTGTTCGTGCTCGTCGCCGCATTCGCCCTCCTTGCCGGCCGGTTGCTGGCCGACTACGTGCGCGACGGCCCGCCGCGTGTTGCCGTTTGGCGGATAGTGGCGGTGGCTGGTGGCGCGCTGAGCATCATCGCCTGGGCCGTGCTCTTCTCCGTCCGGACGAACCACGGCTGGGCTTCGCTCCTCCAGGTTCTCATGGTCGCGCCCGTCGCGCTGCTGGTGATCGTGGTGCTCGCGCGTGCCCGATCACGCGAGGCGAGGACCATCGCCGCGGCCTGCGTGGCAACGATCGCGACGACAGAACTCGTCTGGTTCAACGCCGCATCGACCCTCAACGCGGAAGCCCCCGGCTACTACTCGGTCCTGCAGCATCCGGCCGGTGCTGATGCGCAGGCCTTGTCGGTGCTCGAGCGCGAGATCGCCGTGAGGCACAAACAGGGCGAACGGCCGCGCGTGGAGGTGGTGGGCGTCAGTGGTCCATGGCAAAACCTCGCGGTAGCGCGCGGGCTGGAAGCCACCAACGGCTACAATCCGCTCCGCATCGGCTCTTACGATCGCCTCGTCTCTCCTGGCGAGACGACACATCTCGTCGATCAGCGGCGCTTCCCCAATTCGTTCGACGGCTACGACTGCGCGCTGGCGCGCGAGCTGGGCCTCGAGTATGTCGTGCTGGGCCGGCCGATGGAGGATGTGCCGCATCTGCGCCGCCGACCCGCCTCGGACGTTCTGCTGGCGGGCCCGAAGGTGTGGATCTACCGACTGCGCCGCAAGGCGGAGTCGCGTGTCACGTTCGTGAAGCGCGTGACGGTGGCCGATGCCGACGCCCAGGTTAAGGCCGGCCAGTTCCCCGAGGCGTCGGACAACGAGACCGCGCAGATCGATGGCCGCACCGCCCCGTCGCGGACAGTATGGCCGATGAGCGCGAGCAACGAGGAAGGACGCGCGCGCATCCTCTCCTGGCGTCCGGACCGCATGGAGGTCGAGGTCGACAACAAGCAGGCGGGCATCCTGGTGGTGCACGAGGCCTACTACCCCGGCTGGTTCGCCGAGGTCGACGGCAGGCCGGCACCGATCTTGCGCACCAACGTGCTCTTCCGCGGCGTCGAGGTGAGCGAAGGGCGTCACCTCGTCGTCTTCCGCTTTGCGCCCTTCGCGCTGTCGAACCTGCGCAGCGCACTGGAGGGCGTGCTGCGCGGACCGCAGCCGCCGCTGCAAGCGGCGTCGGCCGTCGCCGCGACAGGGGCTACTTCAATGCCTTGACGATGTCGGCACCGGGCGCGGCATCGGCAAAACCCTTGAATGTGCCAGCCTCGCTGATCTCCCTGGCCATGCGCATCAGCCCGCCCCAGGCCGACCGCGCCAGAGCCCCACCGATGCTGATCCGGCGCACGCCGAGCTCGGTCAAATCGCGCACCGAGAGCTCGCTCGGGCCGCCCATCAGGAAGTTGACGGGCTTGGGCGCCACCCCTTTCACGACTGCCGCGATCTGCTCCCGCGTCGATATGCCCGGTGCATAAAGGCAGTCGGCGCCGGCGGCCGCGTAGGCCTTGAGTCGACGGATCGTCTCGTCGAGATCGGGCAGCCCGCGAATGAAGCCTTCGCTGCGGCCGGTGAGCAGGACGTCGCCGCCGGCCTTGTCGACCGCCTGCCGCGCGGCCTTCATGCGCGCCACCGCGGTATCGAAGTCGTAGAGCGCCTTGGCCCGGTCGCCGGTGTAGTCCTCGATCGAGAGGCCTGAGACGCCGGTTGCGCAGCACAGCCGCACGCTTTCGGCGACGCCGGCCGGCTCGTGCGCATAGCCGCCCTCGAAGTCGGCGTTCATGGGTACGTCGGCGGCGGCCGACAGCTCGGCGATGTGAGCGATCATTTCATCGCGAGTTACCCCGCCGTCGGCGGCGCCGCGCGACCAGGCAAAGCCGGCGCTCGTCGTCGCCAGCGCCTTGAAGCCGAGGCTCTGCAGATAGCGCGTGGTGCCGATGTCCCAGGGGTTGGGGATGACGAAGCACCCGCTCTCGTGCAGGCGGCGGAAGGTGGCGCGCTTCTCGGCGGTCGTCGGCATGGCGGATCCTCCAGGGGCTTACAGGCGTGTGCTGCGCGATGCTTGTCGCGGCGAGCAAGAGCAGTCGGCCGGAGCCTACAGGCAACACCCGGTGTCAGGCTACTGACACTGCCGCGATGGGGTCAGAGTCCCAGCCTCGGCCGTTACTGGCGAAAGCATAGGGTTTGCGCGAGGGATCCGACTCCGTTACTCCGCGATGATGCCGGTGCCGCGGAAGCCGCCGTCTGCAGCTACGATCTCACCGGTCACGAAGCCCGAGCGCGTGCCGTCGAGCAGAAACTCGATGACGCTGGCGATCTCGTCGGGCTTGGCGTAGCGGCGCATCGGGATGTTCCGGGTCCACAGCGAGCGGTCGGTGCTGCCGTGCATAGCCTCCACCATCGGCGTGTCTACCGGCCCGGGCGCCACCGCATTGACGCGGATATTGTAGCGGGCGAGATCGTTGGCCAGCACCTGCGTCAGCACGACGACCGCACCCTTCGATGCGCCGTAGGCGCTGCGACCCTTGTTGCCGCGCAGGCCGGACACCGAGGCCAGATTGACGATGGCGCCGCCACCCGTGTTGCGCATCACGCGCGCCGCCGCGCGGGCAACGATGAACGTGCCGACCACGTTCACGTCGAGCACTTTGCGGAAGAGGTCGACCGGCGTCTCGAGGGCGGGGATATCGGCGGCTATGCCTGCCGAGTTGACCACACCGTCGATCCGCCCCAAGGCCTCCCCTGCCATGGCGACCGCCTTCTCGGCTGCCGCCTCGTCGGTCACATCGAGCACTGAGCTGAAGACACGAGAGGGGGTTCCGAGCTCGGTCGCAACCTGCTCCAGGGCCTTCGCGTCGCGGTCGAGAATCGCCACCTTCCATCCGGCCGCGAAAAGGCGCCGCGCGGTCGCATGCCCGATTCCCGACGCTGCGCCCGTGACCAGCGCCACCCGATCCGCCTTTGCCGGCTTCGCCATGCTGCTCCTCCCAGAGTTCACATTCCCTCGCCCCATCTTCAGCGGAGAGAGGGAGAGCTACGCGTTCGGTCTGGCGAACATCGCCTCCATCTGACGGCGAACCTTGACGGCGTCGGCGGCAGCATCGATGGCAACGTCCGACCATCTGAGCGCCTCGCCCTCGGCGATGTCACGGGTGAGCTTGACGTCGCTGGCAAGCCCGAGCGGCAGATTGCCCTGCGCCAGCGAAACGTCGGCGGGCGTCTGCTTGCCCCACACCAGGAAGCCGCCCTCGCCATCGAGCATCTCGCCCTTCTTGAGAGGTCGCTTTGCGGTGGCGACGACATCGGAGTTGAAGCAGACGGGCGCGCCGGTCGGCTCGTTGCGCAGCGCGGCTGACGCCACGGAGAGGCCGAGTTCGAGCCCGATCATGTGCGTGGGCCGATAGAGCGCTGCATATGTACCGCTCGCGTCCGGGAGGCAATTGTATTCGACGAAGCACTGGCGCGCGTAAGGGCTGTCGCTCTCGACCACGACGTAGGTTCCCATGGCGATATGGTGCGCCACGTCGCGCCCCTCGCGGTCGAGGGAGGAGACGACCTCCGTCACGCCCTTCTTCTCGAGCGAGCCGCCCTCGCTTCGGGGCTTGCACACCTGCGCCAGCTCGAAGCGCGAGGCCGGCGGGAACCCCAGGCCGTTCGCCTGCGGCATCAGGCCCGTGGCGTTGCAGACCGCCGTCATCTCGATGCCCGACTTGGTACCGTCGATGAACGAGTTGAACATCTTCGGATTGATGTGACTGCGGTCCTTGATCTTCAGATACTGGTCAAGGATGTCCCACACGCTCTCGGGCGTGGAGCGGTGGTAGGTCGGGTGATAGCGCGTGCCCTTGCCGGCCGCGACCACATTGAAGCCGCAGGCGCGCGCCCAGTCGACGTGCTCACAGATGAGGGCGGGCTGGTCACCCCAGGCCAGCGAGTAGACGACGCCAGCCTCCCGCGCTTGCCGTGCCAGCAGCGGGCCCGCCAGCGCATCGGCCTCGACGTTGACCATGACGATGTGCTTGCCGTGCCGGACAGCAGCCTGGCACAGGCGGATGCCCGCCGCGGGATCCCCCGTCGCCTCGATGACGACCTCGATCTCGGGATGGCCGATCACGGTCATCGCGTCGTCGGTGACGTGCGTCGAGCCCGACTTCAGGGCATCTGCCATTGACGCAGCATCAGTCTGCTCCCTGGGCCAGCCGACCCCGATCATGCGCTCCCGCGCGCGTGCCGGCATCAGGTCGGCGAGGCCGACGAGGTGCATGCCGGGCGTGAGCCTCACTTGGGAAAGGAACATGGTGCCGAACTTGCCGGCGCCGATCTGGCCGATGCGGATCGGCCGGCCGGCGGCGGCGCGCTCCTTCAGCAGCGTGGAGAGGTTCATGGGCCCTCGATGGTAGGTGCCGAGGCCGGCAAGGCGGCCGCCGGCCATACTGGCATGGCCGCGGGGCGGCGTCAGTCCTGCGAGCGATCTTCCGCAGAAACTCTTTGTTCACCACGACGAGGGACACTATTGCCGCGGCGGAGCAGGCCGCCGACATTGGCGTCGGCGGGTGGGCGACAGGCCTGGAGCTCGGCCGGCAACAGGTCTGCCGAATGAAGACCATCGTGATCCTGCTGGCAGTTCTGGCGGCGGCCAAGATCGGCCACCACGAGTACCTGTTCCGCATCTCCACCCGCGACGCGCTCATCTCCGCCTACAAGGGGCACGCCATTGACGCGTGCCAGAAAGACCCCGCGAGCCTGACGCTGGGCCTTGGCGCGCAGGCATGGTCGGCCGCGCGCAGCATCCAGCTCGTGATCGGCAAGAGCACGCTCTCCGTCTATCCCTGGCAGGTAGACAATGCGCAATGGAACGCCCGCTACCGCAACCCCTATCTGTTCCTCACCGCAAGCCAGCGCGGCGGGGCGTTCGGCTGCGAGTACGACATCGTCAACGCCTCCGCCTTCGTATCGCGGATGTAGCGCGGCGGCCTCCCCCTGGTCGTCCGTGGCGTGAGCGGTCCCAATTTTTTGTTGGAGCAACCCGCCACCCCGCGCCCGGCCGTGCCTTGAAGGCTCCATCCGGAACCGGCAATGTGACTCCCGAGGGCATATGTCGGAGGGGAGGCACATGGCTACGAACGCAAGTGAGCAGAAGCCGGCGGCAGCGGCACCGATTCCCGCGCCGGGCGTCGAACGTCTGATCGTGTATCAACACTCCGACCTGCTCTACTGGTGGGTGGTGTGGGCGTATGGCCTCTTTTGCGCGCTGCTCACCCGGCTCGCCGGCGTTCCGGTGACGCTGCCGGGGCAGACCAGGGCCGTCTACATCTATCCCGGCGCCTGGCTCGGCATCTCGTTCGTGGCCCTGGTGCTGTTCGTGCTCGTCTTCACCAACGCGCGGGCGCGTGGGGTCAAGTCGCTCGTGCTGTTCCTGGTGTTTGCCGTCATCGGCCTGCTCGTGCAGGTCTATCACGGCTGGAACGAGCTGCTCTCCTACGTCCCCCTGCTGCTCGTGCACATGAACCTCGCTTTCTATCTGCTGTTCTCCGGCGCACTCCTCATCGCGTGGCTCTTCACCGTTTTCGGCACCGATCACTCCGTCTACTGGGAGTTCGGACCCGGCTCGATCGCCAAGAAATACTGGTTCACCGACGCGGCCGAGAGCTTCACCTCGCCCCATGTCGAGACCTCGCGCCAGAGCGACGACATCTTCGTGCACCGGCTGCTGGGCCTGTGGTTCCTGGGCTTCGGCACCGGCGATATCGAGGTCCGCTTCAGCACGCCGGGCGGCGGCACGCGGGTGTACGCCCTGAAGAACGTCTGGCGCGCCGCCTACGTCGAGAAGGAGATCAACCGGCTCGTGTCCTAACGGGTTGTCGCAGAGGAAGCCGCTCCTCCGGTTTTCTCCACCCCGCTGTGCCTGTCGCAGCATGGCTCAGGTGCGCCCGTCCTTCGACGAGCTCAGGGCGGCGGCGCAAGCACCGAGCGCCCGACACGTTTGCGCGTTCGGGGTATGGGGCAGGCGAGGGGAGCGGGGCGCGGACGCCGATGCGCTCATGCTTCCTGGCCGGTGGGGTTCCTCATGCGCGGCATCCGCGCTCCACTCTGCA
>Ga0111539_10009082_pt1 | contig 12583 bp, 8 predicted proteins | sample RhiMethybrSRZTD1_FD_79667 | JGI IMG/M metagenome (GOLD analysis project Ga0111539, IMG submission 79667) | Populus rhizosphere microbial communities from Tennessee, USA - Rhizosphere MetaG P. TD hybrid SRZTD1 (version 2) (version 2) | ecosystem: Host-associated > Plants > Roots > Rhizosphere >...
AAATTCGCGGGCAACTGTCTCGCCATGGCAAATTGGCAGCCATCTGCATCTGGCTGCACGCTTATGAATCCACGCCCCAGCTATTCCAGCTATTAAAGTTGGTTCTTGGTTTCGTCGCGTCGGCGTCGCGAACCAGCCGCGGCCACGGTCAAGGCGATTGCGGCGGGATCGCAGCACAGCACCATCAAGAGTATCAGCCATCGAACCGCGGCTTCGGGCGCGGCACCGACCATCATCGCGAGATACTGGATCGGGCCTGCGGATGCTTCGATGCGGACACGTTCACCGGCCAGCGCCGCGCGTTGCGCCTGCAATCCGACCAGCGTCTGCGTTGCCGCTTGCCGTTGTGCATCCAATCCATCCCGCGTCACGCGCTGTTGCGTCGCTATGTCGAGGGCCCGGGTCACCCGCCCGCGTCGTGTCGACTCGTCCACGGCGCGATCGATTTGCGCGACGCGGCTGTCCAGGTCGGCCACGACACCCGATTGCGCCTTGACGCGGGCATCGAGCGCTTCCATCCGCTCGGTGACGCTGGAACGCGTCGAGGCCGCGACGCTGACATGCGCCTCGACCAGCTTGCCGAACACACCTGTGGCGTTGATGAGCGCAAGCCCGGCAACGAGGGTCACCAGGACCGCGCGCATGCTCCATCCGACACGGCGCCAGTGCGCGGCCAGCCAACCGGCTATGACGAGCTTGCCGGCCTCCATCGTGGCGGCGAACACCATCACCGCAACCGGATCTCCCGGAAATATTTCAGCCATGCCCGTGACTGAAAAATATGCGGCAACCGTCGCCAGTGCGAGCGCCGCAACAAGCGCAAAGGCGCGGCTGGTGTATTCGCGCGCGGCGGGAATCGCAGTAGGCATGGTGCGCGCGATGGAAACTGTCGGTGGCGCGACGGGCGCCTGTTGCATGTCGTCGGGCGCCTCCTGCTCGTCATTGACCTTGGCTGCCTTGGCTTCCCTGGTCTTGCTCGTCTTTGCCTTGGTTTCGCTGGCCTTGGTGTCGCTGGCCTTGGTTTCGTTGGCTTTGGTTTCGTTGGCCTTGGTGGCCCTGGTGCGACTAGCCGCCGAAGAGGCGCGGCTGCGTTTCGTTGCCGGTGCCTTGCCGGATGGTTCAGCGCTGATGTCTTCCGCGGCTGGCGTCACCAGTCTGGGAATGCGATTTGAGGCATCGGCCAAGGCTTCGAGCCGATGCCTGATGCGCAGAGTGTCGCTGTCGCCCTCCGTCAGTTCGGTCGCGGAGATCGCTTGTGTGGTTGCACGGCCGGTCATCTGGCACCCCGCCTCATAACGGCGACAGCCAGCTTCTCCTCGGCGAAGAACTGGAGTGCGCCGCAACCTTCCGTGTCGACGTCATGTCTAAAGCTTCCATCAAAGGCCGGAAACACCGCGACAACCGCACCCGATTCGTGATCGTTAGCGACGTTTTCGACCTGCTCGCCAATCGCAAAGTTCGACATCGAAAAACCCTTCTGGATTCGTTGATGCGATTATATCTCCACAAGGAGGCTGGTGCTTCTTAACGATGTGCCTTTCGGAATTTAGGACGATGGTTGTTGCACTAATGTCTCAATCTGCAGCGCAGCCAGATGCGCTTCCTCCGTTTCTGTTGTGATTTCACGCCAAAAAAAGAAGTCGGTCGCCAGGGAAACGCGTGCAGCTACCCATGATTGAATTGCCCTGATGACAAATTGGGCATGCAGCGATAGGCTGCGGCATACTCAAAATAAAAATATTCGGGAGGAGTGGCATGCCAGACGCAGCGGTCGCAGCATCTTCTTCACAAGCAACCGGCGGCAGTACGACGCAACAGGTCGATGTCGCGGTGGTTGGTGCCGGCTTTGCCGGCTTGTATCTGCTGCATCGGCTGCGCAAGGCCGGCTTTACCGCGATCGTGCTGGACGAAGCCGGCGACGTCGGCGGCACCTGGTACTGGAACCGCTACCCCGGCGCACGCTGCGACATCCAGACCATCGACTACAGCTACACCTTCGATCCGGAGTTGGAGACCGCGTGGAAATGGTCGGAGAAATACGCCACCCAGCCGGAAATCCTGCGCTACCTCGGCTTCGTGACCGAACGCTATGACCTGCGGCGCGACATCCGCTTTCGCACCAAGGTCACGGCCGCGAACTGGGATCAGGCCACGGAGCGCTGGCAGCTTGCGACTTACGATGGCGCGACAATATCCTGCCGCTATTACATCATGGCCACCGGCTGCCTCTCCGCGCCAAAGCCGCCGGAGATCGACGGCGTCAAGGATTTCAAGGGCGAGGTCTATTTCACCGGCCGCTGGCCGCATGAGGAGGTCAAGCTCGCCGGCAAGCGCGTAGCTGTCATCGGCACCGGCTCATCAGGGATCCAGGCGATCCCGTTGCTCGCCGATCAGGCGGCGCAGCTGACGGTTTTCCAGCGCACACCGAACTTTGCCTTGCCCGCGCACAATGGTCCTGCGCCGGCAGATCGCGCTGCCTTGCTGGAAAGCGACCGCGCGACGTACCGCGAGCAGGCCCGCTGGTCGCTGGCAGGTGTACCGTGGCCGCAACAAACGGTGGTGAGCTGGCAATTGAGCGATGCCGAGCGCCGCGAGCGGTTCGAGCAGGCATGGGCGGCTGGCGATCTCGTCTACATACTGACCCAGCTTTGGGCCGACCAGGCGGTCGACGTCGACGGCAACGCGCTCATCTGTGAACTGATCCGCGAGAAGATCCATGGCATCGTGAAGGATCCCGAGACCGCTGCGGCGCTGAGCCCCTTCGACCATCCGTTCGGCGCAAAGCGTCCCTGCCTCGATACCAACTATTACGCCACCTACAACCGTCCCAACGTCACGCTGGTCAATCTGCGGCAGGAGCCGATCAGGCAGATCACGGCGTCGGGCATCGCGACCGACAAGCGTACGTTCGACATCGATGTGATCGTATTCGCGACCGGCTTCGACGCCATGACCGGCGCGATCATGGCCGTGCATCCGATCACGGGCCGTGGCGGAAAATCGCTGTCCGACGCCTGGGCCAACGGGCCGCAGACTTATCTCGGGCTCACCGTGGCTGATTTCCCGAACCTGTTCATGATCACCGGGCCCGGCAGCCCGTCGGTGCTGTCGAACATGGCGGTGTCGATCGAACAGCACGCCGATTGGGTCGTCGACCGGCTGGTCGCGATGAAAGAGGCGGGCTTCACGACGCTCGAGGCGACCCAAACGGCGCAGGCCGGCTGGGCGCAGCATATGGCCGACTGCGCAGCGCTCACGCTGCATCGGCTGGCCAACACCTGGTACACGGGCGCCAACGTTCCCGGCAAGGCGTGGGGCGTGATGCCGTATACAGGTGGCGTCGGTCCCTACCGCAGCATCTGCAACGACGTCGCCGGCCGCGGCATGCTCGGTTTCAGGCTCACCGGCCCCAACGTGGCAGAGCAATGCAACGACGGCGAGATCGTTCGCCTGCAACCGGACGTGCGGCTGGTGCTGGGCATGCTGGCGGAGATGAACCTGCCGCCGATCGAGTCGCTCGGCGCCCAGGGGGCGCGCGATTTTCTCACCGAATTCAACAAGGGTCGCCCTGCAGGAAGGCCGGTAGGCGAGGTCGGCGATGGCATGCTGCAGGGCGCCGCTGGCCCGCTGCCCTATCGTCTCTACCGGCCGGCGACACCGGGGCCACATCCGATCGTGGTCTATTTCCATGGCGGCGGCTGGGTGTTGGGTGACGAGCAATCCGACGATCCGTTCTGCCGTGACATGTGCCGGCGCACCGGAATGATCTTCGTCAGCGTCGGTTACCGGCATGCGCCCGAGCACCGCTTCCCGGCGGCCGCGGAGGACGGCTACGCGGCGACGCGCTGGATCGCCGAGCACGCAGCCGATCTCGGCGGCAAGCCGGGGCCGGTGACAGTCGCGGGCTGGAGCGCCGGCGGCAATATCGCGGCCGTCACCTGCCAACTGGCGCGCGATCGCGGCGGCCCGCAGATCGCGGGCCAGCTTCTGATATGCCCGGTCACCGACTGCACGTTCGACCGCCCGTCCTACACTGAAAATGCGACCGGCTACTTCGTGACCCGCTCGCTGATGTACTGGTTCTGGGACATCTATTGTTCGCCCGCGGACCGCACCGATCCACGCGTCTCGCCGCTGCGCGGCAAGCTCGATAATTTGCCGCAGGCGTTCGTGGCGACCTGCGAGTTCGATCCGCTGCGCGACGAGGGCATAGCTTACGCGGAAGCGCTCGCGGCCGCGGGCGTGCCGGTCGAGCAACTGAAAGGTCGCGGCCATTTCCACTCGTCGCTCATGATGGTCGACGTGGTGATAACAGGCGTCGGCGCGCGCGCGCAGATGGCAAACGCGTTGCGCCGTTTCGCCGGACTGCCGGAAAGCAAGCACGAGGGCGTTGGACCGGGTGTGGCTGCCCCGCCGCACCAAATCGATGCGGCTGCGGGGTAGGGCGCGTGAGGGCGGATCATTATTGATCCGCAGCTACGGCGGATCGCGCCTTCGCTCCCGTCCTCGCCAATTTCGGCCAGCGGCGGTAAGTTGACGTCGGTGCAAGAACCGGCTTATGCCGACGCAACTTACAGACTGGATTTTTCCATGGTTCCCGAGTTGCCCTCGGTCAGTCAGTTGTCGCAGGTCATCTCGCAGGCTGCGGCGCCCGCATTTCTGCTCGGGGCGCTGGCCGCCTTTATTGCGGTGCTGATTTCGCGCTTCAACAGGATCGTCGATCGAACAATTGTCCTAAACGCGATCGCCGACAACGACGCTGCCAAGTCCCGGCTCAAGGCAGATCTTCCGCGTCTGATGCGGCGTGCGGCCATGATCAACAGGGCCATCTTCTGGGCCGTCATCGGCAGCATCACGATAACACTGATGGTGATCGTTGCCTTCATAAGCGCCTTTTTTCAGGTTCAACACGAGCGAGGAGTCGCCGTCCTCTTCATCATTTCCCTCGGCGCCTTCGTCGTATCGCTTGTCGATTTTGCCCGCGAGGTACGCATTGCGCTGAGTGAATTTGACCACCACGCCTGACGCGAGTTACGCCGTATTTGCGGCGGTCGGCTGGGCCGTTGGACTGCCGTGATCTGCGTGGGCGCGCGAATGGGCGTCAATTCGCCTTTGCGGTTCCAGCGGGCGCAGGCGCCCCCGCCTCAGGCGCCGTGGGCCGCGCTCCACCGCCCGTAAACCGTTCGATCACCGAACGCACGGCGTCACGGGCCTTGCTGTCCTTGATCGATTCGAGCAACTGCGCCGCGCCGGGCGAGCGGCGGATCAGGCTTTCCGGATCGGGAAACACCAGCGGGTCGTCCCACGGGCCCTGCACCACGAAGGGCAGGTCGAAGCCCTTGTCGCCGCCGGCCGCCGAGGTCAGGCTGGCGACACCCTTGAGGTCGTATTCGCGCGACGGCACCGAGGCGGTGCCGGTCAGCGTCAGGCGCGTCGTCGGGCCATCGACGCGGACGTCTTCCACGGTGGCGATGCCGTCGTTGAACTTCACCGAAACCGTGAGATTGTCGTACGGCGTCGAACCCGAGCGGAAATTGCCGCCGCCGGACAATGGCCGCCGTTCCAGCCGCTTCAGCAATTGTTCGACATTGAAGCCTGCGATCGCGCCGTCATGCCCGGTCAGCGTCGCGTTGCCGTCGAGCGACGAGGCGAGCCCGAACGGGCTTGCGCCGGATGCCACCAGCGAGAGGTTCAGATTGCCGCGGCCGGACAGCTTGCTGATGCCGAACAATTCGCTGGCGCAGGCCTGCAGGTCGACGTCGGTGAACTGGAGCTGCGCCTTGATGTCGGCCACCGCGTCCGAACGCGCAATCCCGAACGAGCCTTTTGCGATGCCGCCATACACCTGCGCCTCGCCGACCGAGAGCGCCAGCGCGCCGCCGCGCAGATTGGCGCCGATGGCGGTGCGGCCGAGCTTGGTCGCGCCGACCGTCACCTGCGCCGCCGACAGGCGCATGTCGAGGTCGGTGGCGGAGAGCGACGAGAGGTCGAACAATTGCCGGTTCCAGTCGCGCGCGCCGCTGGCGAGCAGGCGGACCGTGGAGATATAGGGGGTGAAATCGAGGTTGCCGGCGGCGAGCGTCGCCTGCAGCGTCTGGCGGCCGTTATTGGCAACCGTCATCACGCCCTCGGCGACGTTGCCGTCGAGTTCTACGTTCACGTTCGTCAATGCGACCGAGGCGCCGACGACATTGGCGCGGGCCTTCAGCGCGAAACGGCCGAAGCCGCCGCTGCCGGGCGGTTGCTGCCCCGCCCAGCGCAGCGCATTGCGCAGCGATGGGCTGTCGACGGTGACGGTGCCTTCCATCATCAGGCTGGTGCGGTTGGCGACCGAGCCGTCGAAGGCGAGCTTCAGCGGCGCCGAGACCAGCCGCGCCTTCAGACCGGAGCGGTCGCCCGACAGCATCGCCACGAAGTCGCCGGCCGAGATCGAGCCGTCGACGCGTTCGCCGCGCCAGTCGAACTGTCCGGTCGCCGCGAACGAGCGCGAGATCGATGGCCACGCCAGCGAGAGATCGATATCGCCGAGCTGCTCGGTGACATGGTTGGCGGCGTCCTCATATTTGAGCACACCGTCCTGAATTCTGATTTCCGAGAACGACACCTGGTTTTCGGCGCCGGGCTTCATGGTGCGCGCGATTCTTTCGACAAACGGCGTCCAGTTGCTGTCGCCTTGGCTGTCCCTGACGACGCGGATGTGCGGCCGCAACATCATGACGTCGGCGATCTCGAAGCGGCGCAGCAACAGCGGCAGCAGCCGCAAATTCGCGGTCAGCACATCAACCTGCAGCGCCGGGTCGGTGGTGCCGCCGCCCTTCAGGCCGACATCGTGAAAGGAAACGTAGCTGCCGGGAAATACCGAAACGTCGATGTGGCCCGCGACCACCAGGTCGAGCCCGGTCACGGCGCGGATCTGCGCCTCGACCGCCTGCCGCAGCGCGTCGCGGTTGAGGAACCAGGACGTGCCGATCAGGCCGGTCAAAGCTACGCCGAACAACGCCGCAACCGGCATCCCCAAGCGCTTCATTCCTTGGGCCATCGTCAATGACATATCCGGATCTGACTAAACCGAACTCGGGTTGAGATTAATGCTGTTGATTAGGGCAGGCGGCGCATTGGGTAAGCCCGTGCCAACCCACGCAACTTGAAGGGTTTTCTTGACGCTTTCAAGGCCATCAGGGCGAGTTCCTGTGTGTGAGATAACAAGTCAACGCCGGTTGCCGACTACCGGATCGCCAGCCCTCCCCGGATGCCACCAGAGGTTCTGGATGCTGACCGGAGTATTTCATGACACCCCGGCGGAAACTTGCTAGTATTTCCCTATTGCAGATTGTCTATGTTTAAGCGGGGTCATCATGTCCTCCGTTAATTCTTATCTTTTGCTTCGTTCCAAGCCCGCAAGCTTCCTCGCAACCTCAAGATACGTTGTTTCGGCGGCAATCCTTGCGGTAACTGCGCCCTCAGCGCAAGCGCTGAGCCTCGATGACGCGCGCGAAAACTGCAGAATGACGGTCGGCAGGCCGATCGTTCAGACGTGCATGCGGGCCTCCGGCGGGGCGGGAAGCATCGAAGCATGTCGTGCCAAGGCCACGCCGGCAGTCCGCGCCTGTGTCATGGCGGCGCTGAACGCGGCCAATGGCCGGGCCAATGTCGCCGTCGCCATTCCAACCGAGGCCGCGCCGAAAGTTCCGGCCGGCAGCGCGCTGCCCGTCGGATTTGCCGCTCCCCCGCGAACGATCACCGATATCACCGCGATCCTGGACAGCGAGAAGCCCGATCTCAAGACGATCGAGGAGCTCAAGGCCGAAGCTGATTCCAAACCGACCGGCAAGGAATCGGGCGAAGGCCTCGCGCAGTTCTATTTCGATCGCTCCAATGCCCGGGCGCAACTTGGTCGGCTCGCCGACTCCATCGCCGATGCCAACAAGGCCATCGAAGTCGGCCGCGGCGCGATTACTCCTCTTATGATGGGAAGGTTGATTGCGTTTGCAGCCCAGCAATACTCTGCGGCCGGCGACCCCAAGAAGGCGTTTGAACTTTATCAGCGGCAACTTAGCGAGGTCTCGACCCAGAGAAAGGGAAGGGGCTACCAGTTCAGCGCCAACCGTGCGATCGCCGCCATCCTGATCCAGATGGGCGATATCGCCCAGGCGGAGGCCTATATTCGCCGCAACCAGCCGCTGCTTCAGGAAGTGCGCACCAGCGGCCTTCCGCCGATGCGGTCGGCCTACAATACTTACGGCCATATGTGGGAATCCGAAATCGAGCATGGCCGAGCCATGCTTTTCGAAGCGCGGGGCCAGTACCGTGATGCCGAGGCCGCGTACAAACTCGTCGAACTGCGCAGGCGCGCAGCGATCAAGCCATTGCTGGGGTCCGAGAATCCGCCTTCCGAGTCAAGCATGCTGCTCGGCGTCGATTTCGCTGTACTGAGTCAGGCCCGAACGAAGGCGCGCCAGGGGCGTCTTGCCGAGGCCGAGGCCGATGCCCGTCGCGCGCTGCTGGCGCAGCTGAAGAATCAGGGCAAGTACAACGCCGCCACGATGCGTTTCATCGCGGGGCTGGCCGATATTCTGGTCGAGCAGGGCCGCTATGCCGAAGCTGAGCAACTGGCCCGGGTAAGTCTCGAGATCAGCCGGACGGTCGGCGTTGCCGAGGATTCTCTCTCGCAGGTGCAACAATTGTCGCAGCTAGGCAGTATTCTCAACTTGCAGCGCAAGGGCCGGGAAGCGATCGCGGTCTTTGCGCAGATCGACAAGGCGATCGCGAACTGGGAGCCGGCGCGGCGCCAGGCCTTCGAACTCAACGGCGGGCGCATTACCTCGCTTTACGCCTCAGGGCAGATCGAGGCCGGCATCGCCGCGGCCGAACAGCTCGTGAAGAAGCAGGTCTCCCGGGTCGGCGAGAATCATTTCGATGCCGCCTCGGCGCGCGGCACGCTGGCGATCGGTCTGATGCGGGCGGGACGCGACCAGGACGCGATCCGCGAATTCAGGACGGCGATACCGATCCTGATGGCGTCCTCGCGCGAGAACGCCGATGACGATGACAGCACATCAGTAGCCGCGCGCAATCAGCGCCTGCAGGGCATTGTGGAAGCTTATCTGAACATGCTGGCACGCGAGAAGAACGCGTCCGGCGATGTCGGCGCTGAAACGTTCAGCCTCGCCGACGCCATACGCGGCCGCTCGGTGCAGCAGGCGCTGGCGGCGTCGAGCGCGCGCGCAGCCGCCAAGGATCCGGCACTGGCCGACCTGGTCCGCAAGGAACAGGACCTCGGCAAGCAGGTCAACGCTCAACTTGGGACGCTGAACAACGTGTTGTCTTTGCCGTCGGGAGAGCGCGACGACAAGGGCGTCCAGGCGATCAACGCCTCGATCAATGCGCTCCGCGCCGAACGACTCAAGGCACGGCAGGAAATCGGCCGGCGATTCCCGGCCTACGCCGACCTGGTCGCGCCAAAGCCGCCATCGGTCGAGCAGATCAAGGCGACGTTGGCTGACGGCGAGGCGATGCTGTCGTTCTATTTCGGGCAGACCAGCAGTTTCGTCTGGGCGGTCCCGAAGAATGGCCCGGTCGCGTTCGCCGCGATCAAGGCTTCCAGCGGCGACATCGAGAGCAAGGTTCGCAAGCTGCGCGAGGCGCTGGAGCCGCAGGCGGCGATGATCTCGGACATTCCTCCGTTCGATCTCAAGCTTGCGCACGAACTCTACACGCTGCTGCTGCAGCCGGTCGAGAGCGGATGGAAGCCGGCCAGGAACCTGGTCCTGGTGACCAATGGCGCGCTCGGCCTGTTGCCATTGGCACTGTTGCCAACGGCACCGGCCGAGATTAGCAGCCACGACGATCCGCTGTTTGCAAGCTACAAGAATGTGCCGTGGCTGGCGCGCACACACGCGGTCACGACCGTCCCTTCGGCCGCGGCGCTGCGCACCTTGCGTCAACTGCCGCCCGGCAAGCCTAACCGCGGCGAACTGATCGCATTCGGCGATCCTTACTTCAGCAAGGAGCAGGAAGCCGAGGCCATCGCCGACAAGGTCAGGGTCGCCGATGCGTCCGGCAACACGACGCGCGGCGGTGCCCTGAAGCGGCGCAACAGCCCGAAACTCGATGGCGTCGACAGCGCCGAACTGGCGATGTTGCCGCGGCTTCCGGATACGTCGGACGAGTTGAAGTCGATCGCGCTGGCGCTGCAGGCTGATCCCTCGAAAGTCCTCAACCTGGGCAAGCAGGCCAACGAGCAGGCGGTCAAGACGATGGATCTTTCGGGTTTCAAGGTGCTGGCGTTTGCCACCCATGGCCTCGTGCCCGGCGAACTGAACGGCCTGTCGCAGCCGGCGCTGGCGCTTTCATCGCCCACCGTCACCGGCGGCGATGGCGATGGCCTGCTCACGATGGAGGAAATCCTTGGGCTGAAGCTCGACGCCGACTGGGTCGTGCTGTCGGCGTGCAACACGGGCGCCGGAGCAGGCGCCGGCGCCGAAGCCGCCTCAGGCCTCGGCCGTGCGTTTTTCTACGCCGGCACCCGCGCGCTGCTGGTGACCAACTGGTCGGTTCACTCGCAGTCGGCGCGCGAACTGGTGACGGACCTGTTCAAGCGGCAGGCGCAGGATCCGAAGCTGACGCGTGGCGAAGCGCTGCGGCAGGCGACGATGGCCCTGATGGACGGCCCCGGCTATGCTGGCGCCGACGGCAAGACCGAATTCGCCTATGCGCATCCGCTGTTCTGGGCGCCGTACACCGTCATAGGCGACGGCGGCACGAGATGATGTTGAAGGGCGGGGGGAAAACGATCGTGCGTATCCGTTTGGGGCTTCTGCTGGGAATTGCCGCGATTCTCGCCGCCGGACCGATGCCGGCGAAAGCGGCGCAGATTTTGATCACGGCCGAGGAAGCCGCGCTGCCGCCGCCGAAAGGCGCGGTCGCGACCGAGCGGCGCGGAATCACGCGGGGACCCAAGGTCGATCTGCTGACCGGCAGCGGACAGCTCCGGTCTCCGATGCGGCTTCAGCTCAAATTCGAACCCTATGGCGGGGCGAAGATCGATCCGGATTCGATCAAGATGACCTATCTCCGGACCCCGAACGTCGATCTCACGTCGCGGGTCAAATCCTTCGTCGGGCCGAGCGGGATTGATATGCCGGAGGTCGAACTGCCGGCCGGCGAGCACATGGTGCGGGTCGACATCAAGGACACCGACGGGCGTGTCGGAACCACGAGTTTCATCCTCAAGGTCGTCCCCTGAGCGCCGCCTGTCCATACTGCGCGAGGGAAAATCCACCCGAGGCGCTGGTGTGCGGCTCCTGCTCGCGGGAGGTCGCGGTGCCGCAATCGCTGCTGGCGGAACGTAACGAACTGGCGCACCAGCGCGACGCGCTGCGCCTCGAACTGGATCGGGCGAAAAGCGAACTTGAGACGCTCATGCGCCGCAGAAAAAATCGATCAGCCTGATGGAATGTCCGTTCTGCGCCGAAACGATCAAGGATGAGGCGGTCGTCTGCAAACATTGCTCGCGGGATTTGCGGATTGTACGCCCCGTCATCATCGAGATCGAGAAAATCGTCATCGAACTCGACGCCCTGCAGCGCGAACTCGATCAGACCAAAGCGCGCATCGAACGGATTCGTTCCCCGGTGCGATACTACGGCGTTCATTCGCTCGCGTATGTCCTGATCCCGGTCGTCCTGCTGGTGGCCGCTCACATCCTCATCACCATCATATTGAACATTACGCCGCTCTATCTCCGGCTTGCCTCGGTGGTCATACCGCTGCCGTTCGGCTTCCTGATCTATGCGCATCTGAAAGTCGGGTGGCGCGGCGCCATCGCGGTCGGGTTCTTGACGGCGGCGATCGCCGTGACATGCATGCTCGCCGTGACCGGCATCAACGACAATGTTCCGATCGTGCCCGGGCCCTGGGTCGAATGGCGAGAGGTGATCGAATATACCGCGAGCATCGCGCTCGCTTTCGTGACCGGCAACATCTTCGGCTTCCTGATTGTCGATGTGCTGCCGAAAACGGTGACGCAGGGCGGCGGCAAGCCCAACCCGCTCGCCTACAAGGCCGCCGGCCTGCTCGGTCGGCATGGCGGCGCCGAACACATGCGCCGCCGCGCGCGCATCATTCAGGATCTGATGACGGCGGCCGGTCCCATGATGGGTGTCGCGGGGGCCGCGGCCGGGTCCCTGTATGCCGGTCTCAAGGGCGTTATTGGCGGCTGAGCGCATTGACGCACCGCGAAGAATTCGCCTAATAATTCTCGATAATGGCGGCCTTCCGCTCCCCCTCCATCAGGTCTGTTTCCATGAACAAGGTTTACCCCGACGCCAAATCGGCACTCGATGGCGTCCTCAAGGACGGCATGATGATCATGTCGGGCGGTTTCGGTCTGTGCGGTATCGCCGAGACCCTGTCGGACGCGATCCGCGATTCCGGCGTCAAGAATCTGACCGTGGTCTCGAACAACGCGGGCGTCGACGGCATCGGCCTCTCCAGGCTGCTGGAAACGCGGCAGATCAAGAAGATGATCTCGTCCTATGTCGGCGAGAACAAGCTGTTCGCGCAGCAATACCTCGCCGGCGAG
>Ga0111539_10009084_pt1 | contig 12582 bp, 10 predicted proteins | sample RhiMethybrSRZTD1_FD_79667 | JGI IMG/M metagenome (GOLD analysis project Ga0111539, IMG submission 79667) | Populus rhizosphere microbial communities from Tennessee, USA - Rhizosphere MetaG P. TD hybrid SRZTD1 (version 2) (version 2) | ecosystem: Host-associated > Plants > Roots > Rhizosphere >...
GAGCCGGAACTTTGCGTTCGCCGCCGCATTGGACGCCTGACATACCTCGCGCAGCGTTCGGCCCTGATACCAGGGCGGCCGCGTGCACGACGCCTGGGTGTTGCCGTCAGCCCTCGGCGCGACGGCGACAATGGCATCGATCTTCAGGTCGATCCGCCCGGCGAATTCGCGGAGCTGCTCGCCCATCGCCGCAAAAGCGGCCGGCGTTTCCGCGGCGGCGTCCGGGCACGCAACCACGGTCACGATTTGCGGAACGCGCAGCAAACTGATCAGATAACACTCCCGTCTGATTGAGCTCTCGAGCGCTCGTGTCGCGTCCACAATCACCACGGCGACATCGAGGTCGAGCGCCTGACGGTCGTGACTTCGGAAGAGCGCGTCGAGGTCCGTCGCGATCACGACGTCGGGAGCGACGTCACTCCACAGGCTGGGCGTCACGTACGAGCTATCCGCACCTGCGGCGGCGCAAACGACGACACGTAGATCTGGCTTTTCGCGGGGAGCGAGATTGGTCCCCGCAGGCGGATTTGTCTCGCGGCTTTTGCTCATCAAGACGCAGCTGAACCCGCGTCGAACACCGACCACGACCGGGTTGGATTCCTCTGGGGCCGCGCTGGCAGTCCAGGCCGCGGCGATTCGCCACGGTCAGGTCGTGCGACTCGGCGTCCACATCGTGACCGCTATGATACGCCTCAACGCAATCCAAGCCGGCCCCGACGAACTGATCGTGCTCGTCGCGTTCAAGGGCGGCCTGGGTGCCACCAATCGTCATCACGCCTGTGATCGGTCGGACGAGTGAAACGACTTCATCCGGCAACGCACCAGTATGTGGTACGTACGCGAGGCAATGGTCACCGAGGTCCTTCTCGAATGCCTCTCCGACGCTCGCCGCATGGCCCGCACGACTCTGGCCGTCGGCTGCAGTTCTGTGCAGATCCAATGCGATGTGCACGGACATCGCGATCTCTCCTCGTTCCTGGCAGACGGTGGGCGACACTGAGGCGACCCTTAATGCTCGGAATCGAGGGAAAATATCAGCCAAATTCGGTCCTAATTCCCCTTCCGCGCGGCCGGTTGGTGCGCCAAGGGCTACGTTGTCAGCCCGATGCGGTATCTTTTTGAGGCGCTTAGTCGCTTATTGGCAGCGACTGCGCCGCCCGGACTGTTCCTTGCTGCAGGCTCGACAACAGCCTTCAGCCGTTTAGCGTTGCGACAGGGCTATGACCAATACGCCTCGTGCCAACTTTTCGCAGGATGTCTTGGCGATCGACGCCGAGCGCGTGGCCGCCGAGATCGAGAAGGCGATTCGAGAACAGCTCTCCACGCTGAAGCGGCGCGGCGTGGTCGTCGGACTCTCCGGCGGGATCGACAGCTCGGTCGTCACGTGCCTGAGCACGCGCGCGGTCGGCCGCGAACGGGTTCAAGTGCTGTTCATGCCCGAGCGCGATTCATCGCACGAGAGCCTCGAGCTCGGCCGGCTGTTGACGTCGCATCTCGGTGTCGAGCCGATCGTCGAGAATATCGGGCCGACTCTTGCCGCCGCGGGCTGCTACGAGCGTCAGGCGGAAGCCGTGCGAACCGTCTTCCCAGACTTCGGTGACGGCTACCGTCTGAAGATCACGCTGCCCTCCATACTCGACAATGATCGTCTCAACGTCTCGGAGCTCACGGTGCAATCGCCGAGCGGAGAGCTGCGGACGTCGCGGCTCCCCGTCGCCGCCTACCTGCAGCTCGTCGCCGCGACGAACTACAAGCAGCGGATCAGGAAGCTCGTCGAGTACTACCACGCCGATCGCTTGAACTACGCGGTGGCCGGCACGCCCAACCGGCTCGAGTACGACCAGGGGTTCTTCGTCAAACAGGGCGATGGCGCCGCGGATCTGAAACCTATCGCCCATCTCTATAAGACCCAGGTCTACGCCCTCGCTGCATACCTGGGCGTGCCGGAGGAGATTCGTCGCCGGCCACCAACCACCGACACGTTCTCGCTGCCGCAAACGCAGGAGGAGTTCTACTTCGCGCTGCCCTATCAGAAGATGGACTTGTGCCTGTTCGGCCGCAATCACGGTGTTCCCGCTGATCACGTCGCGTCCGCGGTCGGGTTGACACCAGCCCAGGTCGAACGCGTTTACAAAGACATCGATCAGAAGCGCCGGACCACGCGCTACCTGCACACCCGGCCGCTGCTCGTCGAGCCGGTGCCGGAGGTCGGCGCCTGATGTGCGGGATCGCTGGTGTCGTCAATCGGCGTGACGATCTGCCGCCTCCGGAACGGTCTACGCTGGCGGCCATGATTGGCGCGATCGCCCATCGCGGACCGGACGAATTCGGCGTCTACCGCGATCGGCGCGCGGGGCTCGGGCACGCGCGGCTGTCGATCATCGATTTGTCGACGGGACAGCAGCCGCTGACCAACGAGAACGAGACGCTGTGGATCTCGTTCAACGGGGAAATCTTCAACTACGTCGAGCTTCGACACGATCTCGAGTCGCGCGGCCACCGCTTCCGTACGCGAAGCGACACGGAAGTCATCGTCCACGCCTACGAGGAGTGGGGCGACGAGGCGTTCCGCCGCTTCAACGGGCAATGGGCGCTCGCCCTCTGGGACAAGGCGGGTGGGGTGCTCGTGCTCGCGCGCGATCCGTTCGGCGTGCGTCCCCTCTTCATCGCGGAACACGGCGGTCGGTTGTACTTCGCGAGCGAAGTCAAAGCGATTTTCGCCGCTGACGCCAGCCTGCCCCGGCGGATCGACCCGATCGGCCTCGATCAGACGTTCACGTTCTGGGGGCCTATCGCGCCCAGAACGCTGTTCGCAGGCGTCGAGGAACTGGAACCTGGGACGGTCCGGACCTACAGCCACGATCGAATGCGAACCAGTGTGGCCTATCAGCCCGCGTTCCCCACCGCGGAGGAACCCGGCTTCAAGGGCTCGATCGAGGACGCGACCGTGGCCGTTCGCGAGGCGCTGGAGAACGCCACGGCGCTGCGCATGCTGCGCGCCGATGTCCCGGTCGGCAGCTATTTGTCCGGCGGACTGGACAGCTCGCTCGTCGCCGCCCTCGGGTATCGCGCGAAGGGCAGCAAGTTTTCGACCTTCTCGCTGCGCTTCGAGGACGCGGAGTACGACGAGACACCCTTTCAACGGGAGATGGTGAGTCATCTCGGCAGCGACCATCACGAGGTGGTCGTCTCGCGGGCAGACATCGCCCGTGCGTTCCCCGACGTGGTGTATCACACCGAACGGACGATTCTCCGCACCGCGCCGGCCCCGTTGTATCTGCTGTCCCGGCTGGTTCATGACTCAGGCATCAAGGTGGTGCTGACCGGTGAAGGAGCCGACGAGATGTTCGCCGGCTACGACCTGTTTCGAGAAGCGAAGGTACGGCGATTCTGGGGCCAGGCGCCGGCGTCCGAGTGGCGTCCATTATTGCTCGAGCGCCTGTATCCGTATCTCGCCCGCTCGCCAGTGGCGCAGCGGGCGATGACCCGGCAGTTTTTCGGACAACGCCTCGAGAACCGTGAGTCACCGGGATTCGGTCACGACATCCGCTGGACGAGCACCGCCGCATTGAAGCGTCTGTTCGCGCCGGCGATGAACGACGCGCTCACCTCAATCAACTCGGTGCAGGCGCTGTTGCAATCGCTGCCTGCCGCGTTCGGCCGCTGGAGCCCCCTCGCGCAGGACCAACACCTCGAAGTGCGCACGCTGCTCGGTGCCTACCTCCTGTCATCGCAGGGCGATCGCATGTTGATGGCGCACTCGGTGGAAGGGCGGTTCCCCTTCCTGGACCGCAACGTCGCCGCGCTCGCCGAATCGCTTCCGGCCGCCTACAAGCTGCACGTCCTCGATGAGAAGCACGTCCTGAAGCGGGCCGCCCAGGACCTGGTGCCCGAGAGCATCCTCGCGCGAAAGAAGCAGCCCTATCGAGCGCCGGATGCGCTCTCGTTTGCTGGTCCGGAATCCCAAGAGTGGATCGAAGAGGTCTCGAGCGTTAAAGCATTGGAGGAGGCTGGCGTGTTTTCCGCGCCGGCCGCAAGACGCTTGATCTACAAGTGCCGTCTACGCGCCGCCGAAGGTCAGCTCTCGAACACCGACAACATGGGGCTCGTTGGCGTGCTGTCGACCCAGCTCGTTTACGACCAATTGATAAAGAGACGAAGGTCCAGCGAGCCACCACGCGAGATCAAAACAATCGTCGACAGTTTGGAGCGCGACGTTCGGGCCGTGCGATGACGCCGGACCACATTTACAGCCACCGTAAGGCCATTTCGCTCGTCACCGTCTCGCGAGGTAGCCAGCGTCAACAGGCCGACGGTTCAGGCGTCAATCCGACGGCAGCGCCCTTGCCGACTCGGGCAACGCTAGAGCCGCGCCGTGCAGTACTCCCGCCTCACCGGCGCCGCGCCCACCCGAGTTTGGCGGCGAAATCCTTCGCGCTGGACGCCGTATGGGGCGTCGCGCTCGGTCATCCGTGCGCTCGACGGGCTGTTCTCGTCCACTCTGAAACTTGGCAGCGGCCTGTTCGCGTTGGGACGCAAACGCTGAGCGCCGACCCTCACCCGTCGTCCGCTTCTCGCATCTTGAGAGGGACAATTCGTTGCGCGTCGAGGTAATCGCCGATCGGCGGCGTCTCGATGCCCTGCGGCCCGAATGGGATGAGCTGCTCGATCAGAGCGCGTCGCCCAACATCTTTCTGACCTGGGAGTGGATCTCCATCTGGTGGGAGGTGTATCGCGGCAGCTCCGAACTGCACGTCGTGACGCTCCGCGACGGCACGGAACGACTCGTCGGCCTGGCGTTGTTTCAGCGGCAGGTTCGGCGCGCGCTGGGTCTCACTCGCCCGGCGCGGGTGCGGTTCATCGGCGACGGCGGCGATGTGACACCGGAGCACCTCGACGTGATCGCTCGGCCGGGGTGGGAGGAAGCCGTCGCCAGGCACGTCGGGAACACGCTGTGCCAAGACGTCAGCATCGGCACCATCGACCTGCGCCCGACGCCGGCGAATTCTCTCATCCAGCGAACGCTGCAGGGGATGTTCGAGGCGCACCCGGGGCGCGTGACGGCAGCCCACGATTCGACCTGTCCGATCCTCATCCTTCCCGACTCGGTCGAGCGCTTCATGGCCGCGCAGAGCGGCAACTACCGCAAGAAGATTGGTGAGTACGAGCGCCGCTGCAGCCGCGAACTGCACGCCAGGGTGCGCCGGAGCGCCTCGGTCGAAGATGTTGAACGCGACATGGCCACGCTCGTCTCGCTGCACCGCAAACGTTGGCAGGGACTGTCTGCCTCGTTCCGCACGCCGCAGTACATCGCGTTCCACGAACAGCTGGCGCGCAGGTTTCTCGAGCGCGGATGGCTCCGTCTGTTTTTGCTCGAGTCAGGAACGCAAGTCTTGGCTGCCCTGTACTGCTTCACGTATCAGGGCCGGTACTACTTCTATCAATCCGGACGCGATCCACACTTCGCGCGGTATCGCGTCGGCCTCGTGCTCATGCACTGCGTCGTTCAGGAAGCGATCCGGGAGGGCGCCATCGTGTTCGACTTCCTCCGCGGTGAAGAAGCTTACAAATATCGCTGGGCGACCAATCGTGTCGACAACATCCGGCTGACCTACTGGAAGAGTCTGCCCGCCTGGGTCGACGGGCAGGTTCGCGACGGACTGCGGAGCCTCGGAACGCGGGGCGGCGTGAAGCTGGCCTGGCGATAAGCAGGCCATGACGTCTGGTCATGAGAGCGTCATCGCCGAGGCGTTGGACGGCCTCCGGGACCTGACCGCCTTCCGCAGCGAGTGGGATCACCTGTTCTCGGACGGCGCCCAGGAACCGTCCACGTCACTCGAATGGACTAACGCTCTCCTGCGCAACCACGTAGGCTCTGCCGATCGGATCGTGCTCATCCGTTTGCGCTCAGGCAATCGCACGGTGGGACTCATTCCATTGATCCGGCGGACCACGCGGCTGCTCGGGCAGCCGATCGCGCTGCTCACGCCGATATCCGAGCTCTATAACACGCACAGCGGACTTCTGCTGAACGCGCCCGGCGCGCCGGCGCTCGGCGCTTTTCTCGACGCGCTGTTCTCGCTCGATCTGAACTGGGACTGCTTCAGGATGAGCAGGCTTCTCGAGGACTCGCCGCTTCAGGAGGGATTCGAGGCGGTGCTTCAGAGCCATGGAAGGCTATACGTCCTTTGCGACGGCCTCCCCGCGTATGTGCTCGACCTGCCGTCGACGTTCGACGAATATCTGGCGGCGCGTTCGTCGAAGTTTCGAAATTTCCTAAAGCGGCTCGATCGACGCATCAACGCCGCCGGCGACCCACGAATCACACTCGTCAGCGGTTCGCAGGTGCTCGAGTCTGCCTATCGAGCGCTGCTCAGCATCGAAGCGAACAGTTGGAAAGAAGCGCACGGAACGGCCATCACGGCTGTGACGCGTCAGTCCGGGTTCTATCGCGACCTCTCCTCGGGGGCGCTCGATGCCGGCCGACTTCACCTGCAAGTGCTCGAACTCAACGGCATTCCGGTGGCGTACAACCTCGGATACCTGCGGAACGGCTGCTACTCGTACCTCAAGACCAGCTACCGAGCGGATGCCCGGGCATTGAGCCCGGCCACGTACCTCAGGGCCAAACTGATCGAGTCGCTCATTGCCACCGGCGTCCGGCGATTTGATTTTCCAGGTGAGCCCTACGCCTGGGAACGGCAGTGGACTGATCGTGTCCGCTGGCACCGAGTGCTGACGATCTATCGCGGCACGGTCAAAAGCCGCATTCTGGCCCTGCTCGATCGGCTCAGGCACACGACCCGATCGGCACGGCAGATCCATCATGTCGATCCACGCGCGTTGCGGCCGGCTGTGTCGGGCACAGCTCCATGATCGACATCATCAGGACCATCGACGGCCTGCGCGCTCTCGAGCGTGACTGGGACCATCTCGCCGCCGCCGTAGGCTCGCCGCTGCTGCAGTTCGACTGGTTCGCGACCTGTGCGTCGCTGTACCCGGAACGCGCGCTGTATGTCGTCACGGTCCGGGCGTCCGGACGGCTGACCGGTGTCGCGCCGCTCGTCGAAGTTCGTCGCTCACTCGGCGGCTGGCTCGAGATCCTGGGCGCGTCGATCCTGCACGAGCCTGCGGGCCTGCTTGCCGAAGACGAAACGGCGCTGGCTGAGCTCTTCGAGGCGATGAAGCGCTCCGGCTATCCGATCCTGCTGTCTCGCCTGCCGCTCGATTCATCAATTCAACGCCTGGCCGCCAAGCGTCCTGGACGCCACGCCGTGACGATCGTTCGTCGCACGCGCGGCGCGTGCCACGTCAATCTGACGGCTGACTGGCCTGCCTTCGAGAACGCCATGAGGACACGCGCCCGCAAGAACCTTCGCAACACGCGGCGGCGCGCTGAGAGCGCGGGGACCGTCACGGTGGAGTCGTACTGCCCCCGTCCGGAAACGCTGGCGGATGACCTCGCGCGTGCGTTTCGCATCGAAGCATCGAGCTGGAAGGGGCGCAGCGGCTCGGCGTTGCTTCAGAAGGACGCATTGCGACGATTCTTCGAGGGCTATTCGACGCGTTGTTGCCGGGACGGACGTCTGCGTCTGTTTTTCTACAACGTCGCCGGACGTTCCGTCGCGATGCGCATAGCCGTCGAGCATGCCCGGCGGCTGTGGTTCCTGAAGGAGGGTTATGACGAATCGTGCGCAGTAATGTCGCCGGGCATCCAGCTGACGCACGAGACGCTTCGCTGGGCCAGTGAGCACGGACTCGAGGGTTGCGAGTTCCTGGGATCCGAGGAAGAGTGGCAGCGCACCTGGCCGGTCGAGGTCCGCCCGTATTGCTCGATTCTGATGTATCCATGGTCGCTGCGGGGAGTCCTGGGCACGTTGGGCACCGCTCTGACGGGCGCAGGTAACCGCCTCCACCGCGGCAGTCCAGCTACGCGCGGAGGGCCATCGCGACGCGCCAGAGCGCCGGCGCCTTTCATCGCGTGACCCGTGAGGCTCTGCAGCCTCCTGTGGGTCGTCCCGATACCGCCAATGGCGGGCATGCGTTTCACTGCATTGCACGAAGAACGCATCCTGTTTCTCCCGTTTTGACAGACTTCTCGGAATTCCGACCGTCGTCAGGCTTTTTCGGATACGTTTTGTCGAACATAGTCACAAAAGATGGAGACTTTTTGACGGGGTTTCGGCGGTCGGGCTGGCGGACTGAGCCGTTGAGCAGGCCCTTAGTCGAATTCAATCAATAGATTGCGGCGTATTTTCGCCGTCGGAGAGAAGTTTGCTGTACCGGTGAGTATCCGAATGCTTCAACCCGCAAGGCGCAACAGCTCGACCCGAGCGGGCGCGCTGACGGCTGGAATTGGCGGCCCGCATTCGCACGCAAGCGTGGCGTTGTGCGCCGGCGGCGACGTCCTCGGCGTTTGCGCCCAGGAGTCGGTGACCCGGACCCGGGGAGCCGGGGTCAATGCAACGGGACTGCCCGACGAAGCACTGGATTGCATGCTCGAGCGAATCGGCCGGCGCCAGGCCCCGATCGACCGCTTCGTCGTCCCGGACGAACGATTGAAGATATTAAGGCCCGGCCGGGTCGAGCGACTCGACCATCACTATTCCCACGCCTGCACATCGTTTCTGTCGTCGCCTTTTACGGCGGCCACCATCGTGGTCATCGACGCCGAATTGCCGAAGGTCAGCGTCTGGGAAGGCACGCCTGAGGGTGTGGAACGCGTGGCGTGGCCGTGGCGTGGGCCAGGCTTCACCGACCTCCACCGAGCCTGTGCCTCGGCCTTTGGCTTCGACACGGTCGCCGGAGAACAGCGGCTCGAAGCCCTTGCCCGGCTGGGTTCCGGCGCCGAGGCCAGCCCACTCGACTGGCGCCTGGACGAGGATGGCAGTGCGCTGATTCTGCCGTCGGACCACATCGGACGCCTTGAAGCGGCGATTGCTGCGGCGCCGGCCACCGACGACGCGCCGTCGGGAGCAGCCGCCGCCGCCACCGTCGCGCGCACGATTGGCGCGTTGTTCGAAGAGCTACTGGCAAGAGTGCATCGCCGCGCGCCGTCCGAACATCTGTGCCTGGGCGGCAGCTTCTTTTTCAATTCCGCGATCAACAGCATCGCGCGGGAGTCCGGCACCTTCTCGCAGGTCTTCGTGCCGGTCAATCCAGGCAACGGTGGCGTAGCTGTCGGCGCTGCGCTGGCTGTCAACGCCGCCCACCAGCATCGGCTGTCGCCATTCCTCGGCCCTTCCTTCGAACCGGACGAAATCAAAGCCACCCTCGACAACTGCAAGCTCCACTACGAATGGGCGACCGACGAAGCTGCGATCGTCTGCGCGGTCGACGCTCTGAGAAAGGGGCGACTGGTGGGCTGGTTCGAGGGCGCGATGGAGTGGGGTCCGCGAGCGCTCGGCGCTCGATCGATTCTGGCTGACCCGTCGGCGCCTTATGTGCTCGAGAACCTGAATCGCTTTCTGAAGCACCGCGAGCCGTGGCGAGGGTACGGTCTCAGCGGACCCGAGCTCGCCGTGCGGCAGCATTTCGACGGTCCTGCCGAGTCGCCATTCATGGAATGCGACTACCGTCCGAAGTCACCGGACGACTTCCGCGCCGTGCTGCCGTCGTCCCGCGCCTCGATCAGAATCCAGAGCGTGGTTGCACAAGCGGCGCCACCACGATTCCGGCGGCTCCTCGACGCGTTCGGCGCCGCAACCGGGCTGCCATTCCTCGTCAACACGTCGTTCAACGGGAAGCACGAGCCGCTGGTCTGCAGTCCAGCCGACGCTGTCCGGGTTTTCTACGGGACGGGCATGGACGTCCTCATCCTGGACCGATTCATTCTGACGAAATAGGACACGCAGGACCTCATGAGCGATCGCTACGTGCTCGGCATCTCGGCGTTCTATCACGACAGCGCGGCGTGCCTGCTTCGCAACGGCGACATCGTCGCGGCGGCTCAAGAGGAGCGATTCACCCGTAAGAAGGGCGACGCCGATTTCCCGAGGCGCGCTGTCGACTACTGCCTGCGCGAGGCTGGCATCAGCGTCGCAGATCTCGAGTCCGTCGCGTTCTACGACAAGCCGCTCCTCAAGTTCGAACGGATCCTGGAGACCTACCTCGGCGTTGCGCCACGAGGGTTCCGATCCTTTCTGATGGCTGGTCCGCTCTGGATCAAGGAGAAGCTGTTCATCGATCGGCAGCTTCAAACCGCGCTCGGATTCTCAGGAGACATCCTGTACGCGGAGCACCACGAATCTCACGCGGCCAGTGCGTTCTACCCGTCGCCGTTCGAGGAAGCGGCCATCCTCACGATCGACGGTGTCGGCGAATGGGCGACGACGTCAATCGGCGTGGGACGCGGCAACGAAATCGCGCTGAAGCAGGAGCTGCACTGGCCCGACTCCCTGGGCCTGCTCTACTCGGCGTTCACCTACTACACCGGCTTCAAGGTGAACTCGGGCGAGTACAAGGTCATGGGCCTTGCCCCGTACGGGGAGCCAACGTACGTCGATCTCATCTACAAAGAGCTCATCGACCTCCGGCCTGACGGTTCGTTCCGGCTGAATCAGAAGTACTTCAACTATCTGACCGGTCTGACCATGACGAATGCGGCCTTCGACGATCTCTTTGGCGGTCCGCCACGCGTGCCTGAAACGCGCCTGACCCAGAAGGAGATGGATCTCGCGCGGTCCGTCCAGGTCGTGTGTGAGGAGATCATGCTGCGCATGGCGCGCACGACCCACGAACTGACGGGCCTCGACAATCTGTGCCTCGCCGGCGGCGTCGCGTTGAATTGCGTCGGCAACGGGCGTCTCTTGCGCGAGGGGCCATTCAAACGGCTGTGGATCCAGCCGGCGGCCGGAGATGCTGGCGGAGCACTCGGGGCCGCGCAACTCGCCTGGCACCGGCATGCCCGGCAGCCCAGAACGGTTCAGGCGTCCGACAGCATGAAGGGCTCGTACCTGGGACCCTCGTTCAGCGACGCGACTATCGAACAGTTCCTGCAGTCGCACGGAGCGCCCTACGTCAAGCTCGACGCGGATGTGCTCGTCGAGCGCGTGGCGGCGCTGCTCGCTGAGGAGAAGATCGTCGGCTGGTTCAACGGCCGGATGGAGTTCGGTCCGCGCGCGCTTGGGAGCCGGAGCATTCTCGGCGATCCGCGCAGCCCGCGCATGCAGGCGGACATGAACATCAAAATCAAGTTCCGGGAGGGGTTCCGCCCGTTCGCCCCGAGCGTGCTGCAAGAGCGTTGCGGCGACTACTTTGACCTGGACGCGGAATCGCCGTACATGCTGCTCGTCGCACCCGTCCAGGAACACCGCCGCATCCCCTTGACCGCCGCCGAGGGACAGCTGTGGGGCATCGACAAACTAAACGTGCCGCGTTCGGACCTTCCCGCGATCACCCACATCGACTACTCCGCCCGAGTGCAAACGGTGACGCGTGATCGCAACGGCCGGTACTACGACCTGATCAGAGCCTTCGAGCGGCGTACAGGCTGCGGAGTACTGGTGAACACGTCGTTCAACGTGCGTGGCGAGCCGATCGTCTGCACGCCCGAGGACGCGTATACCTGTTTCATGCGCACGAACATCGACGTGCTCGTGATGGGTTCCTGTTTGATTTTGAAGTCGGGTCAGCCGACTTGGACTGAGACACACGAGTGGCAACACGAATTCCAGCTCGATTGACGGCCGCCGAAGGACGCAAGTTCGGCCTGACCGTCGGCACGGCGTTCCTCGTACTCGGGGCGGTCGCGCTCTGGCGCGGGCGGGAGACCCCGGCCGTCGTGCTCGCGACAATCGGCGCGGTGCTGGCGCTGGCTGGCCTGCTCGTTCCCACACGGCTGGGCCCGGTCGAATCCGCGTGGATGAAGCTGGCGCACGCCATCTCGAAGGTCACGACGCCAATCGTGATGGGAATCATCTACTTCGTGGTCATCACACCGGCTGGTGTGCTCAGACGCAGCTTTGGTGGCAATCCGCTGCAGCATCAGGCGACGGAGCATGGTTTGTGGAAACGGCGAACGAGCCCGCCCACCAGCATGCAACGTCAGTTCTAGTCCGGAGGAGGTATGAGTCAATCGGGGTTGATGGGTGAATTCTGGGCCTTCATGCGGGAGCGCAAGAAATGGTGGCTCCTCCCGGTGATCGCGGTCCTGCTGATTGTCGGCAGCTTGCTGGTGTTCGCACAGGGCTCAGCGCTGGCGCCGTTCATCTACACGGTGTTCTGACACCGCCGGCGAGCGCGTCGGAATCGTCCGGCGCGCCGCCTGGCTGGGAATGCGTCGAACCTCCATGACCCGGCTCAAGATTCTCTGGTTATCGCACTTCGTACCGTATCCACCGGTCGGAGGCGCGTATCAGCGTTGCTACCACCTGCTCAAGCGTCTTGGCGCTCAGCACGAGGTGCACCTGATCGCGCTGAGACACAAGCATGACACGCACCCGGGGATCGACGAGGCGACCGAGCGCGGCGAGCTGGGCCGGTTTTGCCGGACCGTGGACATCATCGACATGTCCGGCTCGATGAAGGGCCTGCGGCTGGCCGCACGGGCGCTCGCAGGTGCCGCGACGGCGCTGCCGCTGA
>Ga0111539_10009085_pt1 | contig 12581 bp, 9 predicted proteins | sample RhiMethybrSRZTD1_FD_79667 | JGI IMG/M metagenome (GOLD analysis project Ga0111539, IMG submission 79667) | Populus rhizosphere microbial communities from Tennessee, USA - Rhizosphere MetaG P. TD hybrid SRZTD1 (version 2) (version 2) | ecosystem: Host-associated > Plants > Roots > Rhizosphere >...
CGTTCGGCGCCGAGCGCCGCTTGTCGATGATGGCCATGGTGGCGTTCAGCCGCTTGGAGTAGGCGCGCGCCCGCTCGACGCCGCCGGCGTCGGGCGAGACCACCACCACATCGGCGAGCCCCAGCTTCTGGAACTCGTCGATGAAGACCGGCATGCCGTAGAGGTGATCGAACGGGATGTTGAAGAAGCCCTGGATCTGCCCGGCGTGGAGGTCCATCGCCACCACCCGGTCGGCACCGGCCGACGAGATGAGGTCGGCGACCAGCTTGGCGGTGATCGGGGTGCGCGGCTTGACCTTGCGGTCCTGGCGGGCGTAGCCGAAGTAGGGGATGACCGCGACGATGCTGCCGGCCGACGCGCGCTTGAGCGCGTCGATCATGATGAGCAGCTCCATCAGGGCCTGGTTGACCGGCGTACAGGTCGACTGGACGACGAAGGTGTTGACCCCGCGCACGTTCTCGTTGATCTCGACGTAGATCTCGCCGTCCGAGAAGTGGGTGACCTCCGCGCGGCCAAGCGGGATCTCGACGAACTTGCAGATCTCTTCCGCGATGGGGCGGTTGGAGTTGCCGGTGAAGATCGAGAGCGACTTGATCAAGGTGGACCTCCGCGTCCGGCCCTGCACCGGCCGGGTTGGAGAACGCAGCGATCTACCGCCTGGGACCCCCATCCGTCAACTCAAAACCCGGGAAACACGTGAGAATTCGCCGCATTCGGCGCGTTTTCTCGCCCCGCGGCCCGCTGTCGAGTTGCGATATCAAAGAGTTACGCCGGCGGCGCCACACATCTATTGTATGAGCCCATGCCGCTCGACCCCGCTCACCTCGCGCTCCTGGTCTGCCCCGAGTCGAAAGCGCCCCTCCTCTATGTGCCGGCCGGCGTGGCGGGGCCGGACGAGTCGCTGTTCTGCCCGACCTCGCGCCTCCGCTACCGGATCGACGACGGCATCCCCATCCTCCTCATCGACGAGGCCGAGCGGCTGGACGAGAAGGAGGCCGAGCGGCTGCGCGAGATGCTAGCGTAGGAGCCATGCGCGCCGGGGGGGCGTGGCTCTGGGTGGCGGTGCTCGTCGCGGCCGGCGGCTGCCTCGAATCGAGCGTCGTCGTCTGCGCGGACGGCCGCATCTGCCCGGCCGGGCTGGTCTGCAGCCAGGCCAACGCCCGTTGCGTCTCGCAGGACCAGATCGACGCCTGTGCCGGCAAGGACGAGCTCGCCACCTGCGAGGTGGCGGGGGCGGGGAGCGGTCAGTGCGAGAACGGCGCCTGCCTGTTCGCCAGCTGCGGCGACGGGCTGGTGGAGGGAACCGAGACCTGCGACGGCGAGAACCTGGGCGAGGGCACCGACTGCCTCGACCTCGGCTACTACGACCAGCAGCCCCTCACCTGCGACTCCAGCTGCCAGCTCGACGAGAGCGTCTGCACCGGGGGCAAGTGCGGCGACGGCGCGATCAACGGGCCCGAGCTGTGCGACGGCATGCCGCCCGAGTTCCAGTGCGTCGATCTCGGCTACAGCGTGGGCGCGCTGCCGGCCTGCACCGTCTGCGAACCGGACCGGTCGCTCTGCCACCGGATCGGCATCGAGCGCCTGTCGCTCCTGGCCACCGAGCCGGCCAACGACCTCACCGGCTCGGCGCCCGACGACGTCTATGCGATCGCCCGGACCGGCAACAGCAACGGCGGGCCTCTCTTCCACAACGCCGGCATCACCTGGCTGCGCGTCTTCGACACCGCCTATTCGGTCTGGTCGCTCGGCAAGGCCGACGTCTACGCCACGGTCAGGCGCGACGACCAGATCACCCTGCAGCACTGGGACGGCAGCGACTGGACGGTCATCGAGGGCGTGACGCCGGGACCCAACCAGCACGTGCGGGCGAGCGGACCGGACGACATCGACCTCCTGGGCGGCGGGCCGGTTCCTCCGATGCACTGGGACGGCGCGACCTGGAGCGAGATCGACCAGCTGCCCTCACGCGACGTGCTGGATCTGTGGGCGGACGCCGGGTCGGGGACCATCTACCTGGTGCTGGCGGATTCGCCCGGCAACCTGCTCTACCGGTTCGACGCGGAGGGCTGGCATCCGGTCGCCTCCGGGCTCGAGCGGGTCTCCGCCGTGTGGGGCACCGGGCCCGATGACGTCTGGATCGGCGGCGGCAAGGACCTCGGCCACTGGCATGTCGACGCCTGGACCCTCTACCCGGACGCGCTGCCGGTGGAGGGCGACGTCGTCTCGCTGTCCGGGATCGCCAGCGACGACCTCTACGTCGTGACCTCCGAGGACCGCATCGTCGGCGGCGGCTCCACGCTCGTCGGCCACCTCGCCCACTTCGACGGGACCGACTGGATCGCGGTGGCGGAGTTGCCCGACCTGCACGACGTCTGGGCGGCCGGCCCGGACGCGGTGTACATGGCCGGCAACGCCGGGACCACCTTCCGCTATCACGGCAGCCTCTGGCGGCCGGAGATCCGGCTCGCGCTCGGCCCGGGTCACGCCGCGGTCGACTTCGCCTTCTCCCCCACCGAGCTCTACGCGGCCGTCAACTTCACCGCCTTCTCCACGGTCGGCCTGGTCTACCGCTTCGACGGCGCGAGCTGGAGCGACGGAGTCGAAATCAGCTCCCAGCCGCTGAACGGCCTGTTCGTCGCCGGCTCCGCGGTGTACGCGGTCGGCAAGGCCGGGCTGTTTCGCAGGGGCTCGGGCGATACCTGGGTCCAGCAGGACGTGGCGGCCGGCAGCGAGCCGGTGCTGTACGGCGGCTGGGCCGGCGGGCCAAGCGCCCGGTTCGTGGTCGGCAGCGCCCTGTTTCACGACATCGGCGACGGCTGGGTCGAGACCGCGCTGGTGGCCGACTGCCCGTTGGGGATGCGAGCGGTCTGGGGCAGCGACGACAGCGACGTCTTCGCGGTCGGCAGCTGCGGACAGATCATGCACTTCGACGGCGCGGCCTGGAGCGAGATGGACGGCGGGACGCCGAGGGACCTCACGGCGGTCTGGGGGCGCAGCGGCCAGGACGTGTACGCGGCGGGTGTCGGCGGCACCGTGATCCGCTACGACGGGGACTCCTGGTCGGCACTGCCGGCCCTGCCGATCGCCGCCGACCTGCGCTCCATCTCCGGCACCGCGCAGGAGCTGATCGCCACCACCGCCCAGGGGCTGGTCTTCCACTTCGACGGGGCGAACTGGAGCCAGCTCGAGCCCGACGCCGTGCTGGACGCGATGGTCGGGGTGATCGGGCGGAAGCAGGAGATCGCGTTCATGTCGACCTTCGGCACCGACGTCAGCGTCCTCCGGCTCCTGCGCACGAGCGAGTGGCTGGCGCGCTGATCAGCGAATGCGCGCCGCGATGTCGGCGGCCAGCGCCTTCGCCTCGGCGTCCTCGAACGCCTGCGGCTTCCAGCCGATGCCGAGCCCGCGGCCGTCCGGCGTCTTCGGGATGATGTGGAAGTGGACGTGCATGACCGCCTGGTGGGCGCCCGGCCCGTTGTTCTGCAGCACGTTGAACTCGCGGGTCCCGGCGGCCGCGCAGACCGCGCGGGCGATGCGCGGCAGGGCGCGCCCGAGGGCCGCGGCGGCGTCGTCCGACAGGGCGTCGAGTGTGGCGGCGATCTCCTTCGGGATGACCAGCGTGTGGCCGCGCGACAGCGGGTTGATGTCGAGGAAGGCCAGCACCTGGTCGTCCTCGTACACCTTGTGGCAGGGGATGTCGCCGCGAAGGATCTTCGCAAAGACGGTCATGGGCGGAATCTAAACCGCCGGCGGAGCGAGAGGAAGGCGAGCACGAGGAGGAACGACAGCGGTCCGCCGCCGCCGGCGCTGCGGCAGCCGCAACCGCCCTCGTCGTCGTCTCCGCCGGTGCCGCCGTCCTGGTCGGGCGCCACGGTGAGCGCGACTTCGGCGGCGCCGGCCTGGGTGCCGTCGCTGGCGCGGTACATGAAGCTGTCGTCTCCCAGGTAGCCGCTCTCCGGCACGTAGCGGAAGCTGCCGTCGGAGGCCAGCTCGACCGCGCCGTGCTGCGGCGGGTCGACGATCTCGGCGCTGAGCGGGCCGCGGAAGCTCGGCTCGTCGTTGGCCAGCACACCCTCGCCGGCGGCGACCTCGAGCGCGGTGTCGGCATCGGCGGTGTAGGCATCGTCGACCGCGACCGGCGCACCGCCCAGCATCGTGATGGTCAGCTGATAGTCGCCGGCGTCCTTGGCCTTCACCGCGACGTGCCAGGTGCCGGCGGCGGGAGACTCGAGCGTGCAGGCGCCGTACGAGCTGGGCCCGACCGCGGCACAGTCGTTGTCGGCTGCGGTCGGCGGCTCGCCGCGGCGCACGAACAGGTCGAGATCGGCTCCCTCGGTGGCGTTGAGGGTGACGCGCAGCTCGCTGGTGCCGGGCGGGACCTCGACATCGGCCGCCACGCTCTCTCCGGCCAGCAGGCGCCCCTGCTGCGACTCCACGTCGGTGCCGTCCTGGCCGACCTGCGGCAGCTCGCCGCAGCTCGCCTGCCCGAGCCGCGCGGTGTCGACCGAGCTCTGGATGTAGTCGCGGAAGGTGAAGACGTCGTTGTCGTAGCTGTGGTCTCCCACCAGGCAGTCGCCTCGCGTGCCGCCCGAGGTGATGCCGGCGACCGTCAGGCTGCCGCCGGTACGGACGAAGAGCGGTCCGCCCGAGTCGCCGTTGCAGGTGTTGGAGCCCTCGCCGGCGTAGTTCCAGCAGATGTGGCCGGGGCCGCTGGCGTCGCGCGGGCAGTCGGCGGTCACCACGTCGCCCGCCTGCTTGATCCCGTAATCCTCCTGCTGCCCGCCCGAGCGCCCGTAACCGACGATGGTCCCGGTCGTCCCGAGCTCGACGGCCGACGGCTGCAGCGGCGTCGGCGCCACGCCCACCACCGGCCGCGCCAGCTCGAGCACCGCCACGTCGTTGTCCGGGAAGTTGAAGTCGGGGTGCACGTGCCGGCGAACGACCGGCATGAACCCGACGTTCTGCAGGTAGACGCGCAGCGTCTCGTCCGGCGTCGGGCTCTGGCACTGCCCCCCGCGCCCGAAGCAGACGCAGTGGGCCGCGGTCAGGAACACGTCGCAGCCGATCAGCGTCCCGCTGCAGATGAGCGAGGCCGGGTTCGAGCCGGTGAGGAGGATGCCGGTGGTCGGATGCTCGGTGGTCGCGGTCCCGTTGACGATCGGCCGCGCCTCCTCGCCGGCGTCGAAGTCGACCGTACAGCCGGCGGCGAGGCAGCCGGCCGTCACCAGTGAGACCAGGGGACGCATCCGGCCACCCTACAGGCAGGCATCCCCCCCTTCTGTGTCTCAGCTCACCGTTCCGGGTCAGGGGCAGGCGACGCGCCAGGCGTCGAGCGCGAGGTGCTTGATGAGGGTGGAGAAGCCGAGCGGTCCGGTGACCGGGCAGACGGTGTCGGCCTTGCTGGCGGCGCCGTACTCGACGTGAAAGACGGCCTTGCCGGCGCCGGTGAAGGGGGCCAGGCCGTCGCACTCGTCGTAGAGGACGCACTCCTCGTCGAGCGACCAGTCGAAGTCCGGCTCGAGCGCGGCCGCCTGCTCGACGTCGTTCTTGAGCCCGACCGAGAGGTCGCGCTGGTGCGCGGCGGTGGCGAGGAACCGGTTGAAGTCGAGCTGATCGGCCGCGGTGAGCGGGAACCCGGACGGATTTGCGTAGGCCTCGACGTTGTCCGGCTCGACGCCGTCGCAGCGCTTCGTCACCGCGAGATCGAGGCGCGTCTCCATGATGGCGCGGACGGTCGGGTTGCGGACGTCGAGCCAGCGCTCGCCCGCCCAGCCTTCGAGCGGCTTGCCGACCGCGGCGCCGGGGAAGTCGTCGGCGTCCGGGCGGTAGGACTCGCGGCTGCCGGCCGAGAAGTAGCAGATGACGATGCGCCCGTCGGCCCGGAGCGCGTCGATGGTCTCTTGCGGCGCCTCGAACAGATCGATGTCGTACATGGCGACGTCGAACGAGGTGTCGATGGCGCCGTCGAGCTGCCACTGCCAGGTCGTCCCGGGTGCCGGCGACCAGATGCGACCGGCCTCGCCGCCGTCGGGATCGCCGCGAGCGGCGTCCGCGCCGGACGAGGTGTCGCCGGAGCCGGAATCCTTATCGCAGCCGCCGCACGCCAGAGTGACGGCGAGCAGAAGCGGGCCCGCGCACCTCATTCGACCATCCTACGCCGAAGGCCGCCGCGGTGTCGCCGTGAGAAGAATCACCCGCTCCGGCCTCACCTGATTCGGGGCGCAAGAACGCGGCGCGCTGCGTCGATGCTGCCGGGAGGACCGAGGACCGCAACGACGGCGCGCTCCGCTGCCAGCTCGCGCGCGATGACCGGCTGGACGTCGGCCAGGGTCAGGTGCATGAGCTGCCTCGCCAGCACGGCCTCCGCCCGCAACGGCTCGCGACGGGAGACCAGGCGCTCGATGCGGTCTCCCACGCTCGCTGCGCCCGATTCCTCGGCGAGCACGTGGTAAAGGACCTCGCGCCGCGCGCGCACGAATGCCTCCTCGATCCCGGCGCCGCCCGCACGGACCCCCTCCATCTCCGCCAGGATGGTCTGGAGCGCCTCGCCCGTGCGTGTCGCATCGACGGTCGCTGCCAGGATGAACATGCCCGGTCCGATGTTCTCGTGGTGAGCCGCCCCGACCGCGTAGGCGGCTCCCAGGAGGTGGCGGACGCGCCCGATTCGCTCCTCGAGGATGCGCGCGACCACCAGCCGTGCGGCGCGCGCGCGCACACTCGGCCCGGTGCCGAAGGCGATCTGGATGGTGGCGGTCGGCTCGTCGGGGTCGGTGGCCACGGCGATGAGAGGATCCGATGGCCGGCGGGGGCTTGCCGGTGGACGGACGAGCGGTGACGCGTCTCCGGCTGGCAGGTCGTCGAACCAGTGCTCGATGTGTTGGCGCACGAGGTCCGGGTCGAATCGGCCCGTCACGATGAGGACCCCGTTCCGGGCCGTGAAGCGATGGCGCCGCAGCGTCTCGACGTCGCTCGCCCGGATGCCTCGCAGGCGGTCATCGAGCGACGGCGCTTGCGAGTACGGGTGCGAGGAGCCGTAGATCGCAGCATGAACGGCCCGGTCGAACCGGCGGTGCGCGTCGAGCAGGCGCCGGACGGCGCGCTGCTTTGCCGACCTGGGTCGGAGCCGACGCGAGGAGTCGCCCAGCCACGCGGTCAGGACCGGCTCGGGGTATCTGCCGTCGATGACCAGCGACGCGAGGCCCGCGATCATCGCGTCGAGATGAGAGGAGAGTCCCCGCACCTCGAACGTCGTGTGGTCCGGTCCCACCGATCGGTCGAGCTCGTCCCCGAACCAGTGAAGCGCCATGTAGGCCGGAGCGCTGTCGCCGTACGGCTGGATTTGCTTGAAGCGGAGCGCGTGAGCAGTGACCCGGGCCAGCCCGACCTTGCCGGGCGGGTCGTCGGCGCTGCCGCCAGAAAAGACGAGGCGCGCCTCCAGCAGCGGCACGGCCGGCGTCTGGAGCATGATGACGCGGAGTCCATTGTCGAGGGTCAGCTCGCTGGCCCGCTCGAGCAGCGACGGCGCGAGCGGAACCCGCAGCGGCCGCAATGCATCCGCCGGGTCGACCGGCGCTGTCCATGCATCGTCGTGGCTGCGGCCGGAATAGGAGAGCGAGGACACACGTGGGCGACGGGGCCCGCCGGAGGGAGGCACGCAGAGAATTTCCGCCCGCTGCCCGCCGAAGATCTCCTCCATCGCGCGGCGGACCTGGTCCCTCGAGGTGCCGTTGAGGAGCTCCAGCTGGAAGACGAAGATGTGGTCTCCCTCGCCCGCCTGGTAGGCCCCCGCCAGTCGCATGACGCGGGTCGCTCGGGAGTCGAACTCGGCGAGCACCTGCCGCGCCTGGCGGTTCACCGCCGCCTCGAACCTCCTGTCGTTGGCCTTGTCGACCGCGCTTTCGACCGCGTCGTCGATCTCGCGCAGGGCCTTTTCCAGCCAGTCAGACTCGATCGCCTCCTTCTGGTCGGCCGGGATGGCGGCGACCGCGACCGGCGCGCGATCGCCACCGAGCGTCGTCACCATGGCGCGCGGTAGTCGTGCCTGCAGCAGCTCCAGCGCTACCAGCGACAGGACGTGTCGCCGCGAGTTGCGCGGAGGCATCGGCCAGGCCACCACCAGCATCGGTCCGGCACCGAACAGGTCGACCTCGACGGTCGTTCCCGTGCTGCGCAGGAGCGGAAATCGCGGGCGGGCGGCGGCGGGGCGATCGGGCAGCGAACCGGTGGGGCGACCGCGAAGCGAGCCGAAGGCTCGCTCGGCGAGTGCGAGCGCATCCCGGGCTCGAACGTTTCCGCTCACCACCACCACCATCCGGTCTGCCGTGTAGTTGTCAGCCAGGAAGTCGCATGCGTCGGCCAGCGAGAGGGCCGAGACATCGACGTCGCTGCCAGCCACCGGCCGCCGGTAGGGGTGTCCGGCCGGGTAGATGGCCCCGATCAGCGCTTCGAGATCTTCGCTGAACGGCGTGGTCCGGCTGCGCAACTCGTTGCGGACGACCTCCCGTTCCCGCTCGAACGAACCGGTTTCGATTGCCTCGCACCCGGACGCGAAGCGCTGGGCTTCGAGCTGGATGACACGGGGGAGCTGGTCGGCGCGCGCCGTGATCTCGTAGTGTGTCGCCTCCCAGGTCGTGAAGGCGTTGAAGCCGAGCGACACGGCGGCGAGCTCGCCGACCAGAGGTCGACCATCGCGACGGACCTCGAACATCAGGTGCTCCACGAGGTGCGCCAGCCCCGATTTTCCGGGTGGATCGGCCGCCGAACCGACGTCCAGTCGGATCCCGATCTCGACCAGGTTCGTCGCGGTGTCCTCGATGACCAGGATCCGGGCGCCGTTCGCCAGGCGCGAGCTGTGCGCGGTCGATTCGAAGCGAATCGTTCGTCCCGGAGCCGGCGGTGGACCGCAGGCCGACCCCGCGAGGGCGGCAGTCAGCAGGAGACATAGAGTTCGTCCCGAACGCATGGCCGTCGCTGCTCCCTCAGCCGCGGGCGCGGCCGGCGAAGAAGGCCGGGTCGACCAGCAGGCGTTCGGGCAGGCGGTCGCGGCGGGCGCGGGCCTCGGCGCGGCGAGCGCTGTAGCGGACCGGCGCGCCGGCGGGCAGGGCGAGGTTCCGCGGCAGGTAGAGGGTGGCGCAGGCCGGGCCGCCGCCCGCCTTGCCGAAGAGCTCGAACAAGGGGACGCGGGCGACCTCGAGTCCGAGGCGCTGCATGGAGGCGATGAAGGCGTCCGAGACGCCGTCGGGGACCAGGACGCCGCGCTCGACCTGCCGCGAGTTGCCGGCGTACATCTCGACGGCGTCGTGGCGATCGATCGCGACGATGCGGTCCGGGCCGAGCGCGCTGGCGACGCGGGTGCCGCCGTCGTCCCACAGGCCGCCCGGAAACTCGACCAGGACGGGCGCGCCGCCGGTCGGGCGGGCGCCGAAGTGGACGGTGTCGCCGTGAAAGTGCGGGTAGACCAGCTCGGCGTGGATGCGCGCCGCCGCCGGGACGCCGGCGAGGTCGGCGGCGAAGTCGACCCCCTCGCGCGAGGAGCGCGGGGTCTTGCTGGGCAGGCCGGCATCGTAGTGGCCGGCCACCGTGTAGGTGAGGACGACCTTGTCGCCGACCACCGCCACGTCGGCGAGCCCTTCCCAGCGGTGGGGGGTGTCCTGCAGATCGAGGTCGTAGCCGCCGAGCTCGGCGATGCGGCCGAGGAGGGCATGATAGTAGGGCGCCTCGGCGCGGCGGTGCGGCAGCATGTGCGGCATGGCGCCGCGCAGCGTCTTGCCGTCGGCCACCATCCAGGGGCCGTTGGCGGTGAAGACGCGGCCGGTCATGACGTCGTCCATCCGCGCGAGCTCCTCGCGCGAGCCGAGCGGGCGGATGGCGCCGTCCGGGGCGACCTCGAGGTCGCCCTTGTCGAGGAGTGCATCGTCGGCCGGCTCGAAGTCGAACAGCGCGTCGCCGCCGAACCCGGTGATGCCGTCGCAGATCGACAGCCACTCGTCGTAGGCGCGGCGCGGCGAGTACTCGAGGTGGGCGACCTCGCTCTTGTAGTTGGCCCCGGCCTTGTTCATGGTGGCGGGCACCGGCGGGCGGACGACGAGGAGTGGGCCGTAGAAGTTGTCGAGTGTCATGGCGGTGGGCTGGCGTGGCGCCGCGCCAGGTCGACGACCGCGTCGACCCAGCCGGGCGAGCTGTTGAGCGAGGGGACCAGGAAGAGGTCGTCGCCGCCGGCGGCGCGGAACTGCTCGCGCGCGCGGATGCCGATCTCCTCGAGCGTCTCGAGGCAGTCGGCGACGAACGCCGGGCAGAAGACCGCCAGCCGCTTGATGCCGCGGGCGGCCAGCTCGTCGAGGACGACGTCGGTGTAGGGCCGGATCCACGGCGTCCGCCCCAGCCGCGACTGGAACGAGACCGACCAGCCCTTCTCGTCGAGCGCGAGCGCGGCGGCCAGCGCGCGCGCCGTGGCGTAGCACTGGGCCCGGTAGCAGTTGCGGTTCACGCCGTCCACCCGGTCGCAGCAGCTCGCCGAGGCCAGGCAGTGGCGGCCGCTCTCGTCGCTCTTGCGCATGTGCCGCTCCGGCAGGCCATGGAAGGAGAACAGGACGTGGTCGGGCTTCTCGCGCTCGAGGACGGGCCGGCCGACCGCGGCGAACGCGGCGATGAAGGACTCCTCGTCGTAGAACGGCGGCACGGCGGCGATGGACGGCGTGTTCCAGCGCGCCGCCGCGATCCGGTAGACCTCCTCGAGGCTGCTGCCGGTCGACGAGGCGGCGTACTGCGGGTAGAGCGGCAGGACCACGATCTCGTCGGCGCCGGTGGCGCGCAGCCGCTCGAGGGCCGCCTCGATCGACGGGTTGCCATAGCGCATCGCCAGCTCGACCCGCCAGCCGGCTCCCAGCCGCTCGCCGACCTGCTGCGCCAGATCCTGGCTGTGGAACAGGAGCGGCGAGCCGCGCGTCGGGTCCCAGATCTTCCGGTAGGCCGCCGCGCTCTGAGCCGGCCGGCGCGGCAGGATCACCATGTTGAGCAGCGCGGCGCGGCCGACCGGATGGATGTCGAGCACGCGCGGATCCGACAAGAACTGGCGCAGGTAGCGCCGCACCGCGGGGGCGGTCGGCTCGTCCGGCGTCCCCAGGTTGACGAGCAGCAGGCCCTGCACCCCGAGTTCATACCAGACAACCCGCGGCCCCGGGGGGCGGTCACACGGTCGTGTGGCGGCGGCAGAGCACGGCGGTCGCGGCCTCGCTGACCGTGCACGGCGCGCTGGCGGCGACGCTCGTGCTCGACGGCGACCGCGCCCGGCGCGGCAGCGGCGGCAGCGAGGAACCGGCGATCCAGCTGACCGAGGTCGAGATCTGGAACGACGATCCAGAGCCGGCCGCCGCGTGGGCATGGTCGGGATCGGGATCGGGATCGGAGTCGGGCTCGGGATCGGAGTCGGGATCGGGATCGGGGTCGGAGTCGGGATCGGGATCGGGGTCGGAGTCGGGATCGGGATCGGGATCGGGATCGGAGTCGGGATCGGAGTCGGCCAAGCTGGTTGCGCCCTCGCCGTCGCGCGCCACCGAGGGAGTCCCCTGGCTCGATCCAGCGCGCGCCGCCGAGGCGGTGGTGCCGGACCTCGGCCCGCCACCGCCGCCTGGGCCCCTCGAGATGCGCGTCCCGACCCTCCACATCTCGCCGCGCCGACCCCGCTCGGAGCTTGCGCCTGACGGGAACGGCCGCTTCCGGGTCAAGGACGGCCCGGTCACTGCCCACGTCGAACGCGACGGCCGCGTCTCGTTCGAGGACCAGAGCCCGATCGGCGTCCGGATCGCCAGCCCGCGCCAGATCAAGGAGAAGCTGGCTGCCTGGGTTCGCGACCCGTTCGGCGAGTCGCCCGATGACATCCCGCCCCTCATCGAGGGGCGCTTCGAGCTCACCGCCCTGGCCATGCGCGCGGCCGGCCAGGATCCCTACTCCTCCCGCAAGATGGCCCTCCTCGACCGCACGCGCGACGAGCGCATGCAGCTGGCTGCCGCCGAGACCTCGAGCAACCTCAAGGACGCCCTCGCCCGCACCCCGGCGGCGCTCGACCGCATCTGGCGCGGCCCGGGCGATCCCGCGGGCAAACGCCGCCTCCTCTTCACCCTGTGGGACGAATGCGCCGAGTCCGGCTCGAGCGATGTCCTGGCGACCGCGCGCGCCGTGCGCGCCACCATCGTCGCCTTCATCCGCCGCCGCCTGCCGCGCGGCAGCCGCGCCGGCTACAGCGACGAGGAGCTCGACCTCCTCAACGCCCGCCGCAGCTCCCACGCGCGCTTCCAGCCCTACTCGCCATGAGCTCGGCCAGCATCGGCGTCAAGGACGCGACCGGCGAACACGTCCCGGAGCCCGGCGGTGGACGGTCAAGCGTGCCTTCGGTCCCAAGGGATGTCTTTCGATCAATGGCGAGGACGTGCACATCAGCCGGGCAGTCATCGGTCACATCCTTGGCGTCGAGCCCATCGGCCCGCATCGCGCTCGAGTCTGGCTCCACGACGTCGAGCTCGGCGAGGTGCAGGTCGCCCCTCCGGCCGCGACCATCGACGCCGCGTGCTTGCGGTTTACAA
>Ga0111539_10009087_pt1 | contig 12580 bp, 6 predicted proteins | sample RhiMethybrSRZTD1_FD_79667 | JGI IMG/M metagenome (GOLD analysis project Ga0111539, IMG submission 79667) | Populus rhizosphere microbial communities from Tennessee, USA - Rhizosphere MetaG P. TD hybrid SRZTD1 (version 2) (version 2) | ecosystem: Host-associated > Plants > Roots > Rhizosphere >...
CTTCTCCCAGCCGACGAGCTCGACCGTCCTCCACCCGCGCTTCTTGAGCTCCTTGTTCGCCTCGTCATTGCCCTCCCTGAGGCTCTTGAGAATGGCAGGCGCATCGAGCTTGTCCTTCTCCGAGTCGGAGACGTGCCCCACATTGTTGTAATCGAAAATCGCCCACCAGCGGGCGCTGTCAGCCTGCGGCACCAGGACGCCGAGCATGCTTTCGTCGTAGAGATTGTGGGTCAAGGTCATCCACTTCTTGGTCCCGTCCTTGCCGGTGAATGCCATACCCGCGGGCACCTGAATGGTGGCCTTGTCCCCCAGGGCGCCCGTCGCGGGTCCCACCACCCACTCGATCGATTCGAAAAGCTTTTGCGCTTCCGGATCGGGTTCGGCAGAGCTGGGCGCGGGAGCGAGCACGAGAAGGGCCACGACGATGGGGAGTGCGAGCCGGAACGAGGGCATTCGACACCTCCGGATCCTAGGGGGGCGCTGTCCAGGCTGGGTGCAGGGTATGGGCCAGAATTCGACCACTGCAAGTCCTACCTGGAGGAAAACCCGCGAATGAGCGACCCGGCGTTACCGCGCGATCGTGAACTGTCCCGTCATCGTGCCCTTGGCCGACACCACACGGTAAAAGTAGACCCCGGAAGCCAGCGACGAGCCCTTCTCGTCCTTCCCGTCGATGGCGATCGCGCGATATCCGGCTGGAGTCCAGCTCTCCCTGGCGAGCACGCGCACGAGTCTGCCGGTGACATCGAACAATCGGGCCTCGAGCGGTCCCGCGGCGATGGTCACCACACCCAAAGTCGCGGACGGATTCAACGGATTGGGATACACGCTCGCGATCTGGCCGCCGCCCGATACGACAGCGAATGTCAGGGTCGCACGGACTCTTGCCCCCGAGAGAAGCGCCCCCTCGATCGACACCTCGACTTGCGACCGCCCTTGCGCATACGCGAACAATGCGGCGATGTCGTTCCGCCCGAATCGAAGGGTCAATTCCTGAACGCCGTTGCCGTCGCGGTCTTGGGTCGGGGTCGCCTTGCTGGTATCGATGTGAATCTCATCGACGGTGCCGGTACTGTCGGATCGCATCACGAGCGTCGCCGTGTCCAGTTCCTCGCTGCGATAGTTGCCGCCGACAGGCTCGAGATAGACGGCGAGATAGGCTCGGGCGGTTCCGGTGAGCGGAACGGAGCGCGCGCCGACCGTGAATGCACGGGCCTCCAGCTCGCCGGTGATCGTCGCGACCGTCCCCACGGAAACGGGCAGCAGTCCATCGGTGACCGTGAGCAACACGGAGTAGGTCGCGGGAGCCGCATAGGCATGCACCGGTTGGGCGCCCATAGCTTCGGTGCCGTCACCGAAATCCCACGAGAACGACAGGGTGTCCCCATCGGGGTCCACCGAACCCGTGCCATCGAACGCGATCGGCTGACCGACGGTCCCCGCGTAGGGCCCGCCCGCACTCGCGGTCGGAGCCCGGTTCGCGCGCAGTACCGTGACCAGCATCGTATGGCTCGTCTCGTGGACGCCATCGGACACGCGAACGATGGCGAAGCTGTCACCGACATCCCCCGGTCCTGGATCGGCCCTGATCACACCGTAGGATTCGTGCGGGAACGACGGAATCATCCGGATGGTCAGGTACGGCGGCCCGACCATCGAGAAGATGAGCGAGTTGTCGTCGGGATCATCCGCGTGAATGATCTGCTCCGAGTGCACACCGGCAGTGAGGACCATGTCCTGGATTTCGGTGAACACGGGCTCGGGCGTCGGAACGACATTGACCGTGAACGGCTCGAGGGTCTCCACCCAGCCGTCGGACGCTCCGATCACAACCTGCGCCGCGCCCAGATCGGCTGCCTGCGGGCGAATGTCGATGAGCCCGTCCACGTATCCCGGGTAGCCCTGCGCGGTCATCGTCACGTACCGGGGGCCGACGAGCTTTCGGGCGGATACCGGCTGGCCGTCCGGATCGCCTGCGCTGAGTTGAAGCGTGCGGAGACCGCCCGGCAGGATCAGGACGTCGGGGAGGGGTGAGATCAGCGGTGGAACATTCACAACCGGTCCGGACACCACGGTGATTTCGATCGTGGCTTGGTCGCGAAGCACACCCTTGACCGCAGCGACGGTGAGCGACGCTGTCCCCAAGTCGCCCGGGCCTGGCGACAGATGGATCTCCGCCCGGGCGTTGTGGCCGTCCGCGCCGGCCAAGCTCGTCAGCGATGCGTACGGCGGGCCGCTGACGATTTCGAATGTGACCTGGGCGGCATCACCGTCGGTGTCGTAGGCGGCCACAGTCTCCACAGCACTCTCTCCCGCAGCGACGTGCAGGTCATAGAGGTCGCTCAGATCGGGACGCGACGTCGCGCCGTTGACCTCAATCGTGAACGAAGCGGTCGCGGCCCCGAAGCCGTCCGATGCGGACACCACGCCGGTCGCTACCCCCGCGTCCGAGAAGTTTGGGGCGAGATGAATCGTGCCCGTCGCCGTTTCTCCAACGGACCCGTCCGTGCTGAACGTCATGTAGGAGGGGCCGGATGCCTTCGTCAGCTGGATGGGATCGCCGTCGGGATCGGTCGCTGACACGGACTGATTGGCGGTCGTTCCTTCGTCCAGCGTCATGTCGGAGGGCTGGCTGAGGAGAGGCAGGGCGTTGGAGTGGTAGGCGGCTCCATCCGCGTCGAACCAGTCCAACCCCAGCTTGAGCGTGTTGTCAAAGTCCTGCCCGTAGCAGCTCGAACCGAAGCTGGTTGGATCCCCGACCGGCAGGGTGGTGGTCGGCGAGATGATCAGGCTCGGGGTGCCATTCGCGACCGTGACCTTGACCGAGCCGAGCAGGTACCTGCCGGGCAACCAGGGAAAGTACGAGCCCCATCCGGCCACCAGCTCCGTCGAACTGCTCGCACTACCGAAGCGCGTGGTAAACCCTGTTTGATTCACGAAGCTCTGCCACTGCACGGTCCCACCTACCGCCTTGAGGACCACGTTGTAGGAGTAGATCGTCATGGGAAGGGAAGGGTCGATCTCGCAGCTGGCGGGCTCTCCCGCCCGGTTCGCGTTGGTCACTACGAAGACGTCGACCGTGGTCGTCCCGGTCGCCAGGATCACGTCCGTCGAGTCGTTGACCTGATCCCCATTCGTATCTAAGTACATGTATTGAGCGGAGATAGGGGGCGCGAAACAAGCGGCCAGGAGAAGGGCACTCGCAGCGGCAACGAGGTACGGTCGGAGCGGGCACGTTCGGAGCGGGCACGGTCGGTTCATGTCGGGCTCCAGATGCGTGGTTGGATTGGAAATACGAGTGGACCCCATCCTGACGGCGTATTTAGAAGAACGCTAGGAGCAAGTCAAAGCGAACCGCTAAACTCCCGCCCTCGATGCCGCTATCCCCCGGAACCAAGCTAGGAACCTACGAGATCCTCGCGCCCATCGGCGCCGGAGGCATGGGCGAGGTTTATCGCGCCCGCGACAGCCGGCTCGGCCGCGAGGTCGCGATCAAGGTCCTGCCGCGCGATCTGGCGAGCACGCCCGAGATCAGCGCGCGCTTCGAGCGCGAGGCGCGGCTCATCTCCTCGCTCAATCATCCCAACATCTGCATCGTCCACGACGTCGGGCGCGAAGGGGACGATTTCTACCTCGTCATGGAGCTGATCGAGGGCGAGTCGCTCGCGGATCGCGTCGAGCGCGGGCCGCTCCCGATCGACGACGTGCTCCGTTTTGGCATCCAGATCGCCGACGCCCTCGACCGCGCACATCGGGCAGGCATCGTGCATCGCGATCTCAAGCCCGGAAACGTGATGCTCTCGCGCTCCGGCGCGAAGCTCCTCGACTTCGGCCTCGCGCGAAGCGGCGGGCCGGTCGCGGGCGGTACCACCTCCGGACTCAACTCCCCCACGATGAGCCGCCCGCTCACCGCGGAAGGCTCCATCGTCGGCACGTTCCAGTTCATGGCCCCGGAGCAGCTCGAGGGGAAGGAGTCCGACGAGCGCACGGACATCTGGGCGCTCGGCTGCGTGCTCTACGAGATGGCGACCGGCAAGCGCGCGTTCGCCGGTAAATCGCAGGCGTCGCTCATCTCCGCGATCATGGGCAGCGAGCCCATGCCGATCTCGCAGGTCGCGCCGCTCACGCCGCCCGCGCTCGAGCGTCTCGTGAAGGCGTGCCTCGCGAAGGATCCGGACGAGCGCATCCAGACCGCGCACGACGTGAAGCTCCAGCTCCAGTGGATCGCCGAGGGCGGCTCGCAAGCTGGCGTGCCCGCGCCGGTCGCGGCGAAGCGGCGCAGCCGCGAGCGCGTCGCATGGATCGCGGTGGGCGCGCTCTTGGTCTCGACCCTGGTCCTCGCGGCCGCGGCCCTCAAGCCCAAGCCCGTTCCCAAGCCAATCATCTTCGAGCTGACGCCGCCGGCCCAGATCCGCGCGGTGGATCTCCCCCGCATCTCACCCGATGGGCGCAGACTGGCGTTCAACGCCGTCGACTCGACGGGCGCGCAAGGCATCTGGGTGCGGCCGATGAACTCGCTCGACGCGCAGCGGATTCCGGGCACCGAAGGCTCGACCCGTCCCTTCTGGTCGCCCGACAGCCGCTACCTCGCCTTCTTCGCGAACGGCAAGCTCTACAAGGTCGACGTGAACGGCGGCCCGCCGATCGCGATCGCGGACGCGCCACGCGGCGCCGATGGATCCTGGGGCGCGAAGAACGTCATTCTGTTCGACGGCACCGCATCCGCCGATTCCGTCCAGTGGGTGTCGGCGTCGGGCGGGATCCCGACCGGCGCGACGATCATCAATCGCAAGGAAGGCGAGGCGTTCACCGCGTGGCCGCAGTTCCTGCCCGACGGCAAGCACTTCCTCTACATCGCCTACGGAGCCGGACCGGAAGGACGCACTCTGCGCGTGGGGACGCTCGGCTCCACGGAAACCAAGTCCCTGGGCATCGCCAGCTCGCGCGCGGAATACGCATCGGGCCATCTTCTCTTCGTGAAGACCGGCGTTCTCCTCGCGCAGAAGTTCGATGCGAGCGCGCGCAAGTTCACCGGAGACCCGTTCCCGGTGGCCCAGAACGTGGAGAGCGGATCGGAAGGCGCCGCGCGTTTCTCGACGTCCATGGAAGGCACTCTCGTCTACCGCACGGGTACCGGCGGGCAGAGCCGCCGGCTCCTCTGGCTCGATCGCACGGGGAAGGAGATCGGGAGCGTCGGTGAGCCCGCGGGTTATCGAAACCCGGCCATCTCTCCCGACGGGTCCCAGGTCGCGGTCGCAGTGCGACCGCCAGGGGGCGCCGCCTCGATCTGGACCTACGATCTCGAGCGGAATCTCGGATCGCGCTTCAGCTTCACTGAGGATCTCGAAGCGTCCGAACCGGTCTGGTCACCCGACGGCTCGATGATCGCGTACGGCGTGACGCGCTCCGGGTTCGAGAATCTGGACGTGAAGCCCGTAGGCGGAAGCGGAGCGGCCCGGCAAATCCTCGGCGGGCAGGTGAACTACACGGCGACGCAATGGACGTCGCATGGGAACCTGATTCTCGGCTTTCAGCGTTCCACGTCGTCGCCGACGTGGGATGTCTTCGCCACCACCATGGGCGAGTCGGCGCGGATCCAGGATATTCTGAACAACCCGTTCCACGAATACCAACCCGCGCTCTCTCCCGACGGGACGCTGCTCGCGTACGGCTCCACGGAATCGGGCGACGGCGACGTGTACGTGCAGATGTATCCCGGGCCCGGCGGCAAGTGGAGGATCTCCTCGCAGGGCGCTGGCGAGCCCAAGTGGCGCGGCGACGGGAAGGAGCTCTTCTACATGGGGAACGACCGGAAGATCTTTTCCGTGATGGTCGAACCCGGCGCGCCCGGGAAGCCGCCCCGCTTCTCACTCCCGAAGGAGCTCTTCACCGCCCCCGTGAGCCGCGACTTCGCCGTCCGCAACCGCTACGACGTGACGAAGGACGGGCAGAAGTTCCTGGTGGTCGCGGTGGGCGGCGGTACGGCGGTCGGGCCGACGACGGTGGTGCTCGACTGGCTCGGGAGGCACCAGGGGCGGTAGATCGTCGTAGCTTCGATTATCATCTTCCCCCATGTCCCCTGACCCCAACGACAAGGCCTCGCCCGGACCGTTCCGCGCGTTCGCCAATCTCTTCCGCCGTGGCCCGTCCACGCCGCAGCCCGGCGATCCCCTGCCAGCCGCGGGCCACCATCCGACCTCGATCGGCAAGTATTCCGTCACGCACGAGATCGGCCGGGGCGGGATGGGGATCGTCTACGCGGCCAGGGACCAGAGCCTCGACCGCCTCGTAGCGATCAAGGTCATCTCGGCCGGCGCGGGGCAGGCCGCGGCCAGCACGCCCCCCGACGACGAGTCCCGCAAGCGCTTCCTCCGGGAGGCGCGTGCGGCGGCAAGCGTGAATCATCCAAACATCGCCCAGATCTACGAGATCGGCGAGCACCGGGGGGAGCCGTTCCTCGCGATGGAGCTCCTCGAAGGCGAGTCGCTCTCCGATCGCCTCGCCGACGGGCCGCTCACCGTCAACGAGACCGTTCCGATCGGGCTCGGGATCCTGGCCGCGCTCTCGGCGCTCCACGCGCGGAACGTGATCCATCGCGACCTCAAGCCGTCGAACGTGTTCCTCACACGGCACGGCGTGAAACTTCTCGATTTCGGACTGGCTCGTCCGCTCGACGCCGCGACCCAGGTCGCGAACCTGACCCAGTCCGGCATGCTCGTGGGAACGCCCCGATACATCGCGCCGGAGCAGGTCACGGGCGAAAGTGTCGATGGCCGCGCCGACATCTTCGCGACGGGCGTCATCCTCTTCGAGATGCTGGCTGGCCGGCCCGCGTTCATCGGCAACAACCTGGTCGAGATCCTGCACGCGACGCTCCACGAGCAGCCGCCGGCCCTCACGGGATCGCCGGCCGTGGCGGCGCTCGATCGCGTGATCCGCCACGCGCTGGCCAAGCGCCCAGCGGAGCGCCCGCAGTCGGCCGATGCCATGGCCGAGGAACTTCGCCGCGTCACCACGCCGACCGACGAGACCCCGCGGCTCGCCCGGACGCTCCTGCGCCTGGTCGTGCTTCCCTTCCGCGTGCTCCGGCCCGATCCCGAGACCGATTTCCTCGCGTTCAGCCTCCCGGACGCGATCGCCACATCGCTCACGGGCTTCCACTCGATCGTCGTCCGTTCCACCTCCACCGCGGCACGCTTCGGGGTGGACACGCCCGATCTCAAGAAGATCGCGACGGAGGCCGACGTCGATCGCGTGGTCATGGGGACGCTCCTTCGCTCCGGCGAGCAGCTCCGCGTGACCGCACAGCTCGTCGAGGCGCCGGGTGGGACCCTCCTCACATCGCACTCGGTGACCTCCTCGCTCGGGGATCTCTTCCGGCTCCAGGACGATCTGGCCCGGCGCGTCGTCGACGCGCTCTCGCTGCCGCTCCACGGACAGCCGACCACCCCCGACGCACCTCAGGACGCTCGCGCGTACTCCCTCTATCTCCAGGCCAACGCGATCGCGGGCGACATCCAGCGCCTCACTGAAGCGATAAGACTCTACGAGGAGTGTGTGGCGATCGATCCCGGCTTCGCTCCGGCATGGGCTCAGCTCGGCCGCGGGTATCGCGTCGCTGGCAAGTTCCTGGGAGGTCCCGACGACAGCGACGAGCGCGCCGAGAACGCTCTGCGCCGCGCGCTCGAGCTGAACCCTCGGCTCTCCGTGGCGCACAAGTTCTACGCGGGCCTGGAAGCGGACAGTGGAAGGTCCCTTGCCGCGCTTTCACGCCTCCTGGACGAAGCGACCCGTCACGGCAATGACCCCGAGTTGTTCGCGGGCCTCGTGCACGCGTGCCGGTACTGCGGCCTCTACGATCAATCGATCGCCGCGCACCTGGAAGCGCGCCGGCTCGATCCCAAGGTCACGACCAGCATCTCCGGCACCTTCATGATGAACGGCGAGCTGGAGCGAGTGCTGATCACCGACCCAGTCGCGAAGGTCGATCCCGAGGCGGAAGTGGCACGCGTGATCGCGCTGGGATCCGTCGGCCATCTGGACCAAGCCCTTCGGGCACTCAATGAGCTCCGCGCCGAGAACCAGATCCCGGTCTTTCACGTGTATACGGATTTCATACGGGCCTGGCTGGAGCGCCGCCCTGCGGACATGCTGAAGGTTCGGGCGAGCATGAAAGGGCTGAAGGTGCTGGACGATCCCGAGGCGATGTTCCAGGAAGGCTTCATGCTCTGCGGCGCCGGCGATCCGGAGCATGGACTCGACCTCATCCGCCGCGGCGTGGCCAAGGGCTACTTCGCCCCGCAGAGAATGGCGGTGAACTCGGCGTTCGATGCAGTGCGCTCAACGCCTGAGTTTCAGAAGGTTTTCATGGACGCTGAGGCCGGTCGCGCGCAGGCGATGGTGGTGTTCCGGCAGCGCGGCGGGGAGGAGCTGCTCGGGAGGGCGGCGACGCCGGTGGCAGCGTAGAACGCAAGAATCCGGTAGCCGAGCTTAACGGATCAGCGCCATTCGTCGGGATGCCCGGAGCGTGCCGGCCTCGAGAAGGCACCAGTAGACGCCGGACGGCATTGGATCCCCGCTCTCATCCTTTCCATCCCAGACGATCCGGTGGGGCCCGGCAGGCAACCTGCCTTGAAACAGGGACCGGACTCGCCGTCCCGAAACGGAATAGATCGAGATATGGACCGCGCCCTCGTGACTCAGTGTGTACTCCAGCGCGGTCGATAGCTGGAATGGATTCGGTCGATTCGCCGAAACGGAATTCGTGAGCGTGCGCTGGTCATCCTCCACCCCCGTCGGGATTCCGATGACGTGGATCACCGTTGTTCGAGTTGGTGAATTCGCGCAATTGGATGCCATGAAGCCGACGTCGTAGTTCCCAGAGTCAGCCGACGTAGGGTTCCAAGAGAATGTTCCCGTGGCTTTCGGCGTGTGTGGGCCCGCCACGCTGAAGGTGGCATCGTTGCCAGGAGGTAATCCGCTCAGGTCCGCCGTGAGGCCCATGATCGGATCAGCGTCCGGATCGGTTGCCGAGACCTCGAAGGTGACGAGCGCGCCGTCCTGAGGCACGGCGATCCCCGGTGCGACCGTGACCGGGGGGGTATCGGTACTCAGCGGAGCGGCCAGGCCGTCCACGTCATTCCATCCCAGACCCTTCCGGTTCGTATGGTCGTACTCTTCGTCGACGGGACACTCGCATCCGAACGACGTCCGTTCGCGCCCCCGGGCCGAATGCCTCGTGATGATGTCGACCCGGGGTGAGCCGGTTGCAGTGCTGATCGTCAGGCTGGCCAGCCTATGGAGTCCGGGCCCGGGTATGTCGGCTACCGAAAACGCCGCCCAGCCGTTGTGGTAAAAGGCAGCATCGACTGAGTCTCCAACGGTGTAAGCCAAGTGGATTGCGAACCCAGCGATATGGTTTGTCATGGGCCCCCAGGTCACCGTCCCGCCTATGGCTTGTAATTCAAACTCGTAATGACTCAAGCTCAGGGCGCCCGTTCCGAACGGGCAGGTCGCCGGTGATCCGTCCCGATTCGCCGCGGTGTTCAGCCAGACGTCAACCTGGGTCGGACACGCAAGCATCCGATCTCCCGCGTCGTGAACACCATTCCCGTTGGAGTCTAGGTACATATATTGTGCGCCGGTCTCCGCCGGAGACCCGAGCATGATGAGGATGGCAGCGATACCAATGGGCGTGAACCCCAAGCGCACCCCAGCTGGTTTGCAGCCTGAAGGTACCGGGATCATCGTTCGTGACCCCTCATGGATTGAAGGGGTGGGTGCAATTGTGACCGAGGTGATTCAGCAATAGATTGAGGTCCAAGGCCGTCAACACGCCGTCCCAGTTGAAGTCCATTTGGAAGAACATCGGGCATGGGTTGCCCCCAAGGCACCAAAGGAACGCCGACATGTCGGCGGCATCGACCGATTCCGCGTCGCCTGGGATACATGGGAAGCCGAACCCGCCGACGACATCGTAATTCCTGATCACGAGCGTGTACGTGTTGGGTAGAGATAACGTAGTCAGACGCCCAAAGATCTCCACCCCCTTGATCCTGACGGGGATCTTGGAATCGTAATGGCCCCACTTTCGATGGGAATCCCGGACGCCCACCCCAGGAGAAGCCGCAACGGCGCCGGTGAACGTGATGTAAGTCACTCCATTGATGTCGGTAGGGGCATCCGCACGCAGGCACCGGACGTTGGGGCAGGTGTCGCAAGGGGTCCCCGATATGATCGAGTCCGCTTCGCTGAAGAGAGCGCAAATGCTGTCCGCGGCGATCCCTGCCATGGGGTTGTTCATGATGTCCTTCGCAACAACCTTGATGCGAGCGCTGTTGGGAAGGCTCCCGCTACCGTCGTTGTTGGGGCAAGCACGGAAGAACGAAAAGGACTTCGGCGCCGAAGCGCCCTCCAGTGGAGCGGCCACCGGGCCCGCCTGCGGCACGTAGAACGAGAATGTGCCCGATACTTGCGCGGAACCGGGAATGGGCGCGAGGAGGCTGAGGGCGATCAGGACTAGCGTGATTCGATGCCAGGGAGGGGTCCAGCCGTCCATGCCGCTACCTCATCCCAAACAGGTGCACACGATTGCCTGGCGCGCGACATGCAGCGGCGTGCCGTGGCGGGGGCCGGCTGTTCCGGTCGGGGATTCGGTGCTTCAACCCTCATGGCCACAACGGACGACTGTGAGCTTGGGCCGGCACCGGAGCGAGGGACCTGGACACCAGCGAACACCACGGAGAGCCGGCCGCATTTTCCCGGCTCACGAAGGAGAAAGATATCCAGGCGAGAGCATCGCGCCATTGGGTCAAGTTCGCAGACGGGATTACATGAGGGATTGCGCACGAAATTTCAAACGTCGCATAGGCGAGGCGACGCCTGCGTTTAGCGCGACCGCCCGCCCCTCTGGGAGCGGAGCCCGGCCGCTACATTCCGAACTGCCTCAGGTGGTGGTCCATGTGAAGGTAGCCCCAACGGAGCCATTCGGCGCGTGACAGCCTGCCGAAGAATGAATGCGCGCGCCCTTCCACCACGGCACCAGGCTCCGTCATCCGCTCCACAAGCGCGACCAGCTCCGCCACGTCACCCGCGAACTCGGCCGGTCTCGTCCCGGCGCCGCTCGCCTGATCGAGCTCGGGTCGAGTCGGGATTCCGGAGGGCCAGGGCAGCGGTACGCGGAGTGCGACCCACTTGACGAGCGTTCGAGACCACCACGGGGTGTACATGCTGACGGACATTTGTCCGAGCGCGGCGCGATTCGCGTCCGCGAGGTGGCAGACCGTCTGATGCGCCGTCATCCGGCCCCAGCGGCGAGGACTGTCGAGGCGTAGGTTCTGGAGGCGACGCAGGATTTCCGCTTTGTCGGTCGATCGAGCCAGGGTCTTCACAGGTAACTCAGATTAACATTTCGTAATCGCCGCGATTCCTCCGTGCGCTTTTCCCCTCTCCTTGCGTAATCCTCTTCAAGAGGGCGCGCGGACTTACGACATCGCAGCCTAGTCCTCTCGGTCTAGACCTCGTCGACCTCCCCGTATCACCGCCATCCGCCGCGTTCGCGACGCGGCACAGGCACCCGGCCACGTACGCTCCGGGTCCGCAATGGCGGGAACGCGCTGTGGACGTTCCCGCGAAGTAAGTAAGGAGGTACCTCGATGTTTCCTCGCTCGAAGCTTTTCCTGTTCGCTCTCCTCGCCCTCCTCGCTCTCCCGCCCACGGCCCAGGCTGAGCCCCGATTCGAGCTCCGCTCGACGATCGCGTTCGTGAGCACACGCGACAACCCTGCCGGGAATCCGACGCTCACCGCCGAGATCTATCTCTGCGACCCGGACGGAACGAACGTCAGGCGGCTCACGAACAATGCCTTCGGCGATGGGTTTCCGGCTCTCTCCCCGGACGGAAAGAAGATCGTGTTCGAAAGCAACCGGAACCGCCCGCCGGGTGTTACGACCCCGTTCTCGGAGCTCTTCATCATGAACACGGACGGGAGCGACCAGACCCCGCTTGTCATCGGAAGCTCCGCGGGCTGGTCCCCGGATGGCAAGAACATCGCCTACCACGCGTCCGCCTCCGGCACCGGCACTCCCATCCGGACCGACCCCGGAGCGCCAACCACGGACAGCGACATCTTCACGCTGAACGTGGACGACGCGCTCGACAGCACGGCCGTGGCGATGAACATCACGAACACGCCCGATATGATCGAGGATGACGCGGACTGGTCCCCCGACGGCCAGACGCTCCTCTACACGAGCCACCCGACCACGGATAACCCGATGATTGCCGTTCATCAGGAGATCTACCGGATCAACGCGGATGGGACTGGACTGGTTCAGCTGACAAACGATCTGAATGAGGACCGCGGCGCGTCCTGGTCGCCCGACGGTACGAAGATCGTCTTCATGAGCCGCAGGGGCGGTCCGGACTTCGAGCTGATCACGATGAACGCCGATGGCTCGAACCAGGTGCAGCTGACCGACAACGCGGTGATCGACGCGACGCCCACCTTCTCGCCCGACGGCCAGAAGATCGTGTTCCATCGGCTCGTGGGAACGGCGTTCCAGCTCTGGGAGATCAACGC
>Ga0111539_10009090_pt1 | contig 12579 bp, 7 predicted proteins | sample RhiMethybrSRZTD1_FD_79667 | JGI IMG/M metagenome (GOLD analysis project Ga0111539, IMG submission 79667) | Populus rhizosphere microbial communities from Tennessee, USA - Rhizosphere MetaG P. TD hybrid SRZTD1 (version 2) (version 2) | ecosystem: Host-associated > Plants > Roots > Rhizosphere >...
GGAGTTCCCCGAGCAGGACCCGATCGCCGTGATGCGGAGCGGCATCGGACGGATGATCGCGCGCTACCGCGAGCGCGGCTACGCCTACGACGCCGTCCTCGCGCTGCACGGCTTTGATAACTGGGGATCCGGAGCATCGCGACGGCTGCCATCCGCTGCGCGTGACTGGAACGCGGCAGAAGGCGCGCCGCGCATCGTCGTCGCAACGCCGCGCGAGTTCTTCCGGCGCATCGAGGAGAAAGACGGCGGCCGCCTGCCGGTGCGGCGCGGAGGATTCGGTGGGCAATGGGAGCCCGTGCGCACGGGCGCGCCGACGGCGATGGTAAAAGCTCGAGCCGAAGAGGAGCTCCTGCGGGCCGAGGCCCAGCCGGATCCGAAGCGCATCGCCCGGCTGCTCGTCTACTGGGAGCACAGCTTCGGGCTGGGTGTTCCGTGGCCGGGCCTCATGACGCGGGAGCAAGCTGTGCTCGCCAACCGCGAGCAGCGCGACCTCGTTGCGGGTTGGCCTTCGGGCCGGCCCGTCGCGCCGAGCGGCGAGGCTGTCGCGCTGCCGTCTCCGTTGCCCGGTGACCCGTTCGCGTCGAATGGGCTGCAGCGGATCGTCGTGCAAGGAGGGAAGCTGACCACCGAGCCCCTCGGGCGCGACGCTTGGCTCCTCGGCGCCGCCGAGCGGATGACGGACGGAACGCTCCGGCTGCGGCATCGCCTCGACCGGCGCAAACTGCCGAGCCCGGCCCACGTGCAGTGGGCGTGGAAGCTGACCGAGGAGGAGGCGAAAGCTCCCGTGGAGCTTGCCACGGCCACGAGCACGGTGACCTACCCGCGCGACAACCTGCTGGGCTACGATCCCGGCCACTGGATCGTGCGCTCGACTTTCCAGCTGGCTCGCACCGAGTTCCGGCCGCGCGGCGTGTTCGTTTTCTGGAGGCCGCTGGACCACCCCGGTTGGCTCCTCGCTCGCGTCGTCGACCAGGCCCTCGGGGCTGAATTCAAAGGCGGCGACCGCGGCGTCCTCACGTTCGAAGAGGCCTACCCGGGGGAAGACCCCGAGCTCGAGTTTTCGGTCGAGGTGCGGCGGCCCTGAGCTAGAGCCGGGGCGGAGTCAGCGGCTCGCGCTCATCGAGGGGCGAGGACGCATCGGCCGGGGCGAAAGGCCATCCGCGCGGGGCCCGCGGAGGGCTCGTACAATGGCGGAGCTGGCGGTGAGGGCCGCCGAGGTGCGGTCGAGGCGAAACGCCCATGGACTGCGAGGGAGGACGATCATGAGCGAGGATAGAGCAGGGCTTGGACTGCGGGCATTTGCCGTTCTGCTGGCTGCTGCCGGTGCGGTGGAAGGCGTCACGCTCGTTCGAGGCCCGTACCTGCAGCTCACCACGGACAGCTCGATCGTGATCGTCTGGCGGACGGACGAAGCTTCGAACAGTGTCGTCGAGTTCTCCGGGGAAGGCGCCCCGCTGTCCACGGTGGAGGAACCCGAGCTCGTCACCGAGCACGTCGTCGCGCTCGAAGGTCTCCTCCCCGACGAGCGCTACGTCTACCGCGTGTCGAGCGGCGGGCAGATCCTTGCGGAAGGCGCTTCGTTCCGCACTGCGCCGCTGCCCGGAGCTGCGGGCCAGTTTCGCGCCGTCGCCTTCGGCGACTCGGGCGGTGGTACGCAGGCGCAGCTGGATGTGGCGGCGCGCATCGAGGCCTCCCAGCCGGACTTTCTGATCCACGTGGGGGACATCGCGTACCCGGGCGGATCGGACGCCGACCTCGACCGGCTGTTCTTCGACGTCTATCGTCCGACGATCGCCGAAGCGCCAGCGTACATAGCTCTCGGCAACAAGGACGTCGAGAGCGACGCCGGCGCCGCCCTCCTCGCCGCGTTCCATGCGCCGCCGAACAGCCCGGATCCGGAGCGCTACTATTCTTTCGTCTACGGTCACTCGCTTTGGATTGCTCTCGACACGAACCAGGAAGTGGGCCCGGGCAGCGCTCCTGCGGCGTGGCTGGAATCGGAGCTGAGCCGCGAAGGCTTCTTCTGGAAAATCGTCTACTTCCACCATCCGATCTACAGCTCGAGTGGCGGCGAGCCTCCGCATCGGGCGCAGCTCGAGCCTCTCTTCCTGCGCTACGGAGTCGACCTGGTCTTCCAGGGCCACACGCACTACTACGAGCGCACGTTCCCGATGGACGGCGGCAATCCGACGACGAATTCTCCCGGGCCAGAGTATGTCAACCCCGGCGCACCGATTTACGTCGTGACGGGCGGGGGCGGTGGAACGCTGATCACGGCGAACCCCAAGCCGTTTAGTGCCGTCTACGCCTCGCGCTACCACCACGTGGAGCTGAAAATCGAATACGACCAGATCGCCCTGACTGCCATCGACCGGGAGGGCGCCGTCATCGACTCCTTCTCGGTGCGGAAAATCGTCCCCGAGGACTGCTGCAATCTGCGCGACGACGATTTCGACGGCCGGGTCGACTTCAGCGACACCGACTGCGCCAACCATCCCGAGTGCGGGCCCGCGTTCCAACGCGGGGATTCCGACGGCAACGGAGCGCTCGAGTTGACAGATGCCGTGAAGATCCTGGGGTTTCTCTTCCTGGGATCCTCAGAGCCCCCGTGCCTCGACGCGGCGGACACTGATGACAGCGGAGACCTCCAGCTAACCGACGCCGTGCGCATCCTCGGTTTCCTTTTCCTGGGCGGAGAGCCGCCGGCGCCTCCCGGCCCGCCCGGAACGTCCTGCGGCCCCGACGGCAACGCTTCGCCCAGCCTCGGCTGCCTGGTCTACTCGAGTTGCCCTTGAAGCGCCCGCTCGACTCGATCAGAAAGTCCAGGTGAGGCCGAAAATCGGGCCGCGCATCCCCATGTCGCCCTGGTTCGAGGTTTCATGGAACTCGAAGTGGATGAAGCGGTAGCCCGCGAAAAGGTCGAGGTGTCCCCAGAGCGTGTACCCGACGGAGCCTTCGATCTCTAGGATCGAGAGATCCTCCTGCAAATAGCCGCCACTCACGCCAACGTCGGCGTGCGCGTCGCCGTAGCGGAGGCGTCCCGAAAGGGATCCGATCGGCAGAATCGAGCTGAAGCCGCGGTGCTCTTTGAAGCTCCCGCTTTCGTTCGAGCCACGGAGCACGGAATCGAACATCCAGAAGCACATGCCCGCTCCGATGCGGAGCTCGCCGTACTTCGCGTCGATGATGCGGTAGTCGTACACAGCTTCGAAGAGCTGCAGCCCGAGCTGCGTGTGCACGTCGTCGCCGGGGAGGAACTGGTGGTCGTGAAAGACGAAAGGCTTGCTGAGCGTGTCCCTACCTTCGAACTCGACGAAGAGGTAGCTGACGCGCAGGCGGTGGTCGCGGTACGTCGCCGCAAGGTCGAGCTGTCCCGCATTGGCCTCGTCGAGTCCGAGCTCTTCATTCAGGCTGACGCGGGTCCCACTTCCAGTTTGGCCACCCTTCGTGATGAAGATGTCGCCTCGAAGGTCCGGCCGCCAATAGCTCCCTCCCAACGTGAAATGGAAGTTTCCCAGGCCGCCCTCCGAGGAGGGCGCGGGAGGCGGAGGCTCCGTGGGCTCTTGCGCCGCCCCCTCCTTGGCCAGCGCCGCGAGGGCGCAAATGAAGCATCCCGAGACGACCCGCGACGCTTGCTTTCTGGTGCGATCGCGCGCGCCCAGCCCCCAACAAATAGGAAGTTTTTCCAATCAGATCTCCCGTTACTTGCAAGATTTCCAAGTCCGCGCGTTGAGCGAAAACACTCTGGCATTCTGGGCGGAAAACGTCACACTCATGCGCCATGAGAGCCTTTCTGAGAAGAGGGGCATGGGCCGGATTCTGCGTCCTCGGGGTTGCGCTCCAGATTGCGTGTGGACCCCATGAAACTGGCGTGCCGGTCAAGACGCCCCCTCCCGCCAAAGTCGAATCCCCGCGGAAGGAAGACGGCCTCACGACGATCACTTTGACGGCCGAAGCCGTCGCGAGGCTTGGCATTCAGAAGAGTCAGGTCGAGCCAAAAAAAGTGCGCCGAGCTCGCGATTACCCTTGCGAGTTGCTCGTGCCTCCGGGACGCCGCGCCGTCGTCGCGGCCCCATTCGCCGGCGTAATCGCCCCGGTCGAAGAGTATTCCGCGAATGCCCCCGGGGCGCAAGTCTCGAAAGGCCAGTCCCTCGCGCTTTTTCGGCCGCTCCTTGGGCCTGCGGAACGCCTGCACCTCGCCGAGGCGCGCGCCGAGGCGGAAGGGCAGGTGGAGAGCGCGTCCGCCCGGCTGGCCGCGGCGGAGGCCGCGTGGAAGCGGACCGAAGAGATGGTGAAATCGGAGACCGGGAGCGCAAAGCTACTCGAGGAAGCGCGCGCGGAACGTGAGGTCGCGCACGCGGCGCTGAAGTCCTCCGAGGCGCGCCGGGACCTGCTCGCCCGCGAGTCGGGCGGGACCGAAGGCGGCAGCGCGGGAGTTTTCCCGATCGTCGCTCCGATCGACGGCATCCTGAAATCGGTCGCGGCGCACCCTGGCCTCGCCGTGGCGGCGGGAGCCGTGCTCTTCGAGATCGAGTCGACGCGGGTCCTGTGGGCCCGAGTGCCCGTCTACGCCGGTGACCTTCCCGATCTGGCCACCGCGGAAGCCGCCGTCTTGCGCCGCGTGTCCGGAGGCGCGGTCGCGCCGGAGATCTCGGCGGCGCCGATCTCAGCTCCCCCCACCGCGGATCCCGCTGCGTCCACCGTGGACCTCTACTATGAGGTTGCGAACGAAAAAGGCGATCTCCGGCCGGGGCAGAGGCTTGTCGCCAGCCTCCATTCCACCCGGGAGGCGAACAGCCTCGTCGTGCCGTGGGCCGCGGTCGTGCACGACGCATCCGGCGGCGCCTGGATCTACGAGGACGTCGGGGCGAACACCTTCCGCCGCCGGCGCGTCGACGTCGAAGCCGTCGTCGATGCGACCGCGATCCTCGCTCGAGGGCCTGAACCGGGGACTGCCGTCGTCGTCGAAGGCGCCTCCGAGCTCTTCGGTACGGAGTTCGGCCTTGGAAAGTAGCTGACGGGCCCTCCGGAGCGCCTTTCGAGAATGACCTGGCTCATCTCCACTTCGCTGCGGCTGCGCGTGCTGGTGGTCGCTTTCGCAGTGGGACTCATGATCCTGGGCGTCCGTGCGACGCGCACGACGCCGCTCGACGTCTTTCCGGAGTTTGCTCCGCCCCTCGTCGAGGTCCAGACCGAAGCGCCGGGCCTATCGACGGAGGAGGTGGAAAGCTTCGTTACGGTGCCGCTCGAGAACGCGCTGAGCGGTACGGCCTGGCTCAAGACCATCCGGTCGAAGTCCGTTCTGGGGCTGTCATCCGTCGTGCTCATCTTCGAGGACGCCACGGACCTCCTCCGCGCGCGCCAGCTCGTGGCGGAACGTGTGGCAGCAGCGGCTCGGCAGCTCCCGAGCGTGGCCCGGCCTCCCGTCATCCTCTCACCGCTTTCCTCGACCAGCCGCGCTCTGAAAATCGGAGTTTCATCACCGTCGCTCTCCCAGGTCGAGCTCACCGACCTGGCGCGCTGGACGATTCGCCCGCGTTTGATGGCGGTGCCCGGTGTCGCGAACGTCGCGATCTGGGGCGAAAGGGACCGCCAACTGCAGGTGCGCGTCGACCCCGCCCGCCTGCGAGCGCTCGACGTGACGCTCGACGAAGTCGTCCGGGCCGCCGGCGATGGCGTCGCGGTCGGCGCCGGGGGCTTCATCGACTCCCCGACGCAGCGCATGGCGATCCGCCACGTTGTGTCTGTAGCGAGCCCGAGCGACCTCGCGAACACCGTGATCGCGATGCGAGGCGGCTCGCCATTGCGGATCGGGGACGTCGCCGAAGTGGTCGAGAGCCATCCGCCGCCGATCGGCGACGCCATCATCAACGACGGACCCGGCCTCCTGCTGATCGTGGAGAAGCAGCCGTGGGGCAACACGCTCGAGGTCACTCGCAACGTCGAAGCTGCGCTCGATGCCCTCCGGCCCGGCCTGAAAGACGTCGAGATCGATTCGACGATCTTTCGTCCGGCGTCGTTCATCGAGGCGGCCCTCGGAAACCTTTCGCACGCGCTCTGGATCGGCTCGCTGCTCGTCATTGCGACGCTGATGGCGTTCCTTTTCGACGTCCGGACGGCTTTCATCAGCGCGACGGCGCTGCCGCTGTCGCTCCTGTCGGCGGCCCTCGTCCTGCACGCGTGGGGAGCGACGCTCAACACCATGGTCCTCGCTGGCCTGGTGATCGCCGTCGGTGAAGTGGTCGACGACGCCATCATCGACGTCGAGAACATCGCGCGGCGTCTCCGGCTGAATGCGCTCCTTCCGAGCCCGAAACCGGCGTTCGAGGTCGTGCTCAGCGCCTCGGTCGAGGTCCGCAGCGCCGTGGTATTTGCCAGCATCATCGTCGTCCTCGTGTTCCTCCCGATTTTTTTCCTCGAGGGGCTCGCGGGCTCCTTTTTTCGGCCGCTGGCGATGGCCTATGTCATTGCGATCCTCGCCTCCATGTTCGTCGCGCTCACGGTCACGCCGGCCCTTTCGCTGCTCCTATTGCCCCGCGGCAAGCAACAGAGGCCGGAAGCTCCACTCGCCAAGCTGCTGAAACGGCGATACCGGGCGGCCTTGCCGTGGTTCCTGGCGAGGCCTCGCGCCGCGCTGGCCTTCGCCGCAATGTCGATCGTCGCGGCGGCGGGCCTGCTGACACTCCTCGGCGAGGAGTTCCTCCCCAACTTCCAGGAGTCGGACTTCCTCATGCACTGGGTGGGCAAGCCCGGGACCTCTCTCGATTCGATGCGCCGCATCACGACCCGGGTATCGCGCGAGCTTCGCTCCATTCCGGGAGTCAGGAACTTCGGTTCCCACATCGGCCGCGCCGAGGTGGCCGATGAAGTCGTCGGGCCGAATTTCGCCGAGCTCTGGATCAGCGTCGATCCCGCCGCTGACCACCGGGCGACCGTCTCGAAGATTCAGGGGGTCGTCGACGGCTACCCTGGCCTCTACCGGGACGTCCTCACGTATTTGAAAGAGCGCATCAAAGAGGTGCTCACCGGGGCTCCGGGAGCGATCGTCGTCCGGATTTTCGGCCCCGACCTCGCGCGGCTGCGTGAAAAGGCGCAGGAAGTGGAGCACGCGATCGAGGGGGTCGCGGGCGTGACTCAGCTCAAAGTCGAGCCCCAAGTGCTCGTGCCGCAGATCGAGGTGCGGCTGCGGCCGGAAGCGGCCGTTCGCCATGGGCTCACCCCAGCGGCGGTGCGGCGGGCGGCAGAGACGGTGGTTCGCGGCGTGAAAGTAGGCGAAATCTACAGGGACCAGAAAGTCCACGAAGTGACCGTTTGGAGCCAGGAGTCGGCTCGCTCGGACATCGCATCTCTCCGGGCGCTCCTGATCGACGCGCCGCGCGGAGGAAAAGTCCAGCTGGGGGACGTCGCTGACGTAGCGATCGTGCCGGCTCCCAACGAGATCAAGCGCGAGGGCGCGTCCCGCCGCATCGACGTCACGTGCAACGTCAGCGGGCGAGACCTGGGCAGCGTCGCCCGAGACGTCGAGGCGCGAGTCCGCTCGGTCGCATTCGATCGTGCCTACCACCCCGAGGTGCTGGGCGAGTATGCCGCCCGCGAAGAGTCCCGGAACCGCCTCTTGCAGCTCGCCGGCTTCTCGCTCGTGGGCATCCTGCTCCTCTTGTACTCCGACTTTCAATCCTGGCGACCGACGCTTCTTATCTTCTTTTCGATCCCGTTCGCGCTGATCGGAGGCGTCGCGGCCGCCTGGGCAACGGGCGGCGTCCTGTCGCTCGGGTCTTTGATCGGCTTCGTCACGGTCCTCGGCATCGCGGCCCGGAACGGTATCTTGCTCGTGAGCCACTACCGCCACCTCGAGGAAGCTGGCGAGATCCCAGGCACCGACCTGGTGGCCCGCGGCGCGGAGGAGCGGCTCGTTCCGATTTTGATGACGGCGCTGTGCGCCGGGCTGGCCCTGCTGCCGATCGCGTTCGCCGGCGACAAGCCCGGCCACGAGATCGAGCATCCTATGGCAGTCGTCATTCTGGGTGGCCTCGCGACGTCCACGGTCCTCAACCTGTTCCTTCTGCCCGCGCTCTACGCCGCATGGTGCCGGCGGCCTGAATCCTGATCGACTCGCCGCCCTCGGGCCGACAGAGCGGGTTATGAAACAGCCTCTCACTGCCGGCTTGCGTTGCCGGTCGAGGCCGGCAAGACTGGACTTCGGATTCCCCACCCACTGGATTCAGGATTGCAGCCATGAACTCCACCCTCCTCGACCTTCTCGGGCCGGATGCCGATGCACTGCTCCGTCACGTATGCAAAAGCATTCCGAAGTCGTCGCTTCACCTCCCCGGAGGCGATTTCGTGGACCGCGTCTGGACGCTGTCCGACCGTTCGCCGCAGGTGCTTCGCAACCTTCAAGCCATCATCGACCACGGCCGTCTGCGAGGGACGGGCTACGTCTCCATCCTGCCCGTCGACCAGGGAATCGAGCACTCCGCCGGCGCCTCCTTCGCGAGAAACCCGCTGTACTTCGACCCCGAAAACATCGTGAAGTTGGCGATCGAAGGCGGCTGCAACGCGGTCGCCTCGACGCTCGGTGTCCTCGGCGCGGTGGCACGTCGCTACGCGCATCGCATTCCCTTCGTGCTCAAGATCAACCACAACGAGTTCCTCTCGTACCCGAATCGGTACGACCAGATCGCGTTTGCACGCGTGCGGCAGGCGTTCGACATGGGAGCCGTGGCCGTCGGCGCGACGATCTATTTCGGCTCCGAGGAGTCGAGCCGGCAGATCGTCGAGATCGGCGCCGCGTTCCAGGAGGCCCACTCGCTGGGGCTCGCGACCATCCTGTGGTGCTACCTGCGCAATTCGGCCTTCAAGGGGAAAGAGGGCGATCGGGAAGTCGACTACCACCTCGCTGCGGACTTGACGGGCCAGGCGAATCACCTCGGCGTGACCATCGAGGCCGACATCATCAAGCAGAAGGCGCCGACGGTGAACGGCGGCTACAAGGCCATCAAGACGAAAGATGGCAAGTCGTGGGGCAAGACCGACGAGCGCGTGTACACCGACTTGACCACTTCCAACCCTATCGACCTCACGCGCTACCAGGTGCTTTGCTGTTACAACGGTCGCGCCGGCCTGATCAATTCCGGTGGCGAATCGAAAGGCGAGAGCGATTTGAGCGACGCCGTCCGCACGGCCGTCATCAACAAGCGCGCGGGCGGCATGGGCCTCATCTCGGGACGCAAAGCGTTCCAGCGGCCCCTGACCGAAGGCGTGAAGCTGCTCCACGCCATTCAGGACGTCTATCTCGAGAAAGAGATCACGGTCGCCTGATCAATCGATCAGCGCGCCGCGAATTTCTCGAGAGCGCGGCGGTCCACCTCGACGCCGAGGCCCGGCTTGCGGGGAAGAGAGATGGCGCCGTCGACGATCTCGAGCTCGTCTTCGACCAGCTCCTTGCGCAGCAGAGAGTCGCACAGGTTGGCGGGCAGGAATTCTATGTAGGGGCAGTGCGGCGTCACCGCCGCGAGGTGCGCGCTCGCGGCGATGCCAATGCCCGTCTTCCAGCAGTGCGGCACGATCATCCGGCCCCGAGCAGCCGCCATCTCGCAGACGCGTCGCGCTTCCGTGAGGCCTCCAACGCGGCCCACGTCGGGCTGCGCGACGTCGACGAGGCCCACGTCCATGAGGTCCGCGAACTCGTGGCGCGTGTTCTGCCACTCGCCGGCGGCGATGCGGAGCCCGGATTCTCGATGCAGCCGAGCATAGCCCTTCAAGTCGTCGATCTGGAGCGGGGTCTCGACGAAAAACGGCTGGAACGCTTTCCACTCGCGGAGCGTACGCAGCGCCGTGTCGGCGTCGTCCCAACAGTACTGGACGTCGACCATCATGACGAAGTCGGGCCCGACCGCCGCGCGGCACGCCGCGACGACTTCGGTGGCCCTCTCGTCGGGCTCGTTGAGCCCGCTGTGGTTGTAGGGTCCTCGAAGCGTCACCTCCATCTTGCCGGCCCGAAACCCGAGCTCTTTGGCCCGCACTGCCCAAGCGACCAGGGAATCGCGGTACTCCTCGAAGCTGTAGCCCGTGGGTTGGAGCGAGGCGTACGGCACGATGCGGTCTTTGGCTTTCGCCCCGAGGAGCTCCCAGCAAGGCTTGCCAGCCGCTTTCCCCCGGATGTCCCAGAGTGCCATGTCGAGCGCGCCGATCGCACAGATCACGGCGCCGCGGCGACCGTTCATCGCGCTGCCGGTGTAGAGTTTCTCCCAGATCCGCTCGGGCTCGAGCGGATTCTCCCCGAGGAGCATGTCTTTCAGCCCCAGGCCCATCGTGTGGGTGCTCGGCGCCTCGATGCAGGCTTTCGCGATCCACGGATTGACGTCGGTCTCGCCGACGCCGGTGATGCCCTCGTCGGTATGGACGAAGACGACGATGTCATCCTGCGCCGAGGACGTCGCGCCGGTGTCGAGGTCGGGGACGAGCAGCGTATGGCATTCGATGCCGGTGATTTTCATGGAGTGTCTCCGCCAAGGGGCCGGCGGACACTTTACCGCCGCAGTGCCTTTCTCGCCCAGGGGTGAGCTCCTCTGCCACCGGGCGAGCCTTGCGCTGTGCCCCCGAGCGATCGACGCGGCGTGGACCTGCAGCCTGGCCAGCGGGTAGAACCATTTCCTGCGCCAAAGCGCGTACGTTCCGCGGCGCGGTTTGGCGCCGCGACGCGCGGGTCCGGGAGATCAACACGATGAGCATTCAGGGAAAAACCGTGCTCTTGACGGGCGCGTCCCGGGGGATTGGCCGATCGATCGCCCTCCGTCTTGCGCGCGAAAACGTGCGCCTCGCGCTCTGCGCGCGCGACACGGCGGCCCTCGAGAAAGTCGCCGCGGAGGCGAAGAGCGCCGGCGCTTCCGCCGTTTTCGTGAAAGCGTTTGACCTGGCAGAGGAGCGCGCGATCGTCGACTTCGTCCGGAGCTCGAGTGATGCCGTCGGTCCGGCCGACGTGCTGATCAACAACGCCGGGTTCAACCCGCGCAAGGCGCCCGTCGCCGAGGTCACTACCGAGGAGTTCGACGGCATCGTCGCCGTCAACCTCCGGGCGCCGTTCATCTTGCTTCGCGAGGTGCTGCGCGCCATGATCCTGCGCCGAACGGGCCACATCGTGAATATCCTTTCGACTGTCTGCCACTACGCGAACGAATCCATGGGCGCTTACACTGCGGCGAAGCGTGGCCTCGAAGGCCTGGCGGGGGTGCTCCTGAAGGAGGCGCGGCCGCAGGGCGTGCGCGTTTCCGCGGTGTACCCGGGTGGGACCGACACGACTTTCCGCGCCGTGCGGAGGCCGGACTACATGAGCCCCGACAGCGTTGCCGAGGCTGTGTACGCGGTACTGACGCTGCCGGAAGACCTCACGGTCCATTCGATGACGTTCCGCCCCTGGGTCGAGACGAATTTCTGAGCGCAGCGCCGCCCCGGCGGCCCGAGGACCCGATGCACCGATCCGAAATCGACCGCTGCGTGGGCGAGTCTCTCGCCGCCCAGCCGATCACCGACCTGCACACGCATTGCTATTCGCCGCGCTTTGGTGCGTCGCCTCAGCCCGGCGCTTTCCTCCTCTGGGGCATCGACGAGATGCTGACCTACCACTATCTCGTTGCGGAGATGTACCGGGTCGTCTCGCCGGCCGAGCTGCCGTATGAGCGATTCTGGTCCCTGCCGCGCGCCGCGCAGGCGGATCACGTCTGGAAACATCTCTTCGTCGAGCGCACGCCGCTCAGCGAAGCCTGCCGGGGCGTCCTGACCACTCTCCAGCGACTCGGCCTCGAGCCGCGCGCATCGAGTCTCGAGGCTTGCCGCAAGTGGTTCGCGGCGCAGGATCCCGACCGCTACGTCGACAAGGTCCTCGAAATCGCGGGGATCGACTGCGTCACAATGACGAACCCCGTGTTCGACGACGCCGAGCGCGAGCTGTGGCTACGGAACCCCGACTTCGGTCGCGACCCCCGTTTCCGCGCAGTGCTGCGGATCGATCCGCTGCTGCGCGACTGGCCCGCTGCGTCACGCAGCCTCTCCACGTGGGGCTATTCCGTGGGCAGCGAGTTCACGCCGAAAACGATCTCCGAGACGAAGCGCTTCGTCTCCGACTGGATCCGCCGCATGGATGCGGTGTACGTGGCCGCCAGCCTGCCGCCGGAGTTCCGATTCCCGGCCGGCGGCGGGGACCCTTACGATCGCATGCTGCGCGATGTGCTGCTCCCGGCTCTCGCGGACCACGGGCGCCCCCTCGCGCTGATGATCGGCGCACGCCGCGCCGTGAACCCCGCGCTAAAGGACGCTGGCGATGCGTCCGGCAAGGCCGACGCGGCCAGTGTCGCGAGCCTCTGTCGCGAGTTCCCGTCCAACAAGTTTCTCGTGACGATGCTCGCGCGCGAGGACCAGCACGAGCTGTGCGTCACCGCGAGAAAATTCGGAAATCTCCTCGTCTTCGGCTGCTGGTGGTTCCTCAACAACCCGTCGATCGTGTCCGAGATCACGCGCGAGCGTCTCGAGCTGCTGGGCGCGAGCTTCATCCCGCAGCACTCGGATGCGCGCATCCTCGAA
>Ga0111539_10009091_pt1 | contig 12578 bp, 9 predicted proteins | sample RhiMethybrSRZTD1_FD_79667 | JGI IMG/M metagenome (GOLD analysis project Ga0111539, IMG submission 79667) | Populus rhizosphere microbial communities from Tennessee, USA - Rhizosphere MetaG P. TD hybrid SRZTD1 (version 2) (version 2) | ecosystem: Host-associated > Plants > Roots > Rhizosphere >...
CGCGAGTTCGAGATCCTCGGCCTCCGTCACAACCTGGCCTTTCTCGCGGCGCTCCTCGCGCGGCCGGAGCTGGACGACCTCCGCGTGCACACGCGCTTCATCGAAGAGCACCTCGAGCAGCTGCTGCCGCCGCCGAGCGACCGCACGCGGCGCGCGGCGGCGGCGATTGCCGCGTTCATCGCGTCACGCGGTGAGCGTGTCGCTCCAGCCGTTCAACCCGGAAGCCTCAACCAGGACGCGGCCGTCGATCCCCGGCCGGCATGGGACCCGTGGGCCGCCCTCGGGCCGGTGTCGTGGTGACCCGCTGATGCCGGCGCGCCTGCGGATCCGTGACGACGAGCGGGAATGGATTGCCGAGCCGAGCGGCGACGTCATCGCGCTCGACGATGGCGGCGCCGCGCTGGTGGTGACAGAGCTGGGCGACGGACGGTTTCAGGTGACGTCAACGAACGGTGACGCGGCGGCGGCGCCGATCGCCGGCGCGGCCGCCGCGGCCGGCGACAGCGTGTGGGTGGACATCGACGGCGAGGTGTTCGAGCTGCGCCTCGCGCGCGGCGGCGCCCGCGCCGCCACGCGCGAGCAGGACGCGCTGACGCCGCCGATGCCCGCGACGGTGGTCCGCATCGCGGTAGCGCCGGGCACGGCGGTCCGTCAGGGGGACGTCCTCATTGCGCTCGAAGCCATGAAGATGGAGCTGTCGATCAAGGCCCCGCGCGACGGCGTCGTGTCCGCCGTCCACTGCCGCGAGGGTGAGTTGGTGCAACCGGGACAGGTGCTGGTAGAACTGTAGCCAGGACCATGGACGGCCGCACCGACCTCCTCGTCGTTGAAGTGGGCCCGCGCGACGGGCTTCAGAACGAGCACGCCATCGTCTCTACCGCCGACAAGATCGCGCTCGTCGATCGGCTCAGCGCCGCCGGCCTGCCGGTGATCGAGGCCGGTGCGTTCGTGAGCCCGCGCTGGGTGCCGCAGATGGCGGATGCCGGCGAGGTGCTCGCCGGCATCACGCGACGCCCCGGCACGCTGTACACCGCGCTCGTGCCGAATGCGCGCGGCCTCGAGCGGGCGCTCGAGGCGCGCGTGGACGAGGTCGCCGTCTTTGCGGCGGCTTCCGAGACCTTCAGCCGCCGCAACATCAACTCGTCGATCGACGAATCGCTGATTCTGTACGCCGACGTCGCGCGCCGCGCGCAGGCCGCCGGCCTGCGCGTGCGCGGGTATTTGTCCACCTCGTTCGGCTGTCCTTTCGAAGGCGACGTCCCCATCGCGCGCGTCGTCGATCTCACGCAGCGTTTGCTCCAGCAGGTCGGCGTGTACGAAGTGGCCGTCAGCGACACGATTGGCATCGCCCACCCGGGGCAGGTGCGGCGAACGCTCGAGGCGCTCCGGGCGCACGTCGCCTCGGAGCACCTCGCGCTGCATTTTCACGACACGCGCGGCACGGCGCTCGCGAACGTCCTCGCCTCGCTCGACTTCGACATCCGCACGTTCGACGCGTCGGCCGGCGGCCTTGGCGGCTGCCCGTACGCGCCGGGCGCCTCGGGCAACCTCGCGACCGAAGACCTGCTCTACCTGCTGCAGGGGCTCGGATGGGCCCAGGCCATCGATCGCGACGCCGTCGTCGACGCCGCGGCGCCGCTCGAGGCGATCATCGGTCACCCGCTGCCGTCGCGGTACTCGCAGGCGCTTCGCGCGACGCGCGGCCAGTGATCTCGTGACCGTCCCGCAAGGTCCGGGTGGCAAGCATGGCAGCGGCGACGACGACGCGGCGGTCGAGCGCTGGTGCCGCGAAGTCGTCGAGCGACACACGGCGCCGTTCACGCGGCCGGAGTTCCTGAAAGCCGTACGTGCGCTCTCGGCCCGTTACGTCGAACGGCGTGACGAGCTGTCACGCACGTCGCCGCTCGATTCGGACGGCAAGCGCGCCGCCTTCGCCGGGTTCTTTGCGCCCCTGCACTTCATCACCGCGCGCGCCATCCTGACGGCACTCAACGCCTCGTCCGTCTCCATCGACCGCGTGATCGATCTCGGGTGCGGGACCGGGGTCGCCGGTGCAGCGTGGGCGCTGACACACCGCACGAACCCGCCAGTCATTCTTGGTGTCGATCGCAACGCGTGGGCGCTGAACGAGGCCGCGTGGACGTGGCAGACGCTCCAACTCTCCGGTCGTACTCGCCGCGCCAGCATCACCGCCGTCCTCGCCGACCTCGTCCCTTCACAGGGCCGCGGCCGCCATAGTGGCTCTGGCCTCGCGCGAACGGGCATCGTGCTCGGGTGGACCGTGAACGAGTTGACGAGGGCCGATCGCGAGTCAGTGCTGCCGGCGCTGATCGACGCCGCGGCACGCGGGGCCCACGTGCTCGTGATCGAGCCTATCGCCCGTCGCGCAGCACCCTGGTGGGACCATTGGGCCGCGCCAATCGTCGCGGCGGGTGGACGTACCGACGAGTGGGCGTTGCCGCGCCTCCTGCCGCCTGCGCTCGCTGACCTCGACGAGGCCGCAGGCTTTCAGCGGGAACAACTCACGGCCAGGACGATGGCTGTCAGGTTCTGAACTGGCTTCCGGCTTCCGGATACGCGCTTCCGGCTTCGGGCCTCGGGCTTCCGCACGACGCACGTCCGCACGTCGCACGGCGAGTGCTTTTACCGACCTACTGTCCCAGTCCAATCGCCCGTCTCACCAGCGGAATCGGCAACGGCCCCACCTTGATGAACGTGTCGTGAAACTTCTGCAGCGAGTAATCGGCGCCCATCCTTGTTTTGTACGCCTCGCGCAGCTCCATGATCATCAGCTTGCCCATCGTGTAGTAGCCGTACGTCGCGTCGGACGTGCCGCGCTTGGTTTCGGACCTGGCGACGGCGGCCGGCTGGTAGCCTTCTTTCTGAAAGAACTCCTCGGCCTGCTTCATCGTCATGCCCTGCGTGTGCATTTTGATGCCGACGACGAAGCGGGCGTCGCGTAGGAGCGCGTCCTGAATCTGGGCGAGGCGGTAGCGCGGGTCGTCGGCGTGAAAGCCCTCGTCCTGCACCATCTGTTCGCAGTAGTGCGCCCAGCCTTCGCTGTTGGTGGCCGCGCCGAAGACCTTGCGCACGTCCGAGGGGTACTGCTTGGCGTAGAGGAACTGCAGGTAGTGGCCCGGCCAGACTTCGTGCACCGAGACGTTGGTGATGGCCGCGTAGTACCACTGATTCATGAACGCTTCGCGCTCGGCCGCGGGCCACTTCGGATCGGGCAGCGTCATGTTGTAGTACGCCTCGCTCGCGCTCCGTTCGAACGGACCCGGAATGTCCATCGACGCCGACGTCGTCGCTCTCATGAACGGCGGCGTTTCCTTCACGCGTGCCGGCGCGGCTGACGGAATCGTGATGATGTGCTTGTCCGTCATGAATTTCGCCAGCGCGTCGAGTTCGCTCTGGGTGGTGGCGAGCAGCTTGTCGGCCGGCGGGTGATCCTTTTCGAGATCGGCGAGCACCTGCATCGCGGGCTTCTTCGCATCGATCTTCTTCGCGACCTCGGCGAACGCCGCCTGATTCTTCTTCAGATCCTGCTCGGCCATCGCGAGCAGATCCTCGAGCGGCCGATCGATCATCTCGTCGGCCCAGAGCCGTTTGCGGTAGGTGTCTGCGCCGTAAGCGAACTCGGACGTGGAGCGCGGCAGCAGATCCTTCTGCAGCCAGGTTTTGTAACTCGACAACGCGGCGAGCACCTCGTCGCGCGTGCTCTTGAACTGCGATTGCAGCGTCTGGTCCTTGACGTCTGCGAACGCCTCGGTCACGGCTCCGCTGAACAGGCTGGCGTTGCCGTCGATTTGTTCAATAGCGATTTCCGTGTAGATCTTTGGTGCGGCGGTCAGATTCTTGCGCGCCTCCGCCAGCACAGCCGGCATGAGCTTCATGCGGGCAATCAGTTTGGCCAGCCGCTCTTCGGGCGGTGCGAACGTGCGCTTGATCATGACGTACGCGGTGTTCGTGATGCCCGAGCTGTAGTTGTCGGCGTCTTTCGCCCAGGGTTTGATGACTTCGTCCTGCAGCAGCGTGCCGTCGATCGAATGAATGAGCTGCTCGCGATCGAGTTGCCGGTCAAGCGTGAGCGTGCTCGGGGCGATCGCCTCGAGCCTCGCGCGGAAGGCCTTGAGGGCGGTCACTTCGGACGCGACGGCCGCCGCCGAGTAGTCCTCGAGCTTGTCGTCGTACTTGTGGATGCCCAGATCGGTGGCGCTGGTCGGATTGCGCTGGTAGTAGTCCTCGAGGATTTCCGTGGCGAGCGCCGTGAACGCCGCGTCGCCAGAACCGGCCGCGGTCGCGGCGGGCTTCGCCGCTCCGCCTGAACACGCCCCCATCGTCAGAACCGTTACCACACTCAGAACCCACCACGCTCGTGTGCGCATATGAAGGAAGCCTAACGCCGGGGCACTGTTCTTGCACCGAGTAAAGTAAGTGCTCGGAATGATGAAACGACTCGGGCGTGCCTGGTGGATTCTGTGCCTGATAGGTGTCTCCGGGGTGCCAGCGGCGGCCCGCGGGGACGAACCTCAGAACCGGAACGATCCGCCGGCGCGCGGCAGCCTGCCGGCGTCGAAGCCGACCGATGAGCGCGGCTTGCAGACGGTGGCGCAGTCGCGGTACGAGTCGGGCGATCTTGCCGGCGCGCTCGTGGCCTGGAACCAGATCGGCCGGCCGCGTATCGAGTCGGTGAAGGTCGAGGGAAACGAGCGCACGGATGCCGCGGTGATCCTCCGCGCGGCCGCCCTTGCTCCCGACATGCTGCTCACGCCGCAGCGCTTTCGTCTTGCGGAGCGGCGCCTCGACGAGCTGCCGGTAGTCGGACAAAGCACCGTGCACTTCGAGACGATCACGAACGGGCGTGCACACGTGGTCGCGCGCATCACCGAGCGGCCGGTACTGCCGCAAGGTTGGATGGGCTGGGCATCGACAGGCATCCGTGCGGTGTTTCAGGACGAGCTGCGAGTGGACGTCGCCGGTCTGACGTCGCAGTCGGAGGTCACCACCGGCACCTATCGATGGTCGAGCAATCGTCCACGCGTCGGCGGCCAGTTCGCCGTGCCGGCGCCCGGCGGACTTCCGGGCGTGCTGCGGTTCGATGGCTCGTGGGAACGCCAGTCGTATCTTCCCGACCTCGCCGGCGATCCGTTGATCGTCCAGCCGCGCATCCGCGCTGGCGTAAACGTCTCAGACTGGATCACCGGCACCTTGCGCTGGCAGCTGGGCGCCGCATTCGATCGGATCGCCAGCACGAACTACGCCGGCATTGACGCGAACCTGAACGCGCGATTCGCCGGCGATCACGTCGCCGCCATCGCGTCCGTCTCGCACTGGACGTCAATCGGCACCGGGCGCGCGTTCTCGAGCACGGATCTCTACGGCACGTATCGATCGACCGTTCTCCCGGAACGGCCCGTGTGGACGACGCTGGCGGGCGTGACGTTGGCGAGCGATAACGCGCCGCTGGCGATCTGGCCCGGCGCCGGCTCGGGCCGCGGCCGCGGTGCGCTGCTACGCGCGCATCCGCTGCTGAAGATGGGCGTCCTCACCGGCGAAGCGTTCGGCCGCCGGCTCGCGTACAGCAGCACTGAGTACGAGCGCCCGCTGTACGGCAGCGAGTACGGCACCGTGAGCCTGGCCGGCTTCCTCGACATCGCCCGGGCGTGGCGCCGGCAATTCCCTCTGGGTCCGACGCCGTGGCTGGCGGACATCGGCGGTGGGATTCGCTTCAACACGCCCACGGCCGGCGGCAAGGTGCGTATCGATTTCGCGTACGGACTGCGAGATGGCGGCGTCAGGCTCTCTGCCGGGTACCTGAACGCGTGGGGCCGTCGCTGATCAACTTCTTCAACGCCGACAGCACCGGCTTCGCACGCGCGATGTCCAGCGGACGATGCCCTTCGACGTCGCGGCGATCGACGTCGGCGCCGGCGGAAATCAGATCTTCGACCATGCGAATGTTGCCGCGCGATGCGGCCTGATGCAGCGCGGTCCAGCCGCGCTCGTCCGGCTGATTCGGATTCGCGCCCTTGCGCAGCACCATCCGCGCCTGCGTGAACTGTCCCCACCGCACGAGTTCGTTCAGGATGGGCCGACCCTTCTCGAGCGAGCGTGAGAGATCGGCGCCCCGCGCGAGCAGCAGATCGAGCACGTCCTCCCGGTTGTCCCACGCCGCCGTGCTCACGGCCTCAGTGGGATCGAATCCCCGATCGAGCAGTAACTCGAGCAGCGCCACCTGGCCCGATCGGATCGCGAGGTACGCGGCGGTGACGTCGTGATCCCAGCTGCGGGCCGTAGCGCCCACCTCCGCACCCGCGTCAACGAGCCGGCGCGCGATCGCCAGAAACGGCTCCTGTCCGTGTGGCGACGTCTTCCAGAGGCGTGAGCCGGCGGCGCAATGGAGGGCGGTCAGAACGCCTTGATCCCGGGTGCGGGCCAGCGAGGCGTCCTTCGAGAGCTTCCGGGTGACGTACTTGTCGTCGCCGAGCGCCGCGGCCGTGAACACGTCGATCGCCGCGCCGCCCTTTCGTAAGGCGCGGACATATTCCGGCTGTCCGGAAAACGCGGCAATGACGAGCGCGCGTGCCGATGGCCACGCGCCGAGCCGTTCCGGATCGACGCCATGCGACAGCATCCACGTGAGGCACCGGACGCGCTCAGGTGTCGACGATCCGCCTTCGTGCGGCTTTTCCTGAATCAGCGCGTGCAGCGGCCGATAGTTGCGCCAGCTCGCGTTCAGATCTGCGCCGGCCCGCGCCAGGGCCGCCAGACCGGCCTGCCAGCCGAGCCGGGCCGCGTCAATCGAGGCCGCGGCTGGAATCGTCGTTTCGCGCGCGATCGCGCGCTGAAGCGCGCGCAGATCCTGTGACTTGACGGCTTCGACGATGGGTGACGGCTTCGGCATCGGCCTCGAGGCCGACCGGCGCCTGTGTCATCCGATCGGCCGGCCAATGATAGACGAAAGCTCCTTGTGGACCCGCTGTTCGATCTCCATGGCAGCGCCGGTCTCGAACGACTGCTCGCCCGTCCCCGTCTGCCAGCCGATGCCGCGGAACAAGCGTCTCATGCCCTCGTCGTCGCGCACGGTGGGGTCGTGCGCGATCTCGAGCGCGTGCTGCAGCTCGTGCCCGAGGATTTCCTGCCGCCGGGGTGCGCTGAGCATCGCATCGATCACGATGCGCAGGAACCTTCCTGCGGCATTTGCGGTGATGAAGGTCGTCTTGCCCTGCGCGCGCGCCAGGTCGAACTGCAGGTCGATGTAGACGATGACATCCGTCTGATCGAGTTCGGCGATCAGCTGACGGACCGTCGCCGATCGGCGGCTCGCGTCCGCCACGATGTCTTTCGTGACGCTGGCGAGCGCGCGCACGCGGTGGATCGGGACGACCGCCGGCGGCGAGGCGTCGCGCACGGTGGTTTTGGGATCGGCGAGCAACAGCCACGATACAAGCAGTGAGCACAACATTGCGGTGATCTCTGCATGTGAGACGGAGCAAGTCGGTATGGGGATGACGAAATGTGACGGATAGCGGAATGCCGCGATGAGCGATGCGCCCGGAGGGACCGGATACGGGGTCCCTGCGGCCGGCCGCGCGCCGATCGCTGAACGAAACCGCACAGTGGGCGCAATGAGTCGTGCCGCTGGCTTGTTTGTGTCGCGCGCTTCCACAGCGGCGACCGCGCGCATGCGATCGACCTGGGGCGAATCTTGCACTGTCGTCACAGCGTCGGTTGATGTGCCATACAGCGTCCCGCCCCGCCATCTCAGGTCTCTCCTTTCCTTCCAGGAGCCGTGCAGTGATCCGACCGTCTTCCCGTTCCTTCCTGTTCATCGTTGGTCTGGTGTGCGTGAGCGTGACGCACCTGATCTCCGCCGACCGCGGCGCGCAGAAGGCCGCCCAGGCGCTGCGTGAACCGCCCGCCCCCTCAATTGCCGGTATCACGAGCGCCAGCTGGACGTCGATAGGTCCGGGCAACATCGGTGGCCGCGTGCGCACGCTGGCGGTGCACCCGACGGTGCCGACCACGATCTTTGCTGGTGGGGCCGATGGCGGGATTTGGCGGACGACGAACGGCGGCACGTCATGGGCGCCGATCGACGACTTCCTGCCGAGCCTGGCGATCACGTCGATCGTCTTCCGGCCCGGCGATCCATTGACGATGTTTGCCGCCACGGGCGAGGGCTTCTACAACGCCGATGCCGTGCAGGGGGCCGGCATCTATCGATCGACCAACGGCGGCGCGAACTGGACGCAGCTGCCTTCCACATCGTCATCCCCTGGCCCGAACTCGGCCGCCGACTTCCAGTATGTGAACCGGCTGGCGATGTCAGCCGACGGCACGGTACTCATCGCCGGCACGCGCACCGGGTTGTTCCGCAGCGCCGACCTGGGCAATTCGTGGACGCGCGTGTTCACGCCCGACTCGGGGTCGCTGCCGCCGGAGCTGCGCGCCGGGCGCGCAGACATCGTGGACGTGAAGTTCCTTCCCGGCAGCAGCAGCAACGTCGTGGCCTCCGGGTACTCGAGCAACCCGTACTTCTCCGCCGACGGCGGGTTCGTGTGGGTGCCGGCGACGGGCCCGACGCTTCGGACGGATCCTGCGCTCGTGCGCGTCGAGCTGGGGATCACGCCGGCCGCGCCGGCGACGGTGTTCATGACGGTCGATGCGGCGAACGGCCAGGTCTGGCGGAGCGTCGATGCCGGCCATTCGTATGCGCTCGTCGGCACGCCGGCACACCTCAACGTGCAGGGTTTCTACGCGAACGCGCTCTGGGTGGATCCGACGAACGCCAGCATCGTGGTCGTCGGCGGCCTGGACATGTGGCGCAGCACGAACGGCGGGACCAACTGGGCGAAGATCACCAGCTGGCAGCTCGCGCCACCGTCAGTGCACGGCAGCCAGCACGCCATTGTGAGCGATACCGGGTTCAACGGCACGAGCAACCGGCGCGTGTACGTCACGAGCGACGGTGGCATCGTGCGCACCGATGACGTGTATGCGGCGCCTGTGGACATCGGCGGTGGCCTGACGTCAATCGGGTTCACGTCGCTCAATCACCAGCTGGCGGTCACGCAGTTCTATGCGGCCGGCGGCCACACCGCGACGGGACGCGTGCGCGGCGGCACGCAAGGCAGCGGCTCGGTGCTCTATACGCCGGGCGGCGGACCCGAGGCCTGGATCTCGAACGCGCCCGGCGACGACGGGCAATCCGCGATCGATCCGACCGATCCGAACTACATGTACGGCGAGTTCTCGTTCGCCCGCGTGCACCGCGCGAGCGGCGGCACCACGGTGACGCCGTTCATCTACGGCAGCGATCAGACGCCACAGGGCGCGTGCACGAAGGCGCCGCAGTACACGCTCACCGACGCCTGCCTCGGGCGCGCCAATTACATCGCGCCCATCGTGCTCGATCCCAACGAGCCGAACCGGTTTCTGGTCGGCGGCTGGTCGTTGTGGCGCACGAATGACGCGCGGACGCCGGTGACCAACACCACCGGCCCGACGTGGGCGGCGATCAAGGCACCGACCACGGGCAACAGTCCGATCAGCGCGATTGCGGTGGTAACCGCCGAAGCGAATACGATCTGGGTCGGCCACAACAACGGTGACCTGTACGTCACGCACAACGGATTGGCTGCCAGCCCGACGTGGATCCGTGTGGACCCGAATGCGCCCGGCCTTCCCGATCGGATGATCACGTCGCTGACGTTCTCGAACAGCACGTCGGCGCTCTACGCGTCGTTCGAAGGCGCCTCGTCGCACAACATCTGGAAGACGACGAACAATGGCGCCTCCTGGATCGACATGAGCGGCGTCAACGTCGGTGCATTGCCACCAACCACGGTGCGCACGATCGTCGATCACCCAAGCACCGGCAACTGGCTGTATGCCGGCACCGACCTCGGCCTGTACGCCAGCGCAGACAACGGCGGCCACTGGAGCGGCCCGCAGGACGGGCCCGCGCGCGTGGCGATCTATCAATTGTTCTGGATGGGCACGACGCTCGTTGCCGCCACGCACGGTCGCGGCGCCTTCACGGCTCCGGTGCCCGCACCGACGTCCACGCTGACCGCCACGCCATCGGCGCTCTATTTCGGCGCGACGAAAGACGGGCCCGGCGGTCCGCTGGTTGCGGCGACACCGCCACAGACCGTGACGGTCGGCTACAGCGGCACCGTGCCGACGTGGACGGCGATTTCGGATCAACCGTGGCTCCAGGTGACGAACGGCTCTGGCACCGGCGCGGGTCAATTCACGGTGTCGGTCTCGAATCCGGGCAACATCATTGGCGGCGCACCGCAGGTCACCGGCACGGTGTCGATTTCCGCCACCTCGGGCATCGCGTTCTCGGTCCCCGTGACGCTGAACATCCAGCCGGTCGGTACGAGTGCCGAAGCGTTCGGCCAGGTGGACGCGCCCGCGCAAAACGCCACCGGCCTCGTGGGCGCCATCGGGGTCAGCGGCTGGGCACTCGACGACATCGGTCTCGCGACCGTCGAGGTCTACCGGAACTGCCTGCCGTTCGAAAACCCGGCCGGCTGCAATTCGTTCGGTGGCCCGAGCGTCGCGTTCATCGGCAACGCCGCGTTTCTGGCCGGCGCGCGGCCCGACGTCGAAGCGGCATTTCCGACGTCGCCCGGGAGCTACCGCGCCGGTTGGGGTCTGCTGGTGCTGACGAACATGCTGCCGCACGTGCCAAACGCACAGCTCTTCGGCGGACAGGGCGCGCTTCAGTTCTACGCGTACGCGCTCGACATCGACGGCCATCGGACGCTGCTCGGCCGCACGATGAGCGACCACACGCCGACCAGCGTCACGCTCGACAACGATCACATCGCAAAGCCATTCGGCACGATCGACACACCGGGCCAGGGCCAGACGATCGGCGGCGGCGTGGCCAACTTCGGCTGGGCGCTGACACCCGACACGAACACCGTGCCGGATGGCAGCGACATCGTCATCCCGACGAACGGATCGACGATGTTCGCGTTCATCGACGGCGCTCCGGCCGGCGGCGTGACGTTCAATCAATGTCGCGGCAACGTCGGATCACCGCCGCCCGGCGGCGTCTACTGCAACGACGACGTGGCGAACATCTTCGGCAACCCGACGCCGCAGGCGCCGCTGACCACGCGCACGTCGAATCCGACGCGCTATCGCAATCTCGACGCCGGCCGCGCGGCCATCGGCTACTTCGTGTTCGACACCACGACCATGACGAACGGCGTCCACACGATCGCCTGGAGCGTCACCGACAGCGCCTCGCGCGTCGAGGGCATCGGCAGCCGGTTCTTCACCGTCTTCAACGGGGCCGCGCGTCCAGAGGCGGCAGCGACGGCGTCGCTCGACGCGGCGCCGGTCACGCACGGCGCCGAATCGGATCTCGACGCGCTCACGCCATCCGCGCGCAATGTCAGCGTGCGCACGGGCTTCGATCAGCGCGGACGGTTTGGCCGCCCGGATCGGACCGCGCGCGGAACGAGAGGCGTCACGATCGACGCGCTCGGCCGCGTGGAGATCGATCTCGCGGGCACCATTGATGCCGCGTATCTCGCGGCCAATGGCACCCTCCGCGATCTGCCGATCGGATCCAGCCTGGACCGCAAGTCCGGCCGGTTCGCGTGGGCGCCACCGGCTGGCTATCTCGGCACGTATCACCTGGTGTTCGTCTCCGGCACGGAACGGACGGACATCGAGGTGCACGTGCGCTGACGCGTTCGCCTGCGGTTGATGGAGGTGATCATGAAACGCGTGCTTCTTCTGGCCGTGATGGCGTCGCTGGTGATCGCAGCGCTGTCACGCCTGCCGATCTCGACTGCGGCGGCCGGATTCTCCGCGCCAGCGATCACGAGCGTTGCTCCGGCCGCGCCCGTCCGCAACGCCCGTCCACAGGCGCTGACGGTGACGGGCTCCGACTTCCAGAGCGGGCTGTCGCTGGCGGTGACGTCGCCTGGCGGAACCACGACGATCGTGCGCGGCAAGGACCTTCTTGCGCAGCGCGCGACGTCGTTCCAGGTGCGGTTGCTCATCGACACGAAGGGGGTGTACTCGCTCGTCGTCACGAACCCCGACGGCGGGGCGTCAGCCCCCTTCGACGTCGAAGTGAAGTGAACTGCGCTACGGCGCACCCGGCTGGACGATAATGCGCCGATGCGGCGCTTCGCGATTGGACTGGCCATCCTCGTCGTCGCGATCGTCGGCGCGGTCTACGTGCTCAGCGAGCGCGCGCTCACGCAGCGCTATTTGATCCCGCAGGACCCCGTCGCGATTCCCACCGGTGCCGCCGCGCTCACGCGCGGAGAGCATCTCTTCAAAGCCGTTGGCACCTGCCCCACCTGCCACGGACCGGACGGCGGCGGTTTCGTCTACGCCGACATGGGCATGATCGGCGTCGTCGCCGGCCCGAACCTCACGCGCGGTCGCGGAGGGATCGGCACGGCGATGACGGATGCGGACTTCGTTCGCGCGATCCGCTATGGCGTCCGCAGCGACGGCACGTCGCTGATCATGATGCCGAGCGAAGTGTTCACGTTCTTCACGGACGCAGATCTCGGCGCGTTGATCGCGTA
>Ga0111539_10009092_pt1 | contig 12577 bp, 13 predicted proteins | sample RhiMethybrSRZTD1_FD_79667 | JGI IMG/M metagenome (GOLD analysis project Ga0111539, IMG submission 79667) | Populus rhizosphere microbial communities from Tennessee, USA - Rhizosphere MetaG P. TD hybrid SRZTD1 (version 2) (version 2) | ecosystem: Host-associated > Plants > Roots > Rhizosphere >...
GAGGTCGAGGAGGCGGTGCAGGTGCAGGATGCCGGCGCGCTTGTGTTCACGAGCGATGACGTGCTCGAACGCGTGCAGCGCCTCGGCGATCTGTTCGCGCCCGTGGTCGAACGCGAGCAGGAGCTGCCCGCGCTGAGTCAGGGTGGTCGGGCGAAGCCCGACCCCGACTGAGCGTCACTTCTCGGGCACCGCGTCGCCCGGCGCGCGCGGGCCGACGGCGAGGAGCTCGAGCCCGTCTGGCCCCGCCTCGAAGACGCGGCTGGAGGTGGGGGCGACGCGGATGGCGTCGCGGGCGGTCACCGGCATCGCCTCGCCGTCGACGGTCACGGTGCCAGAGCCCTGGAGGATCACGTAGACCTCCTCGGCGCGGCGGTGGTGGTGGGCGAACATCTGCCGGCGCCCGGGCCGCAGGCGCTGCAGGCTGAGCCCCGTCTGGCGGGTTTCGAGTGCGCCGTGCGCGAAGCGCGCTTCGCCCATCTCACCGAACCCGTGCTTGGCCGCCATGTCCTCCACCTCGCCGAGCGCGACGACAGTGAAGCCGGACTCGGACGGGGGATAGCCGACCCCGGCCAGCGGCTCGAGATCGATGCGCTCGAACGCATCGACGAGGTCGCGCACCTCGGCGATCCGCTCGCGAGCGCCCTCGGCCTGCAGCGCGGCGTCGAGGTCCTCCTGCGCGCGCCAGATCTCGGTGACCCAGACCGTGTCGGGGTCGTCGGCGCCGCGGTTGATCACGTACAGCTCGCATCCGGGCACGTCCTCCAGCGCTGCGGCCACCTCGAGCATGACCCGTGCAAGCTCCTCGCCCTTGCCGGGCTTCGCCACCGCCTTGGCGTACCGGCCCACCGGCGCCATCAGCTCTCCTGCCGCTCCGCCATGGCGCGCAGCGCGCCCGGATCGCGCAGGGGCGGTCCGTGGCCGAAGCAGACCACCGCCGGCTCGAGGGCGGCGAGCCTGCGCATCGACTCGCGGTTGCGCGCAGTGTCCTCGTTGAAGGCGGCCGGCGGTGGGCGCAGCCCGGGTCTCCCGGTCAGTGGGTGGAGGTTGAAGAACACGTCGCCGGCGACCAGGGTGCGATCGGACTCGCGCCAGTAGGCCACGTGCCCCCGCGTGTGCCCGGGCGTCTCCAGCACGCGGAAGCCGACGACCTCGTCGCCCTCCCGCAGGCGCCGCGCCACCGGGTGCGGCGGCCCGATGAACAGGCTCCGCTGCACGACGGTGGCGGCCCCGCCCCCGCTGCGCTCAGCCATGACCTCGGCGTTCTCCATCGCGTCGGCGTCATTCTCGCCGACCCAGAGCGGAACGCCCAACTCGGTGCACACGGCGTGCGACGCGCCCTGATGGTCGGGGTGGACGTGCGTGAGCGCGTGGCCGGAGATCGACCGTCCGCGCAACTGGCGCAGGATGCGCCTACGCGCGTGCCGCGTGCCTGCGTCGACGAGCACGTCGCCCATCAGGTACACGTTGATCACGTGGCGCGGTCGCCCGGCCAGGAGGAACAGTCTGTCGGCGACCCGCTCCATCTAGACGTCGAAGCGCGCTTGCGCGATGCGCGCCGCCACGGTGTCGGCCCACGGAGCGCCCTCGAACCGCTGGCGCACGGCGGCGGCGCTCGCCTCGTGGTCGTAGGGGACGCGCCGATGCTCGACGCCACGATCGTCGTGGACGATGGCCCAGGCGGCGCGGGGGTCGCGGTCGAACGGCATCCCCACTGAGCCCGGGTTGATGAGCTCGGTCCCGCGCTTGGCGTTGATGCGGCGAAAGGGCAGATGGGTGTGGCCGAAGACCAGGCGCGGGGTCTCCACGCCGTCGAGCAGCTCGTCCTCGTCGTCGGCCGGGGTGGGGAGGAACGAACGCACGTCGGACCTGGGAGAGCCGTGGACATAGAGGGTGTCGTCGAGCCGGACATCGGTCGGAACGTGGTCGAGCGTGGCGATGTCGTCGTCGTCGAGGAGCTCGCGGCACGCCGCAATCGCGCCCGCCACCACCGGGTCGTCGGGCGCGTCGTCGGGATGGGCGGTCCAGCGCTCGCCGTTGCCGCGGATCCAGGTGGCGTCGAGGTCCTGCAGCCGATCCAGCGTCTCTACCGGCTGCGGTCCGAACAGTGCGTAGTCGCCACCGAGCAGGAACGCGTTCACGCCTTGCGAGCGCGCGTCGGCCAGGACCGCATCGAGCGCGGCGAGGTTGCCGTGCACGTCGTAGAGCAGGCCGAGCATCAGGAAGGCACTAATACCATCGGCACCATGCGCACGGTGCAGCGAGAGCGCAGCAGGCCGGCGCCGCCGACGGAGGTCCCGCTGGAGCTGCTGGGACCCACGCTGAGCCTGCGCTATCCGGATGTCGCCGACGCCCCGACGCTGTTCGCGCTGGGCCGCGATCCGGCGGTTGCGCGCTACTTCTCGTGGGGGCCGTACGAACGGGTACAAGAGGCCAAGGCCTATATCGCCGACCTGCCGATCAAGCGGGCGACCGGCGAGCTGCTCGACTTCCTCGTCGTCCACCGCGAGCACGGGCCGGTCGGGATCACCGGGCTGTCCGGCCTGTCGGTGCGCGACCGACGCGCGGTGGTCGGCAGCTGGTTCGGCCATCGCTACTGGGGCTCGGGGATCAACCGCGAGTCCAAGGCGTTGATGGGGCACCTCGCGTTCGAGTACCTCGGCCTCGAGCGGCTGACGGCTTACGCGGCCAGCCAGAACACGCGCTCGCAGCGCGCGCTCGAACGGCTCGGCTTCCGGCGCGAGGGTGTGCTCGCCGCCTGGCATCGCCACGGCGACCGCGTCTACGACGTCGCCTGCTACGGCATGGTCCGCGCGGCGTGGGAGCGCTCAGGCCTACCCGCCATCCCGGCGCAGCTGCGGGGCGACCTGCCGTCCGCCTTCGTGGTGGTCTGATGGGCAAGCGCTCGCGTCGCAAGGCGAAGGACGGGGACGCCGGGGCGGCCCAGCAGGCCGAGCCCCAGGCGCAGGCCGAGGAGCAGGTCGGGTCCGAGGAGCAGGCCGCGCCCGACGCACCGCCGTTCCCTGCCGGCGACGTCAACGACCTCCGCGACCTCTATGCGATCACGGACCGGATGGCGCTGCTCTACCACCTCTATCGGTGGACGCTGCTGACCGGCGAGCTGCCCGAGCCCGAGGACTGGCAGCGGCGCGACGACTGGCCCCACCCGAACTGGGTCGACGACGTGTTCGGCAGCTGGGACGCGATGCTGGACGCGTCGGGCGTCGACGACGCTCGCCTGCTCGCCATGTACGACGAGCAGGAGAAAAAGCTCAAGGAGGCGCGGCGGAGGGCCGACGACGCGACCGCGCGGGCGCGGTTGCTCGCGCGCGAGGAGAGTCGCGAGCCCGAGCTGCGCCGCCAGATCGACGTGGCCAAGCGCAAGCGCGAGGAGGCCGAGGACGCTCGCGCCCACGCCGAGACCGAGGCGGCGCGCGTGTGCCGCGAGCTCGACGCCCAGCGCGCTCGCGCCGAGACGGCCGAGCGGCGGCTGGCCGAGGGCAGCGAGGCACCGGTCGCCGAGGACCCCGCGCTCGCGCGCCTGCGGGCCGAGGTCGCCGCCGCCCACCGCGACCTCGAGTCGATGCGCGGGGAGCAGGAGCGCCTCGTGTCGTCGCTCGAGGCCGCGCGCGACGAGCGCGACACCGCCCTGCAGGCGCTGCGCCGCGTGCGGGCCGAGCTCGGCGCGCGCGGCGAGGACGTTCCCGAGACGGAGCCGACCGACGACGTCAGCGAGCCGGCGAGCGTGCTCGAGGCGGTGCAGCGCGCAGCGCGCGACGCCGAGCATCTCGTGTTCGCCGAGTCGGCCTACGAGAGCGCCGAGGAGAGCCCGTTTCGTCACCCCGCGCGCGTCTACGAGACCTTGATGCGCCTCGACGAGCTGGCCGAGCTCTACGCCCGCCCCGAGGGCTTCGGCCAATCGCTCGGCAAAGCGGCGCACGACCTCGGGCTCAACTGGCGGGCAGACGTGTCCGAGCTGGCCCGGGGGCGTTGGCCCGAGCACTACCGCTTCAGCTACGAGGGCCACGAGCTGTGGATGGGCCCGCACGTGGCGCTCGGCTCGGGCTCGGGTGCGAACAACATCGCCCGCATCTACCTTCATGTCGCCAACGGCGATGACGGCTTGGCGCGCGGGCTGATCGTCGCCGCGGTCGGGCGCAAGAAGCCCGACACGACGACCTGATGGCGCTGCACACCCCGCTCTGCGACCTGCTCGGCATCGAGCACCCGGTGATGCAGGGCTCCCCGGGGCCGTGGAGCTCGCCGGCGCTGGCGGCGGCGATCTCGGAGGCCGGCGGCCTGGGCTCGCTCGGCACGGCGCTGGTCGCGCCCGACCAGATCCGCGTGCAGGTCGAGCGGGTGCGCGCGCTCACCGGGCGGCCCTTCGCCGTCAACCACGCTGGTGGATCGTGCCCACGCCGCCAGCAGCCGCGTCGTGCAGCAGGTGCACACGGCCGAGCAGGCCGAGCGCGCCCTCGCAGCCGGCGCGGACGCGATCATCGCCCAGGGCGGCGAGGCGGGCGGCTTCGGCGGGACGATCTCGACGCTGGCGCTCGTGCCGCAGGTCGTCGACGCAGTCGCTGCCGTGCCGGTGCTCGCGGCCGGTGGGATCGCCGACGGCCGTGGCCTTGCCGCCGCGCTCGTCCTCGGGGCGCAGGGCGTGAACATCGGCACGCGGTTCATGGCTGCCACCGAGGCCGAGATTCCCGATGCCTACAAGCAGGCCATCGTCGCCGCCGGCTCCGAGGACGCGGTCAAGGTCGAGTTCGCCGCGTCGGTGTTCCCGCCGCGGCCGGAGGACGGGTTCGCGACCCTTCCGCGTGCGCTGCGCACGCCCTTCATCGACCGCGGCAACGCCGATCCGGCGTCCGTTGACGCCGACCGCGAGCGCCTCGGCGGCGAGCTGGTCGATGCCGTGCGCGCCGGCAGCGCCCACGAGCTCGTGCCCTTCGCGGGCCAGACCGCGGGGCTGATCGGTGCGGTGCAGCCGGCCGGCGAGATCGTGCGCTCGCTGGTGGCCGACGCCGAGGCGGCGCTGCGTTCCGCCGCCGGATGAGCGCCCGCGCCGCAGCGTGCTTGCGACCGGGTGATCGACCGGTCAGCTCTCGAGTGTCCGCGCGCTCTCCTCGGCCAGGATCCGCATGCCGGCCACGAAGTCGGCGCGGGCCCGGGGGGAGAGGCGCTCGAGCGTCCGGCGCACCGGCTCGGCCTGCCGCAGGAGCAGGTCCTGGACGACCTCGCGGTGGGCGTCGGGCAGCCGCACGAGCGTGACGCGGCGGTCGCGTTCGTCCTCGGCGCGCTCGAGCAGGCCGGCGCGACTGAGCTCGCCGACGAGCTGGCTCGTAGTCGGTAGGGAAAGGCCAAGGCGCTCGGCCAGCTCGCTGACGCTGAGCTCGTCCTCGAAGCTCAGCGCGAGCAGCGGTGCAGCGTGGCGCGGGCCGAGGTTGGCGCGCTCAGCCGCGGCGCGCAGCTCCGCCGGCGGTTCGGCTCCGCTACGTTTGAAGCAGGCCATCACCTGAGCGAGCAGCTGCAGGATCTCGCGCGCTTCGGTATCGACGGCTTCGGTGGTCAAATATTCTGATTGCCGAACTGTTTGGAAGTATAACCTTTCTCAGAGACTTCTCACAGACACTGCGTACAACCCCGAACTCATGAGCTTCATCGCCCGCGTCTCCCGCTTCTGCGTCGACCACCGCCGCGCCGTGATCCTCGGCTGGGTCGCCGTGGTGGTCGCTGCGCTCGCCCTGTCGAGCGCCGTCGGCACCCGCTACGCCACGAACTTCTCGCTGCCGGGCGCCGAGTCCCAGCGCGCGACCGACCTGCTCAAGCGCGACTTCCCGACCCAGGCCGGCGACACCGACCAGATCGTGTTCGCCGCCAAGCAGGGCAAGGTGACCGACCCCGACGTGCGCGCACGGATCGCGCCGATGCTGGCGCAGGTCTCCCGGCTGCCGCACGTGACCGCGGTGGTCAGCCCGTACAGCGGTGCGGGTGGACGGTCCGTGTCGGCGGACGGGCGCATCGCGTTCGCGACCGTCAACTTCGACCAGCGCGCCAACGACCTGCCGAAGGACGCCATCAACCGCGTGATCTCGGTCGCGCGCGACGCGGGGTCGAGCGCGGTGCAGGTGGAGCTTGGCGGCCAGGCGATCCAGCAGGTCCAGGAGCCGCCCCTCGGCGCGGCGACGGGGATCGGGGTCGTGGCCGCGATCGTGGTCCTGCTGTTGACGTTCGGCTCGTTCGTGGCCATGGGCATGCCGATCCTCACGGCACTGATCGGCCTCGGCTCGGGCGTCGGCCTGATCGGCCTGGCGTCCCAGGTGATCGATATGCCGTTCTTCTCGACCGAGCTGGCGGTGATGATCGGACTCGGGGTGGGGATCGACTACGCGCTGTTCATCGTCACGCGCTTCCGCGAGAACGCGCGCGCCGGCATGGAGGTGCGCGAGGCGACGATCGCCGCCATGGACACGGCGGGGCGGGCGGTGCTGGTCGCCGGCCTGACCGTGATCATCGCGCTGCTGGGCATGTTCGCCCTCGGCCTGAGCTTCCTGTACGGGGTGGCGGTCTCCTCGGCGCTCGCCGTGCTGCTGGTGATGCTGGCGTCGCTGACGGTGCTGCCCGCGCTGATATCGAAGTTCGGCGCGCGGGTGGCACGGCCGAGCCGCCGGGCGCGCAGGCGCGCGGAGGCGGGCGTCACGCCGGCCAGCGGGCCCACGGGCTGGGGCCGCTGGGCGGAGTGGATCTCGCGTCGTCCCTGGGTCGGCGTGATCGCGGGCCTCGGGATCATGCTGGTCCTGACCGTCCCGGCGCTCTCGATGAACCAGGGCGCGAGCGACGCGGGCAACGATCCCACCTCACAGACCACGCGGCGGGCTTACGACCTGCTCGCCGAGGGCTTCGGCAAGGGCGTCAACGGGCCGCTCATCGTCGCCGCGCAGCTGTCGCGCGCCGGCGACCGCGCGGCGGTGACGCAGATCGGCACCACGTTGCGCACCACGCCGGACGTCGCCGAGGTCGCGCCGCCGCGTGTGGCCCCGAACGGCAAGACGATCGTGTACACGGTCTATCCGCGCTCGGCGCCGCAGGATCAGGCGACGACCGACATGGTGGAGAACCTGCGCGGCACGCGGTTGCCGCCGGTCGAGCGGGCCACCGGTGCGACGGTGCTCGTCGGCGGTGCCAACGGGGCGCAGATCGACGTCTCGCACGCGCTGTCGAGCAAGCTGCCGCTCTTCATCGGCGTGGTGGTGCTGCTCTCCGCGCTGCTGCTGTTCGTGGTGTTCCGCTCGATTGTGATCCCGATACAGGCGGCGCTGATGAACCTGCTGAGCATCGGCGCGGCGCTCGGCGTCGTGGTGGCGATCTTCCAGTGGGGCTGGCTCGCCGACGTCTTTGGGGTCCAGAAGGGTCCGATCGACTCCTTCATCCCGGTGATGGTGTTCGCGATCGTCTTCGGGCTCTCGATGGACTACGAGGTGTTCCTGGTCTCGCGCATCCACGAGGCGTGGACGCGGCGCCGCGATGCGTCCCGGGCGGTGGTCGACGGGCTGGCCTCGACCGGTCGGGTCATCACGGCGGCGGCCACCATCATGGTGTGCGTGTTCCTGTCCTTCGTGGTGGGCGACGTCCGGGCGGTCAAGCTGTTCGGCCTGAGCCTCGCGGCCGCGGTGTTCCTCGATGCGTTCGTGGTCCGCAGCCTGCTGCTGCCGGCCGTGCTGCAGCTGCTGGGCCGCGCGACGTGGTGGCTGCCCGACTGGCTCGAGCGCCGCCTGCCCCACCTGGCCATCGAACCGCCCGAGCCGCCGGGGCGCCGGCGCGAGGAACCCCCGCGCGAGCCCGAGCCGGCGCTCAGCGAGACGTAAGGGGCACCGCCTCACGACCGCCGCGCCTCCCACGAGAAGCCGCGGATGGCCAGGAGGATCCCGATCGCCGACCACACCACCAGCACCGCGATTGCGGTCCAGTTGTCGCTGATGGGCTTGCCGCTGACCATCGCCGCGGAGAAGCCATTGATGAGGTGGATGAGCGGGAGCGCCTCCGCGATGTCGGTCAGGAATTTCGGCGCCTTGTCGGCGTCGAAGAACACGCCGGAGATGAAGATCACCGGCAGGAAGATCGCGTTCGTGTAGGCCGGGGCGGACTCGAAGTTCGGGATCGCGTGAGACAGCGCGATCCCCAGCGACGCGAAGCACACCACCCCGAGGACCGCGAACACCACCAGCTCGAACGGGGCGGGCGGCCACGGGATGCCGAAGAACGCCTTGCCCGCGAGCACGATGATCACGATCTGCAGCACCGCGTTCGCGACCGCGCTGGCGAACACCCCCGCCAGGTAGGCGCCGGACGGCAGCGGCGTCCCGCGGATGCGCTTGAGCACGCCCTGCTCGCGCAGGAACGTCATGTTGAACGCCAGTGCGGTGAAGGTCGTCGCCATCACCGCCATGCCCGCGATCCCGGGCACGATCACGTTCAGGTTCTTCTGGTTGTCGGCGAAGACCGCACCGAACAGCGCGAGCAGGATGAGCGGAAAGAGGAAGTTGAAGAAGGCGGCGGTGGGGTTGCGCCAGAACATGCGCCGCTCGAGCCGGTACTGGCGCCACGCGAGAGTGAGGCTGGAGCTCACGATCGGGTGACCTCGGCCCCCCGCGGCAGCGCCACATCCTGGTCCGCCGTCAGCTCGAGGTACACGTCCTCGAGCGACGGCCGGGTCACGCTGAGCTCGTCGAGCCGCTCGCCCCGCGCGAGCGCATCCGCCGTGAGCGACGCCAGCAGCGTGGTCGGGTCGTCGGTGACGCGCTCGTGCGCCTCGCCGCTCGCGTCGCGCCAGGCCACGCGGTAGCGGCTCGTCTCGCCAACGCCGAGCTCGCTCGGCGCGCCCTCGGCGAGGATCCGGCCGTCCTTGATGATGGCCACGCGGTCGGCCAGCGCCGAGGCCTCGTCGAGGTAGTGGGTGGTGAGCAGCACCGTCTTGCCCAGCGATCGCAGCGACCGGATGACCTCCCATGCGTTGCGCCGCGCCGCGGGGTCGAACCCGGTCGTGGGCTCGTCGAGGAACACCAGCTCCGGATCGCCCACCAGCGCGAGCGCGAAGTCGAGCCGGCGCAGCTGGCCGCCGGACAGCGCGCGCACGCGCGTCTCCTGGGTCTCGGTCAGACCGGCGAGCGCGATGACCTCATCGACATCGCGCGAGTGCGGATAGAAGCCGGCCCAGTGGACCACGGCTTCCCGCACCGAGATGTGCCGGTACAGCCCGGTCGATTGCAGCACGATCCCGACTCGCTCGCGCAGGGCCCGCGGTCGCTGCGCGGGGTCAAAGCCGAGCACGCGCACCTGGCCGGCCGTGCGGGTCCGGTAGCCCTCGAGGATCTCCACCGTGGTCGTCTTGCCCGCTCCGTTGGGGCCGAGGAGGCCGAAGACCTCGCCCCGGGCGACTTCGAAATCGATGCCGCGTACGGCGTCGATCGAGCCGTAGCGCTTGAACAGGTCGGTGACCTCGATGGCGGGGTCGGACATGCGCGCTCGGAAATGCTACGACCGTGACACGATCCCGGCCCATGGTCTGCGCCTGCATCGATATCGGGTCGAACACCATCCGCCTGCTCGTCGCGACCCCGCACGACGGCGGGCTGCGCGAGCTCTGCCAGCAGCGCGCGTTCACTCGCATCGGCAGGGCGATGCGCGACGACGGACGCATCGGCACGCGCAAGATCGACGAGGTGGCCGAGGTGGTCGCGACGCAGGCGCGTACGGCTGAACAGCTCGGCGCCCGCGCCTTGAAGGTGGTCGCCACCGCCGCCATCCGCGAGGCCGGCAATCGCGACGACCTCGTCGCCGCCGTGCGCTCGCGCTGCGGCGTCGACGTGGAGGTCCTCACCGACGGCGAGGAGGCGCGGCTCGCGTTCGTCGGCGCCACACGCGCGCTGACCGAGCCCGTCACCGACGCCGTGGCCGTGGTCGACGTGGGCGGGGGCTCGAGCGAGCTGGCCATCGGCACCATCGACGGCGGGGTGACCTGGTCGGCGTCGCTGCGCCTGGGCTCGGGGACGCTCGCCGACGCCTACCTGCGGTCGGACCCGCCCGCGGTGCGCGAGCTCAACGCCGTCCGCCAGCACGTCGGCGGCGCCTTCGAGGGCCTCGCGATCCCGCCCGCGGAGCTCGCCGTCGCGGTGGGCGGGTCGGCCACCTCGCTGCGCCGCCTGGTCGGCGTTCTGCTCGAGCCCGAGACCCTCGAGCGGGGCCTGCGCGTGCTCGCCAGCGCGCCCGTGGCCGAGGTCGCGCGCACCTACGAGCTCGATCCGGAGCGCGTCAAGCTGCTCCCGGCTGGCATCCTCCTGCTGGAGGAGACAGCGACACGGATGGGGCTCCCGCTGCAGATCGCCCGCGGGGGTCTGCGCGAGGGCGTGATCCTGGAGATGATGAGCAGCCCAGCAGCACGAGGCGCGTGATGGCCAAGGCCCGCGCCATCCCCGACCTGGAGGCCGGTGCGTCCTTCGCGGACGCCGCCGCGAAGGTGGTCGCGGTCCGCGCACAGGAGCTCGCGGACCACTCCGAGAACGTGCTCGACACGACCGACATCGAGCGCGTCCACGACATGCGCGTGGCCACCCGCCGGCTGCGCGCCGTGCTCGAGATCTTCGCGCCCTGTTTCCCCAAGGCGCTGCACCGCGACGTCCTTCACGACGTCAAGGCCCTGGCCGATGCGCTGGGCGAGCGCCGCGACCCCGACGTCCACATCGCCGCGCTGGACGCCCTCGCCGCCCGGGCGAAGCCGTCGAGCCGGGCAGGAGTGCGGCTGCTCGCCGGCCGCTTCCGCGACGAGCAGGCCGCGGCCAACGAGCGCTTGGCCGAGGCGCTGGAGCGGGCCGAGGCGACGAACCTCGACGACCGCCTCCGGCAGCTGATCGGCAGCGCGGAAGCCGGACGACTCACGCAGCCTCCAAAGTCGCGAGCCAGGATGGCGAGCGGAGGCCAAGCGTGAGGGCACGGCGGGTCAAGGGCCTCGATCCGGCCGGGAGCCTGGCCGACAACGCCGAGCGCATCGTCCGCACCCGGCTCGACGAGCTGTACTCGTTCACCCCCAAGGCGATGAACCCCAAGAAGGTCAAGGCGATGCACGACATGCGCATCGCGGCCAAGCGGCTGCGCTACGTCCTCGAGGTCACGGCGTTCTGCTTCGGCCCGTACGCGGGGACGGCGCTCAAGCGCGCCAAGGAGCTCCAGGACCTGCTCGGCGAGATCCACGATTGCGACGAGATGCTGCCGCGCGTGCGCGCCGCAGTACACGAGGTCCACGACGCGGACGTCGACCGGCTTCTCGAGCTCGCGGCCGACGCGGACGACCTCGCACCCGAGCTGGCGGCGAAGGTCAAGCACGCCGACGCCTACGGCGGACTCGAGGTCCTCAGCGTGTGGCTCGAGTCCCGCCGGATGCTGCTCTTCGAGCGCTTTCTGGACCGCTGGAAGACGCTCGAGCGCAACGACTTCCGCGGACGGCTCGAGCGAGCGCTCGACCAGCGCCCGCAGCCGAGTGAAGAGAAGCGACAATCACCCCCGCCCGAGTCCGACGGGCAGGTATCGTCAAACGTGCCCGCATGACGAGCGTGACGCCAGAACCCGACTCCGTCGACGAGCTCACGGCCGCCCCGGCCGCCGACCTCGCGGACTCGTCGCTGTACTTCAACCGCGAGGTGTCCTGGCTGGACTTCAACGACCGGGTTCTCCAGCTCGCCGAGGACGCCAGCATCCCGCTGCTCGAGCGCGTGAAGTTCTGCGCCATCTACACCTCGAACCTGGACGAGTTCTTCATGGTGCGGGTCGCCGGCCTGCACGACCAGCTCGAGGCTGGCATCGACGCCCGCGGCCCCGACGGCGTCTCCGCCGGCGAGGCGATCGACCGCATCAAGGACCGCGTCGGCGAGCTCAGCGTTCGCCAGATCCGCTGCCTCGAGGACTCGCTCGTTCCCGGGCTGGCCGACGCCGGCATCCGCATCGCCTCGGTCGACGACGTCTCCGCCCACGATCGCAAGGAGCTCGACGCCCGCTACCGACGCCAGATCTTCCCTGTGCTCACGCCGCTCGCCGTCGGGCTGGGCCGGCCGTTCCCCTACATCTCCAACCTTTCCCTGTCGCTTGCGGTGCTGGTGCGCGACCCGGTCTCGGGCCACGAGACGTTCGCTCGCGTGAAGGTGCCGAAGGAGATGCTGCCGCGGTTCATGCCGGTGGGGGAGGGCCTGACCTTCGTCCCCATGGAGCAGGTCATCGCCGCCAACCTCGACTCGCTGTTCCCGGGGATGGAGATCCTCGACTACGACTTCTTCAAGGTCACGCGCGACGCCGATTTCACCGTCTCCGACGAGGCCGACGACCTGCTCCAGGCGGTCGAGCACGAGCTGCGGCGCCGGCGCTTCGGCGAGATCGTCCGGGTCGAGATCGGCTCGAGCATGAACGCGGGTCTGCGCGACCAGCTCGTCGAGGGCCTGGGCGTGCAGGCGCACGAGGTCTTCCACGTCGACGGGCTGCTCGACCTCGCCGACCTGTGGCAGATCGTGAACCTCCCCGGGTTCAAGGAGCTGCGCGA
>Ga0111539_10009096_pt1 | contig 12573 bp, 13 predicted proteins | sample RhiMethybrSRZTD1_FD_79667 | JGI IMG/M metagenome (GOLD analysis project Ga0111539, IMG submission 79667) | Populus rhizosphere microbial communities from Tennessee, USA - Rhizosphere MetaG P. TD hybrid SRZTD1 (version 2) (version 2) | ecosystem: Host-associated > Plants > Roots > Rhizosphere >...
GGAGTGAGAATAAATAGGGACGTACCCCAATTTCCTTCGGGAAATTGGGGTACGTCCCTATTTATTTCCCCAGTTTTTGAGCGAACAGCCACTCTTCGAGGCCGGGCTCTTTGAACACTGTTTCCCAGATGTCGTGGCCGATTCCCTTGTACTCGGTATAGCGCGGGTTGCCACCGGCGCGTTTGAGTGCGCTGATCATGCTGCGGGAATGTTCAACGAGGATGACGTCGTCTTTTTCTCCGTGAAAGGCCCAGACTGCCGTCTTTGCTGCGCGTGACGCGATGCGCGTATTTCCCGCGCCGCATATCGGAATGGCAGCGGCGAAGAGACCTGGCTTTTTCGTGATCAGTCCGAAAGCGCCGACCCCGCCATTGGATTGTCCCGCCACGTACAGGCGGTTGGCATCGATGTTGTACTCCTTGCGAACGACTTCGAGGATTTCAAGAACAAGCTTCAGTTCAGGGCCGAGCGATGTTTCCGCGTTGCTGTCCCACCCTGCCGTCGACTGCGGCGCAAGGACAAACGCCGGATGTCTGGCCTGGTTTTCTTTGCGAGTCCAGAAATGTGTGCCAAGGGCGTTATCGAGTGAGATCTGTCCAACGTTGTCCTCGCCGGCGCTGCCGCCTCCATGAAGCCAAATCACAAGGGGATAGGAAATGCTCCTGTCGTAGCCGGTCGGAACGAACAAGCGAAACAACATGCTTTGGCGGCCGCTTTTGTGAACCCGTCCAACAAAGCCATCAATAACGTCCTGTGAAAAACCCGGCATAACGCAGATAACGACAAGGCTAGCGGCCAGCAACACTCGACTCAATGTTTTACGCATGTTCCTCGATTTGTCTCGCGGATTTTAGCGTGAGGGACAAGCCTGCAACAAATGAGTACAATGCGGCGCCATGCGTCTCCCTAAATTAATCGTGGGTTTTGGGTTGATTGCGGCTTGCTCGGGCTTGAACACGCTCACGCCCGAATTGCTAGATCAGGCCGAGCAAAAGTGGAACGCGTCGAAGCCCGCGGCGTACCACCTGGTCGTCGCGATGAAGGGCGACCGTGTGGAGTTCGGAGAATATGACGTCGAAGTGAAAAACCACGTCGTCACCAGTCTGAAACGCAACGGCGCCGTTGTGGATTCCAAGGTCGGTCAGGACTACTCGATGGATGGCTTATTTCGAATCATTCGCGAGGAAGTCGGTCTGGCCAGGAATCCTTCGTTATTTGGAGCACCGGCCGGATATTCCGCATACCTGATGGCGAGCTTTGACCAGGGCTCCGGCAGGCTCAAGCAGTACCGACGTTCCGTAGGCGGAATCAGTAACTCCATCGAAATCGAAGTACTCCAATTCGACAGGCTCTAGTGAAGCGGGAGGAGGTCAAACCAGTGCACCGATATATTGGCGGATTTGAACCGGCAGCGTTCTTTCTCATGCGTGTGGTTTTGGCATTTCTGTATTGGAGTCATGGACCCAAATGGTTATTTGGGTGGTTTGGTGGCAGGCCGATCGAACTGACTCCTCTTTTGACGGTGGCAGGCGTTCTCGAAACGGTCGGGGGAATACTGATCGCTGTCGGCTTGTTCACTTCCTGGATGGCGTTCCTGGCATGCGGGGAGATGGCTGTTGCGTACTACATGGCGCACATTCCGCGCGGAGGATGGATGCCCATCATGAATGGCGGAGAAATTACCGTCGCGCTGTGCTTTGGTTTCTTATACATTGCCACGCGCGGGGGCGGACCCTACAGTCTCGACGCCCTATTGGCACGCGGAAAGCGGCGCTGAAGCAGTCGTCGCGTGACCCGGTTTTTCGTTCTGATTCATTGACATAAAACGTATTTGAAGACATCATCCTCGGCAACAAACAGGATGACCATTGGGGGACCGAGAGTAATGCGAAATCGGCTTGTAGGTTTGGTTGTTTTGACGGCTGTGCTGGCGACGGCCTTGAGCGCGCAAGCGCCTGCTACCTACAGAGCGCCGCGAACCAAGGATGGGAAGCCGGACTTGAACGGTATTTGGCAGGCGATCAACACTGCTAATTGGAACATCGAAGCCCATTCCCCGGAACCCGGTCCCATGTTCCAACTGGGCGCCGCATACGCGGTTCCCGGCGGCTTCGGCATCGTAGAAGGCGGACCGATCCCCTATAAGCCGGAAGCTCTCGCGAAGCGGCAGGAGAATTACAAGAATCGTCTGACGCAGGATCCCGAAATCAAGTGCTACCTGCCGGGCGTTCCGCGCGCGATGTATCAACCCTTCCCCTTCCAGATTGTTCAGAGTCCAAAACACATCATGATGTCCTTCGAGTTTGCCGGGGCGCTTCGCACCATCTACATGGCGGATCAGACCCCCGCTCCCGCTGACAGCTGGATGGGATGGTCCAACGGCAAGTGGGAAGGCGAGACCCTCGTGATCGATACGACAGGCTTCAACGGCATGCCCTGGTTCGACAAGGCCGGAAACTACGCCAGCGACACATTGCATATTGTTGAACGCATCACGCCGCGAAGTGCCGAGACGTTGAACTACGAAGCGACCATTGAGGATCCGGCCGTATTTACGCGATCCTGGAAGATCAGCTTTCCGCTTTATCGAAGGATCGAAAAGAACCTTCAACTAACGGAATTCCGATGCGTAGAATATTCCGAAGAAATCATCTACGGACATTTGCGAAAACCGGGCACGGGTCCGGCGCCCACACGTTAACAAGGAGAATCCCATGAAGCACCGATCTCTCGTGGTACTCAGCATCGTGGCCCTTCTGGCCACTGTTGTGTTTTCCGCGTCTCTGATCGCAGGGCAACAGCGATCGGCACAGCCGGCAGCTCAGCCCGCGGCTCAGCCAAGACCTGCTGCTGCGACACCGGCACGTCCGGCAACACAGACGGCTGCAAAGCCCTACGTTGTTCCGAAAACTGTCGACGGGCAACCGGACTTGCAGGGGTACTGGGGGAATGGCACCTATACTCCGCTCGAGAGACCGCAGAATGTCACGAAGGAGTTTTATACGGAGGAAGAGTACAAGACGGTGTTGAAGACACGCGCCAGCGGCGAAGATGAGCAGACCACGCCGGGCACGACGGCCGACGTGCACTACGATTTCACACAGTTCGCGCTGGATACAAGCCAGTCGCCAATTCCGCTAAACCTCCGCACATCCTTGATCATCGATCCACCCAACGGGAGATTACCGGCGCGCGTCGGCGCTCAGGCTGGAGCTGGTGGTGGGCGTGGTGCCGGCCCTGGTGGCGGTGGCGGCAGAGGCGCCGGTGGTGGCGCTGCAGCTGCGCCCGCTGGTGGTGGACGCGGTGCCGCCCCTGGTGGTGGTGGCGGCGCCAACAACCAGTACGACTCCATTCAGAATATGCCGATCGGCAGCCGATGCATCATCATGGGTGGTTCCGGGCCGCCGTTGATGGATGCAGGCTACAACAGCGTGTATCAGATCGTGCAGGGTAAGGACCAGGTGATGATCGTTACCGAGATGATTCACGACGTGCGCATCATTCCCATCGGCGATCGTCCGTTGCCCCCCGAGCAGCTCAAGCAGTGGATCGGAATGTCTCGTGGACACTATGAGGGAAACACTCTCGTTGTCGAGACGACAAACTTCAACGGCAGGCGGCCGTTCCAGGGCGCGGGTCAGAATCTGCGCATTACTGAACGGTTCACTCGCGTTGCGGACGACAAGATCGACTACACCTTCACGGCGACAGACGAAACGACATGGGTCAGTCCGTGGACAGCATCCGTGCCGTTGACGAAAGAGAAGGGACCGATTTTTGAGTTCGCATGCCATGAAACCAACTATGGTCCTGCGAACATTCTTGCCGGCGCGCGCGCGACAGAAAAAGCAGCGGCAGACGCCGCCAGGAAGTAAGGAGAACACTCAATGAAAGCAACGAGACTAAAACTCGCGGCGATTGCCACAATCGTTGCCCTTCTTGGGGCCGTGCCTGTTTGGGCGCATCATGCGTTTGCGGCTGAATTCGATGTCAACAAACCCGTGACCCTGAAGGGCACCATGACGAAATGGGACATGGTCAATCCTCATTCCTGGTTTCACGTCGACGTCAAGGGACCCGATGGAAAGGTTGTGGAATGGATGGTTGAAGGCGGAAGCCCCAATACCCTGATCCGTCTTGGCGTCACCAAGTACACGATAAAACCCGGAACCGAACTCACCGTCGAGGGATATCAGGCGAAGGAAGGATCGAATAAAGCCGTTGGCCGTAACTTCATCCTGCCCGATGGCACACGACTCTTTTTGAGCTTGAGCGGTGCTGTTCCCGGCGGCGCGCCAGACAAATAGATTTCAGAAGCAAAAGGGACGGCCTGGCGAAATCCGCCAGGCCGTCCCTTTTTTTGCCTGAGAACTTACTTTGCCTTGGGCGCCGGAGCAGGTCTTCCAAATCTCGCCGCGTCAATATTGGCGTTCGGCTGTACTTCCGTCAGTTGCGATGTCGACTGACCGTTGGTCCACGTCACTATCCATTTGAAGGGCATCTTTACTCCGGCGACATCCCTGTAATCGCTATAGTCGACCTGCGTCGGCACACGACCGACGGCTGTATCCACGAGACGCAACACTCTTACGAGCAGTCCTGTGGAAGCATCGAAGTAGAAGTTCACGGGAGGCTGCCGTGGATTCGTTCCCTGAAGAACGCGAACTTCCTTGTCGTCGATGCCGGTCGCGGTTACTCGCCAGGTGGCAAACGCTGCTTTGAGCCCGGCTGGAAACATCAGGATTCCATCGAGCTTCGCTCCCTCGAGGTTTCCCCCGGTCAGGGACATCAAAGGCAACGGTTTGTCAGAACCCGCCACCCAGGCCGTGCGTCCATCCCAGACTCTGACGTTATCTCCGACGGACATTTTCACGACCATCGCGCGTTGAGCCGGCGCCTTGGCATAGATTTCCATGGGTACTACGGTCTGCTCTGTCTCGAATCCGATATAGGTGCCCTTTCCGGAGTAACTCGTGAGCGCGGCAAGGCGCTGTGCACCGCCCAGGGCACGGGTGTACTGGTCAAACACCTGATCGACTGTTGGCCCGCCGGGAATGTTCGCAATGACAACTTCGTTCGGATCCTCGACCGGCGTCGCGTATTGTGCTGCAAGGTTCGGAAGAATCTTGGGGTGCAGGTCGCCGCGGTGGCAGGTGTAGCACGTGACGGCGCGCACTCCCTTGAAATTGGTCTTGTTGATTTCATTCACCATGTTCAGCATTCTTCGCGTCGTGACTTTCAGCGGAGTTTCATCGGCGAATTTTTCCCATCCGCCAACGCTTTCCGGCACGTGGCAGTCGATACAGTTCAGGCTGAGCGCCGCAGAGAACATGCCCATCGTATCCATGAACTCGTCGACAGGAATTCCTCTAAGAATGTCGACTTTCTTAAAGACCTGCTCGGCCATTGGCTGCGTCTGCGCCTGCGCTGCGGGCCCTGCCTGCCCATTGGCCAACCCGACTAACAGTAAACTCGCCACCAGCGAACCCATGACGCTGCAAGTCAATCGCCTCGATCCGAACTTCATGCTGTCTCCCTTCATTGCTTGTGAGAAAAGTTATGGAGTGAGCGGCAGTATATGCTCGGAGATTTCGTCAGGCAATGACCGAACTTGCGGGCTTCGCGATGGGCTTTAGGAGAGTTGATCTTCCACCGCTTGCAGGAAGAACGCAGAGGAAAACGGTTTTCGGATGATCCGTACTGCACCGAAACTGATGGCCGCATTGAGGGCGGACTCGTAATCAATGGATTCGTCCCCCACCAATGCCAGCACCAGAGCGTCGCGATGTTGTTGCAAGAGTTCCGTGATCACTTTACGGCGCTCGGCAACAGCCAGATCCATAACGATCAGATCATGCCGGTGCCTGTCGTAGAGCTTTAACGTGTCCTTGTGATCAAGGGCGACCTCGACCTGGTGCTTCTCCTGCATCAAGCTCTCGATCATCCAGCTGGTCATTGATGACCCGTCGTCCACGATCAAAATATTGGGCATTCACCACTCCCTAATTCGTATTGGGGGATCAAACGTAGTGAACACACCGGTCCAAAGGAAATCAGGCCGACTCCGATTTTTGCGTCGTGGTTCGCCCTACAGGGCGAGCAGTGTCAGTCCAGGCGGATTACGGGAATTCCCAGGAGCAATTTTGCGGATACGGGTTCGCCGTCTCGGCGCGCCGGACGGAAGGTCCATTTTCGGAGGGCAGCAAGGACGACATCATTCAGCTGAGGATCGGGGCTATCCATGACCGTCACTTGCTCCACCTTGCCCTCGTCCGTGATGATTGCGAAAGCGGTAACCATTTTCCCTGCAAACTTCTGTGCGAGTTCTTCGGGCCACACCGGCAGTTCCTTCGTGATCGGGAAGGGCAATACAACTTCCTGCCTGATGCTGATATTGACAACGCCGTTTACAGCCACGATTTCCTTCTGGCCGACAGCGTATTCGGTGGTCCAGGAGAGTGGCCGGTCGCTAATGGTCCGTCGCATGTCGAGGTAGACGGTTTGGACTTGTTCGTTGCCGAAAACTCCGAAATCTCGCAACCCGCCGCCACTTCCGCCTGAAGAGAGAATCGTGATTCCGTAGGACGTCTGCAAGGGTTGCGGATTGGAATTCCGAGGAACCGCAGGTGCGTCGATTCCCCCGAGGATCGTGATTCCTTGAAACCCTGCAGGAGTCTTTGGACTTCCTTCTGCGGGTTTGTCATTTGCAGTTGTCGATGGCGAAGGAGATGCGGTGTCTTTGTCGTTCGCCTTTGTTCCTGGTTCCAGTCCTGGAAATGAGAGGTTTGGTTGCGGAGAGATCGCGAATCGCCCTCGCGTTTCGCCGGGTGGAATGACAACCGGTTGATCGGCGCGCGCTGGCGTCGGGCTCAGAGCGAGAAGGTCCTGAGCGGGGGCTGACTTCTTTTCCGTCGGCTCCGCGGGCTTCGGCGGAGCAATCGGTGCGCCGACAGTGCTATTCAAAGCCACACTCGAGTCTGGAAGCGCGGCCGCTGTGGATGGACCCACCGCTACGCTCGACTCGGGCAACCTCAATTTGGATTCGGCAATAGGTGGTGCGAGGCGGCGTATCGAATCGGACAGGGAGACATCGAAAGGCGTTGCTGCTGTGGTGGCGCGGGCCATCGGGTCCGATGTGTCGACCGCCTTAAAGCGGGATTCAGCGACCGGGGCTGGTAGCCGCGCGGGCTCTGACATTCGGACCAGGTTCGGCAACATGAACGCTTGCAGTATCGGCACATTGGCGTGAGCCGGCTGAAGCAGCGTCTGTGTGTGATTCGTCGCATCCGGGGGATCCGAGAATATCGGTTGCGGTCCCGGATAACTCAGGCCTTCTTTCGAGCGGGCCGGCTTCGACTCGTCGACTGCTGCTCGCTGCTCAGGTTGAGGCTTCAATTCGGCGTTACCGAGCAGCGGCAGGTAGACGACGTCATCCAGTTCATCGACTCTGAGGATTACGGCTTCGGCTTCGAGATCCAGGTCTTCGGCGGCGCCCAAAGCAATGGGAAGGACAATCAGAGCCGCAACGATAGTGCCATGCACACCAATCGAACAAAGCAGCCCACGCAGGGGCCTGTAATGCCGATCGAGGTTGGCGCTGCTGAAGAGCGGTGGGCGTTCCCTGTCGACACGAGGTCCGGGTCGCTGGTTCAACCGCGCTCGGAGTTCCGCTAAATCAAAGTTGTCGACCCGCTGGACCACAGTTTCGGCTCCCCCATTCTTTCGGCTCGGCGACTGTAAGATGCGGCCATGGACAAGGCAAGGGACGTAAGTATGGGAGGATTCCCATGTTCCGGTCTAAGTGGTTCTGTTAAAGTCACATGCAGTGAAGAGGTAGTCGATGCTGGATCCTAAATTCGTCCGTGAAAACCCCGATGCGGTGAAGCAGGCGACCCGCGTGAAACGGGTAGGCAGCCCCGAGTTGGTCGATGCCTGGCTTACCGCCGACGCTGCGCGTCGTAACGCGCAGGCGCAGGTTGACAACCTTCGGGCAGAGCAAAACAAGCTTGGAGAGCAGGTTGGAAAACTCAAACGCGAACTGAAAGGTCAAAGCACTCCGGAACTCGAGCGTCTGCTGGCCGCAGCCAACGATATCAAAGAGAAACAGGATTTGCTCAATTCGCAGAGAATTGCTGCCGAAGCAGAGGCACAAACCAGCATGCTGCAGTTACCGGCGATACCCGATCCCGCCTGGCCTGTCGGCAGGGATGAAACGGAAAATGTTGTCGCGCGCGTCTGGGCTGATCCTGCGCATCCGCCCGTTCGTCTTGACGAGGGCTGCAAAGACCACATTTTGCTTTCGAAGGATCTTGGCATCGTGGACTTTGAGCGCGGCGTAAAGCTCGCGGGGTCGCGAAGCTATGTGGTGCGAGGTCTCGGCGCGCGCCTCTATTGGGCCATATTGCGTTTCGCACAGGAGACATTGGTCCGTCGTGGTTATGAGTCCATGGTTGTGCCTGTGCTGGTGACCGAGGAGTGCATGATCGGCACGGGATACTTTCCCACCGGCCGTGATCAGGCTTACATCACCCAGGATCAAACAGTGCTCGTGGGGACCAGTGAGGTTTCGCTCGCGAGTTTTTATGGAGGCGAGATTCTGGAACTGGAAAAGCCGATCCGGATGTGCGCGTTGAGCACATGTTTTCGCCGCGAGGCCGGAGCGGCCGGCAAAGACACCGCCGGGCTGTATCGCGTCCATCAATTCGACAAAGTCGAACAGGTGATTGTTCATCGTGCCGATGACGAAGAGCACATTCAGTTACACGAAGAAATCATCGCGAACGCTGAGATCATCCTGCAGGCTTTGAAGCTGCCTTATCGGGTTTCGCAGAACTGCACAGGAGACATGGGGCAGGGGAAGTGGCGCATGTACGACATCGAGAGCTGGATGCCCAGTCGGAACAACTACGGTGAAACCCACAGTGGAAGCGCACTGCGCGACTTTCAGTCCCGCCGCCTGAATCTGCGCTACCGAGACAAGTCCGCGGGAGGTAAAGGTGAAACGCGATTTTGTTACACCCTCAACAACACGGCCATTGCGTGCCCTCGAGTGCTGATTTCGATTTTGGAGCAGTATCAAAACGCCGATGGAAGCGTGACGGTGCCGGAAGTGTTGCGGCCGTATATGGATGGGGTTGAGAGAATCGAGAAGTAGCGGGACCACACTTGTCCCTGTGGCGCGGGATCCTGTCGGGGATATGCGCCATGAAACCTCCCTGGAGACGCCCAACCTGTTCGCTCCGGAACTTTTAACCCGGGGCGAGACTGTTGAAACTGTTACCGAAAGCCCCGACACCTCTTTCGCGGCTGTCGCGCGCGACTTCGTCGCCTGGTGTTGCAGTTTCGGAAGTGATTTCCGCAATAGTCCGGACGTCACCAATCTTCGTGTCTGGTTGCGAAAAGGAGCGATGGATGTTTCCTCGTCCGAAGAAGAGGAGATTCTTCTGGAGGCGCGCCGCCTCTTCCTGAAAAAGGTGGAGCAGGCTGTTCGAAAGGCGGATGTCCCTAAAGACAAAGATTGAGGCGCTTCGCGACCAGATTCGGGATCATCAGTACCGCTACTACGTTCTCGACCGCCCAACAATCTCCGATTACGACTTTGACCAACTTCTGCGCGAACTCGAGAGCCTGGAGCGCGAGAACCCCGATCTGATAACGGCCGACTCGCCGACCCAGCGTGTTGGCGGAATTGCCTCGGCCGGCTTCCCCACGCACACTTTCTCGCAGCCGATGCTTTCTCTGGATAACGCCTATTCTGTGGAGGAACTGCGGGATTGGCACACCCGCGTCCTGCAATTGGCGGAAGCGGACTCCGTCGATTACGCGGTCGAACTGAAGATCGATGGGCTCAGTATCGCGCTGGTCTATGAGAACGGCATGTTTGCAAAAGGTGTCACACGCGGTGATGGCCGAACTGGCGAGGTCGTTACGGCGAATGTGCGGACGATCAAATCGATTCCGTTGCGTCTCCGGCGTGAAGAAAACCTGGAGGTTCGCGGCGAAGTTTTTCTGAGTCTGAAGACATTTCAGCAGATCAATGAAGAGCGCGAGCAAGCCGGCGAGCCGCGCTTCGCGAATCCGCGCAATGCTGCGGCCGGTTCACTGCGCCAGCTCGATCCCGCAACGGTCGCCCGTCGTTCGCTCGATTTCTTTGGGTATTCTCCGATTCCTCCCCGCGAGCGGCAGTCCGAAAATCTCAAATGGATTGCGGACCTGGGTTTGCGCGTCAACCCGAATCACAAGCTTTGCCGCTCGATTGAGGAAGTGGAGCAGTTCTGCGCGTACTGGGAAGAAAACCGCGACACGCTCGGCTATGAAATCGATGGCGTCGTTGTGAAAGTGGACGACATTGGTTTGCAACGCAGGCTGGGTTATACCTCGAAGGCTCCGCGTTGGGCGGTAGCGGTGAAGTTCCGTCCCCGCCAGGCCGAAACGGACCTCCTGGATATACGGATTCAGGTGGGGCGCACCGGGGCATTGACGCCGGTAGCGGTTTTGGCTCCCGTTCGCGTCGGAGGAACGACGATCCGTAACGCGACGCTTCACAACGAAGATGAACTGGATCGGCTAGGCGTGCAGATCGGCGATCGCGTCCTGATAGAACGTGGCGGAGACGTGATCCCGAAGGTCGTGAAGGTCGTCAAACAGGCTGCGGACCGGCGCAGATTCGTCATGCCTGAAAGATGTCCGGAGTGTGGCGGAGAGGTTTACAGGCCGGAAGGTGAAGCCGTGCGTCGCTGCGTTTCGCAGACGTGTCCGGCAAAGCTGAAGGGTGCCTTACTCCACTGGGCTGGCCGGAAAGCGATGAACATCGATGGACTGGGCGAGAAAATCGTGGATCAACTTGTCGACAAGGGAATCGTTCATGATGTGTCGGATCTCTATGGCCTGAAAACCGCCACCCTCGAGACTCTCGAACGGATGGGTCGGAAGTCGTCCGAATCGCTCATTCGTGAAGTTGAAGACAGCCGAAAGCTCGACTTCTCGCGGCTTCTTTTCGGCCTGGGCATCCGGCATGTTGGCGAACGAACGGCGCAATTGCTGGCACAGCATTTTGGTTCGATGGACGCTCTGATGCAGGCATCTCCCGAGGAATTGGAGCAGGCTCGAGAGGTTGGCCCGGAGATTGCCGAGAGTATCCGGCGATTCTTTCACGATCCCCAGAACAAGGACTTGATTCGCCGTCTGCAGGAACACCAGCTTCCCATGAAGACCGCGACGCAGCGAATTCGTCCACCGCAGGTTTTCGCCGGGAAGACCTTTGTCATTACGGGAACTTTGGACGGAATGAGTCGTGAGGAGGCCACGGCACTCATTGAAGAGCACGGCGGTCGTGTGACCTCATCTGTGAGCAGGAAAACAAGTTTTCTTGTTGCAGGCAAAGAACCTGGTTCGAAGCTCGACAAGGCCCGCGAGAGTGGGGTATCGATCATCGACGAGCAGACCCTTCGCGGAATGCTATAATCGCGGCCATGCGAATCCAACCCATCCCGTCCCTCATCCTCGCTCTGGCGATTGGGGGAATTGTCTACTCGCAAGCTCCTTCCGCAGGTCCGGCTGAGCAGGGTCGTGGTCAAATCGACGTCAACGTCCTTCAGGTGCCGATGATGGTTTCCGTCACGGACAACAAGGGCAAACTCGTGACATCGTTGACCAAAGAAGATTTCAAGGTTTACGAAGACGACAAGCTTCAGACCATCCGAAGCTTCAACAGAGACGCGGATCTTCCACTGAGCATTGCCCTACTTGTGGACGGCAGCGGAAGCATCATCCAGCAACTGAAGTTTGAACGAGCGGCGGCGACGGAATTCTTCTTCAATACGATCAAAAGAAGAAAGGATCGCGCGACTGTCATTGGTTTCGATTCGACAGTGAGCGTTCTCAGTGATGATACTTCCGATGGATTCAGTGACGAACCGGAGAAGCTTTCTGAGGCCGTCGCCAGGATTAAGGCGGGTGGCGGAACTGCTGTTTACGACGCCGTCTACCTGGCCGTGCAGAAAAAGTTGGCCCATGAGAAAGGGGATCGCCGGAGACTCATCATCATCATTACGGACGGCGATGACACTGCCAGCCGGCTTTCTTTAACAGAAGCGGTGGAAATGGCGCAACGGAACGACACCGCGATTTACGCCATCAGCACAAACCGGACGTCCGATACGAAGAGTCGTGAAAAGGTAAAGGGAGACGACATTCTTCTAAAAATGGTGGACTCCACCGGCGGTAAGGCCTATTTCCCTCTGAAGTTGGATGATCTTGCAGGTGACTTTCAGAAAATCGGCGACGAACTCCGTTCCCAGTACATCATCTCTTACGCTCCTATAAATCAAGCGCTTGATGGCACCTATCGTAAGGTTCGAGTGGAAACAGCCGATAAGAAATACAAGGTTCGAACCCGGCCCGGGTATTGGGCAACGAAAGGCGTAATTAAGTGAAGTTTACGATAGGGCTGTCAACGGCGATTCTGGTACTTGCGGCCGGTATCCTTCATTCGCAGGGCCGTATTGAAATCAGTGTCATACAGGTTCCTCTTGTGGTCACGGTGACGGACGGCAATGGCCAGTTGATCCCCAC
>Ga0111539_10009098_pt1 | contig 12572 bp, 14 predicted proteins | sample RhiMethybrSRZTD1_FD_79667 | JGI IMG/M metagenome (GOLD analysis project Ga0111539, IMG submission 79667) | Populus rhizosphere microbial communities from Tennessee, USA - Rhizosphere MetaG P. TD hybrid SRZTD1 (version 2) (version 2) | ecosystem: Host-associated > Plants > Roots > Rhizosphere >...
CCGACTACTGGGTGCGCGTGACGGTCGGGTTCGAGAAGCGCAACGGCCAGTGGCTGATGATCCACGACCACGTGTCGATGCCGCTCGACATGGAGACGATGAAGGCCGTTCGCGAGTTCCGGCGCTAACCAACTTGGTGCCGGGAGAAAAAAACAGGGGAAACTCAGCAGTGCAGCATTCGACAAATGTTGCGGTGCTGACTTTCCCCCGATTTTCTCTCCCGGCACCGGTTGTTCCGGTTGTTCCAGCTAGTAAGGCGTGCCGTCCTTGTGCACGTACTGGTCGTCGGCGTTGGTCTTCATGTCGATGTCCGAATAGGTGCAGCGGTCCAGCGGATTGCGAGAGCCAACGTCCAGGAAAACGGCCGTTGCAGCCGATCTGTTGATCAAGTGATGGCCGTTGCCAGTCCCCTTCGGAAAGGCCGCGCAATCGCCGGCCCGCAAGACGGTCTCACCGCCGTCTTCAATGAGTGTCACCTCGCCCTCGAGCACATAGACGAATTCGTCCTCGTGGCTGTGCCAGTGACGCTGGCTGGACCAGCCGCCCGGCGGCAAAGTCATGAGATTGACGCCGAAGTCGCTGAGCCCGCCGGCATCGCCCACACGCCGCCTCTCGCGTGCGGCACAGGGCGCATCGAACGGCGGCGGATAACCTGATCCCTTGCGTGCCGCGATGGCAGCGATGTCGATCTTCGGCATGATGTGTGACCTCGATGGGCGCAATGCTATGACCCAGCGTAAGGCGTGCCATCCTTGTGGACGAACCGCCCGTCGGCGTTGGCGCTCTTCATATCTATATCGGAACAGGTCGTGAGGTCGAGCGGGTTGCGCGATCCCACTTCCAGGTACACGGCCATTGCGGCCGATCTGTTGATCAGGTGGTGGCCGTTCCCCGTCGCTTTCGGAAAGGCCGCGCAATCGCCGGCCCGCAAAACAGTCTCGCCATCGTCTTCGATGAGCGTCACCTCGCCTTCGAGCACATAGACGAATTCGTCCTCGTGGCTGTGCCAGTGACGCTGGCTGGACCAGCCGCCCGGCGGCAAGGTCATGAGATTGACGCCGAAATCGCGCAGGCCACCCGCGTCGCCCAATCGCCGCCGCGTACGGGTTGCACACGGCGCGTCGAACGGCGGCGGATAACCGGACCCTTTGCGAACAGGAACAGCGCCAATATCGATCTTCGGCATCAGGACGACCTCGCAAATGAAAGACGGAATCGCGTGGGCAACGGCGCAGCTTCGTACGCCGCGCTCCACAGCCACAGGCCGATCAGCGTACGTCCGAGCGGCTGGATCGCCGGATAGCTCCACTTGGCGATCGGCTCCGGCACTGTCCACCACTGTAGCTCCGGGGCGATGTTCGTGAGCACTGTGAGCACGACAGCGGCGAGGAAGAAGCAGCCGACAACCCGTGTAACTCCCTGCCCTGCGCGCAGCAGCCCGATACCGAGCGCGGAATTGCCGATCGAGAACCCCAGCAGCAGCACAAAGTAGAACGCGTCCCACAGACCGTCGTACATCGCAGTATTCGCGCGAATGATCGCGCGCGTGGCTTCATCCGCTGCGAAGTAGGCCGCGCGCCATTTGTCGAACGCAAACAGCGTCATCGTCTGTTGCAGAGCTTCATTGCTCGCCCAAAGGGCGAAACCCGCCACGCCGATGATCGCGGCCACGGAGCGCAGCGTGCGAATGCGCAACGCCACTCCCAGCGCCGCTGCGAACGTGATGAACGGGTGCACCAGGTACACCCATGATCTCAGCACATACGCCGGATCGTCGACGCGCCGCATGCGTCCTTCGAAACCGTCCGCAGGCTGAAAGAACTCGGGCAGATAGATCAGGCCCAGTGTCGTGATGGCCGACAGGATCGAGCACACCGCCACGCTGCGATAGAATGCAGGCGAGATTGTCATGGTCGTCACCTTGGGCGATTCTCGTGCATAGAGTACATCGACCTCGCAGCTTCAGAGTTCTGCTTCTTCTCACTGTCTGTATCTGCTTTCCCAGCTGGTCGGCGGATGTGCCGTTGCCGACGTCAGCCGCAGAGATCGACAGCCTTGCTCGCCGCGTTGCCGGAGCGGGCGACTCGGTCACGCGAACCCAGCGCCTGGTGTCATGGATGAGCTCGCGCCTCGAATGGGTCGCGACTGACTATGAGTCGCGCACGCCGGAGCAGATCCTGGCCCGCGGTGCGGGAAATTGCGCGGACCTTTCTTCGGTCCTGGAGCGATTGCTGCGACCTGCCGCCATTCCCTATCGCTGGGTCGCCGAGATCAATCTGCAGCCGGCCTCGGACGAGCGCGAAGCGAACGCCCGTGCGAAGGTCAAGGAGAACGGCCCGCGGATGTCGGTGTTCGGCCGGCGCTACAACGATCATCGCTGGCTCGAAGTGCTCGACGAGCGCTCGCAGGAATGGGTGCCGGCGGACCCCGCGACCGGTCTTGTCGGCACACAGCCGTGGCTGCTCGCGCGCGTTGCTTTCGAAGACCGGCCGCCCGCGCCCGTACCCGCAGCCGCCGACGATCTCGCCGACATGATCGTGCCGCTCACGATTTTCGTTGCGAAGGACAAGGCCGGCGTGCGTATCGATCGCTCGCAGCACTATCTCATAGACGAGCTCGATCGCCTCTATGACGGCAAGGCTCACAGGCTGCCGAGTTGGTCCGCCTGGGCAGCAGCAGTCCAGCGGTTTGCACCGATCGCTCAGGGCGCCTTCGTTAACCGCGTCGATCTGCATCAGCAACCGGCGCTCATCGACGATCTTGCGAGCGCCTACGAGGCGCTCAAGAAGGAAGCGCACGCGGCGGGACTGCGCCACTCCCTCACCGCGACCGGCGCAGACGGCGGACTGCCCAAACGACGATAACGATCGCGCCAAACAGGCAGAGCAACGGCGCGACGATCGCGAGGATCGAGACCGTCGCAGCGCCCGCCGTTTCGGCAGTGCTCACGACGGGATTGCCCAGGCCACCGGTAACCGCCGCGGTCTTTGCGCGGACCACGGCCGTCGTTCCTTTCGTGAGCGCTGCGATCCCACCACCGGCGATGACCGCGATCGGCCAGCGAATCTCCGGCGGCACATCCACCATCACCGAAACACTCGCGACTATTCCTGCGATCACGGCGAGCGGACCCGCCAGCACGTCGAGCAGGTGATCCAGTCCGGGGATGTAGAAAGCGAGCGTCTCCAGCACAGCGGCGGTGCCCAATGCCACGAGAGCCGGCGTGCTCTGCAGCCATGCAAAAGATTCGGTCAGCGGCAACCAGCCGGCGCGCGCCGCCAGGCCGGCGACGAGCAGCGGAATGAACACGCGAAAGCCGGTCGCCGCGGCCAACCCGATGCCGAGAGCGACGCTGAACAGCAGATCGAAGGAGTGATCCACGGCCGGCAGTATCCGTCTAGAATGCCGCCCAAGAAAGCGGCGGGAGTGACGATGCGAACCGACAGACGAGCCTTCCTGGGAATGGCGATGACGGCCGGCCTGATCGGATTGAATCCGTCTTTACTCGCCGCGCAAACCAAATTCCCTGCTGCGCAGGGAGCCGGGCCGAGCTCGCTGCCGCCGCCGATCAGCAAGGCCGAGCGCATGCAGCGAATAGCGAAGGCACAGCAGTTGATGCGCTCGGCGGGATTGAAGGCGCTGCTGGTCGAGGCCGGCAGCTCTCTCGTGTATTTCACGGGCGTCCAGTGGTGGCGCAGCGAGCGCCTGACTGCCGGACTGATCCCGGCTGAAGGTGAGCCCGTTCTCGTCACCCCGGCATTCGAAGAACCCTCCGTGCGCGAGAACCTGAAGGTTCCTGCCGACGTGCGCGTCTGGAACGAGCACGAGAGTCCGTTTGCGGTGCTCGCCGACTGGTTGAGAGCGCACGGTGCAGGCAAGGGTCCCGTCGGCGTCGAAGAGACAACGCGCTTCTTCGCTTTCGACGGCCTGCGACAGCTCGGCGTCGAGACGCGAGGCGATTCCGGCGTCGTGCGCGCCTGCCGCGTCATCAAATCCCCAGCCGAGATTGCGTTGATGCAGGCGGCATCGGACATCACGATCGCGGCCTATCGCGAAACCGGCCCGCAGATTGCGCGCGGCATGTCGCCCGCCGACATCGCCCACATCATGTCGGGCGCGATGGAGAAGCGTGGCGCGATTCCCGGGTTCACGCTCGTTCTGCTCGGCGAGGCCGCCGCCTATCCACACGGCAGCGGCAAGCCGCAGCAGGTTCGACCGGGCGAAATCGTGCTCCTGGATTGCGGCTGCAGCGTCGAGGGTTATCAGTCGGACATTTCGCGCACGATGGTGATGGGCGAAGCGAACAAGCAGCAACGCGCCGTGTGGGACCTGGTGCATCGGGGTCAGCAGATCGCATTCGAAACGGCGAAGGTCGGAACGCCGGCCGGTGCTGTCGACGATGCGGTGCGCGCGGCCTACGAAAAGGCCGGCTATGGGCCGGGCTACAAGTTGCCCGGCACGTCGCATCGCACGGGTCACGGCATCGGCATGGATGGCCACGAGCCGGTCAACCTAGTGCACGGCGAGAAGACGCCGCTGGCGCCGGGCATGTGTTTTTCGGATGAGCCCGGCATCTACATCCCGGGCAGCTTCGGCGTGCGACTCGAAGACTGCATTCACCTGACCGAGTCGGGACCGAAGTGGTTTTCCGTGCCGCCGCCTTCGATCGACCAGCCCTTCGGCTAAGAGGCGCCCGCCGCGACGAAGCGATCGCTCAGTGTTTCTCCTCGTGCCCAAAGACAGTGGCCTGACCCGGCAGCCAGGGATCGTGCGTCTCGGCGCGGAACTTCGTCATCTCCGCTCGCATGCGCTCGAGCACTTCGCGGTGCGCGGGATCAGCAGCGAGATTGCGGACCTCTGACGGGTCCTGGCGCAGATCGTAGAGCTCCTCGTCGGGACGATGCAGGAAAGCCTGCACCGTTCGCGCACCGAGGCCGACACTCGGCCGCGCAGCGACCGCCTGCCACGTCGGCGACGACGCAATGTCGCCCGCGATCGGAAACTCCAGCGGCGCGGCGATGTTGAGGATGTACTTGTATTCGCGCGTCCGCACCGCCCGCATCGGATAGTACTGCTGGATCTCATGGAAGCTGTGCGACGCGAACACGCGATCCCAGCCCGGCGGATCCGCCTGCTCCAGAATCGGCAGCAGCGTCCGGCCGGCGAGCCGCTGGTCCCGCGGCGCAGCTGCCTGGGCCCAATCCAGAATCGTCGGCGTGATGTCCACCCAGCTGACCATCGCGTTGTTGCGAACTCCGCGCTTGCTTTGCGCCGGTGAAGCGACGATCAGCGGCAAGTGAATGCCTTCGTCGTAGAGCGTGGTCTTGGCGCCGGGAAAGGCGCGGCCGTTGTCGCTCAGATAGACCACGAGCGTGTCGCCTTCGTGCTTCGTGTCCCGAAGGACATCCAGCAGTAGCCCGACGCCGCTGTCGAGCCGGCTGACGGATTCGTAGTACTGAGCCAGGTCGCGGCGCACTTCGGGCAAGTCCGGCAAGTGTGCCGGCACGACGATTTTCTCCGGGTCGTACGTCGTCCGCGCAACCTGCGGCCACGTCTGCGTGTTGCCGAAGTTCTCCGGCGCGCGGTGCGGATCGCTGTAGCCGACGATCAGCAGAAACGGCTTGCCGGTGCTGCGTGAGATGAACTTGCGTGCCTCCCCCGCCATGAATGCGACGTCGCGATTGCCCGGACGCTCCGGCGCCAGCTCTTCATCGAACGGCAGCGCCGATTCCGGAAGGATGTGCTTCTTCCCGACGAGCCCTGTCCGATAGCCCGCAGCCTTCAGGTACTGCGGCAGGGTCCACACCGTCGGCAGCAGATGCTGGTTGTGGACGTCGTGCGCCAGGCCATACATCCCGTTGGAGTGCGAGTACAAACCCGTGTAGATCACCGAGCGGCTCGGGCTGCACGACGACACTGTGGCGAACGCGTTGGTGAACAGGGTGCCGCGAGCGGCGAGTGCATCGAGATTCGGAGTGCGCAGGACCGGATTGCCGTAGACGCCGAGGTCGCGTCCCTGGTCATCCGCGACGATCAGCAGCACGTTGCGTGTTTCAGCAACTGCAGCCTGGAAGCCGCTCAGCAAGACCAACAACGCGCCGAAGAGCGCGCACTGTACAACCGTACGATCAAAGCGCATGACTTCGGATAGTAAGCGCACTGCCCATTGGGACAATAAGCGTTGCTCCGACACGGAATCGTTGCAACGTTCACGCCTTTTTCACGACCCGCTCGCCGCCACGTTCACGGGGTACCTGGAGACTGCGCAGCCTCAAGCTATTGGATTACCCATCGGCCCTTTTGAACTGGAGATCGAGAAATGAAGAAGACTTTTGTCCTTGCTGCCACGGCCCTGCTGGCAGTCTCGCTGGCGGGCATGGCCCACGCCACGACCACTGTCCGCCGCAACATGCAGCAGCAGGTAGTCAGCTATGCCGATCTGAACCTGGAGACCGAGGCGGACGCCGCCATCCTCCTCGGCCGCATCAAGTCCGCTGCCCGCAAGGTTTGCGGCCTGGAGCACGTCAGCATTCTGCCGTTCGCGCTGCAGTACGAGCTGCAGGTCTGCGCCAAAGAGGCGACTGCTCGTGCCATCAATGACGTGAATGCGCCGCTGCTCACGGCCCGCCAGATCGTCGTTCGCAACGACGAGTAACGACCCCGCATGCGGTGCGCGGCAGGATGGCTGCGCACCGCTCTTTCTGAGGATCCGCAATGAAGACGATTGCTCTAGCTCTCGCGACGATGATGATCGGCGGTGCCGCTATGACGGCGCACGCCACTGCTCCCGTGCGGATAATGGTCCAGGAACCCGTGAGCTACCACGACCTGAACCTCGAGACGGAGCTCGGCGCCGAAATGTTGCTCACCCGGATCCAGTCTGCCGCCCGCAAGGTCTGCATCCAGGCGAATCCGGACCTGATGCGGCCGAACATCAGAGATCAACGGCAGAGCTGCACCGACGACGCGACTGCACGAGCCGTTGCCTCGATCAACGCGCCTCAGCTCACGCGTGTCGCGACCAGCACGCGCATGTAAGGGTGTATTGTCAACGCATCGCTAGGCAGTGAGCCTTGCATGCGTCTATCGACCTGCAGCGTGTTGCTACTCCTCTGCTCCACAGCCGGGGCCGCCGAGCGTCCTTACGTTCCGCCGCGTCTGGACAACGGGCAGCCCGACATGCAAGGCGTGTGGATCGCCTCGAATGCCACACCGCTGGAGCGACCGCCCGGCTTCACGACGTTGGTCATCGACGAGGCGCAGGCTGCGAAGCTCCTGGCCTCGCTGGATGCGCGCGCCGAGGACCGCAGCAAGCCGACCGAGCCCACCGAATACTTCGACCCGCTGAGCATCGAGCGGATCCGCGGCGAGCTGCGCAGCTCGCTCATCGTCGATCCGCCGGATGGCTTGATCCCCGGCAACGACCTCTACAAGCAGCACTTCGCACAAGGAACAGCCAACGCGCTCAATGCAATGGACGGCCCGGAGCAGCGACCTGCGCCGGAGCGTTGCCTGGGGTCGCAGACCACGCAGCCACCGATCATGTCGATCCGCAGCGGCGTCAACTTGCATCAGATCGTGCAGACCTCGGACTCATTCGTATTCACGTCGGAGTTCGTCAACACGGCACGCATCGTCCGGCTGAGCCCGAAGCGCATGCCGGCAGTCGTGACCACCTGGCTCGGGGACTCGATCGGCCGGTGGGAAGGCGACGCGCTCGTCGTCGAGACGCGCGGCTTCACGCCGAGCGATCGTTTTCGCGGCGGGCTCGCGGGCAGCTACCTCGTCTCTCCGCGAACTGTCGTCACCGAGCGCTTCGTCCGTGTCGCGCAGGACAGGATCGACTACACGTTCAAAGTCGAAGATCCGACCTACTACACGCAACCCTGGACCGGTGAGTCGCATTTCCTGCGTCGTGATGAGCAGGTGTTCGAGTATGCCTGCCACGAGGCGAACTATTCGCTGATCCACATTCTCGAAGGTGCACGCGAGCGCGAGCGCCGCGGCCAGCAGTGATCAGCCCGGCGCGTCCTTGGCGCACCGAAACCCCACGTCGTCGGTGCGATTGTCGGGCGACGCTTGATAGCGGCGCGAGCCGCCGATGCGCTCGACCGGCTCGTGCCAGCCGCTGCCGCGGATCACTTTCTTCTCGCCGGTCGCTGGCCCTTTCGGATTGCGGACGTCATCGACCGAGAAGCTTTCGGTGAACCAGTCGCTGACCCACTCCGAAACGTTGCCTTCCAGGTCGTAGACACCTTCGCGACTGCGCCCGGCATCGAGGGAGCCGACAGGTTCGAGGCCGCCGCCGTACGCATCTTCAGCTCTTTGACCGTACACCGCGCGGGCCGCGCCGGGCTCTTCGTTGCCCCACGGATACTTGCGCTGATCGCTGTCACGCGCCGCCCTCTCCCACTCCGCCTCCGTCGGCAGACGCTTGCCCGCCCACTGACAGTAGGCTTGCGCGTCGTTCCACGAAACACCGACCACAGGCAGCTGGCCCTGCTTCGCGAGATCGAGAGTGTCCCATTCATCGGGCGGCGCGAGCGAGCCGTTGGCGGCAAGGAACTTCGCGTAGCGCTCGGTCGTGACTTCGACGCCATCGACATAGAACGGGTTGACGTACACCTCGCGTATCGGGAAGAACTCGTCGTCGCCCATCGTGAACACGCCGCCTTCGATGCGCACGAGCGGCGCGCCGTCCTTCGACGAAACTGCTGAGCGCTGCACGAGCCAGTACGACGCCGCCGCAACCGGGACCAGGATCGCGACGGCCCAGATTGCGATCTTGCGCTGGCGCCGGCGGTTGTGAATCTGCGCCAGCGTGTGCACCGCGTCCGAGACGCTCGCCGTGACGTTGCCGACGGGAGTGAGACACGTGACCGATCTCAGGTAAGCGGGAATGTCGTTGCGCGGCACGTCCGCGAGAATGACCGGAAGCACGCGCCCGTCAGCCAGGGGCCACATTCGCTCCGCCACCGCCAGCTCGTTCAACGTATAACTGCCGGCGTCGACCGTGTGCGGTGTGAGGAAACAGACGAACAAGTCGCAGCGCTCGATGGCCGCGCGGATCTTCGAGTCGAAGGATTCCCCCGGCTTCAGGTCTTCGCGGTCGTAGAAAACGTCGTGCCCCTGCTCTGCCAGCGCAAACCGGATCGGCTCGATGCGAGGCCGGTCTTCGGACGCGTAGCTGAGGAATATTCTCATTTGGGTTGCAGCGTAGCGTGCTAACGTCAGATTTCAAGTTGAACGGAAGATGGCCATGAGTTACCCGACCCGCACGCGCGATCAACACCTCGCCAACGACGGGAAGCCGAAGCGCATTCTGGCGCTGGACGGCGGCGGCCTGCGCGGGATTCTGAGTCTCGGCCTGTTGCAGGCAATCGAGGACATCCTGCGCACGCGCCACGGTGCGGGCGACGATTTTCGCCTGAGCCACTACTTCGACCTGATCGCGGGCACTTCGACGGGCGCGATCATCGCGGCGACGCTGGCGTTGGGCTGGAAGGTCGAGGAGATCCGCAGCCGCTACATGATGCTCGGTGAGCGCGTCTTCACCCGCTCGTTGCTGCGACAAGGCGTGCTGCGTGCGAAGTACGACGACGACACCCTGATCGCAGAGCTGAAAAAGGTCTACGGCGCGAAGACGACGCTCGGCGGCCCGGAGCTGAAGACTGGCCTGCTGGTGATGACCAAGCGCATCGACACCGGCAGTCCCTGGCCTATCTCCAACAATCCGCGCGGCGCGTACTTCGCGGCGCGTCCGAACGGGGTGGTCGGCGACGGCGACTACCCGCTGTGGCAGGTGGTGCGTGCGTCTACTGCCGCGCCCGCGTATTTCGATTCGCAGCAGATCACGATCGCGCGCTCCGCCGGCGCCAAGGCCGTCACGGGCGAGTTCGTCGATGGCGGCGTCAGCCCGTTCAACAATCCGGCGCTGATTGCCATGATGTACGCGACGATGATCGGCTATCGCATCAATTGGCCTACGGGCGAGGACAAGTTGCTGGTGGTGTCGATCGGCACGGGCGCCGCCGATCCCACCGTGACGCATGCGAGCCTCGCAGCGAAGCAGGCAGTGGATGCGCTGCTATCGCTCATGAACGATTCGGCAACGCTGCAGGAGATGTTGCTGCAGTGGTTGTCGGATGGACCGACCGCCCGCCGCGTCAATCGCGAGGTCGGCGCTCTGCAGGGCGATGTGCTCAACGGCGTCGCGGCACTCACCTATCGCCGGTACAACGTCGACCTGCGCGCGACGAGCGTGCAGGAGCTCGAGCCGGCGCTGACGGATCCGAAGCTGATCGAGTCGCTGAGCGCAATGGACTCTCCCGCCAACATGACGGTCCTCCATCGCCTGGGGATGCTCGCCGCGCAGCGCGACATCAAGGCCGAGCATTTCCCCGCGACGTTCGATCTCGAATGATCGTCAGCTTCTGAGCTCGCGATAGCGGCGCGGCGTGATGCCGAGCAGCCGCACGAACGCGCGCCGCATCACATCCACGTTGCCGAATCCCGCCGCCGCGGCGACGTGCTTGAGGCTGCCATTCGCACGCTCGAGTTGTCTGCGCGCGGCTTCGACCCGCATCTGCAGGAGATATTGCGACGGCGTCGTACCGACCTCGCGCGTGAACACGCGTTCGAAGTTACGGACGCTCATCGACATGTGCTCGGCCAGATCCTCGACGGACAGCTTGGCGTGCAAGTGCTCTGCGATCCAGATCTGCAGCTCGCGGATCGAAGCCATTGCAGACGCCTGCGACGCGAGCGACACGCTGACTTGGGGTTGTCCGCCCGGCCTGCGCAGGAACAGCACCAGCTCGCGTGCGGCTTCGTGTGCCAGCGCCGCGCCGCAGTCTTCCTCGACCCACGCGAGCGCGAGATCGATGCTCGCCGACACGCCCGCCGAGGTGTAGATGTTGCCATCCTTGACCCACAACGGCTCGTGCTCGACCCGAACGCCAGGATGCCGCGCAGCGAACTCGCGGCCGAACTTCCAGTGCGTGGTCGCGCGCCGACCGTTCAGAAGGCCGGCTTCAGCGAGCAGGAACGAACCGACGCATACAGCGCCGAGCCGGCGCACCTCGCCTGCTGTCTTTTTCAGCCACGCAGACAGCGATGCATCCCGCACATGTCGCGTACCCAGACCGCAGACGAGCTGGACCGAGTCGCACTCACCCTTGACCTTGCTGAAATGCTGTCGCGCCATGAAAGTGATGATGCCGCCCTCGCCCGCGACTTTGAGCCCCTCCGACGTCGTAGTGACTTCGACGCTGTAGAGCGTGCGACCGGCAAGCCGATTGACAGAGTTGAACACCTGCATCGGTCCGACGAGATCGAGCTCGTCGACCGGTGGCACGGCGAGCACCACGACTCGTCGGCTCGGCTTCTTCGATGCAGCGGCCATACGTGCGAAGACTATGGCAGATCCGGACGGATCTGTGTCGCAAACAGACGGGCCGCCTCCCCTACGATCTCCCCATGCGGACTTGTCTTGCGATTCTCGTCGGCACGCTCGCCCTCGGCCCTGCATTCAGCGCCGCGCCCGAGCACGGGCCCTATGCGCGCATCGCCGTGTTGCGACCTCACGACGGCGACACCGTCGATTTCGAAGCTGGCTACATCCGTCATCTCGACTGGCATCGGCAGGCGGGCGACCAGTGGCGCTGGTACGGCTGGACCATTACGTATGGCGACCGACAGCGCTGGTTCGTGTATGCATCGTTCGGCCACGCTGCCGGCGATTTCGACAACCCGGTCTCGCCCGCCGACGACGAGCGCGACAACATCGTCAACGTCACGCCGCACGCCGAGTTCGTCGGCAATGCGATGTACGAGTTCCTGCCGGACCTCTCGCGCGGCAACGGCGAGCCGCAGCCGACCGCGCGGCTCGAGCTGACAACTATCGAGCTCGTGCCCGGCGCCGCGGTGGCATTCGAGAAAGCGCTGCGAAGCGAGCAGCCGGCGATCCAGCGCGAAACGCTCTGGTATCGAATGGTCGCGGGCGGCAACGCACCGCGCTACGTCCGGCTCAGCCCCTACGCTTCACTCGCGGCAATGATCGGTGCCACGAGCGACCAGGCGCTCCCGGCGAAAACCGACGGCCTCGTCACGAAGACGACGGTCGAGATCCTGACGCTGCGACCGACGATGAGCTACGGGCTGGCCCCGCCCCGTCCGTGACGAGACTTTCACCGCGCATCGCCGCCTGTCTCGCAGCGACGTGGTTCATCTGGGGCTCGACCTATCTCGCGCTGAAGTTCGCGCTGCTGAGCTTCCCTCCTTTCCTACAGAGCGGCACTCGCTTCCTGTTCGCCGGCTCATTGCTCCTGACGTGGGCTCGATGGCGCGGTCAGTCGATGCCAACGCTGCTCCAGTGGCGCAATGCTCTCGTCGTCGGGTCGCTGATGCTCGCCGCCAACGTCGGCGGCGTCGCGTATGCGGAGCAATCGCTGGCCTCCGGGCTCGTCGTCGCGTTCATTGCGATCGTCCCCGCGCTCATCACGGTTGTCAGCCTGCCGTTCGGCCTCCGCCCCGCGCCCATCGAGGTGATCGGCATCGCGCTCGGCTTCTTC
>Ga0111539_10009101_pt1 | contig 12570 bp, 8 predicted proteins | sample RhiMethybrSRZTD1_FD_79667 | JGI IMG/M metagenome (GOLD analysis project Ga0111539, IMG submission 79667) | Populus rhizosphere microbial communities from Tennessee, USA - Rhizosphere MetaG P. TD hybrid SRZTD1 (version 2) (version 2) | ecosystem: Host-associated > Plants > Roots > Rhizosphere >...
CCTTAATGTTCTTGTCGTCGACGACGCGACTGAGAACGCGCGCATCCTTGCAGAGATGCTTCAAAGTTGGCGGATGCGGTCCACGATTGTGCAGAGTAATGAAGCTGCTATGGACATGCTTAATTTTTCCAAAGGAGGTGGCGCGGCCTTCGATTTCATCCTGGTGGATGCGCAAATGGGAGGAGAAAGCGGGTTCAGTCTGGCGGAGCACATCCTGAGCCAGCAGGGACTGCCAGCGCCAATCATGATGCTGACCTCCGTTGGGCAAGCCGGCGGCGTGGAACGTTGTCAGGCACTTGGCATGAACGTTTACCTTATCAAGCCCGTTAGCGAATCGGACCTTTTCGACGCGATGATGTCGCTCCGCGGCTCGCGCCAGGGAAAGTATGAAATCGTAGAGGCTGTCGTTGATGCCCAAACTCCGGTCGGCCCGCTTCAGATTCTTGTCGCCGAAGACAATTCGGTAAACCAGGAGGTAGCGCGACAGATGCTGCAGAAGCGCGGCTATCTCGTAACGATTGCGTCCAACGGTCGAGAGGCCGTTGACCTGGTTTCTGAGTCCGAAGTTTTTGACGTGGTTCTCATGGACATCCAGATGCCTGAGATGGATGGGTTCCAGGCGACGGCGGCGATTCGGGAGATGGAGAAGAACGGCACTCGACGGACGCCGATCGTGGCAATGACTGCGCACGCCATGAAGGGGGATCGCGAACGCTGCCTGCAGGCGGGAATGGATGGCTACGTTTCGAAGCCGGTGCAGAGCAAGGTTCTCTACGAAACCATCGAAACGATTATTGCCGCACGCGCTCCTCAGGCATCAACAGCGACGCCCACAGGGGGCGGGACAGGCCTTTCATCGGGGTCCGCGGTAAATCTGGACGAACTTCTCGATCGAATTGGCGGCAGCATGAGCCTCTTGCCGAACGTCGTTTCCCTGTTTGAAGAGGATCATCCGCGGCAACTGCTTCAGATCCGACAGGCCATTGACGCCCGAGATCCTTCGGCGCTTTATTTGGCGGCCCATACATTGAAAGGTTCGCTGCTTGTGCTTGCTGCCGATCGTGCTGCTGCAGTCGCTCTAAAGCTGGAAATGATTGGAAGGGAGTCGCGCCTCGAAGGCGCCGTGGAGTCATTGTCCTTGCTGGAAACAGAAGTCGTTACTGTTTCGATGGAACTCCAAAAGATCCTCCGCGAACGTGTCAGTGTGGCGACGTAATCTAGTTTAGAGGGCCCGACGCGAGTTCGACACGATTGCGACCCGACTCCTTGGCACGAAACAACGCATTATCCGCCGCACGAATGACTTCATCCGCAGTTAGCGATGCGACGGCCTGTGCAATACCGATACTTGCAGTAACAGGAACTTCCTGAGAGTCAATTTCCAATCGCTGGGCAATCGAAGAACGGATCCTTTCGGCTATTCCTGACGCGACGGACTGATCACATCGTGGGAAGACAATAATGAACTCCTCGCCGCCATATCGTCCGACAGCATCGTAAGGCCGCAAGACAGAGCTCATTTTACTGGCTGCTTCGCGGAGTACCGTGTCGCCGGCGCTGTGCCCGAACGTATCGTTTATCTTCTTGAAGTGGTCGAGATCCACGATGGCCACGCAGATTGGGTGCTTCTCCCGAAGGGCCCGCTCCATTTCTCTCCCAAGCCTGTCCATTATGGCGCCGCGATTCAAAAGACCTGTCAACGTGTCCACCGTCGCCTGTCGCCGCAGTTTCTCCTCGAGCTCGACAATCCGCCTTCCGGACCTGAGCCGTGCGTGTAATTCGGCGCGGTCGAACGGTTTTCGAATGTAGTCATCGGCTCCGGCATCCATGCCGGTCACGACCGCCGAGGGATCTGTATTGCCGGTCAGGAGGAGGATATAGATGTAGGGGCCTCCCGCTCGACGAACCTGTCGACAGACCTCCGGTCCGTCCATGACGGGCATCATCCAGTCGAGGATTGCTATTTGCGGACGGTCATCGGAGTTCAGGATCTGTAATGCTCGACCGCCATCGGAGACGACAGTAACCTCGTAGCCGCTTTTGGTAAGGTTCGCCTCCAGCATTCGGGCCGAGAGCCTGTCGTCATCCGCGATGAGGACCTTCATAAGTGAAAACCAGGAATTCAAGAGGCCGTGACGCGAGGGACCACTGGAGAATTCGCACTTCGACACCCGAATCGCGTGACAGCTTCCTGCTGTTCTATTGTGTAGACGGCATGCTGCTGGAGGTTCCGCCCGCGGCAGGCAGATAGCACTTCAACGTGTAATCCATAACCATGCGGTCCGCATTGAAACGCCAGCCCAAAGTCCGGATCGTGCGTTTCATCCTACGAATCCAACCGCGCGGCAGGCCGTCCTGATCGCGCTCGTAGTATAGCGGAATGACTTCTTCCTTGAGAACACGGTAAAGATCATCACCGTCTCGTGCGTCATGGATCTCGGCGTTCGAATGTGTGCGTCCGACGCCGATCGCGAAACCATTTAGGCCATCGTAGGCTTCGGCCCACCATCCATCGAGGACGGAAAGGTTCAGTCCGCCATTCAATACGACTTTCTGGCCGCTGGTTCCTGACGCCTCCAGAGGACGACGAGGCGTATTCAGCCAGACGTCGACTCCCTGGACAAAGTGTCGTCCCACGTTGATGTCGTAGTCTTCCAGGAAGATCAGGCGGTCTGAGAATTGCGGACTGTGCATCAGTTGCGCGATCTGCTGCAACACGGTCTTGCCGGGAACGTCATGCGGGTGCGCCTTTCCGGCGAAGACGAATTGCACCGGCCTTTTCGGATCGTTGACCATGCTCGCCAATTTTTCGAATTCCTTCAGGATCAAATTGGCGCGTTTGTAAGTCGCAAAACGTCGAGCGAACCCGATGGTGAGCGCATCCGGGCTCAAGGCTCGATTCAGCTTCTGAACGATCGCTGCCGATTCATTTCGTCGTTCTGCCTGCTCGGCAGCGGTACGCCGAACAAACTCAATGAGACGTGCTTTAAGACTCAGATGGGTTTCCCAGAGTTCGCCGTCATCGATGTCTTCAATCCGTTCCCACAGGGTCGATTCGCCGCTTCGCTGTTGCCAACCCGGCCCGAGATGACGGTCGTAGAGTTTTGACATCTGCGGGGCGAGCCATGTCGGAACATGAACGCCGTTGGTAATGTGGCCGATCGGAATGGATTCCTCGGGCATTTGCGGATAGAGGCCGGTCCACATGGCTCGCGAGACCTGGCCATGAAGAGCGGAAACGGCGTTTGCGCGTCTCGACAACGTTAACCCGAGCACCGTCATGCAGAATTCTTCCGCTTCGTTCTCTGGATTTTCCCGGCCGAAGCTCATGAGTTGTTTCATGGACAAGCCCAACTGTTGCCCGAGCGGTCCAAGATGCTCCTCAATCAGTGTTGCCTTGAATCGATCGTGCCCTGCCGGGACGGGCGTGTGCGTTGTAAATACCACCTCGCGCGCTACTCTCGCTGCTGCCTCCCGGAACCCGACGCCTTCTTCCAACATCCGATGTCGGATCGCTTCAAACACTGCGAAGGCGCTATGCCCTTCATTCAGGTGAAGCACGCTTGGCGTCAGACCCAGGGCTTTCAACGCGCGGTAGCCTCCAACTCCCAGAAGCAATTCCTGCCGGATCCGAACACGACCGTCGCCACCATATAAACGCGACGTCAGGTCTCGATCCTCCGGAGCGTTTCCTTCCACGTTGGAATCCAGGAGAAAGAGATCCACGCGACCCACCTTCACTCGCCACACCTGGGCGCGAATGGAATTGGCGCGTGTTTCAATCTGGACCGTTACAGGCTGCCCATCAGTTCCAATTGCCGACTCCATGGGCGTCTGGGAAACGTTCGTCTCGAGGTAATCCTCCCACTGCCACCCATGCTGATCCAGTCGTTGCCGAAAGTAACCCTGGCCGTAGAAGAGTCCGATTGCAATCAGCGGAATGCCCAGGTCCGATGCGCTCTTGATGTGATCCCCCGCGAGGACGCCGAGTCCTCCGGAGTAGATGGGCATCGATTCATGCAGTCCGAATTCCGCGGAAAAGTACGCCACAGGCCGCGGAAGGAGTGGCCCTGCGTGCGTTGCCCCCCAGGTGTGGTCCGCCTGCAGGTATTCCAGGTGACGTCTGAAGGCGTAATTGATGCGGCTATGCAGAACGTGTTCTTCGGCACGCCGTTCCAATGAGTCCAGCGCAATTTCCCCGAGCAGTGTTATGGGATTGTGGTTGAGCTGCCTCCATCTGGCAGCGTCGAGGTCGCGAAACAAGGTTGTGCTTTCCGAATCCCAACTCCACCACAGGTTTCGCGCGAGCGTCCAGAGACGCTCCTGAATCGGCGCGACGAACCGGTCCAGCATCCTTGCTTCTGTGATGACGGGAGCGACCTGGGCGGCGGCCTGAACCAGCAGGTGAATTTCGGACTCGTCGAAGACTCGCGCGTTCGTCGTCTGCACGACAAGGACTCCCTGCAAAACGCCGCGATCAACCAGCGGCACGCCAACAAACGATTGAAAGGGATCCTCGCCGGCTTCGCTGAAGTACTTGAACCGTGGATGATTCCTCGCCTGCTCCACGGCGACAGGTCGAACCTGTTCGGCAACGAGCCCGGCGAGACCCTCGTGAAGTCCAAGGCGCAACACACCGATGCACTCCTTGCGCAACCCCAGTGTCGCCGCGAGGACAAGATTCGCTCGATCCGGTTCCAGAAGATATGCAGAACAGACATCGGTTCCGAAGCGCTTTGCGATCAGCTCAACAACCTTCATCAGCGTTTCGGCCGGTTTGCCCGCTTCCTGTGTAAGGTTCGCCAGTTCTTCCAGTGTCAGCACGTAGTCTGCGGCCCGTTCCGTTTGGCTCATTGCGGCTCTGGCCCCTTTCGGTCGAAGTATCGAGCTCCGCGAAATTCGAGTTTCAGTCGTGAGAGAACTTTCGAGTCTTGCTGATGATTTTCAGTACCGGAGGAGAAGAATTGTGGCATGACCAGCCTCACTTTCCGAACGTTGCTTGTGACACCGGTGTCTGCCAGTTACGTGCGTACTGCGTTGTACGTAGCTTCTTTTTAAACGACGAACCGAGTGGCGTCAAGCGAACAAAGAGAAACGCTCGAAAAACAATCGGTTATTACGAAAGTGTTGAGCCACTTACATTGTTGATGCCTTGAGCGGCCGGCGGCCGCGGCCTCTCTCGCAAAGATTTCTATAGGAACCTCTTTAAACTACGGCAATTGTTCTGTAATCCGCGCTTGTTAAGTTGCCCGCGAACAACTTTCCCTTCTTGGAATTCAACTCGCAAAGAGGAACTGTGCTGACCGTCTGAATTGAACCGGCTGCGCTGGAGGTACATTTGATGAGAAAGCGGTTCCACTGGATTTTCGTTTTCACCTTCATTTTCCTTTCATCGACTTTGTTTGCGGAAGATAACTCTGCAGTTCTGTTACACGCTCGCGCCCGCGAAGCGTTTGATCAAGGAGACTACGTTCAGGCTGAGGGGTACCTCCGGGGCGTTGTGTATGAATTGGATGCTCGCGAAGCGACGCCTGCCCTCAAAGCATTAGCCAGTGCTGATCTTGGCTCTGTCTTGCTAGCGCAAAGCCGCAGCGCGGAGGCGGAGGTTTTGTTAAACCGCGCAGTGAACCTGCTTCGCTCCGATCCATCCATCGACAGTCGCCACCTGCCCATAGTCCTTGGGAATCTGGGTCGGCTGCATGTCTTTACCGGTCGATGGTCCCAGGCGGAAGCGGATCTGAAGGATGCCCTCAGGTTAGGTGGGCCGGTACTGGGCGAGCATTCTCTTTACGTTGCGGATTGGCGCAGCAATCTGGGAATGGTGTATCTGGCAGTCGGAAAAAAGAAACACGCGGCCCGTGAGTTGCAGGCTGCGTTGCGCATTGTTGAGGGAGGAGGAGTTCAAAATAGCGCTCTCGTTTCCGCATTGGTCAACATTGCAACTTTGTACTACGTAAAACGAGATTGGCGCCGCGCTGAGTCAGCTTTGTCGCGATCTTTAAGTATCATGGAGCAATCCTTTCCATCACGGCGCCTCGATATCTCGCGAACTCTCGGCCGACTCGCTTTTGTCTGTCATGCGCAGAAGAGGTCGGACGAGGCCGAAGCATTCCTGCGGCGGGCGTTAGCGCTCCGACGTGAGGCCATGGCCGATCAGGGACCCGATGACGCGATTCTTTCAGCTCTCCTCGCGAATATTCTTGCCTCGAAGGGAAGCGATGCCGAAGCCGAAGAGATCTACGGGCAGGCTCTGAGTGCCCAGGAACGGACGCTGGGACCCCGAAGCGCGGACGTGGCGAGCACGCTTGAAGGGTTTGCCACTCTCCTGCGACGAAAGAATCGACAGCCCCTCGCCAGTGAAATGGAATCACGAGCCGCAGCCATTCGACGTGAATTGGACTTCACAACATCGGCGCGGGGCGCTCGGATCTGGCAATTACGCTAGCACTTTCGGCGAAAGCCTGATTTTCATGCTCTACGTTCGAACTATAGACACAGAAACTCGCGGGCATGATCATTAATCAGAAAGGGTTAGGTCGTTAAGAGGCTATGGATCGGATAGGCGTCACTGTGTTTTTCTGCGTCGCGTTGGTAGTTGGAATCATCTGGCAAGCTCCTCCCCAGGTTTACCGGAACGTCTCGGCATATTACGAGTCGCTTACAAAAGGACGAGGGCCGGCGAAGGGAACGAACAACGGGCAGGCTCCCTCTCGAAAGGGCCAGAACAGGAAGCCTTCATCAAAGGTTGACGATATGCGGACCGCATCGTTCAACCCCTTGGACAGTGCATCCGAAGATCGCGCGGAGCGCGCTCCTGGCGTCGAAGCAGCGCCGGAGACCAGCGCCAACAAAGCCGGGCGGCCGGCTACGTCGGTTCGCAAGCCGAATGGCAAGCAGAATCCGGAGGCAGTCGACTCGAAGCGAAACTAGCGGTCTGGCGGGGCTCGATACAAAGTCCCTGCCCTATAATGCCTGCCGCTTATGTTCTCTGACGTGGGCCGACCCAAATACGGCCTGGATAAAGGAATTGTTGCGCTGGTTTTGTCTGTCGTCTTCTTTGCATCGGCACGGACTCACGCGGATCCCGATCTTTGGGGTCATGTACGTTTCGGCCAGGACATTCGTGCGCACGGCATTCCAACCGCGGATACCTACTCCTATCTCAACGGCGATTTCCCATGGATCAACCATGAACTGCTCGCGGAGATATCGTTTGCGGCATCGTTTAACGCGCTCGGCGTCACAGGCCTCGTAGGTTTCAAAGTCGTTCTCGCACTCGTGATCTTCAGCCTCCTGTATTGGCATCTGTGGCGGAGTGGCATGAATGCGCTGCGCGGCGGAATCGTCCTTATCGCTGTCGTCATGCTGATGTCTGTGGGGTTGTGGACCATTCGGCCACAACTACTCACGTACCTGTTGTTCCTTTTCACCGTGTTGCTGATCGAGTATGTGGAAAGGGGAAAGAAGGGCGCAGTCTGGGCGCTTCCTGCAGTCCTGTTTGTGCGGGCAAACAGTCACGGCGGCTTTCTGGCGGGGCTTGCCGTCGTGGGTATCTGGGTTGTCGCAAGCGTTTCGTACCGTTTCATGCCCGAGCACTGGCAGGTTGTTCCGGCACAGCGCACGTCTGTCCTGCTTGTAGTTCTTTCGCTGTGCATCGGTGCGACCTTGCTGAATCCCTACGGTCCGCGGTTGATTGCATTCCTGCTTGAAACCGCGACCGTCGCCCGCCCGGAAATCGGCGAGTGGCAGCCGGTTTCGATTACGACTCCGGAGGGCGCGCTGTACGTCATCATTGTCGCCCTCACAATCGGTGTTTTTCTGAAGAGCAGGCGCTCACATCGGCCTTCGACAATCGCCGTGCTTCTTGCCACGGCTGTCTTACCTCTGGTGGCCCTCCGGCACTTGCCACTTTTCGGCCTGGCCTTTGCTGTTTTCGCCGCAGAACATCTCGCGGACGTCTGGAACCGTGTCGCTTCGGAGCACCCCACGAGGCGGACCCTGCTCGATTTCGTACCGTGGACTTTGACGGCGGCGTTTGTAGTTCTTGCGATTCCGCACTTCAGCTGTGTTCGCATCAACCCGTCGTTCATTCGTTTTCCGGTGCGAGCCGTAGAACTTATGAAACGGGCGGGCGTTCAGGGCAACGTGGCAACGTTTTTCGATTGGGGTGAATACATCATCTGGCATCTGAGCCCGCACGTGCGGGTCTCCGTAGACGGGCGTCGTGAAACCGTATACTCCCCCGAGTCCTACAGGCGAAGCCTGCAGTTCTTGTACGGCGTCGGTGAATGGGATGCGATCGTAAACCACCAATCGACCGATATGGCGCTGATTGGCCGCGATCAGCCAACTTATGGTTTGATGCGCCTGAAACCCGGTTGGCAACTTGTCTATGAGGATTCTTTTGCGAGTCTGTTCGTACGCGATGGCTCCTACCTCGCAGAGAAAATTCGCACTGCCGTTCCGCCCGCTATCTCTCCCGACGGCGCCGATCTCTGCTTTCCGTGATACAACAATCCGCATCCAGGAGAAATGCCAATGGCGCTAAATGCATTGAAGGCAGAAGGTGTTCGCTGGGACCTTGGCGAACTCTACTCAGGTCCTGCGGATCCGCGGATCGATGCTGACCTCGCGGACGCGAAGCACCGCGCGCAACAATTCGCAGACCGGTATCGTGGCCGGGTTGCGGGTCTAAAAGGCGCGGAACTCGCCGACGTTCTAGCCGAATACGAGGCCTTGTCGGAGCTCCTCTATCGCCCGTCCTTTTATGCAAATCTCCTTTTCGCCGCAGCCACTCAGGACCAGAAAGCGCAACAACTCGTCGGTCACACTCGAGAAGCAGCGACGCAGACGGCAAATAGTCTGATCTTCTTCGAATTGGAATTGATTGCGCTGGACGACGGTCAGTTCAGTGGCGTTATGTCGGTCCCGCAAATGGCTCCGTACGCGCACTACCTCGAAGTTCTTCGCCGGTTCAAGTCGCATACCCTGAGTGAAAAGGAAGAGCAGATCCTGAATCAGAAGAACCTGACGGGCCGGAGTGCCTTCGAACAACTCTATGACGAGCTGTGCGGATCGTTGCGGTTCAACGTGAGAATTGAGGGCGAAGAACGAGAGCTCACCGACAGTGAGGTTATGGCCCTCCTGCGTGATCCCAGTCGCGAATTGCGCGAACACGCGCTTTCAGTTTTTCTGGAAACTCACGGACGTCAGGCCCTGGTAATCACATCCGTCTTTAACAACGCCTTCCTCGATCACAAGCTGGACTGTGATTTGAGGCATTACGACGATATCGTAATGCCGACGCACCTGAGCAATGACATTGCGCCCGAAACCGTGGAAGCCATGATGCAGGCGGTTGAGCGGCACTATGGTCTGGCGCAGGAGTATTTCCGCCTGAAGGCGCAGTTGATCGGTGTCGACAAACTCAAGACGTCCGATCTGTATGCGCCGGTGGCCGCCTCGACTGAGAAGATTCCTTTTGATGAAGCGCGATCCCTGATACTTACCGCGTTCGGCAAGTTCAGCGGACGCTTTTCCGGCATGGCCGACGAGTTTTTCACGCGCCGCTGGATAGATGCGGAAGTGAGAGCCGGAAAAAGGGGCGGGGCTTTCTGCGCGGCTTTGACGCCGAACCATCATCCGTATGTGCTCTGCAGCTATACGGGCACAGGACGTGATGTTTCCACGATTGCCCACGAACTCGGACACGCCATTCACTACCAGCTTTCGCGATGTCAGCGATGGGTGAATCACCACGCCCCCCTGGTCCTCGCAGAGACCGCATCCGTCTTTGCTGAAATTACGCTGACGCGGCATCTTCTTTCCGCCACCGAAAGTACTGCTGTTCGACGCGGCATTCTTTGTGACCTTCTCGATGACATCTATGGAACCGTGTATCGCCAGACCGCATTGACTCGCTTTGAAATGTCGGCGCACAGGAAGCGTCATGAGGGGCAACTCAGCACCGACGATCTCTGTGCGCTATGGCTTCAGGAGCAGTCAAAACTCTTCGGCGACAGTGTCGAGATGATTCCCGCCTATCGTTGGGGATGGAGCTACATTTCCCACTTCATTCACAGCCGCTTCTACTGTTACTCGTATTCCTTCGGCGAACTGCTGACCCTGGCATTGTTTCAGCGTTACCTCGACGAAGGAGATTCGTTCGTACCCGGTTATATCCAGTTACTGGAAAGTGGTGGATCTGAGAGACCGGACCGCGCCTTGTCGAAGCTCGGCATTGATATCAACCAGTCGGAATTCTGGAACCGCGGATTTCGCGTTATCGAGGGGTTCCTTGATGACCTGAAAGCGGCCATTTGAACGGTTTGCTTTTGTCCGTTTCCGATCTCCAGCGTCGGGTCAAATCGGCGGCTGCCTCTGGCCATGTCGGAAACTCAAATCGGAAGCCGGACTCGAGCAGCCGGCCGGCAATGACTCTGCGGCTTTTCAACACAAGTTCACTTTCGGTTCCAAGAAGTCTTGTGCCGATTTCTATCATCCATTCCGGCGCTGGAAAACCGAGACGTATTCCCCAGGCCTGCCGCAGAGCTCTCATGAAATCTACGTAAGGCAAGGGGTTCGGCGCAGCAACATTTATCACGCCAGATAACTCTGAATGTCCGATCAGCCAGGAGACGGCACGGATGAAATCTGTGTCGTGAATCCAGGAGACGTACTGCCGGCCGCTGCCTGCTTTTCCTCCAAGACCGATTCGAACGAGCCAGAGGATCGTGTCGAAAATACCGCCTCGATCGGGACTCATGATCATGGCGGATCGAAGCAGCACTTTTCGCGTGCGGGGTGTCTCGATCTCATTTGCAGCTTTCTCCCAGGCGTTTGCGACATCGGTGCTGAATCGCCAGGTGTCCGGCGCTCCCGGTTCGTGGCCACCCAGAATGCCCGTTGCTTCATCGTTCGGGGCATCGTAACGATGGGCGTAGATTGTCGCCGTGCTGGCTTGCAGCCACATTGCAGGCGCGCGGGACGCACGCGCAATCGCCTGGCCGACTGCCTGAGTGGACAGGACTCGGGATTGAAGAATGGCTTTCCGGTTTGCAGCCGTGTAGCGGCAGTTCACGCTGCGACCAGCCAGATTGAACACAACGTCGGCACCCTCGATTTCCGATGTCCAGGATCCCAGCGTCTGCGAGTCCCACTGGACGACGCGCCAGGGCATTGCGTTGGGAAAACGGCTGAGCACCACGACATCGTCGCCGCGTTCGTGAAAGTGCCGCGCCAGGACTGTGCCGACTTGACCGCTGCCTCCCGCAAGGACCACTTTCATAGGTCGATAAACCTCCTCTTGTGCTCCGGGTTCGGTAGTGGGCAGACATCTTCGCGTCCGAACAAGCGATATCGATGTCGAGCGATGAAGTCGTAGACCCTGTCCCTCATGAACTTTGGAAAAACTTTCAGGAGCTTTCCGCATCGCCACAACCCGCCAAGGCTTTTCGCAACGAAGATCGCTGCGTCTGACTTGTTCAGCAGGCGTGGCGCGTCCGACAAGTAGTCTTCGACCACGTAAAAGGTGTCGAGCGGATCGGGGTTGGCTCGGAATCGACGGAGGATCGTGCGGCTGGGTTCGCTTTGAAGTGCTGCGAAGTGAAACCGTTCGTGGCGGTCGTATCGCAGGACTGTCTGGTTCATGCGATTACACAGTCCGCAAACGCCGTCGTAGAGAATCAGGTGGCGGAGTTCCCCGCTCATGGTTAATATTAGTAAACATGTTCACTAAAAATGTCAATCCACCATTCGAAGGGCCAAAGGGACCGCGCAACCGTCGCGGGCGTCCTCCCGGCACGACGCCCCAGGGGCAGGAAGCTCGACGGCGGTTGTATGACACGGCAATCCGGATGATTGGAGAGCGGGGCTATGAGGGCACGACGCTGCGTGATGTGGCAGGTGCCGCCGGGGTGAGTGTCGGCCTACTCTACAAGTATTTTCCCAGCAAGCGCGCGGTTGTTCTCACGTTGTATGACTCGCTGTCGGAGGAATACGCTGCCCGGGTTGCGGAGATGCGTCCTGGCAAGTGGCGTGAGCGGTTCGCATTCGCGATGAGGACATGCCTGGAAGTCCTGGGACCTTATCGCAGCACGCTCGCTGCGTTGCGGCCGGTAATGCTGGGGGATCGCGATGAGGGATTGTTCGCGCCGGGTACCGCGTTCTCTCGTCGGCGAGTTGAGGGGGTGTTTCGCAATGCAGTCGTGGGAGCGAGCGACGCACCTGCAGCGAAGCTTGGTGAGTCGCTGGGTCGGCTGCTTTACGTGTTGCATCTTGCCGTTATTCTTTGGTGGCTTTTCGATAAAACGCCGAAGCAGAAGGCAACGGAGGGATTGATTGCATTGCTCGAACGCATTCTGGTTCCGTTTGGTGTTGCGTTGCTTTTACCGCAGGTTCGGGGCTTCGTCCGGTCGGCCGACGAGCTGGTTCGAGAGGCTCTGATCGGGGATGCGGAATGACATTCCGTCGTCAATTGCATTTTCTTGTTGGAGCCCGGCCTGTGTTTTCAGTAATATCGTTGGGTTTTCCCTGGAGAGATGTACTCGTCAGGGAGGGTTTGCTTAGCAC
>Ga0111539_10009103_pt1 | contig 12569 bp, 8 predicted proteins | sample RhiMethybrSRZTD1_FD_79667 | JGI IMG/M metagenome (GOLD analysis project Ga0111539, IMG submission 79667) | Populus rhizosphere microbial communities from Tennessee, USA - Rhizosphere MetaG P. TD hybrid SRZTD1 (version 2) (version 2) | ecosystem: Host-associated > Plants > Roots > Rhizosphere >...
ACCAGCTCGAGCTCCATGAGCCGGAATGTTCCGCTGCTGCGAACGAAGTCCACGCGCGCGTAGAGGAGCTCCTGGCCGACCGCCGCGATTGCGGCGTCGCCGGCGGCGAGGAGCGCAGGCTCGGGCTCGACGTGCGCGACGGAGCTGCCGTGCTCCTCCTGCACGCGGAAGTCGCCGCGCTTCGGGACCTTCAGGATCGTGTGGCTGTGCCGACCGTTGAAATACATCATCGAGAACTCGCCTTCCTCGACGATGTTGAGCTCGAAGGGCTGGAGCATCATCGGCCGGCCGGCGTAATAGGCTTCGATTTCATCGGCATGCTCGTGCACGCGCTTCGAGTCGAGCCGCCAGGCGCCCTGCGCAGAGCCGCTCACCACCGGCTTGATGACGGCCTCCTCGCTGCGCAGCTCCTCGAAGAGCGGGACGAGCTCGCCGGGTTGCAGTCCCTCGCGCCAGAACGTCGGCACGGTCTCGATGCCCCTGGACGCAAGCTCGAGCAGGTAGGTCTTGCGCATGTTCCAGCGCGCGATCGCGCTCCCGTTCTCGAGCCGCGTGACTCGCTCGATCGCCTCGAGCGTGCGGAGGAACTCATCCGCATGGTGCTGGTAGTCCCAGGTGGAGCGGATGACGACGAGCTCGTAGCGGCCCCAGTCGACGCCGGGCCGGTTCCACGGAATCGTGTCCACCTTGATGCCGCGCCGCGCAAGCGGCAGTACTGCGAGCTCGTCGTCGATGACCCAGCCGGTCGGGTCGCTGAGCGAGAGGAAGGCGATCCGGCGCACTCAAGCCTTGGGGTAAATGACGAGCTGCGTGCAGCGGAAGAGGGCGATCGTTTTCCCGGTGTCCTTGTGGCTCACGACGGCGTCCCAGAGCTGCGTCGTGCGGCCGAAGTGCAGCGGCTTCGCCACGACGGCGACCGTGCCCGCACGCGCCGTGCCGAGGAAATTCGACTTGAGCTCGATCGTCGTGAAGCCGGTGGCGCCTTGCGGAAGATTCGAGATGCAGCCGTAGCCGCAGGCCGTGTCGGCAAGCGTCACGATGGTCCCGGCGTGAAGGTAGCTGTTGGGCGCGATGTGGTGCGGCTGGATCGCGATCTCCGCGTGCAACTCCTGGCCGTCGAGCTTCGTGAACACGATGCCCATGTATTCGGGCAGGAATCCCGTGCCCCGCCGGTTCAGCATTTCGAGCGTGATCACTGCACCCCTTCGCGCAGGACCGCGGCCGGCCGGATGAGACCAAATTGGGCCGCGAGCTCGGCCGGATGTTCCGCGTTCCAGATCACGATATCGGCGAGCTTGCCGGGCTCGATCGTGCCGCGTTCCTTGCGCATGCCGAGCGCGCGCGCCGCGTGGCGGGTGACGCCGAGGAGCGCCTCCTCGGGAGTCAGCCCGAACTGCGTGCAGGCGAGGTGCATGTTGAGCTGGAGCGAGGCGAGCGGGCTGCTGCCCGGATTGAGGTCGCTCGCAACGGCCATCGGGATCCGGTGCACGCGCAGCAGCTCGATCGGCGGCAGTTTCTTCTCGCGCAGGTAGGAGAACGCGCCGGGCAGCAGCACGGCGACGGTGCGCGCGGTCGCCATCGCCTGCACGCCGTCCTTGTCGAGGTGCTCGAGGTGGTCAGCTGAGAGCGCCTTGTACTTGGCGGCGAGTGCGGCGCCGTTCTGGTTGGAGAACTGCTCGGCGTGCAGCTTCACCGCCAGCTTGAGCTCGGCGGCCTTGGCGAAGACCTTCTCCACCTGGGCCGGCGTGAAGCCAATGTTGTCGCAGTAGGCATCCACCGCGTCGGCGAGCCCCTCTGCGGCAGCGGCCGGCAGGATCTCGTCGCATATACATTTAATATAGTCGTCGGCCCGCCCCTTGAACTCGGGCGGCACGGCGTGCGCCGCCAGGAGCGTCGTGCGCACGGTGAGCGAGAGGCGCTTCCCGAGGGTTCGCGCCACGCGAAGGATCTTGAGCTCGTTATCCTTGTCGAGCCCGTAGCCCGACTTGATCTCCATCGCCGTCACGCCCTCGGCCACGTACTTTGCGGCGCGCGCGAGCGCGAGCGTCAGGAGGTCGGCCTCGCTCGCGGCGCGCGTCGCGGTCACGGTGGAGGCGATGCCGCCGCCGGCTTTCGCGATGTCCTCGTAGCTCTGGCCCTGGAGTTTCAGTTCGAACTCGCGGAAGCGCGTGCCGGCCCAGACGAGGTGCGTGTGGCAGTCGATGAGCCCCGGCGTTACGAGCGCGCCGCGCACGTCGTTGACGGCGCAGGATTTCGGCAGCGTCGCCGGCATGTTCTTCTTGTTGCCGATCCAGGCGATGCGGTTGCCCGCGATCGCGACGGCACCTTTCTGGATGAGGCCGTAGGGACGGCCGTCCGCGCAGGTCGCGAGGGTGGCGTTCCGGATGAGCCGGGTCCAGGTCGAAGCGTCGGGGGTTTCCACGGACCGAGAGCTTACCGGAACACGCTGCGGCCGCGTTATGCTCTCGGTCTCATTCGCATCGCGGAGTCCCCGTGTCGGAATCCCGGATCACGCGCGAATTCGTCGCGGAGCTGCCGAAGACGGACCTGCACGTCCACCTCGACGGGTCGCTGCGCATCCCGACGCTGATCGATCTCGCGCGCGCGGCGCGCGTGGAGCTTCCGAGCTACACGGAGGCGGGCCTGCGGGAGTCTGTATATAAGGAGCGTTACACGAGTCTCGGCGACTACCTGAAGGGATTTAGCTATACGGTCGCCGTGATGCAGACGGAGGAGGCGCTGGAGCGCATCGCCGCTGAGCTTGCCGAGGACAACCAGGCCGAGGGTGTGCGCTACCTCGAGGTGCGCTTCGCGCCACAGCTGCACGTGCGCCCCGGGCTCGACGCAATCCAGGTACTCGCCGCGGTGGACCGCGGCCTGCGTCGCGCGCGCGACGCATACAATAGAAAGCCCGAGATCGTCGCGGGCCGCGAACCTCCGTTCGAGTACGGGATCATCAGTTGCGCGCTCCGGATGTTCGGGCCGGGCTTCAGCCAGCATTACGACACGCTCCTTGCGGCGCATCCGTACACGCGGCCGAAGGACATCTTCGCAATCGCCTCTCTCGACGCCGCGCGCGCAGCCGTGATGGCGCGCGACTCGCTGGGACTCCAGGTCGTCGGCTTCGACCTTGCGGGCGAGGAGGCGGGCTACCCGGCAGGCGCGCACAAGGAAGCCTTCGAGTACGCGCACAAGCACTTCCTCAAGCGCACCGTCCACGCGGGCGAGGCCTATGGCCCGGAATCGATCTTCCAGGCGATCACCGACCTGCATGCAGACCGCATCGGCCACGGAACCTACCTGCTCGAAGCCGACGAGATCCGCGACCCCGAGATCGAGGACCGCGACCGCTACGTCGAGAAGCTCGGCAACTACATCGCCGACCGGCGCATCACGCTCGAGATCTGCCTCACCAGCAACCTGCAGACGAACCCGGACCTCAAGACGCTCGATGCGCACACGTTCCGGCGCCTGCGCGCCGCGCGCATCTCGACGACGCTTTGCACCGACAACCGCCTCATGAGCAACACGACGGTGACGAACGAGATCATGCTCGCGGTCGACCACCTCGGGCTCGACCGCCACGACCTCAAGTCGATCATCATCTACGGGTTCAAGCGCAGCTTCTGGCCGGGCAACTACCTGAGCAAGCGCCAGTACGTGCGCCAGGTCATCGACCACTACGATGCTGTCGAGCGCCGCCACGCAGATTCGCCGAGCGGCACCTACCGCTCGCTCGGCTCGAAGGCGACCTGAGCTAGATCTCGACTTCCGTCGCGAGCACGACGACGCGCTTGGTCGGCATGCGGAAGAATTCCGCGGCCTGGGCGCTCCTGCGCTGCATCCAGGCGAAGAGGCGGAGCTTGAATCCGAGGATGCCGCGGCGCATCCGCGCGCGCACCAGATGCCAGCCGAGGAAATAGGTCGTGTCCGGGTCGATCTTGAGGCCCCGGCGGGCTGCGCCCGCGAGCGCGACGTTGACGTCCGGCGTCTCCATGAAGCCGAAGCGGGCATGCACGACGTGCACGTCGGGGAACACCTCTTCCGGGTAGCTGCGCGAGACCACGTCCTGCCGCGGCGTGCGCTGGATCTCGAGGTGCAGGATCACGATGTTCTCGTGACAGACCTTGTTGTGCTCCAGGTTGCGCAGGAGGGCGGTAGGCACGTACCCCTGGTGACTTACGAGGAAAACCGCGGTGCCCGGCACGCGCGTGATTTCTTTCAGCATTTCCGGCAGCTCGGAGAGCGGGACCGCGCTCCGCTGCAGCTCGGCGCGCAGGAGCGCGCGGCCATCGCGCCAGGTGACGAATAGCGCGAACATCACCGCGGATAGCGCGAGGGGGATCCAGCCCCCGTGCGGGATCTTGGTCGCGTTGCCGAGCACGAATGCGAAATCCACGATGCCGAAGGTCCCGAACACCAGTGCGACGCGCCACAGTGGCCACTTCCACGCGGCGCGCGCGGCGATTGCTCCGAGAATTGTCGTGATGACCATTGTGCCGTTCACGGCGGCGCCGTAGGCGCCCGAGAGGCCGCTCGAGCCGCCGAAGATGAGCACGAACGAGCAGGTGGCGAAGAACATGAAGGTGTTGGTCGCGGGCACGTAGATCTGGCCGTGCGCGTCGGCCGAGGTCTGCAGGACCTTCACGCGCGGCAGCAGGTCGAGCTGCACGGCCTGGCGGGTGACCGAGAATGCGCCGGAGATGGTCGCCTGCGAGGCGATGATCGCCGCGGCGGTAGCGATCGCGACGAGAAACGGGAGTCCGGAGGGCGAGGCGAGCGCGAAGAACGGGTTTATCGTCGTCGAAGGCGAGTTGAGCAGGTAAGCGCCCTGGCCGAAATAGTTGAGGAGGAGCCCCGGCCAGACGACGAAGAACCAGGCGAGGCGCACCGGGCGTTTTCCGAAATGGCCCATGTCGATGTAGAGCGCCTCGCCGCCGGTCAGCACGAGGAACACGGCGCCGAGAATCGCGAACGACAGCAGCGGGTGCATGAGCAGCACGTTGAGGGCGTACTGCGGATTCAACGCCTCCAGGATGTCCGGCGTCTGGATGATCGAATGAAGCCCGAGGAGCCCGATCGAGGCGAACCACAGCAGCATGACCGGTCCGAACAGCCGGCCGATTTTCTCGGTGCCGCGGCGCTGGATGGCAAAGAGCGCGACAAGGATGACAAGTGTCGAGGGAACGACATAACGCTGGAAGCCCGCGTCGATGGTGGTAAGGCCCTCGACCGCCCCGAGAACCGAGATCGCCGGCGTGATGAGCGCGTCGCAGTAGAAGAACGCGGTGCCCAGCACCGCGAGCAGCACGAGCCGCTTTATCGCTCTCTTATTGTCGCCGAGCTTGTCCTCGACCAGCGCCACCAGCGAGAGCACGCCACCCTCGCCATCGTTGTCCATCCGCAGGATGAACACGATGTACTTGAGCGTGATGATGATCAGCAGGCTCCAGAAGATCAGCGAGAGGACGCCGAGCATGGCGTTGACGTCCGCCTGGCCGCCGGCAATGGCGGTCGCTTCGCGGAGCGCGTAGAGGGGACTCGTGCCGATGTCGCCGTACACGACACCGAGCGCGCCCAGGGTGGCCGCAGAGATGGACCGCGATTGCTGCATGGGATGCCCGTCGGCGGCGCATATGATGCCCGATCCGCGCTATCCTTGCCGCCCCATGATTGCTGAGCCCGCCGTGAAATCCTCCGGCCCGCGCGTGGTTCGAGCGCCGCGCGGCAAGACCCTGAATTGCGGCAGCTGGCTGACCGAGGCGCCGTTCCGGATGATCCAGAACAACCTTGATCCCGAGGTTGCGGAGCATCCCGACAAACTCGTCGTCTACGGCGGCATCGGCAAGGCCGCGCGCAACTGGGAAGCCTTCGACACCATTCTTTCCGTGTTGCGGCGGCTCAAGGATGACGAGTCGCTGCTGGTGCAGTCCGGCAAGCCGGTCGGCGTTTTCCGCACGCACCCCGATGCGCCGCGCGTGCTGATCGCGAATTCGAACCTGGTGCCGCACTGGGCGACCTGGGAGCACTTCCACGAGCTCGACCGCAAGGGCCTCATGATGTTCGGCCAGATGACGGCGGGTTCCTGGATCTACATCGGCTCGCAGGGCATCGTGCAAGGCACCTACGAGACTTTCGGCGCCTGCGCGCGCACACACTTTAATGGGGCGGCGCGTGGCCGCTGGATCCTGACGGCGGGACTCGGCGGCATGGGCGGCGCGCAGCCGCTCGCCGCAACGATGGCGGGATTCTCGATGCTCGCGGTCGAGTGCGACGAGTCGCGCATCGACTTCCGCCTGCGCACCGGCTACGTGGATCGCAAGGCGACGACGCTCGATGAAGCGCTCGCGATGATCGATGAGGCGCGTCGCTCGAAGAAGGCACTCTCCATCGGACTGCTCGGCAATGCCGCGGATATTTTCCCGGAGCTCGCGCGGCGCAAGGTCGTGCCAGATGCCGTGACCGACCAGACATCGGCGCACGATCCGCGCAACGGCTACCTGCCGAGCGGTTGGACGATGGCACAGGCCGCGGAGGCACGGCAGAAGGAACCGGCGCGCATCGAGCGCGAGGCGCGCGCGTCGATGAAGCTGCACGTGCAGGCGATGCTCGACCTCCAGGCGCAGGGTGCCGTCACCTTCGACTACGGCAACAACATCCGCCAGGTCGCCAAGGAAGAAGGCCTCGCGAATGCGTTCGACTTCCCCGGCTTCGTGCCGGCGTACATCCGGCCGCTCTTCTGCGAGGGCATCGGACCGTTCCGCTGGGTGGCTCTGTCGGGTGATCCTGAAGACATCTACAGGACCGACGCGAAAGTGAAGGAGCTGACGCCCGGCAACGCACACCTGCACCGCTGGCTCGACATGGCGCGCGAGCGCATCAAGTTCCAGGGCCTGCCGGCGCGCATCTGCTGGGTCGGACTCAAGGATCGCGCGCGGCTCGGTCTCGCCTTCAACGAAATGGTCGCGAAGGGCGAGCTCGGAGCGCCGGTCGTGATCGGCCGTGACCACCTCGACTCCGGCTCGGTGGCGAGCCCGAACCGCGAGACGGAAGCCATGAAGGATGGCTCGGACGCGGTTTCCGACTGGGCGTTCCTGAACGCGCTCCTCAATACCGCAAGCGGCGCGACCTGGGTATCGATCCACCACGGCGGCGGCGTCGGCATGGGCTTCTCGCAGCACGCCGGCGTGGTGATCGTCTGCGACGGCACGGACGCGGCGGCCGCGCGCATCGCGCGGGTGCTGCGGAACGATCCCGGCACGGGCGTCATGCGCCACGCCGACGCGGGCTACGACATCGCGATTGCCTGCGCGCGCGAGCAGGGGCTCGACCTGCCTTCGGTACGCTGATGGCGCAGTTCGCGCTGAAGCCGGGGGCGATCTCGCTCGCGGAGATGCGCGGGATCGCCCGGGGCACAGACGCGGTCGCGCTGACCGACGGCTGGCGCGGTCCGGTCGAGGCTGCGCTTGCCGCGGTGCGCACGCGACTCGCGGGCGGCGAGTCGCTCTACGGAATCAACACCGGCTTCGGCAAACTCGCGAAGACGCGGATCTCCGACGACGAGCTCGCGACGCTGCAGCTGTATCTCATTCGCTCGCACGCGGCGGGCGTCGGCGCGCCGCTCGCGGATTCGACGGTGCGGCTCATCCTCGTATTGAAGGCGGCGAGCCTCGCGCGCGGTTTCTCGGGCGTGCGGCCGGTCGTCATCGAGAAGCTCCTGCAGCTCGCGAATGCGGGCATCCTGCCGGTCATTCCGGGGCAGGGCTCGGTCGGCGCCTCCGGCGATCTCGCGCCGCTCGCGCATCTCTCGCTCGCGCTGATCGGTGAAGGGCGCGTGCGGGTCGGCGGCAAGGAGCAGGACTGCGCCGCGGCGCTCAAGTCCGCGAAGATCGAGCCGCTCGTGCTCGGACCGAAGGAGGGGCTCGCGCTCCTGAACGGCACGCAGGTCTCGACCTCGCTCGCGCTCGAGGCGCTCTTCGCGGCGGAGGACCTGCTCGCGGCCTCCATCGTTGCGGGCTCGATGTCTGTTGACGCGGCGCTCGGTAGCCGCGTGCCCTTCGACGCACGCATCCACAATGCGCGTGGTCAGCCGGCGCAGATCGCGGTGGCCGCTGCGTTCCGCGCTATCCTCGGCGAGAGCGAGATCGGCCGCTCGCACGAGAGCTGCGACCGCGTGCAGGATCCGTATTCGCTGCGCTGCCAGCCACAGGTCGCCGGCGCCTGCCTGCAGCAGATCCAGGACGTCGCGCGGACGCTCCTGCTCGAAGCGAACGGCGTTTCCGACAATCCGCTCGTCTTCGGCAAGGAGGGCGAGGTGCTCTCGGGCGGCAATTTCCACGGCGAGCCCGTCGCTTTTGCCGCCGACAACCTCGCGCTCGCGATCGCCGAGATCGGCGCGCTCTCCGAGCGGCGCATTGCCATGCTGATCGACGATTCGCTGAGCCAGCTCCCGGCATTCCTCGTGAAGCAGGGCGGGCTCAACTCCGGGTTCATGATCGCGCAGGTGACGGCGGCGGCGCTCGCCTCCGAGAACAAGTCGCTGGCGCATCCCGCGTCGGTCGACAGCCTGCCGACTTCCGCGAACCAGGAAGACCACGTCAGCATGGCGACTTTCGCCGCGCGCCGCCTCGCGCCAATGGCCGAGAACACGCGCGGCGTCCTCGCGATCGAATTGCTCGCCGCGGCCCAGGGCATCGATTTCCGCCGGCCGCTCAGGTCGAGCGCCGCTCTCGAGCAGGCGCATGCGCTGCTTCGCAAGCAAGTTGCCTTCTACGACCACGACCGACACTTCGCACCCGACATCGCCGCCGCTAAGGCCATCATCTCCAGCGATGCCTTGATCTCGCTGGTTCCCTCCGGTCTAACGCCGAGTCGTTGATTCAAGTGCTATCGGCCGCAGGGGGCGCGATGTGCGCGCCTACTGCGATGGATGCTCCTTCAACCACCGCATCGCACGTTCAACGCGCCCGCGCCCGCTCGGATGGTCGTAGAAGATGACCTCTTCGAGGGCAGCGGGCTCGAGCTTGCGGTACGTGCTGAGCCGCATCGCCACCGACGCGAACCCATGCGGCTCTTTCGCAGCGTCGAGGCCGAAGGCATCGGCCTGCGCCTCCGCCGCGCGCGTCATCGTGTTCGTCGCCGGCGTCAGCAGGTACAGCACGACGGTAAAGATCGCGAATGCGAGCGGGAGGCCCGCGGGATCCGCAAGGTCCTTGATGCCCCAGGCTACGCCGTGCCGTCGCCGGAACCGCTCAAAGAAGCGGTTGACCAGGAAATAGCCGACGCCGAAGAAGACGGTGAACCCGAACGCGAGCTTGAATCCATGGTGCAGGGCGTAATGCCCCATTTCATGTCCCATGACCGCGTGGATCTCAGGCAGCGACGCGCCGTTCAGCAGGTTGTCGTTGAGGGCGATACGTGCGGTGCCGCCGAGTCCCGCGACGTTCGCGCTGATCCGCTTGGTCTGCTTCGAGGCGTCGAACCAGAAGACGTCGTCGACCGGGATCCTGGTCTCGCGCGCGAGCTCGAGGATCGAGTCGCGCACCTCGCCGGCGGGCAGCGGCTTGTAGTCGTTGAAGAGCGGCTCGACCACCACCGGCTGGACAGTGAACACGAACAGGATCAGGAGCGCGGTCACGGCGGTCGCCCACCACACCCAGCGCTCGCGCACGCGGCGAACCAGGCGATAGATGCCCGACACGGCGAGCCCGATGAAGGCCGTGCTGATGGCGAGATTGATGGCCCACTCACGCAAGTATCGTGCCATCGTGTAGTTCGACATTGCGTACTGGTGCTCGCGGAAATAACTGACGTAGAGATCCCAGGGCAGCAGCAGCACGGCGAACGCGATGAGGACACCGATCGCGACGATGAGCGACTGCAGCCACGGGCCGCGGCCACGCGCAGCGGCCCAGTCGCGAAGCCGGGCCGCGAATCTTGTCCGCAGCAGCAGCCAGCACACGACGACGAAGAGGAGCGTCGACCACAGCCCGATCCAGTAGCCGCCCTCGTAGTACGCGTCCGATTTCTCGCGGTCTTTGGCTGGAATCGTCGCGATGTACGCATCCGTCGCGCGACCGACGTCGAAGGTCGGTCCCCATACGGCTTCAGGCGGAATGGAAAGTTGCGGCTGCGCGTCGCTCATGAATGGCACCCCCTCGGGCACGCTATAGTGCGCGTTTCGCGGTGCAACAATCGAGTCGATGGCGGCGAATCCGAAGACGGGACTGATCGGCTGGCGCGGCATGGTCGGTTCCGTGCTCGTCGAGCGCATGCGCGCCGAAGGCGACTTCGCGCACATCGAGCCCGCGTTCTTCTCGACGACGCAGGCGGGCAGCGCGGCGCCGGATGTTGGCGGCAATGCAGCAATCGTCGGCGATGCAAACGACATCGATGCGCTCGCGCGCTGCGAGATCCTGATTTCCTGCCAGGGCGGCGACTACACGGAAGCCATGCACCCGAAGCTGCGTGCGCACGGCTGGCGCGGCCACTGGATCGACTCGGCCTCGCAGCTTCGCCTGAAGGACGATGCGGTCATCATCCTCGACCCGATCAATCGCGCGCTCATCGACGACGCGCTCGCCGCGGGCCGCCGCGACTGGATCGGCGGCAACTGCACCGTGAGCCTCATGCTGATGGCCTTTGGCGGGCTCTTCCGCGCGCGTCTCGCCGAGTGGATGACCACGATGACCTACCAGGCGGCATCCGGCGCGGGCGCGCGCGAGATGCGCGAGCTGCTCGTGCAGATGGGCCACCTGCGCGATGCGGCCGGCAAGCTGCTCGACGATCCCGCGAGCGCGATCCTCGACATCGACCGGCGCGCCGCGGCCGCCTTCGCGAACGGGATGCCGGTCGAGCGCCTTGGCCACCCGCTCGCGGGAAGTCTTCTTCCATGGATCGACCGCGACCTCGGCAACGGCTACAGCCGTGAGGAATTCAAGGCGGGCGCGGAGGGCAACAAGATCCTCGGCTCGAAGTCGGCACCAGTGCCGATTGACGGAATCTGCGTGCGCATCGGCGCGATGCGCTGCCACAGCCAGGCGGTGACGATCAAGTTGAAGAGGCCGATGGAAATCGTGCAGGTCGAGCGCGCAATCGCGGGCGCGCACGAGTGGATCCGGATCGTGCCGAACGAGCGCGAGGCGTCTCTCGCCGCCCTTACGCCCGCGGCCGTCACCGGCACGCTCACGATTGCGGTGGGCCGCATCCGGCATCTCGCGATGGGCGAGGATTACGTCACGGCGTTCACGGTCGGCGACCAGCTGCTGTGGGGCGCGGCCGAGCCGCTGCGCCGAATGCTGCGGCTCCTGGTCGGGCACTGACCGCGGCCGCATGGCACTCCTCGACGGTACAGGCGCACCCCTCGGCCGGCTGCTTTCGCATTCCGGCTTCATGCGCTTTCTGTCGGCGCGGCTGCTCGCGTCGATCGCGGTGCAGATGCAGACCGTCGCCGTCGGCTGGCAGGTGTACGCGATCACGGGCAAGCCGCTCGATCTCGGCCTCATCGGTCTTTCGCAGTTCCTGCCGTTCGTGCTGCTCGTGCTGCCGGCGGGCCACGTGGCAGACCGCCACAACCGCGCAGCGATCCTCGCGCTCTGCATCGCGCTCGAGTTCTTCTGCGCGCTGGCGCTCCTCGGATTCACGATGTCCGGCCTCACTGTCGCCTGGCCGGTGTTCGGGGTGATGGTCGTGTTCGGCATCGCGCGCGCGTTTTCGATGCCGGCAGGCCAGGCGATCATGCCGAACCTCGTGCCCTCCGCGCTCTTCTCGCGCGCGGTCGCAGTGAACTCGAGCGCCTGGCAAGTCTCTACGATCGCGGGACCCGCGATCGGCGGCCTCGTGTACCTCCTCGGTCCCGACATCGTCTACGGCACCGTCGCGGCGCTGCTCGCCGCCGCGTTCGCGCTCATCATCGGCGTGAAGACGGAGAAGCCCGCGCGACCCGCGCAGCCCGACAGCTGGCACGTGCTGCTCGAGGGCCTGCGCTTCGTGTGGAAGAAGAAGGTGATCCTCGGAGCCGTATCGCTGGATCTCTTCGCCGTGCTCTTCGGCGGCGCGGTCGCGCTCCTGCCGGCGTACGCAAGCGACATCCTGCACGTCGGCCCGGACGGCTTCGGGTGGCTGCGCGCCGCGCCTGGCATCGGCGCCGCATTCGTCGCGATCTCGCTCGCCGGCCGGCCGATCACGCGCCACGTCGGGGTGAAGATGTTTGCGGGCGTCGCGGTGTTCGGCCTCGCGACAGTCGTCTTCGGCCTGTCACACCAGTTTTTCGTGTCGCTCGCGGCGCTCGTCGTCATCGGCGCCTCCGACATGGTGAGTGTCTACATCCGCCACATGCTGGTGCAGCTCGAGACGCCGGATGGCATCCGCGGTCGCGTCAGCGCGGTCAACGCCGTCTTTATCGGTGCCTCGAACGAGCTCGGCGAGTTCGAGTCGGGCGTCACCGCGGCCTGGTGGGGACTCAAGCCCGCCGTCGTCGTCGGCGGCATTGCGAGCGTCGCGATCGCGGGTCTGTGGATGCGCTGGTTTCCCGAGCTGCGCCGCATCGACGAATTCCCGGAGCCCGAAAC
>Ga0111539_10009104_pt1 | contig 12568 bp, 6 predicted proteins | sample RhiMethybrSRZTD1_FD_79667 | JGI IMG/M metagenome (GOLD analysis project Ga0111539, IMG submission 79667) | Populus rhizosphere microbial communities from Tennessee, USA - Rhizosphere MetaG P. TD hybrid SRZTD1 (version 2) (version 2) | ecosystem: Host-associated > Plants > Roots > Rhizosphere >...
CGCGACTACAGTGCCCGAGACTACAACGGCGGCGACGAGGCAGGTGTGCGTACGCGCCCTCATGTAGCCCCTCCGAAGCCCCAGCAACCAATATACGAGTGAGGCCTCGTCTTGTCGCCGTCCCGATCGGCGCGCAATACTCGCTCGGCAGGGGACAACCGGGGGAACGCACATGAACGCGCGAATGCTCGCGATCGGTCTAGCGGCGGGGTTTTTCGTCGGCGGGCCGTGCCTCGCACAAGTGACGGCCGAGCAGCTCGCGGCGGCCGAGATCCGCACGCAGAAGGTCGGCGACAACCTTTACGTGCTATTCGGACTCGGCGGCAACATCCTCGTCTCCGTCGGCAGGGATGGCACGCTCGCCGTCGACACGGAGTTTCCGGAGCTCGTGCCGCGCTACCTCGCCGCGATCCGCGAAGTCGGCGGCGGCAAGATCGACATCGCGATCAACACGCACTGGCACTACGACCACGCCGACGGCAACCTCGTGCTCGGCCCGACCGGCACGTGGATCATCGCGCAGGCGAACTCGCGGCAGATGCTGACGAAGGACAACGTCATCAACACGGTCGCGCGGCCGCCGTTCCCGCAAAAGGCGTATCCGGCCGCGGCGCTGCCCGTCGCGACGTTCACGGACAAGATGCAGCTCAACTACAACGGTGAAGTCATCGATCTGATGCACGTCGCGCCTGCGCACACGACCGGCGATGCGGCCGTCATCTTCCGCAATCACAACGCCGTGCACCTGGGCGACGTGTTCAACAACTCAGGGTATCCGTTCATCGACACGGACAACGGCGGCGATCTCGACGGCACGATCGCATTCTGCGAAGCCGTGCTGAAGGAGCTAAAGCCCGGCGCGACGGTGATTCCGGGCCACGGCGAAGTCGCAACCTACGACGATCTCGTCGCCTACATCGCGATGCTGAAAGGCGTGCGCGCTAAGCTCACGGAGTTGATTCGCAGCGGCGCGACGCTCGAGCAGGTGGTCGCCGCGAAGCCGACGGCCGAGTGGGACGCGCGCTACGGCGACCCGACACGCATCGTCAACCGGGGCTACGCGTCGGTGTCGCGGAACAACGTTAGCCAGCCGCGCCGCTAGCGGCGGGACCTCACAGATGTTGACGACGAGCCTCGTCCCGCCCGTTCTCGCGCTGATCGGCTGGACGTGCGTCATGTGGATCTGGCTCTACGCGACGCGCATCCCGGCGCTGCGGGCCGCACGCGTCGACCTCGTCGCGATCTCGCGCACGGGCGCGAAGCTCGATCTGCCGCCGGAAGTCTCGCGCGTCGCGGACAACTACAACCATCTGCACGAGCAGCCGACGCTGTTTTATGCGCTGGCGCTCGCGGCCGAGCATGGGGCCGCCGTCGACGGTATCAGCGTCGCGCTCGCGTGGACTTACGTCGCGCTGCGCGTGATTCACTCGTTCGTGCAGGCGACACGCAACGTCATCATGATCCGGTTCTACGTGTTCGCGACCGCGTCGCTCGTGCTGTTGCTGCTCCTGCTGCGCACCGTGTGGTTGCTGCTCTAGCTCGCGCCGAAGGGTTGTTGGCCGCGAAATAGCCGGTTAGAGTCGGCGGCGAGAACTTTCCACGCGCAGCCCACTCCGAGGGACTTGTGCTGCTGGATCTGAAAGCCGCCTGCCGCGAGCTCGCAAAGAACCGCTGGTTCACGTGCGTCACGGTGCTCACGCTTGCGGTCGGCATCGGCGCGAACGCGGCGATCTTCGGGGTCGTGAACAAGCTGCTGCTGAATCCGTTGCCGTACGCGGGAGCGGATCGGCTCGTATTCGTGGGCCTCGACTTCCCGGGCCTGCCGTTCACATTTCCGTTGCCGGACTCCGTAGCTCGGGCGCTGCGTCAGGACGCGCAAACGCTCGACGGGGTCGAGGCGTATTCGGCTCGCAACGTACTCGCCTACGACGAGACCGGCGGCCGCGTACTGCAGGGAATGCGAATGACGCCGAGCTTGGCGGGCTTTCTCGGTGTCGCGCCGGCGCTCGGCCGAGGCTTCGCGCCGGCCGACGCCGAGGTCGGCGCGCCGGCCGTCGTCATGCTCAGCTACGAAATGTGGCAACGAGACTACGGCGGGGCGAGCGACGTGATCGGCCGCACGCTGACGCTCGACGAGGTCGCGCACGTCGTGGTCGGTGTTTTGCCTGCGGGCTGGGGCAAGTTCGTGCTCGGGCAGCAGCCCGAGGTCTGGTTTCCGCTGTCACTCGATCCCGCAAGCGCCTCGCCGTCGGGATTCAACCCGATCGAGGTGCTAAGCCGATTGCGCCCCGGCCTTTCCCTAGAGGCAGCGAAGCAGGAAGTCGACACGATCCTCGATCGCGAGCTGGCCGCAGCTCCACGGCCCATGTTCGGTGGCGACAACGTCAACCCGCGTCTCGATCGGCCGGCGGACCGATTCAGCGGAGGGGTTCGCGAGGCGCTGCTCTTGTTGCTCGGCGCCGTGGGCCTCGTGCTGCTCGTCGCCTGCTCGAACGTGGCGAACTTGTTGCTCGCGCGCGGCGCGTCTCGCGCTCGTGAGCTGTCGCTGCGCTCGGCGCTCGGTGCTAGCACGTGGCGGCTCGTTCGCGCGTTGTTGGCGGAGTGTCTCGTGCTGGCACTCGCGGCCGCCGTCGTTGGTATCGCACTAGGCTGGGCCATTTTGCGGATCCTCGTGCGGCTGCGCCCCGACAGCTTGGGCGCGCCGCTCGGCGAAGTGCTGCTCGACGCCCGGGTGCTCGCGTTCACGTTCGCGGTGTCCGTGGCGACGGCGCTCGTGTTCGGAGTGGCTCCCGCTGCGCAGCTCACGTCGCGCAAGCGCGGCGATGCGTTGCGGCACGGGGCGTCGGGAGTCGTGCGTGGCGGTAGCGGCGCGCGTGTGCGCAAGCTGCTCGTTGCCGCGCAGATGGCGCTCTCCGTCGTGCTGCTCGTCAGCGCCGGGTTGCTCGTGCGCAGCTTCATCAACCTGCAGAGCGTCGAGATAGGCTTCGACACGACGAATCTATTCTCTGCCCAACTGTCGTTGCCGCGTGGCCGCTACGAGCAGCCGGCGAGCCGCGACGTGCTCGCCGAACAATTGCTCGACAGCGTGCGGTCGATGCCGGGCGTCGCCGCGGCGACGCAAGCCTACGTCGTGCCGCCGCTGTACCTGACGGGGGGCGGCGACTTCGAGATCCGCGGAAACACGCTCAGCGAGGCGGACGCAAACGGTGCCCGCGCGTTCAATCACGTCCGCCCGGATTTCTTCGGCACGCTCGGCATTCGTATGCTCGAGGGGCGCACGTTCACGGCCGACGAGCTTCGCAGCGGTGCTGCGGTGATCGTGAGTCGGGCTGCGGCGCAGCACTTCTGGCCCGAAGGCAATGCTCTTGGCAGCGAAGTGAAGTGGGGAGGCACCTGGACAACGGTCATCGGCGTCGCGGATGACGTAGCCTCCGGCGGCCTCATGCGCGGCAAGGACGAGCCGCAGTTCTATCTGCCGTATGGAGCCGAGCGCGCGCCGATGACGGCAGGCGCGCCGCCGTCGATCCTGCTGATCGTGCGCGCGGCTGGCGATCCGGCGGTCGCGATGGCGTCGGTGCGAAGCGCGACCCGGGCACTCGATCCCGAGATCGCGATCCCGAACGTCTTGCTGACCGAAACGGCGTTCGCAGCCACAGTCGACGGGCCGCGGTTCAACATGGTGCTGCTGGCTGCGTTCGCGGTGATCGCGTTGTTGCTCGCGGCTGTCGGTCTCGCCGCCGTCATCGGCTACGAGGTCGCCGAACGCACGCACGAGTTCGGCATACGCATGGCGCTCGGTGCGCGAACGGACAGCGTGCGCCGTCTGGCGATGCAGCACGGATTGAAGCCGGCATTCATCGGCGTCGTAGTCGGCGTGGCCGGCGCGCTCGCTGCAACGCAGCTTGCCGCGAGCCTGCTGTTCGGCGTGGCGCCGCGCGACCCGCTGACGTTCGTCGGCGTCGTCGCGTTGCTCGCGCTCGTCGCGTTCGGTGCGAGCTGGGTGCCGGCGCGGCGCGCCACGCGCGTCGATCCGATCACCGCGCTTCGGGCCGAGTAGTCACGAGCAATGTGGCACGACGTAAAGACCGCGTGCCGTGAACTGCTCAAGAATCGCTGGTTCACGTTTGTCACGGTGCTGACGCTCGCGCTCGGTATCGGCGCTAACACTGCGATCTTCGGCGTCGTGAACAAACTGCTGCTGAGCTCCTGGCCGTATCCCGACGGTGACCGTCTTGTTTCTCTTCAGGTCGGAAACCCGAGCCTTCCCTTGTTCGGTGTGCCGACGTTCGGCTTCGTCGTTGCCAAGTGGCGCGACGAAGCGCAGCTGCTCGACGGCATCGCTGCGTGGGACTATCTGTCCGTGCTTGCCTACGACGAGCGCGGTGCGCGGCTCGTCAACGGGATGCGAATCACGCCCGGTCTGCCCGCCGTTGTCGGCGTTTCCCCTCTGCTCGGCCGCTCATTCACGGCTGAGGACGCTGTGCCCGGCGCGCCGGCCGTCGTCATGCTGGGCTATGAAGCGTGGCAGCGGGACTACGGGGGGGATCGGGACATAGTCGGCCGCGCGATCACGCTCGACGACGCCCCGCATGTCGTGATCGGTGTCATGCCCGCGCGTTGGGAGGCGTTCGCGAGCCCTGGCCGCGCTGATGTTTGGTTTCCGTTGTTTCTCCGTCCCGCGACGGCTTCATTCGACAGTATTCAGCTCGTGTCGGCCTTCGTGCGCCTGCGGTCCGAAGTCCCCGTCGAAACTGTCACCGGCGAGCTCAATGCTCTTCTCAGGCGCGCCGCCGCCGAAAGTCCGCTGCGCATATTCGGCACGAACGATGTTGCGCGCCTGGTGCGTCCGGCGGATCGCGTCGGCGCCGGCGCGCGCGATGCGTTGCTCGTGCTGGTCGGAGCCGTGGCGCTCGTGTTGCTCGTCGCGTGCTCGAACGTCGCCAATCTCCTGCTCGCGCGCAGCACGTCTCGTGCGCGCGAGCTCGCGTTGCGGTCGGCGCTTGGTGCCAGCGCTTGGCGCCTCATCCGCGCGCTGTTCGCGGAGTGCTTGGTGCTCGCGCTGGCCGCAGGGGTAGTCGGCGTCTTTTTCGGCTGGATCACGCTGCGTCTCGTCGCTTGGCTGCGCCCGGGCACGATGGCGGCGCTCAGCGACGTGCAACTCGACCCGACCGTGTTCGCATTCACGTTCGGGCTATCGATCGTGACCGCGTTCTTGTTCGGCGCCGGACCCGCTCTGCAGTTCCTGTCGCCGAAGCTCGGCGCGCTTCGGCACGGCGCATCCGGCGTCGTGCGCGGCGGCGGCGGTGCGCGTGTGCGGAAGGTTCTCGTCGCGGCCCAGATGGCGCTATCCGTGATCCTGCTCATCAGTGCCGGCCTGCTCGTGCGCAGCTTCATCCATCTGCAGAACGTCGACGTCGGCTACGACACGAAGAATCTGTTCTCGGCGCAGCTCGCGTTGCCGCGCGGCCGGTACCAGACTCCGGCGAGCCGCGACGCGTTCGCGGAGCAGCTTCTCGAGCGCGTTGGCAACCTGCCGGGCATTGCGGCGGTCACGCAAGCCTACGCGCCGCCAACGAGCTCCCCTTTGCTGCCGGGGATGTTGCTCGAGATTCCCGGCGTCACGCTCAGCGATGCGGACAAGCGGCTATCGATTGGGTACAACTTCGTGCGGCCGAATTACTTCACTACGCTCGGGATTCGCATGCGCGAGGGGCGTACGCACACCGCTGACGAGGTCCGCAGCGGCGCGGCGGTCGTCATCAACCGCGCCGCAGCCGAGCACTACTGGCCTCAGGGCAACGCGGTCGGCTCGCAGGTGAAGCGTGGGAGAGGGAACTGGGAGACCGTCGTCGGCGTCGTCGACGACGTCGTTACCGGCGGTCTGATGCAACCGCCCGCGGGGCCGACATTCTACGAGGCCTATCAAGCCGAGCGCGTGCCGGGGGGTACCGCCAACACTCCGCCGCCGAATCTCGTGCTCATTGCGCGCGCGGCCGGCGATCCGTCGGGCGCCATCGCCGCTCTGCGTGCCGAAGTCGCAGCGATCGACCGCGAGATTGCGATACCGACGCTGGCCATGATCGAGACGCAGCTCGCGTTCACGATCGCCGCGCCGCGGTTCAACATGTTGCTGCTGACGGCGTTCGCCGTAATTGCATTGGTGCTCGCGGCCGTCGGCCTGGCCGCCGTGATCGGTTACGAAGTGGCCGAGCGCACGCACGAGTTCGGCATCCGCATGGCGCTCGGTGCGCCCACCGAGAATGTTCGCCGTCTCGCAATGCGGCACGGGCTCACGCCGGCGTTCATCGGCGTCTTGATCGGCGTCGCCGGTGCGCTTGCGGCGACGCAGATCGCGACGAGCTTGCTGTACGGCGTCACGCCGCGCGACCCGCTCACGTTCGTCGGCGTCGTCGCGCTGCTCGTGCTCGTCGCGTTCGGCGCGAGCTGGTTGCCGGCGCGGCGCGCGACGCGCGTCGATCCGATCACGGCGCTGCGCGCCGAATAGGAACCAGCTGATGTTGCACGACCTCAAGACTGCGTGCCGCGAGCTACTGAAAAACCGCTGGTTCACGTGTATCACCGTGCTCACGCTCGCGCTTGGCATCGGCGCGAACACGGCGATCTTCGGCGTCGTGAACAAGCTGCTGCTGAACCCTTGGCCATATGCCGATTCGGATCGGCTCGCATACCTGAGCGTCGGGAACGAGCGTCTTCAATTCGGCTGGGCTCCGCGCTCCATTGCCGTCGCTTGGCGCGACCAGGCGCGCTCGCTCGAAGGACTCGAAGGCTTTACGTCGAACAGCGCGCTCGCGTACGACGAGAACGGCGCGCGCGTTTTGCGCGGGGCGCGCATTACGCCGGGCTTGCCGAGCCTTTTAGGCGTCGCGCCGCTTCTTGGCCGCGGGTTCACAGCCGCCGACGCTGAGGCCGGTGCGCCGCCGGTGGTCGTGCTGAGCTACGAGCTCTGGCAGCGCGACTACGGCAGTCAGCGAGACGTGCTCGGGCGCGCGATTACGCTCGACGAGATCTCGCATGTCGTTGTCGGCGTGATGCCGCCGCGCTGGGACGCGTTCGCGAGCGGGTACCGTCCCGAGGTTCTGTTCCCGCAGGCGCTCGACCGGGCGATCGCGAGTGATGGTTTCCCATCCATCGGAGTTCTCGCTCGATTCTCACCGAGCATGTCCGTCGACGCGGTGACGCGCGAGCTTGACGCGATACTCGAGCGCACGTTGACCGAGGCGCCGCTGCGGATGTTCGGCCAAGAAAAGGTCAGCACACGCGTTGACGGGCCGTCGTATCGCGTCCAAGCGAGCACGCGCGACGCGCTGCTCGTGCTGCTCGGCGCGGTCGGGCTCGTGCTGCTCGTCGCGTGCTTGAACGTGGCCAATCTGCTTCTGGCGCGCGGTGCGTCTCGAGCCAGGGAGCTGGCGCTGCGCTCGGCACTCGGGGCAAGCACGTGGCGGCTCGTCCGCGCGCTGTTTGCCGAGTGCGTGGTGCTCGCGGTCGCTGCGGGTGTCGTCGGCGTTGGCCTCGGCTGGTTGACGCTACGAATGCTCGTGCGGCTGCGTCCCGGCACGTTGGAGACGCTCGACGAGGTGCAGCTCGACGTGACTGTGCTTGCGTTCACGTTCGGCGTGGTGATCGTGACCGCCGTGCTGTTCGGCGTTGCGCCGGCTCTACAGCTTACGACTCGCAAGCTCGGCGATGCGCTGCGTCATGGCGCTTCCGGCGTCGTTCGAGGCGGGGCCGGTCCGCGGCTACGAAAGCTGTTGGTGGCGGTGCAGATGGCGCTATCGGTCGTGCTGCTCGTGAGCGCGGGGCTGCTCGTGCGCAGCGTCATCTATCTGCAAAACGTCGACGTCGGGTTCGATACGCAAGGGCTGTTCACAGCGCAGCTGACGCTGCCGCGCGGGCGGTACCAAGAGCCGGCGAGCCGCGAGTTGCTTTTCGACCAGCTCTTCGAGCGGCTTCGCTCTTCGCCGGGCATCGCGGACGTCACGCAGGCGATGGTCGCGCCGCCGAACTACGGGATGGTCGCCGGTAACGACCTCGAGATCAGGGGCGTGACACTCAGCGATGCGGACGCAAGGGCGCCGAGGCCGCTGAATATGGTGCAGCCGCATTTTTTCTCAACGCTCGGAATTCGCCTACTCGAAGGGCGCACGTTCACGGGCGACGAAGCGAGCCGCAACACGGAAATACTCCTGAGCCGCGCCGCGGCGCAGCACTTCTGGCCCGACGGCAATGCGTTGGGGGGCGAGGTTAACTGGGGCGGGGCGTGGCGGACCGTCGTCGGGATCACGGATGACGTAATTTCCGGAGGGCTCACTCAAAAGCCCGACGCGCCGATGTTCTACCTGCCATTCGGGGAGAGCCGGCTGCCATCCGGCGCGAGCGCGCAGAGCGCCACCTTGATCCTGCGCGCAGACGGCGACGTCGCAGTGGCCATGACTTCGTTGCGCGCCGCGACGCGGGAGCTCGATCCCGAGATTGCTATACCGAACGTGCAGCTGACCGAGACGGCGCTCGCGAACACGATCGCTGCGCCGAAGTTCAACATGGCGCTGCTGATCGCGTTCGCCGTGATCGGGCTCGTGCTCGCGGCGGTCGGCCTCGCCGCCATCATCGGTTACGAAGTCACCGAACGCACGCATGAGATCGGCATCCGCATGGCGCTCGGCGCGCGAACGGCGAACGTGCGCCGACTCGCGATGAAGCACGGTCTAACGCCTGCGTTCTTCGGCGTTGTCATCGGCATCGGCGGGGCTCTCGCCGTGACGCAATTGGCGACGAGCCTGCTGCATGGAGTGCAGCCGCGCGACCCGCTGACGTTCGTCGGCGTCGTCGCGCTGCTCGTTCTCGTCGCATTCGGCGCGAGCTGGTTGCCGGCGCGGCGCGCGACGCGAGTGGATCCCATCACGGCGCTGCGCGCCGAATAGGTGCTGACGCATGTTGCACGATCTCAAGACCGCGTGCCGCGAGCTCATCAAGAACCGCTGGTTCACGTGCGTTACGGTGTTGACGCTTGCGCTCGGCATCGGCGCGAACACGGCGATTTTCGGCGTCGTCAACAAACTGCTGCTGAATCCGCTGCCGTATCCCGATTCCGATCGGATTGTCGATCTGAGGGTCTCACTGTCGCGCGCCCAATTCGTCTTTCCGCCGCCAAGTGCCGTTGTGGCCGCTTGGCGAGAGCAGTCGCGCTCATTCGAAGCGATCGAGGGGTATTCGTCGCGCGATGTGCTCGCCTACGACGAGAACGGCGCTCGCGTCTTGCGTGGGATGGGGATCACGCCGGGCCTGCCGGGTTTCCTGCGCGTTGCACCGCGGCTCGGCCGCGGCTTCACGCCGGCCGACGCGGAGCCCGGTGCGCCAGCGGTCGTCATGCTCAGCTACGAAATGTGGCGGCGCGATTATGGCGGTGAGAGCGGTGTGATCGGCCGCGCCGTCACGCTCGATGACGTCCCACACGTCGTCGTCGGTGTGATGCCGGCTCGCTGGGACGCGTTCGTAGGGGGGTTCCGTCCGGACGTCTGGTTCCCGCAGGCGTTCCCGACGGCGGGCTCGCAACAACAGAGCATAGCCCTCAGCGTGTTCGGTCGTGTGCGGCCCGACGTTTCTCTCGACGCGGTGACCGAGGAGCTCGCGACGATCCTCGCGCGAGTGCAGTCCGAAGCTCCGCAGCCGTTCTTCGGCCCAGACACTCCGACCGTGCGTCTCCAGCGGCCGTCCGACCGCATCGCCGCGAACACTCGCGACGCATTGTTCGTGCTGCTCGGTGCGGTCGGCCTTGTGCTGCTCGTTGCTTGCTCGAACGTCGCCAACTTGCTGCTCGCGCGCGGCGCCTCGCGTGCGCGCGAGCTGTCGCTGCGCGCGGCGCTCGGCGCGAGCGCTTGGCGGCTCGTGCGAGCGCTGTTCGCTGAGTGCCTCGTGTTGGCGCTCGCCTCCGGCGTCGTCGGTGTCGGCCTTGGCTGGCTGACGCTGCGGATCCTCACGGGGCTACGCCCCGCCAGCTTGGCAGTGCTCGGCGAAGCGCAGCTCGACCCGACGGTGCTCGCATTCACGTTCGGCGTATCGGTGGTGACCGCGTTGTTGTTCGGGCTCGCCCCGGCGTTGCAGCTCGCGTCGCGCAAGCTAGGCGACGCCCTACGCGGCGGCGCTTCCGGCGTCGTACGAGGCGGCATGGGCCCGCGGTTGCGCAAACTGCTCGTCGCCGCGCAGATGGCGATGTCCGTCATCCTGCTCGTGAGCGCCGGACTGCTCATTCGCAGTTTCGTGCATTTGCAGAACGTCGAGATCGGCTTCGACGCCGAGAACCTCTTCTCGGCTCAATTATCGATGCCGCGCGCCAAGTACCAGACCCCGACGAGCCGCGACGTGCTAGCCGAGCAGCTTCTCGAGCGGATTCGCTCGTCGCCAGGCGTCACCGCTGCCACGAAAGTATTCATCCCGCCACCGAATGTCATGACCATGGTGGGCCCCGGCTTCGAGATCCGCGGAGTCACCCTGAGCGAAGCCGACGCGCAAGCCAGCCGCGTGATCAACAACGTCCCGCCCGACTACTTCAGCGCGCTGCGCATCTCGTTGCTCGAGGGACGGACGTTTACGGCCGAAGAAGCGCGCGGCCGCGCGGCGATCATCATCAACCGGGCGGCCGCAGAGTATTTCTGGCCCGACGGCGGGGCGTTGGGCGGCGAGATCAAGATCGGGACGAACTGGGCGACGATCGTCGGCGTCGTTGACAACGTCCTCGTCAATAGCTTGACGCGGGGCCGCGATGCGCCGCAGTTCTACGTGCCGCTACCAGAGGGCGGGCCGACCTTCGGCGGCATGCCGACGCTCTCGTTGGTCGTGCGCGCGGCCGAGGATCCCGCGATCGCCATCGCCGCATTTCGAGCCGCGGTGCAAGCGCTGGACGCGGAGGTCGCGGTAACCAACGTGCTCCTGACCGAGACGGCCCTCGCGAACACGATCGCCGCGCCGCGGTTCAACATGGCGCTACTGACGGCGTTCGCGGTCATCGCGTTGGCGCTCGCGGCCATCGGCCTCGCCGCCGTGATCGGCTACGAGGTTACGGAGCGCACGCACGAGATCGGCATCCGCATGGCGCTCGGCGCGCGCACCGAGAACGTCCGGCGCCTCGCGATGCGGCATGGGCTGACGCCGGCGTTCATCGGCGTCCTGGTCGGAGTCATCGGCGCGCTCGCGGCCACGCGGCTAGCGACGAGCATGTTGTACGGCGTCGCACCGCGCGATCCGCTGACCTTCGTCGGCGTCGTCACGCTGCTCGTGCTCATCGCGCTCGGGGCGGCGTGGCTGCCGGCAAGGCGCGCCACGCGCGTCGACCCGATGATCGCGCTGAGGTCCGAGTGATCCGCACGCCGACCGTCCCCGGCGGTTCGCGCGAAAGCCGGGAACCTTCGGAATTCGGCCGTTACCAACTCGACGATCTATCGTCTTAAGGGGTAACGGCCGTATCGTATCGGCCGGCCTTGCGCCGGGGGGTTGCAAGACGATGTCTATGTCCGGATGGGCCGACACGCTCGGCCGCGATCTGAAGTTCACGCGGCGGGTCCTGACGAAGAACTTCGCGTTCACCGCGACCGCCATCATCACGTTGGCGCTTGGACTAGCGGCGAGCACTGTCATCTACAGCGTCGTCGATGCGGTGCTGCTGAAACCGCTCGACTACAAGGACTCCGGGGATCTCTACCGTGTGTACACGGTCGACCCCGCCGGGCTGCCGCGCGGGACGACGGGTCCGCCGCACATCGATCCGATGGCCGAGGAAGGACAGTCGATTCAGTCGGCGTTCTACGGCTACGCGTTCGAGAACTCCGTGGTCAATAACGAGGGCACGGCGTTCGCCGTCAACGAATTCCGAACCTCGACGGAGTTCTTCAATGTCTTCACCGAGCCGCTGGTCATGGGCCGCGCATTTGAGACCAGCGACGATTTCCGCAACACGATCCTGAGCTATCAGACGTGGCGCGACGTGTTCGGCTCCGATCCCGACATCCTCGGCAAGTCGATCAACGTCGGCAGCGGTCCGCTGAAGGTCATCGGCGTGGCGGCGCAGGGCTTCGAGTTTCCCGTCGGCACGGCGATGTGGACGAAGATCTTCACGCTGCCGCAAGGGCAACGGCTGCCGCTCTTCAACATGCCGGGCTACGTGCGTGCGAACCCCGGCGTGACCGCGGCGCAAGTGCAAGCGGAGCTCGATGTCTTCGCGGGCCGGATCGGCACGTGGCCGGACGGTCGGAAGCTCGAGTTCGTCTCGCAACCGTTGCTCCAGGAAGTCGTCGGCGACTTACGATCCACGTTGCTGATCGTGTCCGGAGCGACGGCCGTGCTTCTGTTGATCGCCTGCATCAACGTGGCGAACCTGCTGCTCGCGCGCGGCGTGGCGCGCACGAGCGAGTTCGCGCTGCGCGAGGCGATCGGCGCGCGCCGCTGGCGCGTCTTTCGCCAGCTCATGACCGAGAGCTTCGTGCTGTGCAGCTTGGGTGGAATTCTCGGCCTCGGTCTCGCTCTCGGCGCGATCCAGCTGTTGAAGGCCATCGGTCCC
>Ga0111539_10009105_pt1 | contig 12567 bp, 11 predicted proteins | sample RhiMethybrSRZTD1_FD_79667 | JGI IMG/M metagenome (GOLD analysis project Ga0111539, IMG submission 79667) | Populus rhizosphere microbial communities from Tennessee, USA - Rhizosphere MetaG P. TD hybrid SRZTD1 (version 2) (version 2) | ecosystem: Host-associated > Plants > Roots > Rhizosphere >...
CCGCCACCGGACCACGGTCGGATCACCGAGGTCAATACATCGGGTTCCACTGGTCGCCCCATTCATGCATTGAAGACCAACCTCACCATGCTCTTCTGGTCGCTCGCCGTGCTTCGCGATCACGAATGGCACGCGCGCGACTGCCGCAGCACCCTCGCGGCTATCCGGTGGTTTCCCGACGGCGTCAACACGTATCCCGCGGGGGGACACCAGCCGAACTGGGGCGGACCAATCGCTTCGGTATTTTCTTCCGGTCCTTCCTACGGCCTCTCGATCACCGCAACTGCGCGAGAGCAGGCCGAATGGCTCGGTCGCATTCAACCCCACTATTTGTTGGTGTATCCGTCGTTGCTCCCTGATCTGGCCAGGGAGTGCCGGGCACAGGGGGGCCAGCTCACCAACCTGAGAGGCGTGCGAACGATAGCCGAACACCTCGATCCAGAGATTCGGGAGCTGTGCCGGCGGGAGTGGAACGTGCCCGTTCACGACACGTACTCGGCGCACGAAATTGGCTGTATCGCGCTCTAGTGTCCCGAGCACGACCACTACCACGTGCAATCTGAAGACGTCTTCGTCGAGATTCTTAGCGAGGATGGCGAGCCCTGCGTCGCGGGAGACGTTGGCCGCGTCGTCCTCACGCCCCTTCACAACTTCGCAATGCCCCTCATCCGATACGCAATCGGCGATTACGCCGAGCCAGGCCCACCTTGCGCGTGCGGGCGGGGTCTGCCGGTGCTGCGGCGGGTACTCGGTCGCGCTCGAAACATGCTGGCGTTACCCGACGGCGGGCGTCTGTGGCCTCGCCTCGGAGAACTTCGATACGCTGACGTCCTCCCGATAAGCCAGTACCAGGTTGTGCAAAAGAGTCTCCATCACCTGGAGCTGAGGTTGGTGGTCCCCCGCCGTGGAACCGTGGAGGAAGAGGAACGTTTGAAGGCCATCCTCATCGGGCGTGTCGGCTACCCGTTCGAGGTCGCCATCCGCTATGTTGATCGAATCGTGCGGGGACCGGGCGGCAAGTTCGAGGAGTTCAGCTCCGACGTCGGGGGCCCGGAATGATCGAGGAGGACGCCGAAAAGCGGCTGTTCGCCCAGCGGCTGGTCGAGTTCTTCCAGCTTGATCGGATGCCCCGCGTGCGGGCCGAGCACTACTACGACGTGGTCGCGCAGATGGTCACCAACCGAACCTCCAACTGGGCGGCCTTCGGCGTCGGCTTCAATCGCACGTTCCAGGAAATCACCCGCGCTCGCGGTCGCTACACGCACGGCAACCAGCTGTTCGCGTTCGACTGGTGGCAGGGCTTGCCGGAAGACTGGCGCCCTGACTTTCCCCAGGGCAAGTTTCGGATCCCCCGCGAGGACGTGGTGCGCTGGTACAGCCATGATCCCAGCGTGGTTTTCGTGGATGGCCTTTTCGCCGAGACGCTAACCCCGTCAATGATCGATCGCATGGGCGAGCTCGCGCTCGTACACATCGACTGCGACCTCTACTCCTCGACGCGTCTCGTCCTCGACCGCCTCCCCCTCGCCCGTGGCACCATCGTCATGTTCGACGAGTTCTACGCGCCAGCCGGCGAGTGGAAGTGGTACGACCACGAGGCGAAGGCCTTCTACGAAGTGTGCGTCGAACGGTCGCTCAGCGTGTGGCCTCTCTGCAGGCGCGACGTCGCATCTGCGACGTTTTCGGAGCAGGCGACTTTCTTGCTCACATGAAAATTGAGCACGCCTTTTCGCGCTAGCGAAACAGTGGTTGAAGCGCCGCAACGCGCTCGAGCGCTGCCACGAACGCCGCGCCTCGCGAACCGCCGGGCGGCCCTTGCCCGAGCAGGTGGTCACGGAACGCCGCGAGGCATTCATCGTCAGCGTTCGGCAGGCCGAGCACGTTCGACATCTGGGCTTCGCCGTCGCGCGGCCGCGGCTTGACGCGTTCGAGCTCGCCGACCCAGCGGGCGATCGTGAACTCGGGCGGGGCATCGGCGCAGAACGCCGCCGCGCCCTCGACGAGCGCGGTCCGGTTTGGCGCGTTCATGAGCAGCGCGAGGAAGAACCGGTGCTCGGGCTCCCGGACATGTGCGCGCCGCCCGATGAGGAAGGTGATGCGCTTCAGCTCCCGGAAGCACTGGTGAAACGGCGCCTCGAAGCGCGAGGCCGCTCGATCGAGGAGGCGTTCAAATTCACGCGGATCGGGCAACTTGAGACCGGTCCGGAGCGCGAGAAAGCACGTGCGCGGGTCGGCCTCGGCGAGCAGCTCATCGAGCGTCGCGATGGCGATCGCCGGCCCGAGCTCCGCGCAAAGCTGCGCGATCTGGTCGAGCTTCATGGCCCACTCGTCGGCCAGGTACGTATCGAGCGCGATACCAGGACGAAAGTAGGTGAACTGCGCGGCCGTCGGCGCGTTTCGCGTTCGCACGATCAACGTCACCGACGGGCGTTCCAGATGGAACAGCGAATGAATGAACCTGTCGCCCGGCAGAATGGCACGCACGTCTCCCGGCTTGAGATGCTCCATCCGTCCCGTCGCGAGTTCGCCCGTCTTGAACGAACCGAGCGAGCGTCCCACCGAGAAGGTGTGCGGCGCGTGAAGGCTCCCGCCCGCGAGAACCTGAAACGCGCCTGAAAAGCGGTGGTCGTGGATGGTGGTGGTGCCGTCGAGCCAGAAAAGAACGCCGATGTAAAAAAGCCGGCTCGAGAACAGGGTGAGCGGGGGTTGCCCGAACCGCGACGACGGATCGACCTGGGCCGGGGCCTGCCGCGTCGTGACCGCCCAGCGAATGATGTCCAGCGTCTCGATCTTCGCGTGCAGCCCCGCCTTCTCGAGCGCCTCCGCCGCAATGCCCGGGAACGCTCCCTCGTCGTATCCCGTGGCGAGCCAGCTGCGTTCGACCTGCTGTCCCAGCGCCTCCACGATCTCCATGGCGGCAGCCAAGCTACCCGAGCCTCCGCGGCATCTCAATCGGCCGCGAGCCGACGTCTCACACGGTACAGTGCACGCCTCGTGACACTCGAGAAGCGGGCTGTCCTCAGTGCGCTGGCGCTCGCTGCGGCCTGCGCCTGCAGCAAGCAGCAGCCCACTTCTCCAGACAGCGTCTGTAGGTCGTGCGACACCCTTTCGTTGGGCGAGAAAGCTGGGCAGCTCATGATCGTGGGGCTTCCCGGGCCCCATCTCACCGAGAAGGACCGCGCCATGCTCCGGACCGTTCGACCGGCGGGCGTGTGCCTCTATCGACCGAACATCGAATCGTCGGGGCAGGTTCGCGCCCTCGTCGCCGAGGTCAAGGCGCTCTACCCGCACGGTCTCGAGCCATTCATCGCCGTCGACGAGGAGGGAGGAACCGTCTCACGCCTCGCGCCCGGAATGTTTCAATTGCCCGGGGCGATGGCCGTCGGCGCCGCTGGCTCTGCCGACCTCGCCGAAGAAGCCGGCCGCGGTCTGGGAACGTTCCTCACCGGGCTCGGGATCGACGTCGACTTCGCGCCGGTCCTGGAACCGGCTACCAATCCAGCGAGCCGCACGATCGGCGTCCGCGCGTTTTCCGACGATCCCGACCGCGTCGCCGAGCTGGGCGCCGCCTTCGCAGCCGGACTCAAAGCAGGTGGGGTCCTCGCGGTCGCAAAGCACTTCCCGGGGCATGGCCTGGCGCAGGTCGACAGCCATTTCACAGCACCCGCCCTGTCAGAACGATCGTTCGACGAGCTCGATGCGTCCGCCGCTGCGTTCGCGGCAGCTCAGCGGAGGGGATGCATCGACGGAATCATGATTGCTCACGCAACGGCTCGGGCGCTCACGGGAGACGACGACCCGATCACGTTCTCCCGGCTCGTACTGACCGACTACCTCAGAGCCCGACGAAGGTTCTCCGGAGTCGTGGTGACCGACGCCCTCGTCATGGGGTCGGTGCAGCGCTCCATCCCGCTTCCCCGCGCCGCAACCCGTGCCGTTGCGGCGGGAGCCGATCTGGTGCTGATTCCCGCAGGTCCCTTCGAGCTGATCCACCACGCGCTGATGGAGGCGATCAGCACCGGCGCGATTCAGCCCGAGCGCATCGCGAGCGCGGTCGCGCGCGTGGCAACTTTTCGCACCGCTCACCAGACCCAGCGCACCGGAGCTGGAAGCGCTCTCGATCTCGAAACGCCCCGGCGTGTCGCCGAACGCGCGGTCACGGTGCTCCGGAACGATGGCAAGACGCTGCCGCTGTCGAAAGTACGTCGTCTGCTGGTCGTGACCACGAGTGAAACGTTCCTCGCTGCGGCCCGCTCGCTGGAACCGCGGCAGACCCTGCTGCTGCCTGGTTTGGGATCTGAAATCGCCATGCCGCGAACGTCGTGGCGGCCCGACGAGCTGGCGCCGGTGGCAGCCGCCGCCCAACGAGCCGACGTCATCGTCGCGGCGGTCATCAACCAGGAGGAGCGCAGCTTGCTGGAAATACTCCGCGCTTCGGACAGGCCGCTCGTCCTCGTGAGCCTCGGACGCCCCCTGCTGCTGGACGACACCTCGGCCGAGGCGCTGGTGGCCACGTATTCCTACACTCCCGCCGCCGCGGCGGCTGCAATCGCAGTAATCCGCGGCGACATTCCCGCGCGGGGCAAGCTTCCTACCGCCTTGCCGCACTTTCCCCGCGGGACCGGGGAACCGGTCCTGAGGTAGGGAGGAATGCTCAGCGCCCCGGGGACGCTGAGCGGGCCAACAGCGTGTGACCGGTACGCTCGCCGCGCGGTAATATCGGCGCCTGCCCCGATCATCCAGAGACAACAGCCTCGGTCGCTTGTGGGTGGGCGGGGCGCTGGCGGCGGTCGGGGGCGCGCTCGCGGTCGCGTGCGTGACGTTCCCCCGCGCGCCGGACGAGGGGGGCTCGCCGTGGATATCGGTCGAGACGCCGCACTTCGCGCTGGCGACGAATATGGAGAAGGCGCCCGCCGAGGACCTCGCGCGGATGCTGGAGCACACGTGGACGGCGATGGAGTACGCGCTGGAGTCGTTCCCCGGCGGCGCGCTGGAGGATGTGGCCGCCGGGTCCGAGCCGGTCCTGGTCATCGCGCTCAAGAACGACCGCGAACGGGAGGCGGTTCACAAACAACTGGGCGGCGCCTTCAGCGCACAGCCGCTGCTCCCGCCGGCGGTCTCGATCGGCGACATCAGCGTCAATCGCGGAGAGGAGGTGCTCAGGCACGAGCTTGCGCACGCGCTGCTCTCGAAGCGGCTGCCGCGCGTGCCACTCTGGCTGAACGAGGGCATCGCCATGTACCTGCAGACCGCAGAGCTGAACCGGGACCGCCAGACCGTCGAATGGGGGATCTGGAGCGAACACGACATGCGGATGCTGAGAGAATACGGTTCTCGCGTCTCGGTCGATGCGCTGTTCGACAGCAAGCGCTGGAAGAGCACCCGGGAGGGCTACGCGCTGGAGATGGAGGCCGGGTTGCTGGTCCATATGCTGGTCAACCGCTATCCGGGCGAGCTCGCCTGTTACTTGAAGCGCGTCGCGACGGACATCGACCCCAAGACAGGGATGGCGTGTTTCCCGAACCGAACGCGCTGGACCTACGAGGTTCAGGACTACGACTACGAAGCGTCGTCGGCGCGCAAGCAGGCGTCCGTGACGTTCCAGGACCCGCAGGCGTCGACGGCGGCGCTGGGCGACGCTCGCGTTCATGCCGTGCTCGCGATGCTGGACTACATGGCGGTGTCCTTCACCGAGCCGCAGTTCCGGGAAGAACGCTTCGAGCGCGCTCAGCGCCACCTCGCCCGCGCGCTGGAGATCGATCCCGCCGAACAGCTCGCAATCTTGCAGATGCTCACGCACACCGACCAGGGCCGCGCGCGCTGGGCGGAGCTTTCGAAGCGGCTGGTGGACAGCCACCCCGATCACTGGGCGACCTGGGTCGCACGCGCGGGTACGCCGGGCCTTTCGGGGGCCGAGCAGTTCGCCGCGATCGATCGCGCGTGGGCGCTCGCGCCGGCGCGGGCCGAGGTGGTCGGCCTCGCCGCGCAGCGTGCGTTCGCGGAGTCGCGCTGGTCCGAGGCGCGCACGCTCGCGATCAAGGCGTGGCTCGGCGGGATCGACGGCGATGACAACCGGGCGCTCGGCTATGCAGCATCCCTACAGATCGGAAGCTGCGCGGAGGCCGCATCGTGGCTGCCTCCTCCGGAACGCAGGAAAGCGTTCATCGCGCGCGTCACCCAGATGGGCGTGGAAATGAACGCCCCTCCTCCACCCTGTCCCGTCGCGCCCTAGCCCAGACCGCAACTGAGCGATTCACTCCGGGGTAAGCTGGTGGCCCGGTGCACCTCCTCTGTCCGGCTTGTCAGGCGTCGCTGCCCGCACCGAGCGCGATGTCGGCCATCGTCGCCTGCCCGCAGTGCGCGCTCCAGGTGGACGTGACCGCGATCGGCACGGTGGCGGGGCGGTCGCGCTTCGTGCCGGAGATTGATCGCACCGGCCAGACAGTTGGCGGCTTCCGCGTCGAAGCACGGCTGGGCGCCGGCGGCATGGGCACGATCTACCGCGCGGTGCCGGAAGCGGGTGGACAGCCGGTGGCGCTGAAGTTCCTCGCCGCCCCCCTCGGCGACGACCCCGACCTGCGCGGGCGGTTCGCGCGCGAGGTGAAGGTCATGCGCGGCCTCTCCCATCCGGGCATCGTGCGCGTGCTCGCCGACGGCCAGTGCGACGGCATGCCCTGGTTCGCGATGGAGCTCCTCGCGGGCAACGACCTGGGCGCCCGCCTCAAACGCGGGCCGCTCGGCGCGGCGGAGATCGCCGCGCTGTTTCCCCCGCTGCTCGAGGCGCTCGCCCACGCGCATCGGGCCAACCTGGTGCACCGCGATCTCAAGCCGGCGAACGTCCTGCTCGATACCCGCGGCGCGCCGCACATCGCCGATTTCGGGATCGCGCGGCCGGTGGGAGACGCCGCGCTCACGCGCCTCACGGAGACCTCCGCCGTGCTGGGTACCGTGGCCTACATGGCGCCCGAGCAGCGCGCCGGCGCCGACGTGGACGCGCGCGCCGATCTGTTCTCGGTGGGCGTGATCCTTTACGAGGCGGTCACCGGGCGTGTTCCGCTGGGAGCGTTCCCGCCCGCGTCGCGCGTGGCGCGCGGGTTCTCGCGGGCCTTCGATCGGGTGATCGCACGCCTGCTCGCGCCCGATCCGGATGCGCGCTTCGCTTCCGCCGACGAGGCGCGGCGGGCGTTGATTGCGGCGCTGCGCCCGCGACGCCGCCTCATCGCGAGCGTGGGCGGAGGCGCCCTGCTGGCAAGCGGCCTCGCGATCGCGGTCTGGACCGCGGGCGGGCCGAAGGCCACGACGACGCCGCCACCACCGACCGCGATGCCCCGTTCCGAACAACAACCGCCAGTGGGTGCACAAGGGATCGACGAGTACCAGCAGCCGGAGCGCGTGAAGGTCGGCGTCGCCGGCGACCAGCTGCCTGCGGAGCGCGAGCCGCCATCCCCAGCCGCGCGTGATGCGCCAAGGACGCGGCGCCGCGGCTGGGTGTTCCTGGGCACGCACGACGCGGCGACGCGCTCGTGGACCAAGAGCTACTTCAACGTGGGCCAGAAGCGGCCGGAAGACATCAAGCCCGGCCAGACGGTGCTGGTGGCTTCAGGCCGGTCGAACGTGCGCGGCGGCATGCCCAACCAGCTTGGCCTCTTCCACGACGTCATCGACGTCGTCCGTGAAGGCACCGGCGTCAGCGTGGACGCCGTCGCCCGCTGGCAGAACACCTCCTACGTCTGGGCAAAGGTTCACTATGAAGCCGCGCCCGCCCGGTAGCCGTCGCGCCGGACGTCAGACGCCGTTGCAGGTCATCGGCGACCCACAGGTCCCCGCGGTCGCACCGTCCGGAATGACGCAGCTGTTGTTCTGGCAGGAGACGGAGACTTCGCAGGCCGCCCCGATCGCCCCCGCGGCGACGCAATGGTCGCCGGCGCTGACCGGGCAGTAGAGACCGTCCGCGCAGGCGGTCGGGCTGGTGCACGCGTCGCCGACGGCGCCGCGCGCGGCGCAGACCGAGGCGCTGCAGAAACCGCTCGTGCACTCCTCGTCCCGGGTGCAGGCGCCGGCCAGCGCCACCGTGCCGTCGTTGATGTGCGCGCAATCGGGCACGTATCGCATGGCGAAGTTGACGCCCCAGTCCGCGCAGGAGAGCGCCGCGATGTTGTCGAGGCAACGGCGCGCGCGGTCACCGTGATAGACGATCTTGCCGGCGGCGATCCCGGTCTGAATGGCCGAGAGGGTGACGGTCTGCTGCGCCCTCATCGTGGTCACGCACTCCGCCTCGGTCGGGCCCCAGGTAATATCCGCCTCGCGCTCGGTGGCATCGCAGCAGGTGTAGATCCGGTGGCAATACACCTTCCCGGCCTCGAGGGCGAAGTCCTCGATCGCGAGGGAAGCGCCACCACCACTGGAACCACAGCCGGCCAGGGTCACCAGCGCCGCGATGACCGGGTACCTCGTATGGGATGAAATCATGGACGGCATTGAAGCCCAGCCACGGCGAAAAGTAAAAAGCGCCTTCGTTCTTTCGTTAGTGACGCTAACCAACTACCGATCAATGACGTCGCGTCGGTTGCCGGAGCCGGACCCGGCGCCCCTTGAGGATCAGCCCGGCGTGGGCAAGTTCAGGGGCATGGCGACCAAACGTCGTAAGGCTCAGCCCGCAAAGTGGAAGGGTGACGAGGTCCAGGACGCGCCCGGCGATGACGCCGAGCGCGGCGCCGATCGCGCCGAGGGCAAGACCGCCCTCAGCGTCGAGGACGCGACCGAGCGGTCGCGCGCCGACGAGGCCGTCGACGTGCCCGAGGCGTCGACGGGCGCCCTCTCGCCCGAGGAGAAGATCGCCGAGGTCGCCGAGGAGCATCGCGAGCGGCTGGCGTCGGCAGGACGCGGGCACGGGAAAATCTGAGCTACTTCGTCCCGACCCCGATGTTGATCGGCGCGGTCAGCACCGCGACGCCGTTCGCGCTCATGCGCCCGCGGAGGCTCTCGTCCAGCCGGGCGCGCATGGCCCTTCTCCGATCCTCGGAGAGCTCGGAGACGAGCATGCCCGGAATCGGGTTGCTCCCCAGGCACCAGTCCCAGAGCTCTCGTCCCGATCGGATTTCGATCCTCTCCTCGTGCGTCGTGTCGACCACGACCTCGCGGAGCCCCGCCGCGGCGAGACGCTCGCGGAGGATCCCCGGGTCCGCGACCTGGAACTCGAGCGGGGGCGGGTTTTCGGGGAGACCCTCGAAGTCCGGGTTCACCGCCTTGAGCGCGCCGAGGAAGACGTGTAGCGCCTCGAACTTCGACGGCGATCCGTATGCGACGATGACCACGCGGCCGCCGGGCTTGGTCACGCGCGCCATCTCGCGCAGCGCCTTTGCCTGGTCCGGCACGAGCATCGCCCCGAACAGCGAGCCCGTCACGTCGAAGGTGTTGGCCGCGAAGTCGAGCGCGTGGCAGTCCATCACCTTGCCTTCCGCGTCGGGAATGCCTTCATCGCGGACGCGCGCGACGAACCGCTCGATCATTCTCGGCGACCAATCGGTCGCGACAACCTTCGCGCCCAGGCGTGCGGCGGGGAGGCTCAGGCCGCCTGGTCCGGCGGCGACGTCGAGCAGCCGATCGCCGGAGCGCAGGCGCGCAAGCTCGAGCGCCGCGCGCGCCAGCTCCGCCTCGCCGGGCGCGACGTGCCGATCGTAGCCCGCGGCGATCGCGTCCCAGGCCTCGACCGGGGCAAAGTGTTCCTGCTGGGTCATCTGTTCCGTGTTGTCCATGCGGACGAAGCTACTGGTGCGCCCTCGATCCGACTTCGGTAGGGCTGCCCATTTTGCCGGGGCCGCCCGAATGGGCATTTCTACCCAGGCGCCCCGCCCGCCGGCATGCCGGTGCGACTACAGGAGGCGGTTTTCGTACGCGAACGCGGTCGCCGCAGCTCGCGTCCCGACGTTGATCTTCGTGAAGATGTTGCTCACGTGGCGATGGATCGTGCGCTCACTCAGGTAGAGCTCCTTCCCGATGGCCTTGTTCGTCCTGCCGGATGCGAGCAGGCGCAAGACCTCCAGCTCGCGCCTGGAGAGCCCGTGCGGGGACGCGGCTCGTGGTCGCGGGCCGCCAACTTCGTGGGGCGCATCGAGCGCCGCGAGATCCGGGCCGGCGCCGAGCTCCTCGAACACCTTCCGCGCCGCGCTCCGCTCGAGCTCGGCGCTGTCACGATCGCCGAGCTCGAGAAAGGCCCGCGCGAGGAGCACACGGGTGCGCGCGGCGATGTACGGCACCCCCGCGTGGTTCCAGATCGCAGACGCACGGCGCAGCGGCTCGACGGCCGCGCGGTGCTGCCCCTCCGCGATCGCGACCGCACCGCGGGCGTGCGCCGCCATCGCCCCGAGGATCTCGGTCCCCATCTCGCACGCGAGGTCCTCGAGCTCGCGACTCGCGGCCCGCGCGTCTTCGATCCGTTCTGTCGCCACCATGATCTCGACGAACGCCGGCAAGAAACGCGCGCGATCCCGCTTCGCCGACGTCGTCGACAGAACGCGCTCCATCGTGCTCGCCGCCGCGTCGTTCTGTCCCTGCAGCAGGCGCAGGAGCGCGAGGCCCGGCTGCGGCTCGCGTCCGTTCTCGCTGGCGAGCCGATAGGCCTTCTCGGCGCCGGCGATGTCGCCTCTGAGGCGAAGAAGCTCGCCACGCTGGTACCACGCGTCCCCGACGATTTCGGGGTCGCCCATGCTCTCGCGCGCCGTGAGCTCTTCGATCTCCCGCATCGCCTCACGCCACGCGCCGCCGAGCTGCATGATCGCGACGCGGTGAACGAGGCAGATCCCCGTGAACGTCACCAGCTCTGACTGGTCCTTGCACCAGCGCGCGAGGGCCGCGGTCCACTCGCGCGTGCGATCGATCGCGTAGACCTCCTGACAGCCCGCGATGCACTGGCAATAGGCGAAGCCGGTGATGAACGGCGTGAGCTCATCCGACGTCACGGAGAGCATCACTTCGTCGAGGACCGCGAGGCCGGCGACGATGCGACCCTGGCGAAGAAGGGCACGGCCTTCGACCTGTCGGGCGAGCGCGACGAGATCGTGATCGCCGCAGGTTTCGCCGATGGCCCCTGCCTCGCGCGCCGCTCTCTCCGCCTGGGCATCGTCTCCCGCCGCCAGGTGGCGATACGCAGTCGGCACCAGCAGGTAGCCTCGTTCGGCGCACGGCTCCTTCTCGGCTTCGACGAGCCGCGCCGCGCGCGCGAGCCAGGCCGCGCCGGCGGCGCCGCCGAGCGAGACGAGCCGAAAGCCGATCCAGAACGCCGCCCGTGCCGCCCGCCTCGCCTCGTTCGCCTCGACGCATGCCTTGTGCAGGCGCTCGAGCGCGCCCAGGAAGCCCTCGTCCGATCCGCGCAGCGCCGCCGCCCAGGCCAGCCGCTCGAGGTCGTCGCGGTCCAGGGGTGCGTCGCCCTCCGCCCGTGCGAGCGCGTCGAACGCATCGCCCCACGCACGGCGATCGAACGACACACGGCCCAGATCGAGCGAGCTCTTCGCCGCAGGCATCCGCGGCAGTCTAACGCCGGACGACGCCGACGGGCTGTCGGTCGCCGTGAGGCCAGCGGCGCCTGATATACTGGGGCCGCTTTGTCGACAGGTGCCAACATGACCAACAACACCGTCTACTTCGATCCTGCTTTCGGCGACGACGAGCGCCGGCGGCGCCTGTACGAAGGGCAGCTGTTCGTTTACGGGCCGCGCCGATCGACGCTGGCGCTGTGCAAGCTGGCGCAGGGACTGATCGAGGAAGCGTTCGCGCCACTCGACGCCGAAAGCGCGCAGCGCGAGCTGCCGGTGGAGCGCTACGCGGAGATCCTGGGAAAGCTCAAGCCGACGTTCATCCACCACCCGGACTCGAAGCGCCACATCAAGGACATGCTCGGTGAGCTCGGCTGCGACCTCGAGCGCACCTACTTCGACGTGCCGCGCATGCGCAGCTCGACCAGCGACGGGTACCTCACCACCGGGATCGCCTACGCCTGGCACCCGCACCGCGACACCTGGTACTCGGCGCCGATGTTCCAGCTCAACTGGTGGCTCCCCATCTACGGGATCACCGCCGACAACGCGATGGCGTTCCACCCGCGCTACTTCTCCCAGGCGGTGCCCAACGATTCGCGCGGCTACAACTACTACAAGTGGAACCAGATCCACCGCGGCGAGCACGTGGCGAAGCTGATCAAGGAAGACCCGCGCCCGTTGCCCCGCCCCACCGACCCCGTCGAGCTGGACCCGCAAATTCGCCTGATCTGCCCGGTCGGCGGCGTCATCGTGTTCTCGGGCGCGCAGCTGCACTCCAGCGTCCCCAACACCTCCGGCGTCACCCGCTTCAGCATCGACTTTCGGACCGTCAATCTCGACGACGCCATCGCCGGCCGCGGCGCCAAGAACGTCGACTCGGAGTGCACCGGCACCACGATGCGCGACTACCTCCGCGTCACCGACCTGGCCCCCATCCCCGACGAAGTCATCCGCCTCTACGACGACGAGACCAACGCCGAGGGCAAGCTGGTCTACAAGGCCGCGCCCGATACCGCAGAGCAGTAGCGCCCGA
>Ga0111539_10009109_pt1 | contig 12564 bp, 8 predicted proteins | sample RhiMethybrSRZTD1_FD_79667 | JGI IMG/M metagenome (GOLD analysis project Ga0111539, IMG submission 79667) | Populus rhizosphere microbial communities from Tennessee, USA - Rhizosphere MetaG P. TD hybrid SRZTD1 (version 2) (version 2) | ecosystem: Host-associated > Plants > Roots > Rhizosphere >...
ATGACACGACGCGCGATATATTTCCCCGCCCAGCCGGCGCCGAGCCGATCGCATTCAAGGCTCAGGAACGCGATCTCGTCGAATGGATCGACGGCCCGCAAGCGCGGATTGAACTCGAGGCAATCGATGATCCTCACCGGATCACCCAGCCAAATATGCTCAGGGCGCAGGTCGCCGTGCCCATCGATGATGCCACGCTCGCAAACGCGCTTGGCCAGCGCCCGCGGCTGCTCGGAAAGGAATTTGGCCTGAGAACTGGCAATGCGGCGGACGAGCCCCGAAGGCAGCCCGAGGCGCGGGTCGAGCAGCACGCGCCGATTGTCCGACAAGCTTTTGCGCCAGTCGCGCAGATGGACCGCGGGCGACAGAAAAACCGGCTCTGCCCGGCGATAGAACTGTACCAGCGTGGCGATGAGCCTATCGAGCTGCCACGGTGCGAGGCGATCCTCCAGGATGGCATGTTCGAGCGTCTGAGCCTCGTCGAGACGTCGCATGACCACGAGCCAGTCGACGACTTTTGCATCGCCACCGATCGCGAGTCCGTGCGGCGTTGCGGTGAGGGGTACCACGTCGAGATAGACGTCCGACGCCAGCCGACGATTGAGTCTGAGCTCAGCCCGGCAGGCGGCCTCCCGCCGCCGCAAGGTCGAGAAATCGAGATAGGGAAAGCGGACCGGTTTCTTGAGCTTGTAGACCCGGTCGCCGGCGAGAAATACCCAGGACATATGGGTCTCTCGGCTGAGCGCTCCCGTTACCGAAGGGCCATAGGCGCTGGAGCGGCTCAGGAAGTCGACCTTCTGGTCAAGCGTCGGCTCCTCAATGCCGCCTGTGATCACGTCATCGCGCACCGTATCCCCCCGCCGCGGCTATACGCCGCCCAAAGCGCTCAGAGGCTGCCCGCCTTGCCGTACCTTGTGCGTTTGGGGCTGACCAGAGCAATGTCACGTCGCTTGGGCGGTGACCCGGCGAAACCGCAGAAGAGCAAGGCCCAAGAACAGCCCACCGATCATGGCGACCGCGAGAAACTGCGGCCAGACCGTGTCGAACCCCGCGCCCCGGTAGAGGATTGCCTGGGCAAACGAGACGAAGTGCGTGGACGGCGATGCCTGCATGACGGTGCGCAGAAAGGGCGGCATGCTCTCGAGCGGCGTGTTGCTCCCGGACAGCATGTTCATCGGAATGACAACCAGCATGTAAAGCAACCCGAGCTGTGGCATCGAGCGCGCGACGGTGCCGAGAAAGATCCCGATCGCCGTTGCAAAGAACAGATAGATCACGACGCCGGCCAGGAACAGAAGGATGGACCCGGCAATGGGAACGCCGAGCAAGCCGCGCACCACGACGGTCAACGAGAGGCCGACCGCAACCGTGATCACCAACGCATTCGACCAGATCTTGGACATGGCGATTTCAAACGGCGTTAACGGCATCACCAGCAGATGATCCATGGTGCCGTGTTCGCGCTCGCGGACGATAGCCGCGCCAGCAAGAATGACCGCGAGCATGGTCACGTCATTGATGATCGCCATCACGCTGGTGAACCAGGCGGTCGTAACATTTGGATTGAAGGCGATGCGGACGTCGAGATTGACCGGCGGGCGCGGCACGACCTCGGATCGTGACAGAAAGTTGTTGAGTTCGGCAGAGATGATCTGCTGGATATAACCGGCGCCGATGCCTGCCTGCATCATTGCAGTCGCATCAACATAGACCTGTAGCCGGGGCTGGCGGCCGCCCACCAGATCGCGCTGGAAGTTGGGTGGGATGTCGATCACGAACGTGAGCGCCCCGGTATTCATCAGGCCCTCGATGTCGTGCGTGGCAATCGGCCGAGGCGTCTTGAAATAGGGCGGCAGGAACGCCTGAGAAATTCGTCGCGATAGAGCAGATTGATCCTCGTCGGCGATGCCGATAGAGGCGTCGTGCAATTCCTGCAGGCTGCTCCTGGCTATGCTGACGATCGAGAACGAAAACGCCCAGACGACCAAGGCGACAAGCACAAAGTCGTGGCTGAAGGCACGGAGCTCTTTGGTGCCAAGCCAGAATATATTGGCGACCATTCGGCGCATCACACGTATCCGCTAGGCCTCCTGCTTGCGCAGGAAGGCGAGGCTCATCAGGGTCAGGACGGGAATGAAGATCGCCAATTCGATCAGATTGACGCGGAGGTCACCGAACCCCAGTCCCTTGGTGAAAGTGCCGACGCTGATCTCCAGGAAATAGGTCATCGGAAATATGTGCCCAATGATCGCACCGGGGCCGGACAAGGAAGAGACCGGCGTCAGCATGCCGGAGAACTGCATTGCGGGCACAAATGTCAGAATGGCGGTGCCAAACAGCGCGGCAATCTGGGTGCGGGTAAACGAAGATATCAACATGCCGTAGCCGGTCGTCGTCGTGACGTAGAGCAGTGCCCCGAGTGCGAGTGTCGGGAAGCTGCCCTTCAGCGGAACACGGAAAACAAATAGCGCCATCAGCAACATCACAGCGAAATTGACCAGGCCCACGGCGATGTAGGGAAGCTGCTTCCCAATCAGAAATTCGATCCCGTTCACCGGCGTGACGTAGAAGTTGGTGATCGAGCCGAGCTCCTTTTCTCGGACGATCGACAGCGCCATGAGGATGGCAGGAATCAATACCAGCAGCAGCGCGAGCGTCGACGGCACCATGGCGTAGACGCTCTTGAAATCCTGGTTGTAGCCGAATCGGGTCTCGATGATCGCGGTCGGGCCCGCTGCCGGGGCCTTGGTGGTGGTAAGCACTGGGTCGGCGAGATACTGCTGATGAACGCCCAGCAGATAGCCGCGGATCGTTTCGGCACGGAACGGCATCGCTCCGTCGATCCACGCTCCAACCGCAACAGGCGTTCCTTTCTTGAGATCGCGGCCGAAGCCGGGCGGAATCTCGATGGTCGCTTTAACATCTCCACTCCGCAGCCGCCGCTCGAGATCGGCATAGTCGATGATCGGCGCCCGCTCGACGAAATAGCGGGAACCTCTGAACTCGCTGAGATAGGCGCGGCTCTCGGGCGTCTGATCGCGATCAAGGGCGGCGAAAGTGAGATTGTCGACATCCGTCGTGATGCCGAATCCGAAGATCAGCATGAGGAATGCGGTGCCGAGCAGCGCGAACGAGAGCCGGATCGGATCGCGCAAGAGCTCCAGCGTCTCACGCGTGCTGTACGCAAGTATCCGGCGAAGGCCGAGTACGGCGGCGCGGTCGGGCCGTCTTCCAAGCGCGGGGGAGCCTTGTGCGCGGTCGACGCGGACGGCCTCGATGCGCGGCCCGGCGGCCGGCGGTGCGGGGGCGCCGTTCGCCTCTTCGAGATAGCTGATGAAGGCATCTTCGAGGGTTGCGGCTCCGCGTATTTTGGTCAGTGCCGCCGGCGTGTCAGTTGCGAGCACCCGGCCCTCGTTCATCAGGGAAATCCGGTCGCACCGCGCCGCTTCATTCATGAAATGCGTCGAGACGAAAATGGTGACGTCATGATTGCGCGACAGGTCGATCAGCAATTCCCAAAAATGGTCCCGTGCGAGCGGATCGACCCCTGACGTCGGCTCGTCCAGGATGAGTATCTCGGGCTCGTGGACGATGGCGACAGCGAGCGACAGCCGTTGGCGTATGCCGAGCGGCAGCGCCGACGTGTGCTGATCAAGATAGGGCTCGAGGCCAAAATCCTGCACCAGCTCGGCGATGCGCGACCTCGCCCGGTGAGGTGAGAGGTGGAAAAGGCGCGCATGCAGGATGAGGTTCTGGCGGACCGTGAGCTCGGTATAGAGCGAGAACGACTGCGACATGTAGCCGACGCGGTTGCGTGCGCTAAGATCGGTGGCATCGATCGGCTCGCCGAGCAGAAATGCCTTGCCCGCCGTCGCGGGCAGCAACCCGGTGAGCATCTTCATCGTCGTGGTTTTTCCGCAGCCGTTTGGGCCCAGAAATCCGAAGATCTCGCCCCGCTCGATGCTGAAGCTCACGCCATCCACAGCGGTGAAGTCGCCGAAACGGAAGGTCAGATCGGTTGCTGTGATCACCGTCTGGCGATCGTCCGGAGTCCGAGGGGGAATGCGAAGAGCGCTTCGTCCCCGCCGGCGCTGTTCCGGCAGCAGAGCGATGAAGGCGGCCTCGATCGTTCTCGTGTTCGTCTCCGACTCGATATCCGCCGGAGAGCCCTGGGCCAGCACCGTTCCGCCGTCCATGGCGATGAGCCAATCGAATCGTTCCGCTTCCTCCATGTATGCCGTGGCAATGATGATGCTCATTTCCGGGCGGCGGGCATGCATCCGTTCGATCAAGTCCCAGAACTGCCGACGCGACAACGGATCGACCCCGGTGGTCGGCTCGTCGAGTATCAGCAGATCCGGATCATGAATCAGGGCGCAGCAAAGCCCTAGCTTCTGGCGCATCCCGCCGGAAAGCTTCTTTGCCGGCCGGTCCGGGAACGGCGCCAGACCGGTGCTGTCGAGCAGTTCTGCGATGCGCCACTCGCGTTCGTGGCGTGACTGTCCGAACAGGCGGCTGAAGAACTCGATGTTCTCGCGGACGCTCAGATCGGGATAGAGATTCTTGCCGAGCCCCTGGGGCATATAGGCGATGCGGGAGCAGGCTTCGTGGCGATGGCGAGCATCCGCCATGTCTCCGTCGAGTACGCGGACTTGGCCGGTCTGGATACGCCGTGAACCGGCAATGATGCCGAGGAGCGACGACTTGCCAACGCCATCCGGCCCGATCAAACCCACCGTGCGGCCGCTGGGGACATCGAGCGTGATCGCATTGAGCGCGCATATGGCGCCATAGTGATGCGAGACGTTGTCGAGCCGTGCGACCGGGGTGGCACGGCCGTTCATGATCCGACGGTCCGTTGTAGCCACGCGGGCCATTTTGCATTGGGATCAAGGCGCACATAGGCGACGCCGGGCAGACCGGTGCGCACCGCCTCGGCATGTGCACGCAGCAGGGCAGGGTCGATGCGGACCCTGATGCGGAACATCAGCCGCTCGCGTTCGGTCTGAGTCTCGACGGTCTTTGGAGTGAATTGCGACTGGGTCGCGACGAATGACACTTTGGCTGGGATCGGACGGTCGGGGTATGCGTCGAGCACGATGCGCGCGTCGGTCCCGATCCTGGCCTGTCCAGCGTTCAAAGTCGGCAGGTAGATATCCATGTAGACCGACGAAATATCGATCATGGTAAGGACCTTGCCCCCTGCCGGCAGCACCTCGCCGACCTGGGCGATGCGGTATTGGATGCGGCCGTCGCGCGGAGCAATCAGGGTGTTGTCTGCGATGTTGACCGTCAGCAGCTCGACCTCGTGTTCGGCCGCGCTCAAGGCGTGTTCGGCCTGTCCGACGCGGGCGGTGGCGGCGTTGAAGGCAGCCGTAGCGCCGTTGAGTTGCTGCCGCCGTTGATCGAGCAGTTCCTGGGTAGAATTGCCCCGCTCGAAAAGATAACTGGTGCGATCCATCTGCTGTTGCGCCAATGCGACCTGCGTCTGCCACTGTTCACGCGTCGCGCGCGCTTCATCGACGGCTCGTTGCGTCTGCAGCAGGAGAGCCTCGGCCCGCTTGAGCGAAGCTTCGAGGTCTCTCGTATCCATGCGGGCGACGGCTTGGCCGGCATGGACCATATCGCCCTCGTTGACGCGCAGTTCCGTCAGGCGGCCGGCGAACTTGGTATCGATGTCGATTTGGTCGGCTTCGATGCGGCCGTTGCTCGGGACGATGCCAGGGGGCAGGCGGTCTTGGGATTGCTTCCACCAATAGTATCCGCCACCGGCCGCAGCCGTACCGAGCAAAACGATGGCAAGCGCGACTTTGATCCATCGCCGGCGCGGGGGCGCTGGAATCGCGGCCGGCAAGGTCGCCGGTCGCGTAGCCGTCACGGCCTGGCTCGCGGGGGCGAGGGATTGGGCGATGCCCTCGGGCGCGCCAGCGGTCACATCCTTCAGCGCCTCGTGCTTCGTTCCGGTTTCCTCAACCAAAATTCGTCTCCGTGCGACGCACCGAACAACAACTCTATCCCTCCTTTCGATGCCTGATGCCCAAAAACAGCGATGTTATGGTTGACTCACATCAAATCTGAGCTCAATCGCCTCACCCGGCGGCGGCGCTCGGGTTCCTGTTGGACCGGTCGCGCTTAGATTCGGCTGGGATCGCCTGAGGGAAAGGCGCCCTTGGGTCCTGGCGGCGGCGATATGTCCCCAGTTGTCCCGATCATTCATCGGGCGCCCCAAATCCCGGCCACCAACGGTTCCTCGCAACGAGAGCCCGAGATCCGCGCGGTCACTTAGCGCCGGGGTCGCTTAGGCGCCGCCGGAGACATCGCCGCCGTGCGGAGGTTGATGTGGATCAAGACCCCACGGCTCTTATCGTCTATTCGGTTGAGCGTGAATGAGGGGAGGTCGGCATATGTCCTATGCATCCGTCATGGTGTACGTCGCGGCGGACGCGACGCCGGAGCCACTTGTCCGCCTCGGCGCAAGCCTTGCCGACAGATTCAACGCGGTGCTGATCGGACTATCGGCACGCGCAATCCCCCCGCCGGTGGTGGCGGACGGCATGGTCATCGACGAGCCAACGGATGTGGATATCGGGTTGATCGGCGCGAAACTTGCCGACAAGGGCAAGTGGTTTAACGGCATTGCCGGCGGCGACCAACGGCGCGTCGAATGGCGCTTCAGTCTGGACCTTCCGAACGCGGCGCTGACACGCGAAGCGCGCAGCGCCGATCTCGTCCTGCTCGGCCAAAAGATGAAGCCCGGAGATGCTTATAATGCGCTCGACCCGGGCAGCGCGATACTGAAATTGGGTCGGCCGACCCTCGTCGTGCCCGAGGGCGTGAGCATGCTGCGCGCAGAGCACGTCGTGATCGGGTGGAAGGACACGCGCGAAGCGCGTCGGGTCGTGCGGGACGCACTTCCGTTCCTGCACCGGGCGACGCGGGTCACGGTGGTCGAAGCGTGCGGACCGGGCGAAGAGAAGAGCGCGTTGGATCGGCTCGACGACGTCGGTCGCTACCTGATGAACCACCGCATCAAGGCCGGGCCCAAGGTCATGCTGGAGCAGAAGGGATCAGGTGCCGAGCAGTTGCTTCGAATCGCCCGGGAGGAGCGCGCCGATCTGCTAATCACTGGTGCTTACGGACACAGCCGCCTCGGGGAGTGGATCTTCGGAGGTATGACGCGCGAGCTGCTCGCGACCAGTCCGATTTGCTGCCTGATGTCTCACTGACTTCTCAAGGAGCATGTCCATTGGCGGAGGCCATGCAAACGCCGGTGCAATCGATTTCGAGAGAAGGCAAGCAACACCGACGTCGCGCTTCGATCTAGAGACAAGCCGCAAAACCGGCTCCCGCGCCCGCACGGACGAGCGGTTGCAAACTCGCTGCCGGGCACGATCCCTGACGTGGGCAGTCAATCGGCGGCAGCGAATTCGGCCCGGACGTGCTTAGGCTTTGACTCGGACCGGACGCAGCAGAAAGGCCGGCAAATGCCCGCCGTCGTCGGCATCGGCGGCTTGGGACGCCGGCTTGGGCGTGCGGCGCGGCCGCACGTCGTCCAAACGGGCAACTGGCGCCGGAACGCTATCGCGTCGGGGCGACGATCCGCGTCCATGCCGGCGGCCACCGCTCGCTCGCTGTTCACCGTTGTTTCGCTGCTGGTCGTTTCGGGGGCCGCCGTTGCGGCGCTCGCCGTGCCGGTCTTCACCGTTCCGATGATTGGCGCTGCCGGGCCCATCTTCCGACGGTTCAGGCGCGGAGACCCGCGGTTCACCGCCCATCCAGGGAATGCTTTGACCGATCAGCTTCTCGATCGCGGCGACGCTCTTCGTGTCCGACGGGGAGACCACGGTAATGGCAGTCCCGGTTCTTCCGGCGCGCCCGGTGCGGCCGATGCGATGAACGTAGTCGTCGGGATGATGCGGGACGTCGAAATTGAAGATGTGACTGACCGCCGGAATGTCGAGGCCGCGTGCGGCGACGTCGGAAGCGACCAGCAATGTCACTTCATTCTTGCGGAATTGATCGAGCGCAGCCGTGCGCGCGGACTGGTCCATGTCGCCGTGCAGCGCAATCGCGGAAAAGCCGTGGCGGACCAGCGAGCGATGCAGCGCCGCGACCTCGCGCTTGCGATTACAGAAGATGATCGCATTGGTCAGGCCTTCCGAGCCACGGATGAGACGGCGCAGGGTATCGCGCTTGTCGTGCGGCTCGCGACCGGTCTTGACCAGCATTTGGGTGGTGGTAGCGACCGTGGTTGCCGGGCGCGAGACCTCGACCTTCACCGGATTGTGCAGGAACTGCTCGGTGATGCGCCGGATCTCCGGCGGCATGGTGGCGGTGAAGAACAAAGTCTGACGCGTAAACGGCACCAGCTTGCAGATGCGCTCGATATCCGGAATGAAGCCCATGTCGAGCATGCGATCGGCTTCGTCGATCACGAGCAGTTCGACCCCGGTGAGCAGGAGCCGGCCGCGCTCGAAATGGTCGAGCAGGCGGCCAGGCGTGGCAATGAGAACGTCGACGCCGCGGGTGAGCTTGGCGTCCTGTTCGTCGAAGCTCACGCCGCCGATCACCAGCGCAACGTTGAGCTTTTGACCGGCGCCATACTTTTCGAAGCTTTCCTGCACCTGTGCGGCAAGCTCACGCGTCGGCTCCAGGATGAGCGTGCGCGGCATGCGCGCGCGCGCACGGCCGTTCTCCAACCGCGTGATCATCGGCAGCGTGAAGGCAGCGGTCTTGCCGGTGCCGGTCTGCGCAATGCCGAGCACGTCGCGGCGCGCGAGCACGTGCGGTATGGCTTGTTCTTGAATGGGCGTGGGAGTGGTGTAGCCGGCCGCTTGGACCGCGGCGAGAACTTTGTCGGACAAGCCGAGCTGGGAAAAGGACATGAAACCTCGAGTCGGGACCGCCCGGAGACTAGCCGCGCCGGATGACGGAACAACGACTAAAGTTGCGCGGGGACGGACGGTCGAGTGGTAACGGATCAAACCGTTCGCCGGGAACATAGTCATTCGGGCCCCAAAGTCAATCCTGCTGCACCGCAATAAGTTGAATTAGAACCTGATTTTTTCCCGCTAACTGGAGAAAGGACCACGAATGCCCGAGCCGACGCCCATCGTTCTCGTGCCCGGACTGAATTGCTCGGCCCGGCTCTATGCCGAGCAAATTCCCGCGCTGTGGCGATTCGGGCGGTGCAGGTCGCCGACCATACTCGCGACGACAGCATGGACGCGATCGCCGCCGGCATCCTCGCGCATGCCCCGCCGCGCTTTGCGCTCGTGGGACTTTCGATGGGCGGCTACATCGCGCTCACGATGGTGCGGCAGGCACCCGCGCGCGTTCACAAGCTCGCGCTGCTCGACACCTCGGCGCGACCCGAGACGCCGGAACAGAGCGAGCGGCGCAAGCCGCAGATTGCGCTCGCACAAGGCGGGCATTTCGCCGAGGTCCCGCCGCTGCAGTTTCCGGTCTTCGTGCATCGCAACCGCCAGCATGACGAGGCGCTCAGAGCGCGCGTGCGGAGCATGGCTGAGGAAACGGGCGCTGAGGCCTTCCTGCGCCAGCAGAAGGCGATCATGACGCGGCCCGATATGCGGCCGCTGCTGGCCTCGATCGCGTGTCCGACGCTGGTGCTGGTGGGCGATGGCGACGAACTCACGCCGCCGCCATTGTCGGAGGAGATCGCCGCCGGCATCGCCGGATCGCGGCTCGCCGTCATCGCGGATTGCGGACACCTCTCGACCATGGAGCGGCCGGAAGCAGTGAACCGCGCGCTCGTGGAATGGATGACGCGCTGATAGTCGTGGCGGGGGTGCCGGCTGCGGCGACCCGGTGCTATAGATCGTCATGGCATCGGTCCTCGACCTCATCGGCAATACGCCTCTCATCGAGGTCACCCGCATCGATCGCGGCCCCTGTCGGCTGTTTCTCAAACTCGAGAGCGCGAACCCGTCCGGCTCGCTCAAGGACCGGCCCGCGCGCACGATGATCGAGGCGGCGGAGGCCGATGGTCGGCTCAAGCCCGGCGGTACAATCGTCGAGGCGACGGCCGGCAATACCGGCCTCGGGCTCGCTCTGGTGGGTGGCCGCAAGGGCTATCGCACCCTGCTCGTCGTGCCCGACAAGATGGCGCGCGAAAAGGTGCTGCATGCCAAAGCCATGGGCGCCGAGGTCGTCACCACGCGCTCGGACGTCGGCAAAGGCCATCCCGACTATTATCAGGACGTTGCCGAGGCGATCGCGCGTCGCACGCCCGGCGCGATCTTCGTGAACCAGTTCGCCAATCCGGCCAATCCGCTGGCGCACGAGATGACAACCGGCCCGGAAATCCTGCGCCAGATGGATGGCGACGTGGACGCCATCGTGGTGGGCGTCGGCTCCGGCGGTACGCTGACGGGCATTGGCCGGTACATGCGCCAAGCGTCGCCTGAGACCGCGATGCTCCTTGCCGACCCCGAGGGCTCGGTGCTCGCGCCCTATATCGCCACCGGGCGAATGATCGAGGCGGGGAACTGGGCGGTCGAAGGCATCGGCGAAGATTTTGTGCCGCCCAATGCCGATCTGTCGCTGGTCTCGAAGGCCTTCACCATTCCCGACGCCGAAAGCTTCGCGACGGCGCGCGAGCTGTTGCGCATGGAGGGGGTGCTCGCCGGCTCCTCCTCGGGCACGCTGCTGGCGGCGGCGCTACGCTATTGCCGCGTCCAGTCGGCCCCGCAAAGGGTGGTGAGTCTGGTCTGCGACTCCGGCGCCAAGTATCTGTCGAAGGTGTTCAATCCCACCTTCCTAGCGCAGGAGGGCTGGAGTCATCCCCATCGCCACGGCACCGTGCGCGACGTCGTGGTCAGCCGCTACAGCGAGGGTACCGCCGTCTTCGTGCGTCCGCAGGACAATCTGCGCACGGTGTTCGCCCGCATGCGCTCGGCCGACGTCTCGCAACTGCCGGTGATCGACGAGAGCGGGCGCGTGGTCGGCCTCGTCGACGAAAGCGACGTGCTGGCGGCGTTGCTCACGGAACAGCAGGATCCGAACCGGGTGTTTGCGCGGCCGGTCAAGGATGCGATGGTGACGCGCCTCGAGACGATCTCCGCCGACGCGCCGATCGCCGACCTGGTGCCGTTGTTCCGCAAGGACTACATCGCCATCGTGATGGATGGCGATCGCTTCGTCGGCATTGCGACCCGCCTCGATCTGATCAACTATTTCAGGATCGCGCCGTAATTGCCGAGGTGCCGTGCCCGCGCAAACGGGCACACTATGCACCGAGCACGCGTTGTTGCGCGATCGTTTCCGGGCCGCCCGGTTTGGTGTTTACTGGATGATCCGCTCGCGCGGATGATGACGGCTGGACGTGAGGCTTGAATGACCAGATCGAACCAACTCGATTTCGCCACCCGCTGCATCCATGCGGGGCAGGCGCCTGACCCGACCACCGGCGCCGTCATGATGCCGATTTACGCCACGTCGACTTACGTGCAGCAAAGCCCTGGCGTGAACAAGGGCTACGACTACGCACGCACGAAGAATCCCACGCGCATGGCGTTCGAGCGCTGCATCGCCGATCTCGAAGGCGGCAGCGCGGCTTTCGCCTTCGCGTCGGGCCTCGCGGCCATTTCAACGTCGCTCGAATGCCTTGACCACGGTTCCCACGTCATCTCCGTCGACGATCTCTACGGGGGCTCGCGCCGCCTGTTCGAGCGGGTGCGCAAGCGCTCGATGGGACTCGAGGTGAGCTATCTCGATCTCGCCGACCCGGATGCGATCGAAGCGGCGATCCGGCCGAATACGCGCCTGGTCTGGGTCGAGACGCCGACCAATCCGCTGCTCAAGCTCGTCGATCTCGAGCGCGTCGCCGCGATCGCCAAGCGTCGCGGCATCTGGGCCGCCGCGGACAACACTTTCGCCAGTCCCTACGTGCAGCGCCCGCTCGAGCATGGTTTCGATCTCGTCGTGCATTCGACCACAAAATATCTCAACGGCCATTCCGACATGGTCGGCGGGGTGGCAGTTGTCGCCGACAACGCGGACTTGAGCGAGCGTCTCAAGTTCCTGCAGAATGCCGTCGGCGCCATTCAGGGCCCGTTCGATTCGTTCCTGGCGCTGCGTGGTCTCAAGACCCTGGCGTTGCGCATGGAGCGGCATTGCGCCTCGGGGCTGAAGATCGCGGCCTGGCTCGAACGGCATCCAAAGGTGCGGCGCGTGTTCTATCCCGGCCTTGCGAGCCATCCGCAGCACGCGCTTGCCAAGAAGCAGATGCGCGCCTTCGGCGGCATGATCTCGGCCGAACTCAACGGCACGCTGGACGATGCGCGCCGTTTTCTTGAGCGCTGCCAGCTGTTCGCCCTGGCTGAAAGCCTCGGCGGGGTTGAAAGCCTCATCGAGCATCCCGCGCTGATGACCCACGGCTCGGTACCCGCGGACGTGCGCGCCGCATTGGGCATCAGCGACACGCTGGTGCGGCTGTCGGTCGGCATCGAAGATCCCGGCGACCTCATCGCAGACCTTGATGCGGCGTTGGGCTGAGCGTTTGCGCGGAGGGCGCTTGCCAAGCTGCAGGTCCGCTGCCGCCCC